>ERZ1370068.8008-contig-6892_pt1 | contig 51211 bp, 85 predicted proteins | sample MGYA00561227_ERZ1370068 | MGnify/ENA primary metagenome ERZ1370068 (study PRJEB38410, sample SAMEA6850437) | metagenome | study: Metagenomic assessment of the ecological functions of the soil: analysis of the soil microbiota associated with the... | reverse complement strand
TTATGCCGTTCAGTTACGTATTGCTCCCAACTCCCGGCACCCCAAGACGGGCCTGCGGAAGCGGCTGCTCCTCGCGACGAACTGATGGGCCTGGGCATGGAGGGGATCGTGCAACTCGCGACGTCGCCCGATGCGTTCGAGCTGCCCGAGCCCAAGTGCCGCAACGAACGCCTGGCTTCGGCCCTGGGAAGCGCGGCGGCGGCCGAGAGGTTGAGGCGGAGGGCGGCAACCGACCGCGTCTTCGTGCCCGGACGGGGCCAGGTCCGCGTTGAACTCTCTCACCCTGGGCTTCATCGCCAACGGAGCGCTGGAGGAGCCGGCACAGCCGCCTGTTCGCGGCGGCGTGCAACCCTGGCGGGTTCGGGTGCCCGCCCGCGCAGCGCACTGCTCACCCCGCCGCAGGCGACAGCGGGCTCCCCGCCGACGGCGGCACCATCGGCGACTAATGACCATTCACCCACGTAGCAGAGAAGGAACACTGACATGTGGCTAGGAAGGCCCCGACGGCTGCATATCGGTCGGAGACACCGTGTTCACGCAGTGGCGACGGACGGATCGAGGCATGGGACGGAGGACCTGGTTTACCGGGCTGGAGAGGGAGTGAACTGAGCAGGTTCGCCATCGCCCCCGGGCGGGTGACCCCTGATAGGCGGCGCGTCGGGCGGGGAAGACGGCATTCGTAATGCAGATGACGCTGGACGCCCTGCGGCTCCGGGAGGAGCTTCGTGCCTGCGTCTGCAACGCGTGGAGATGAGCCCCGAGGTCCTGCTCGACCGACAGCTGGCCCGGCTGAGCGGGGTGGACCTGACGGTCATGTCCGGAGCCGCGAGGTTCGACGCCGGGGCATTGGAGCCCGGATTGGGAGGGCCGGGATCCAGCGCCGCATCGAGGGCTCTGTCGGAGCGACTGGCGTTCCTGTCGTCCCCGTTTGATCTCACCAATGTCGCCGCGACGGTGGACGAGGGTCGGCGCACGGACCTGTTGATCCTCGACTACATCCAGCGCATCCGCCCTCCCGATGACACGAGCGACAAGCGCCGAGGTCGGTGGACGCGACGATGGACCACCTGCGCGCTTCGCCGACGCCGGAGCTTGCGAGTGGTCGTCGTCGCGGCCGTGGCGCGGGCAAAGGACAAGAAGGGCGAAGCTGCTACGACGCGAGGCGGGCTCCGGGCTGGCGAGCTTCCGCGAGGTCCAGCGAGCTGGAGTACGGCGCGGCCCGACACGACGCGCAGCTGCTCGTTCCCCACAAGGACGACGACGGGCTCGTGGTGCTGCGTACCTCGAGGCGGCACGGCGGAGGCCGGGGACATTGAGCTGGAGTTCGATCGGGCGCTTACGGCGAGATTCTCCTCACTTCGGCGGCGGAGCCGAACCCACCACCAGCCCGGACGAGGAAGGCTGCAGAAGAAGGTCCGCGCCCGCGTGGGACAAACGATCGGCGGGGAAGGGGAGTGAGATCGTGAACGGGGCGCCATTGCTGGGCTGCGGCTGTCTTTCACCTGCCTCCGTTGCGACCGAGGGCGCGCGCAAGGGGAGGATCAACGAGCACCACCAAGTGCGGGAAGCAATCCCCTGGGCGATTCCGCGACCTCAACACACGTTCATTGATGCGATCGATGCGACTTACCTCGGGGGCACCGCGACCAAGGTGTGAGCTTGTCCTGTTCCGGGACACCAAGGGGACGGGCTGGCGATGCGCGCCGGCACGGCGGACGTCGCCCGCCGCGCGCAGTCTCGCAGCGGTCGGTGCGGACCGCCCAGGAGAGGACGGCTCGTACGCGCCCGGGCTGCCTTTAGAGGTCGTGCGGAGGGAGCCCGCTGGGCAGGGTAATGTCGGTGCCATCGCGTACGGGCGCGATTGCGGAAGACCGCCTGCCGGTCACTAGCGGAAGAAGCACTGCAAGACCTGCAGGAAGCCAGCTGCCGACTTCCCAGACGGGGACCAGAATGGGCGTCCCTGACCCTGCGGTCGGACGCCCGGAGACAGAGATACGCCGCAACGGGAGCGCCTCGGCCATGAGCGGCGCGCTGCTCCGGCCCAACTACGACGACCAGATGAACGCTGGCGGCTCGCGCGCCCGCCGGGCAGCCGCGGGCATCCGCCCGACCTCCCCCTTGCCCGGCCAGCCGAGGCCACTGCTCGACGAGGTGCTCGCCGTCCCTGGAGTCCGCTTGGGCTGAAGTACCAGAGCCAGGTCGCGCCCGGCGTTCATGCTCCCCACTGCGCTCCGTGCCTGCAGATCGCGCGACCACGGCCGAGCCTGTGGCGAATCGACCGAATGACGGCGGACTTCCATCCACCGAAGCCGAATCCAGGGGCACTCTGTTTGGTACGACGGGCGGGCCTGGCACTTGGTCACCGACTGGAACAGGGTCACGCCATGACCGCGCGCGCCCCAGGGCGACAATCAGCGCCCCTCAGCGGTTATTTGTGGTGTCGCCTTCAGCGTCGTCGAGTCGGACTGCCCCGACGCCGCGCCAGCACAGCGGCGCGTCGGCGCCGACAACCTGGCGGCGTGGCTGCAGGCCAGTGGGAGCGACGGCAGCGCGAGAAACAGTCAAGGAGACGGCTGGAAGCGTCGCCCCATGCGGGGCTTGAGTGTCGCGGTAGTGGGAAGCGTCCTGAACGAACGGCATGATCCAGCAGCAACCCATCCCGGCCGTCGGCTACAGCCAGGCGCGCACCGACCTGCAGGAGCGGTCGATCCCCGACCAGCAGGCGGCGGTGGAGAAGTGGGCGGAGGCCAACGGGTACCGGGTACTGCGGCGGTTTCGTGGACGACGCCATCAGCGGGACCAGCGCAAGGGCCGCGACGGGTTCGAGCGGATGATGAAGGCCGCGGAGAACGGGCGCGACTTCCGCGCGATCCTGTGCTACGACATGAGCTCGCTTCTCGCGGCGACAGCACGAACTGGAGACCGGGTTCTACCTGCACCGCCTCCGCCTCGCCGGCGTCGAGACTCCAGTTCACCGCCGAGGGCATTCCCGAGGGCGACGAGTGTGAACTGCTCCAGGGCGTCAAGTCCTGGCGAGGCGAAACAGTTCATCGTAAAGCTCAGCCGTGACTGCATCCGCGGCCAGTACTCGACGGTGACGGTCCGCCACAGCGCTGCATGGGCGGCCACGCGCCGTACGGGTACGACCGTCAGCTGCTCAGCAGCGGCGGGCAGGTGCTCAGGACCTACCGCGTCCTGGCCGACGGCGCGCCGCGAGGGCAGGACCGCGACGACCGCCACGTGCCGGTTCATCCGAGGCGGACGAGCGGCTCCCGAAGAGGCCAAGTCCGACATCGTCCGCCTCGTCCCCGGCGACCCCGAGCACGCGTCCGCGTCGTGAAGCAGATCTTCACGCGCTCTGCGCCCAAGGGCTACGGGAACCGCTCGATCGTCATCGAAGCTCAACTCCGAGGGCGTACCCGGGCCGAGGGCACGCCACGTGGAGCCAGATGGGGTCAAGACCGTCCTCACGAACCCGGCCTACCGCGGCGCGCTGGCGTGGAACCGCCGGTCCTTCGGCAAATTCACGGCGTCGCCGCCGACGGTCCCGCCGTGCCGAAGAGGTGCCGGGCTCGACGCGCAAACGCCAGGGACAAATGGGTGGTCGTCGAGGGCGTCCACGAGCCGCTGGTGAGCCCGGATGTTCCAGAAGGCCCGGGAGGCGATGGCCAGCGCGGCGGGACAAGGGGGCCTGGCCCGCCCGTCGCAGCGGTACCTGCTCTCCGGCCTCCTTCGCTGCACGCACTGCGGGATGAACTACTGGGGGTGCTACCACGGCGCGCTGGTCGCAAGCGCTGGGTACTACACCGACGCCGGCTACCGCGCGCAGGGCGCGCCTTCTGCAAGGGCCACGCACATCCAGGCCGCGCCGCTGGACGCCTGGGTGCTGGGGCAGCTCCGCGATGCGGCCTGGTGGGCGACCCGCCGCCGCCGAGCGGGCGGTGGAGCAGTTCGTCGCGTCGGTGTGCGCGGACGCAGACGCTCCAAGCCGCCCGGACCGGACCAAGGACATCGCACGACCATCACAGGCTGGATCAGAGCACCGTGACCCTCCTGGCCGACAGCGACCTGGGAGACGTCGAGGGAGCTGAAGAGCACGCTGGTCAGACGCTGAAGAAGCGGCGCCCAGGCCCTCGAGGCCGAGGCGGCCGCGCCCGTCGCCCGTGGCGGCGGGGCAGCCGAGCGGCGACGGCGGGTGCGGGCGTGGGCGTACGAGCGGCTGGGCCGCCTGGCGACCGCCGTAGGCGCCGGGGCGGCGGGCGTAGAACTCGCGCGACCGTGCACGAGTTCGTGGACCGCATCGAGGTGGACCCGGACAAGCGGGTCGGCACGCTGTACCTGCCGCGGGATGCGTTCAGCGCTGCAGGCCAGCTTCGTCAGACAGGAGAGGCACGAGTCCTCCAGCCACTCGTGGATCGTGCTGGCGGCGGCAGCGCTGGCGTCGCCGGGGGCGTCGAGCAGCAGGGGTCTCGAAGGGGCTGACGATCCCGATGATGTCCGAGACGTCCTCGAGGCGTCTCGGGCAGGTCGGTGCCGGGGGTGAACGTGGCTTTCCCAGTGAAGCGGCATGATGGATCTCCTTGGTGAGTCAGTCGCGGCGTCAGGCGCTGGCGTGACGGGCCGGCAGCGCGTGTGTTATCGCGGGTGCAGGAGGGCGACAGGCGGCTACGGCTGCAGCGGTGCGGCGAAGGCAGGTCAGCGCGTAGCGAGTTGCGGTCACCGCCGGTACGCCGGCGTCCAGGCCGCGTCGGTGAGCGGCGTGGCGGGGCGGTCGACGCGGGCGCTATGGCCGGGGCGTGGCGAGGGGCGCAGTGCGCCAGAGGCCGGGGGCGGCTTGCGCGCGTGTCCTCAACCGCCCGCGCCACGCCTGCGGCGTCAGGGGGCGCGGAGGCGGTGTCCAGCGACGATTCCACCACCAACGCGACGGCGTCCATCGACGGCGCGGTGCCCGCCGGGGCGGTGGATCGTGGCGCGTCTCGGCGCGCAGCGACCCCAATTTTTCCGCGTACAGATCTGGAGCATGTTGACGCATGACCGATAGGAGGTCCTCCGCGCCTCACGCCTGTCCCTACTGGCTCGCGGTGGATGTGGAGACGCGAGTAGACTTCTGCGCCTGTCCGCCGAACGAGGAAAGACTGTGCCTTGAAGCCCTTGAGGAGCGCATGGCCGATGGCTGGTAGAGGCCCCGCCCCCGCGCCGACGGCGATCAAGCGGCTCAAGGATGTCCGGCCGGCGCGCATGAACAAGCGCGAAGCGTTCCTGCCGGGCGAGATCCCGCCCGCGCCGGAGATACTCGACGAGGTGGCGGCGAAAGAATGGGACGAGCTCGCCCCGCAACTCGAGCCCGCCGGGCTCTTTGAAGCGCGTCGACCGGATCGGCCTCACGCTCGTCTGCCTCGCCTGGTCCGGACTACGTCGCGGCCCGTCGAAGCGGGATCGAGCAGGCGCGCCGCGAGTCGCAGGCCTTCCTCCTGCGCACGATCACCGAATTTGGCCTGACACCGTCGAGTCGCAGCCGCATCCAGATCAAGGCGCCCGAACCAGCGTCAGACCTCGACCAATTCAAGCGAAAGCATGGCTGATCCAGTCAAGAATATTCCTGAGGCCCCGACGAAGCCAGTGCATGCATTGCGGGCGGGACGTCATTGTGCTCGGCGGCGGCTCCGTCTGTTGCATTGATTGCGCCGTGTGGGCGGCGGCAAATAACTATGACGCTGGGGATCCTTCATGGGTCAGGCCGCGGCATGGCGACTGACCCGACCACGGCCTACGCAAAGAAGGTCACCGCGGGCAAGATCATTGCAGGACGCCTCGTCAGGCTGGCGTGCGCGCGGCATCTCGCCGACCTCGGCCGCCGCGGGAAAGAAGCGCGGCCTCGCGCTTCGACGCCAAGGCGGCGGCCAAGGCCCTGGAGTTCTTCCCGAGATTTCTGCGCCTCACCGAAGGCGAGCACGGAGGCCAGCTCCTTCACGCTCCAACCTGGCAGGCCTTCATCGTGGGCTCACTCTTCGGCTGGAAGGGACGCGATGGCTTCCGGCGCTTCCGCGTCGCGTACATCGAGACGGCCAAGGGATCGGGCAAGACGCCCTGCTCGCGGGCATTGGACTCTACGGGCTCGTCTGCGACGACGAGCCGGGGCGCGCAGGTCTTCTCCGCGGCCACCACGCGCGAGCAGGCCCGGCTCCCTCTTCATGGATGCCAAGCACATGGCCGAAAATTCGCCCAGCCTCAAAAGGGTGCTCACGATTGGCGAGCACAACATCGCGCATGAGGCTTCGGCGTCCTACTTGCGGCCAGGGGAGCTCGGAGGGCCGGAGCCTCGACGGCAAGCGCGTCCACATGGCGCTCATCGACGAGATTCATGAGCACCGCAATGGCGATGTCATCAACAAACTCAACCTCGGCACCAAGGGGCGACGGCAACCACTCATCCTGGAAATCACGAACGCGGGTTTTGACCGGGCCTCCGTCTGCTGGGCTGAACATGAGATCAGCGTCAAGCTGCTCGAAGGCGTGCATGCCGAGGACGAGCGCTTTGCCTACGTCTGCCAGCTTGATCCGTGCGAGCCCTGCCGGCTCGAGGGTCACACGCAGCCCAACGACGGGTGCGAGGCGTGCGACGACTGGCGCGACGAGCGCACCTGGATCAAGGCGAACCTGAACCTCGGAATCAGCATCAAGACGAAGTATGTCCGTGGCCTGGTGAGGGAAGCGATGGCGATGCCGACCAAGCGCGATATCGTCCTGCGCCTGAATTTCTGCATCTGGACCGCGGCGCACCTGACGTGGATTCCCCGATAGCTGGCGGACGTGCGACGCGCGGATCGAGGACGACGACCTCGCGGCCTGCCCTGCTTCGCCGGGCTCGATCTCGGCCAACGCGACGACTTCTCCGCCCTCGCCCTCGTCTTCCTCCTCCCCGATGGCCGCATGGCGGTCCGGATGCGCTACTGGGTGCCGGAAGCGATCCTGACGACTGCGCCGCATCGGCGGCCCTACGCCCACTGGCGAAGCTTGGGGCTCCTCGCCATCACGCAGGGGACGCGGATCGACGACGACCAGGTGGAGGCCGAGGTGATCGAGCTCTGCCAGCGCTGGGCGGTCCGGAGCTCGCCTATGACCCCAAGTTCGCCGAGCAGATGTCGAAGCATCTCGCGGGGCAGGGGATCACGGCCATCGAGATGCCGCAGGGCTACCAGCTCAATGAGGCCATCCGGAAGATCGAGAGCCCTGGTGAGCCGTCGCCAGCTCGCCCACGGGGGCGATCCGGTGCTCGCCTGGATGGTCTCGAACGTGGCGCTGCGCCGGGGCATGCGCGGGGAGGTCCGCTTGGACAAGGAGCACGCTGCGGAGAAGATCGACGGCGTGGCCGCGCTCGCCATGGCCCTCGCGCGCGCCATCGTCACGCCGGGCGGCAGTGTGTACGACGGCCGCGGGGTGCTCGTGCTGTGATGAAGGTACTCGCCGGCTGGCAGCCTCGCGTCAAAGTGCATCGCACGCCATTTTCGCCGCCCTCGCTACGCAGCGAGCACCCAGGAAAATCATAGCATGACCGCGCTCGAGCGTGTAAAGCAGACCCTCCGGCAATGGTTCGGCCCCTATTCCTCGCAGGATCCCGCGCTCGCCGCCTTGTTCGGGGCCAAGCCGGTGTCGAGCGGCGTCGGCGTGTCCGAAGACACCGCCCTCACCTACACGGCGGTCTGGGCCTGCGTGCAGCTCATCGCGGGGACCCTGGGCTCCTCTCGCTCTTTCCCTATCGCCGCCTGAAGGACGGCGGCAAAGAGCGCATGACCGACGCCAAGCTCTACCGCGTGCTCCATGATTCCCCGAATGACGAGATGACCTCGGCGACCTTCCGCGAGACGCTCCAGGCCCACGTGCTCCTCTGGGGCAACGGGCTTTGCGGAGATCACCCGAGACGGGGCGGGGAAGGTGGCCGCCCTCTGGCCGATCGAGCCCTGGCGCGTGAGCGTCTTCCGTGAGCGCGACGCCCTCCGCTATCGCGTCACGAATACCTCGGGCGAGGAATCCGTCCTGCGCCCCGAGCAGGTGCTCCATATTCAGGGGCTCTCCGGCGATGGCGTGTGGGGCTACTCGGTCATTCGGAAAGCCCGGGAGGCGGTCGGGCTCGGGCTGGCCACGGAGAAATTCGGCGCCGCCTTCTTCGGCCAGGGGGCGAGCTTCGGCGGCATCCTCACGCATCCCGCGCGCTTGAGCGACCCCGCGCGCGAGAACCTGCGCAAGAGCATCAATGACCGGCACCAGGGGTCGAGCGCGCCCACAACTTCATCATCCTCGAGGAAGGCTTGAAGTACGACCGCCTCGGCATTCCGCCGGAAGACGCGCAGTTTCTTGAAACCCGCAAATTCCAGCTCGCGGAAGTGGCCCGCATGTTCGGCTGCCCGCCCCACATGATCGGCGACGTGGAGCGCTCGACCTCTTGGGGGACGGGCATCGAGCAGCAGGGGATCGGCTTCGTGACCTACACCATGCGCCGCTGGTTCGTGCGCTGGGAGCAGGAGCTCACGCGCAAGCTCATCTCCCCGCTCGAGTGGCAGCAGCAGGCCATCGAGTTCCTCGTCGATGGCCTCCTCCGGGGTGACACGGCGACCACGCTATCAGGCCTACAGCATCGGGCGCACGGGCGGATGGTTCTCGGCCAATGACATCCGCGAGATGGAAAGCCTGAACCCGCTCCCGGCGAGGAGGGCGACCTCTACCTCGTGCCGGCCAACATGCTGCCCGCCGACCAGGTCGCGAACCCTCCGGAGCCGGCGCCGGCGCCGGCTCCGGCCCCTGCGGCGGCCGTCGAGGCCGCCACCCAAGCCGCCCGGGCCTTGGAGGCCCTCGGGGCCCTCGAGGGCAACGTGCGGGCGCTCCTGGCCCGCGAGCCCATCGTCATGCCGGACCTGGCCCCGATCCTCGAGCGCTTCGACGCGGCCGAGGCCGCCCGCGCGCCTGTGGAACCCCCGCCGCCCCTGACCTCACGCCTGCGCTCGAGCGGCTGGCAGGCGCGCTGAGACGACAGCGCACGGCCACTCGATGAGGCCCTCCGGACGGAGCTGACCGACATGCGCGCAGGACTCGGGAGTCTCCACGAGCAGGTGGCCGCAGTCCCGGTGCCTCCACCGCCGCCTGATCTGAGCCCGATTCTCGAACGCCTGGACGCCGCGGAGGCGGCCGCCAGGCTGCCGAGGCCGACCGCCGCGCGCTCCGCGAGCGGATCGCCGCCCTCATGCCGAGCGTCCTCGCGGTGGTCGAAGAGGCCGCGCATGATCTCGTCCGACGGGAAGCGGATCGCGCCCGGCGAGCCGCGACCTCCCCCGAGAAGCTCGCCGCCTGGATGGCCGACTTCTATCCGCGCCAAGGGGACTACGCGGTCAAGGTCCTGGGCCACACCATGCACCTGCACACGGTGCTCGTCGGCCGCCCGGCCGACACCGAGCAGGAGATTCGCGCGCTCATCGCGCGCTATGTGACGGCATCCACCGAGGCATTGACCGCCCTCACGGCGGCGCCCCCGGCCGACCTTCAAGGGCGCCGTCGCCACCCTCACGAGTCAGTGGGAAACCGAGCGCCCCGCCGCCCTGGCCACGGCGCTCCTCCAGGAGGCCCTGAGCGATGCCGCCGTCTAATCCCGCCCTCGAGGTCCGGAAGTTCGAAGGCCGCGCGACCGTGGAAGGCTCCCCGCAACGCCCGGTCATCCGGGGGCATGCGATCGTCTTCAACGAGCCGTCCCTGGTCCTCGCCGACTGGATGGGCGGCGGCTTCCAGGAAATCATCCGGCCCCAAGCAATGGCGCGCACCTTTGCCGAGAAGATCGATCTCCGCGCCTTCTTCGACCACGATCCGGGCCGGGTGCTCGGCCGGCTCTCCGCGGGCACCCTCCGCGCCACCGTGGACCGCCGGGGCTCCTCGTGGAGATCGATCCGGATCCCGAGATTGCGGATCACGCTAGCCTGCTCCGCTCCATCAAGCGCGGCGACATCACGGGGATGAGCTTCTCCTTTCAGACCATGCCGCAAGGGGACACGTGGAACCAGGCCACCACGCCCCCGACCCGCGAGGTGCTGGACATGAAGGTCTTCGAGGTCTCCGTGGTCGCCATGCCCGCCTATGAGCAGACGGATGTGGAGGTCGCCCTCCGCGGCCGCGCGCGCGCCCTGGGGAAGCTCCGCACGGTCGCGGAGCTCGAGGCCCGCCATGGCGGCGAGGTCGGCGGCCTGGCGGCGATGAGCTGGGAAGAAAGCCTCTGCACAATACCCATGCGACGGGAGCATGACCGGCTTTTTGTCGCAGACGGTCTTGAGTGACTGCATCCCGGATGGTTCAGGGCCGCTGGATCCGCTGCGCCAATCCGGCGCATTGGATCATTGTCCCAGCCATCCCTAAAACCTTTTTCTTGAATTGCTCTGAGCAGGAGGCGTAGAAGGGCCCAAGGACGTTTCCGCCCGCCGGGGCCGCCGTGAGTGCCGGAGGCTCCCGGGCGACATACTGTAGCCGCTCGCTCGCGTGACGGGCGCGGCTCACCAAGGACTCGAACACGCTATCACTTTCGAGTTCGCCCGGTGGGCTCTGCGCCCGCTCTTGCTCTGTGGAGCCTCCCCGTGTGGCGAACCAGGGAGCCGGTCCATGATCAAGGAGCTCATCGAGAAGCGGCAACGCCTCCACGAAGAAAACGCCGCCATCCTCGCCAAGGTCGCGAAAGATCAGCGCGATGTTCTCAATGGCGACGAAGAGACGGAATGGCAGTCGCGCGATGCGGCGATCGATGCGCTGACCAAGAACATCACGATGCGGCTCCGGCAGGACGAGGTCGAGAAGCGCATCAACGAAGCTGAGCAGCGGAAGACCGGAGCCGTCCACCCCGACCGCGGACGGCAATGGCTCAGGCTCGGCGGCCATGCGGCGCCTGGCCCGGGGCCGGGACGACTTCGATCTGGCCCTGCGCGGCTGGTTCCTTTCGGGCACGGACAAGCCCGTGCTCGAGGAGCACCGCCAGGCCGCCGACCGGATCGGCCTCAACCTGAGCCAGCGCATGCTCACCCTGAACCTCTCCCGGCGCCCGCCCAAGCACCTGGGGAACTCCGCCAATGGGAGATCGAGCAGCGGGCCCAAACGCTCACGACCACGGGCGGCGGCTACACGGTGCCCGATGAAATGATGATGGCCCTGGAAAGCGCTCTTGTGGTACGGCGGCATGCGCCAGGCCGCGAGCATCATCCGCACGGATTCCGGCGCGGATCTGCCCATCCCCACGGCGAACGATACTGCCCAGACCGGCGCCATCCTGGACATCAATACCCAGGTGGCGAATCAGGACGTCACCTTCGGGCAGCTCGTGCTCAAGGCCTGGAAATACAGCTCCAAGCAGGTGCTCGTCCCCGTCGAGCTCATGCAGGACAGCGCGGTGAACCTGCCCGCCATGCTCGGCGAGATGCTCGGCGAGCGCATCGGGCGCATCCAAAACACGCACTTCACGACGGGGGCGGGGACTACCTTGCCCTTCGGGATCACGGTCCAGGCGGTGGCGGGACCCACCGGCGCGGCGGGGGCGGCATCACCTACGGCAACATTGTGGATCTGGAGCACTCCGTCGACGTCGCGTATCGGCGGCAAGGAGCGGCCTTCATGATGGCCGACCTCAAGGTCGCCGGTGCTGAAGAAGATCGTGGACGGCCAGCAGCGGCCCATTTGGTATCCGTCGGCGGAGGCGGGCATGGCCGCCGGGGCCCCGGCGACGCTCCTCGGCTATCCCGTCTACATCAATAACGACATGTCGAGCGCCGTCATCACGGGCACGCGCGCCGATTCTCTTCGGGGCGCTCCAGAAATACCTGATTCGGGAGGTGCTGGGCATCACGTTGCTCAGACTTGACGAACGCTATGCCGATTTTCACCAGTCAGCGTTCCTAGCGTTCGCCAGGGCCGATGGTGCGCTACTTAATGCCGGGACCAATCCAGTCAAGTACTTGGGCCTCACTACTTGAGACTTTAGTTTATGCCGACTGGCGTGTACGTGCGCACGGCAGAACATCGCGCGCAGATTTCGGAGCGGCTTCGCGGCCCACGCAATCCCATGGCGTGGGCCGCGAAGCGCGCCCAGGTCGCCGCTGCGAAAACCGGGTGGTGTGGCGTGCCCGGCAATCAGAACGCCTTCAAGCACGGCCACGCGCGGAATGGTGAAGAGTCACCGACATGGAAGACCTGGAAGGCCATGCACGACCGGTGCTATCGCTCCGCCGCCATCAACTATCACCTCTATGGCGGGCGCGGCATCACGATCTGCGACCGCTGGCTGTCATCGTACGAGAACTTCCTTGCCGACATGGGCGAACGCCCACCCGGCAAGACCATCGACCGCATCGACGTCGATGGCAACTACGAGCCCGGCAATTGCCGCTGGGCTACAGCCCGCGAGCAGCAGCATAACCGGCGCGATAGGCCACTGCCTCGGGAGCATTGATGGCCATCGGCCAATTCCGGGCACGACGTCAAGATTGTCCAGGTGATCACGCCCACGGCGGGCGCCGCGAGGCGTGAGCGCCATCAACGGCTCCGCCGTTGATATGGCGGGATTTGACGGCGTCTGCTTCGTGGTGCAGTTCGGCGCCATCGTGGCGGGCGCCGCGACCTCGATCAAGGCCCAACAAGATACGACCGCGGCCTTCGGGGCTCCCGCCGATATTGCGGGCGCGGGCAGACCATCGCCGATACCGACGATGACAAGGTTTTCTACTGTGACGTTCGGCGCCCGAAGAAAGACTTTGTGCGCCTCGTGATCTCGCGGGCGACGCAGGCTGCGACCTGTACGGCCATGGCCTTTCTCTATGGTCCGCGGTCGCGACCGGTGACCCATGGCAGCGGCGTGGCCGGCGAAATCTTCGTCAGTCCCGCGGAGGGCACGGCCTAATGCAAATCAGAGTGCTGGTCGAGGTCACCGACACTCGCCGGGGCTACATGCCCGGCGAGCTCGTCGACGACATGCCGGAGGAGCAGGCCGCGCGCTGGATCGAGGCCGGTCTGGCGGAGGCGGTGGGCGGGGCACCGGAGGCGGCGGCCTCGCCCCGCCGCCCGAGAACGCAACGCTCTCCCGCGCGGAGAAACGATGAGCCTCACTCCTCCTGCCCGCTGCCGCCGCCCGCGCCAGTGCTCGAGGAGCTCCTGCTCCCGGACATCAACGGCGCATCTGCGGATTGATTCCACGTTCGAAGACGCGCTCATTGCCGGCTACCGGCTGCCGCGCTGCCGCAATCTGGAGGGCCGCGACGGCTGGCTGGGTCGTGCGTTCCTGACCCAGACGTGGGACTGGACCTTCGACTGCTTCCCGCAGGGGCAATATGCGCTCTATGTGCCGCTGCCCCCGCTCCAATCCGTCACCTCGATTACAGTGCGCGGATCCGATGGCGTGGCGACCGTGTGGTCACCCGCCTCGTATCAGATCGACAACAAAGAGTGAACCGGGACGCATCGCCCCGGTCTATGGCCAGTCGTGGCCCACGGCCGGCCCGGGCCTGAACCCCATCACCATCCGCTTTGTCGTCGGCTATGGCACCCGGCTCGACCTGCTGCCGGCACCGATCCGTTTGGCCCTCATCGGGATCGTGTCCGATTATTACGAGCACCGCGCCGAGGCCACGCTCTTCGGCGTCTCGGCGGCCTAACGCGGGGCAACCCGCGTGGGTGGAAACCTTGCTCGCGACCTACCGCATTCGGATGGCCTAACCCCATGCCCACCCTGGCCTCCACGATGCACGACCGGATTCGCCCTCGAACGCTACGACGACGAGGCCGAGGCCTGGCTTCCCATTGCCCCCCCCGGAGATGGCGGCCGAGGTCCTGGGGCTCGGGCAGGAGCAATATCGCGTCAGCATCCGCTGGCGCGCCGATCTCCGGAGCGCGAAGGACGCCGAGCCGGCGCTGCGCGTCCTCTGGGGTGACCACACGCTCGACGTGCTCGACGTGACCGAAACCGTGCCCCGCAACACGGTCCAGCTCCTCGCCAAGGGCCGGCAGATCGACTATGACAACCTCGCCACGGGTGCGAAAAGGAAGACCTCATGGCCTTGAACAGTAGCGTCAAGATCGACGTCTCCGGCGTGCTGACCGCCGTCCGGGACATGGGCAATCCGTCGGTCTCCGTGTCCCGCAGCGTCGCGGTCGCGCTGGCGTCCGGCACCCTCGCCAACCAGGCGGACGTGATCTTCGCCGACACGCGCACGGTCGCCGCGTCGGCGACCGATGCGCTCGATCTCATCGGCGGCGGGTTGACGGATCATCTCGGGACGGCGTTCGCGCCCGTCAAGCTCAAGGCCCTGCTCCTGATCGCCTCCGGTCTGAATACGAATGCCGTCCAACTTGTGCGGCCGGCGACCAATGGTGTGCCCATCTTCATGGCGGCGGGCGACGGCATTTCCCTGCTGCCTGGGGCTGCCTTCTGCTGGGTCTCGCCGAACCTCACGGGGTGGCCGTGACCACGGGCACGGCCGATCTCACTCAACGTCATCAACGGCGGCGGGACGACCACCGTCGATTACGACATCATCCTGATCGGCACCTCGGCGTAAGGGAGACACGCTATGCCACCCAGCCAGGCAGTCATTGCGAACGGGGTCCGGTTCCAGCGCGGGCGACGGCGGCACGCCGGAAGTGTTCACTGACGTCGCCGAGGTGTTTGACGTCGGCACCGGCGCCTCCTCCGCCCCGGACATCGACGTCTCGCATCTGCCTCTCGAGCGCCCGGGAGAAGCGGGCGGGCTTGCAGGACTTCGGCAGCGCCGCACCGTGCAGATGAACTACGTGCAGGGCAACGCCGCGCAGGACGCGATGGAGCTCGAGGCCGGGTCCAACGTGCAGCGCAACTACAGATCATCCACCCCGACGGCGTCCACGGCTATACCACCGTGCTCATCCTCAAATCCATGTCCACCACCGGCTACGTGGTCGACGGCAAGCTCGTGCGCACGGCGACCTTCGCGGTGTCGGGCAAGCCGCTGCCGTTCTGAGATGGGCGCGCTCCTCTCGGCCGCCGCGATTCCTCAACGCCGACGATTGCCCGACCCTGCGCCTGGACGTCCCCGAATGGTCCGGCGACGTCCTGATCGCCTGCCTCGGCCTCGCCGACGTGGTCGCCTTCCATCAGTACATGACAGCCTTGCCGCCCGATTCGGCTCGAGCAGGTGGCGCGGCTCTGGTGTCCTAACGCTCGTGGACGAGCACAAGGTGCCGCCTCTTCAGCGACGAGACGATCAGGGATCTCGAGCAGCGCTCGCCCGCCGCCATGTTTCGTATCTACAACGCCGCCCTCCAGCACAACCGGATCGGCGACCAGGAGGTCAAGCGGGCCGAGGGAATCGAGCCCAGCCGCTGATCCGCTACTGCATCACGCTCTCGCGGCGGCTGGGCATGTCGGTGAAGCAGATGCTGCGCACGCTCGACGCCGAGGAGTTCACCTTCCAGATGGCGTATGACCTCGTGGAAGCGGACGAACTCCAGCGCCCGGGGCCACGCCCGCCCCCGACCCGCTCACCCAGCTCCCCCACCCCGACGACCTGTGGAAGAAGCTCGAAAAAATGTGGGGCTGAGATGGCGCTGACCACCACGGTGACCATCCATGGCCTGGCCGAACTCGACACCCTCCTGCGCCAGCTCCCCGAAGAGGTCGCGGGGGACATCATGCGTGAGGGGCTCGAGGCCGGGGCCGAGGTCATCCGCACGGCGACGGCGGCGAACATCCACTCCCGCACCGAGCGGCTGGCCAAGAGTCTCCGCGTCGGTCGTGCAGGTCCACCCCGAGAGAACAGCCGGCGTGGCCGCCGTGGGCGCGGACCCCAAACAAAACTATAAGCTCCGGTTCATTGAGTTCGGGGCCCGCGGCAAGAAGAGTCCGGGGCGCGGCTGGGACATGGTCGGCGGCCTGAGGACGCCCGCCTCGCCCGAAAGCGGCCCGCGCCCCTGCGCGCCTCCGGCAATGCGGCGGGGGCCACAGCCTTCCGCGCGGCGGTGAAGAGCGGTGACGTGACGACGCGCCACGCCTTGAAACTGCCCGGCAACGTCTTCCGCGCGAAGGCCCACCATCCGGGCTTCGCGGGGTATAGCCCCCAGACCCGCGGCCTCGCCGAGAGTGCGCGCCAGGGCGATTGAGGCCTTCAAGGCCGTCCTTGAGCGGCGCCTCCGCGGCATTACCCGGCGCGCGGCCGGGACGATAATGGCCACGGAAATCCGGCATCGCTGGATCGTCGAGCTTCGTGCCAACTCGGCGCAGTTCAGCGCCGAGATGGACAACGCGCGCAAGGTCTGGGCGGCGTGGAGAAGGCTGGCCACGGCGCCGCTGCGGGCGTCTCGCATCTCGCCTCCGTCGCCCTTCGTGAACTGGTGCCGGGCCTCGAGGTGTCCGCGCGCCAGATTAGCCAGCTCGTCCGGATCGCCACGACCGCCTCGGGAATTTTTCGGGACGGTGGCCCAGTGGCCGGCCCTCATCGCCGGGCGCGGCCATTGCGGCTTTGCCGCGGGCAACGTGATCCGGAATTTCATCGATCTCACGCGCGAAGGCCACAGCATGGCCGAGGCCTTCAAGCTCGCGACCGGGCCCACGAAAAGCTATGAAGAACGGATGAAGGCGGCCGCGGAAGAGCAGACCAAGTTCCTCGATACGCTCATCAAAACGCGGGCGTTCCTGCTGCAAAGCGCGCTGGGGCCTCGAACAGGCCCGCGGAAAGAATATCGGCCTCGGGGCGACCCTGAGTGGTGATCCGCGGGCTGCGGCGACGGCGGAATTGCAATCCACGCTGCGGCAACTCGACATCCAGAAGCGAGCGCGAGGACGCGATCATCAATGCCAAGCTCACGGGGAGGCGCGCGTCAAGGCCGAGCGCGAGAACATCGAGACCATCGCGACCCTCCGCCAGAATGCGTATCTGCAGGACGCCATCACGCAGAAAGAAGATTGCCGAGGATGAGTCGGCGACGCAGTTCAAGATATGGAAGGACGAAACCGAACTCCCGTGAGCGAATTCCAGAAGCGGCTCAAGGCGCGGCAGGAATTCGAGGCCAACCCTCGGCCAGGGCGGCTTGCCACGGACCACCTCGGGTGTCAGCGGAGGGCTCGGCGAGGTCTTCAGGTTCCAGAAGCAACTCAAAAGGACACGGAAGATCTCGCGGGGGAGCGGAAATTAGGCTCGTCACTGATAAGCAGTACTTCGACGCGCTCACCAGTATCCAGGCCAAAGCGTTCAATGAAGCCCAGCGGACTCTTCGACCAATGGTCAGATTTCCCGGCCGTCCAGCGTGCGCTGAACGCAGAGGGTAGACACATGACGGCGGGCTTTGGCCCACTCGGACAGATCATGGAGGAGGCGGCGATCTCCGGTACTGATTGCTCGAGACGGACCAGCAACTCGAAGCCCGGCAGGCGGGCCTCCAGGAGCAATCTCGCCCGCATGCCGCAAGTCGCCGGGCAAGCCGCGGTGGCCGCCCAGAAGCTCGCCAACGAGTACAACGAGCTGGCGTGGCAGGCGGCGGGGGCCACCCAGCAGATCTACGCCGCCGCCGCGGCCATGGTCTACTTCCATTCGGTGGGCGGGTAGGGTATGGCGACGCACGCCGCCGCCTGCGGGCCCACTCGACAATCCTGACGTCCGCGCCTGACCGCCGCAGCGCCGTCCAGCAGGCGCACCAGAACGCGCTCTCAGCGCCTATCAGCGCAATGCCTTCCACATGCTCGACCCGCGCTTCTCTGTCCCCGGCGTCTTCCATGCCTACCAGACCGGCGAGGCGCCCGGCCAGTACGGCGAGGACGTACGCTGAACGTGCCGATACTCCATCGATCTGATCCGGCGCTACCCATACTTCAGGCCCCACGGAACAGTTGCGCGTGCGGTGGGCGGTGTCGATGAAGGCCTCGTGGAGCTAGCTGAAGAGCTCCTCGAGTACCGGGCGGCGGCCTTCGGTTTCCAGCGGCGCCCCGGGGATAATCCCTACGCGGACGTCGAGCCCTACGACGTCAGCATGGTAACGCAGTACCCGTGGATGACGCCCGCCCAGCAGATCAAGGTCCGCTATTCCGTCAGCCAGAAGGGAGGAGTGGACGCCGGACGAGCTGGAGGCGTATCGGCGGGCGGCCTTCAGCGGCTTCCGTCCGGCGCCTCGGCGGCCGTCGGGCCACTTTCATCTGGGGCGCGCGGGGAAACCGCCAACGCGTACTATGGCCCGCAGCAGGCGGCCACCGCCTCTCGCGCCTCGGCAGTGCTGATGGAGGGCGTGGCCGGCCAGCGAAACGGGCGGCTTGCACGGGGATCGCGCGAACTCCGACGAAAGCCCCACGCAACCTGCCCAGCGACCCCGCGCATGATGCCTCCACGCTGGGCGGCTGGGGCATTCCAGACGACCAGAGGATCACGCTATGAGCGAACGTATTGGGGCGATGGTGACGCAGGTCGAGCGGCTGGCTGCGGTCCTCTCCCGGGTGCGGTCCACCCCGGCCAAGCTCGAGGTCATCCCGAAGCCGCCCACCGACCGGGCCACGGCGGCCAAGTGCGCAACCACCTCGAGATCCGAAAGAAATTCCCGCCCCCGGGCGGCGGCTGGGGCTCACGCGGTAGATGTTCCTGCTCGCGGCGAATCTGCTGGAGGCCGTCACGGTGGCCCCGCACCGTCCAGTGCGGGTGACGTCGCGCTGTCTCACCGATCGCGACCCGGGGCCGCAGTGGGTCGGGGCCATCGGGGCCATGACGATGGACATTGATCTGGGCCCGACGCCGCCGCCGGTGAGCAGTTGGGGTATGCTCCACCACAATCTGCGCGGCGTCACGATCGTGCTCGGCTCCGGCGCGGCCTTTCCTGGCCTGACCCACCGGGACGAATTCGATCCCGGCGGCGCGGATTTCTTCCATCGGTTCGCCACTGTGACCGCGCGCGCTGGCGCGGCGCAGATGCCCGCGCTCTCCCCGCGGCCGCGCCTGATCGGCGAGTTGCTCGGCGTCCCGCGGGAGATCGCCGACAAGCCGACGCTGCCCTCGGGCTATGCGGCCGTGGTCGGCAACGTCGTGGTCATCGATCCCCGGCGGGGATCTCCGATGGGCCACGCGCCGTGGACCAGCGCGGGCCCGCCAGTCCTTCGAATGGGCGGGGATGCTCCAGGCCGATCTCACGACCTGCTGGCCGCCTACGCGGAGACGCGCGAGGGCGCCCTCCCATTGCTACTCGAAGATCCCTTGGGATCGTCCGCTGGATGACGTGGACGGATCCCGAGATCGCCGCGGAAGGGCTCGGGAACGGCTCTTTCACGCGGAGCACCTTGAGGAGGTCCCGCTATGAGCCGTCCTGGCCGACCGGGTCAAGGAAGTCTCCTCGACCACCGGCACCGGCTCGCTGGTGCTGGGCGGGGCGGTGGCCGGGTTCCGCGCCTTTCTGGCCACGTTGGGCGCCGGCGCCGTCTACTACTGCGCCGCGCATCAGAGCCTGGCGGAATGGGAAGTCGGCATCGGCACACTGACCACCGGCCCCGATACGCTGGCGCGGACGACCCGCGCTCTCCTCGAGCAACGCGGGCGCGGCCACCAACTTCTCCGCGGGTCTCAAGGACGTCTTTTGTACCGCGCCCGCGATCGCGCTCGGTCCTGCCGGCCATCCTGCTCCCGCCAGAGGCCGCCGCGTTCCCCGCGACCAACTTCCCGAGCTCAAGAAGCGGGTCGGCACGAACTGGATCGACTACGTGTTGGGCTTCGATACGACGACCCAGGAGAGCTGTTACTGGCGCCTCAAAATCCCCACGACGGCGATCTTCTCCGCCGCCGTCGTTGAACATCACCAGCCGCCAGGCCGCGCAGATCACGGGCACCGTCGGCTGGGTGCTGACGACCCTCGCCCGGGTGGACGGGGATCCCTACGATGCGGCGGGCTTCGCCGATACCGTCACGGCGACGACCGTGAAAGGCACGGCGGCCAGCTCCTCATGCAATCCAAGGCGCTCACGATCACCGGCTGGACCGCGGGGGCCGTCGTCTTCGTGAAGCTCGCGCGCGACGTCGCCAATGACACCTGCACGGAGGATGCGGACTTCGTGGCCGCGACCATCGATCTCACATGACTCCTACTACCAGGACGCGCGCGGTCACGCTCTACCACGGCGATTGCCGGGAGATCCTGCCCATGATTCACGCCGACGTGCTCGTCACAGATCCGCCCTATGGCGTAAATCTTGGCGAACATGGAGGCGCGCAGGATGGTCGGGCCGCGCATGTTTTGGTGAAAAGGATACCTATCCTATCGGGACACACCAGAGAACTTCCGGGTCGAAAATTGCTCCCCGCCATCAAGCTAAGCCTTCGAATCAGGGGTCCGGCGCGGCGCCGTGTTCTCGCGCAGGGCACATGCTTTCGTGGATTTGCCAGGCGAGCAACGGCAATCGGCGGGCGCACTTCCTTCCGCCGCCGTGGGCGCGACGGTCTGGGGATACAACTCCTTTTTCCCATTGCTCTAGGCACCGCGCCCGCCTGCCTTTCATTTGGGAGCAAGGCCGATAGGAATGACGATCCGACTGCAATATTCTGATGTGGATGGGATCATCCCCGCGCAAAGCCTGAAAGCCGGGATGCGCTGGGCGATTGCGCTCACGTCGCTCTCAAACGAGACCATTCCTCAGATACATTCGCGGGGTTCGCACGATCGCCCGCGCGAGTAAAGACTTTGGGGCGGCGCGCCATCGGCATTGAGATAGAAGAGCGCTGGATCGTGAGATCGCGGCGAACCGCTTGCGCCAGTGAAGCGCTGGCGCTTTCGCGATCCATTTCACGGGGACGACGCGGGCCGCCTATAGGGAACATTACCGCGCCTACCAACGGCGCCGCCGCGCCTCACCCTCGCGTGGTGGCGGACGCCCGGCAACCTTCGTGTGTCGGCGGGTGGGGGCGTCATGGGCAAGGGGGTCCCTCAGCCCCCTCTCGCGTCATCAACTTTCCGGCCACTGTGGCAACTGACGGTGGTGCAGGACACCACGGGCCAGGTGCGGAATACCGCGGCCGATTTTACCGTCGGGACGCTCTTGCCATGTCGCCGTCGTCTTCGATGGCAGCTTGGCCGCGGCCAGGTCGTGCCGAGCTCTATCGCGTCCGGGCGGTGCCGACCCGACCAATGTGAGCAACTTCGGGGCGACGCTGGCGGCGCGGGGGATACCGGCCCTGCTGGATCGGGTCTGAGGCCTCGGAACTCGGTCGCCCTCACGCAGGGACTTTGCCCTCCTCCGGATCTGAATGCCGCCCCCACGGCCGCGGAGATCGGGCAGGAAATGCAGAAGTACCGGCGGCGCGGCGGGCCAATCTCTCCTCCTGACTGTCCCTTGCTGACGACGGCATTCTCTGCACCGACCACTCGCCCCTCCGCAACGCCGTCACAGTCAACGCGGGACGCCCACGAGAGCCTGCCGGGGCCCCGTCAGAGCTGGGTGGCGCGCCAGTGCTGGTGGCCCAGATGCTCGGCATCCTCCCCATCGCGACCGCCCCCGTGGCGAGTCTCCCCGAAGACAGCGGGCCCGCCGTCGCACCGCGCCCAGCGCCGCCAGATACGACCGTCCTCGTGCAGATCGACTTCTTCGACCCGGACGCCGCTCACCACCCGGGCCTCCGACCGCATACCTGGGCCCCGAATGGACGGGGAACGAATGGCTCGCCCTGGTGGCCGCCCATGGCGAGCTTCAGCGAGAGCACGGATGGCGGGGCCCCGGCATGGGCGAACTCACGCTGACCAGCACGCGCCGCGCGGCGGGCAAAAACCTGCGTCATTCTCCTGATCTCCTCAGGACGCCGACGAACCTGACGGGGACGCATGGAGCCGGCCGGGGCCTCGGCCGCCTCTCCCCGCCTTCGCCGAGGGCGCGACCACCCTGCTCACCCTCGGCAGCGCCGTGGTCGAGGAAGCGGCGGACGTGGACGACCGCGCAGGTGCGGCTGCGGGCCCCGTGATGCGAGCCTGCGCTTCGAGCACCAGGCCCCCGCTGGCCGTGATCAGCCGCACCACTGATTTCCCGTCGTAGCGCGCGCGACCCGGCCGGGGACGACCATCCCGGTGCCTCTTCGGCGCGGTGTGGAAGGGGGATCCCGGTGCTCCTGATCGTCGCGGGCTCGCTCGGCCGTCTGGCGGGCGGATCTGGACGCCACGGCGACCACCTTCACCGTGACCACGGCCGACGGCGGCGATCTGGACGCGACGGATTTCGCCCTCGCTCACGCTGCTCATTTTCGACTTTGAAAGCAGATTGCGTTCACGACGCGGGTCGGCGCAACGTGACCTCCGGGTGCCACCCGCGCTGCCGCCGCGGGCGGTCGCCCACGGCGACGGGGCCGATGTGAAGCTGGAGGTCCCTGACCACGCGTAGCCTACGCGGTCGGGGAGCCACGCGGCGGGCTATCCGGTCACCAGCGTCAGCGCAACGTGCCGACCCAGGGGCCGCGCTCGGCGGCCCCCACCATCAATCTCTCGACGACGTGCGCAAATGGCCGGCACCTCGCCACCATCAGTTTCCCGCGGACCACGCTAGAGTCCCTCAAGCCCAGTGACCTCGGCCCAGATCGCCGTCTCGGTGCCGCAGTACAGCGCCGCGTTCGTGACGGGCAACGGCGATGCCTTCCCGACCCACGGTGGGCGGTGCCCGCCGCCCTCGCCTATTGTCAGCAGACGAGCCGCTACGTCCTCGGTGAGCTCGACCCGCAACGGCACGGGCGGCAACGTAGGCCGGCTCGGTGCATCTGGTCGTCACGCGCTCGGTGGCGGGTGGCCCCGTGACGACCATGCTCGATTACACGCGGGCCAATGGCGTCGTGGGCCCCGCCTCCGTCGTGTCAGGCGCCGTCACCTATGACGGGGTCGCCGATGAAGTGATCGCCATGACCTATTCCATGTTCGGCACCCTCAACGGCGGCTCGATCACGATCGACTTCGGACTATAAGGTCCAGGCGCCGCCGAACGGCTTCCCCGCGCCCGGGCGGGGCCTACAGCTCGGCCGTGGACGCGGCCTCGCCCGTCTCCTGCGACGTCGTCGGCATCGGGGACACGGCCACGGGGACGATCACGGGGGCGGCGGCCACCGTGCTCAACGAATCCCGCCGACATCCTGCGCTATCTCCTCACCGTGTTCTATCCGGCGCCCACGCTGCCGCTCGAGGGCCCGAGCTTCGCCGCGATCCCGGACGGCCCTGCTGACGCGGGGCCATCGTCTGGGCCTTCCTCTATGGCCAGGACGGCCCGGTGGCGCTCTCCGATCTCGCGCGAGCTCGCGGCGCGCCAGACGGGCGGGGCCCTCTATGTGGGAGGGGCGTGGCAATTCCGGGTCGCCGAGGCGCCCCTCTCGATTGAGAGCATCCTCGACTACGCGCGCGAGGTGTGGGCAGGCGACCGGCGCTCGCCACCCGGTCGCCCTCGAGCGATGTCCACACCTCCGTGCCAGCCTCCGCGGGCTGGGACTACCAAACGGGGAGCTATCGGCTGACCGCGCTCAGCGAGGTCGCGGGCGTGCGCGCGGTCCAGCGGACGCTCGACTTCCCGTGAAGGTGCAGGACCAGGCCACGGCCAATGCCCTCGCCGCCTACTGGCTCACCGTCTGGCAACGGCCGCGCTGGGACGTGGAACTCGTGGCCTGGGACAACCTGCTCGGCCTGCGCCTGGGCGATCAGCTCGCCCTCGACGGCCACCCCGTGCTCGAGGCCCACGGCGGGGGCCACGCTGGCCTTGAGCATCACGGAGCGGGCCTACTTGTTGGGCGATGAGAACCCAAGTCGGGTGCGCGCGCGGTGGAAGCCGCGCCATGGACCGCAAGGGAGGATCTCGAGCATGCGCCGGAACCATATTCCGCCAGGCGTGTCGAGGCCTACGAGCATGTCGTCCTCCTGCCCCATTCCGGTGGAGTGCCGCTATTGCCACGCGGGGCCGGCCGCGCTCCACGACGACGAGGTGGGCCATCTCTCCTGCCGCATGTGCGGCTGGGAGTTTCTCTATCTGCGACTCGGCGGCGTGGCCGCCGCCGCCGATTTGCTGGCCACGGAGCGCCGCCGTCGCGGGCGCGCGGCCTGGCCGACGACCTAAACAGAAGGAGGACGCGACGATGCTCTATGAAATCTGGCATTACGTGCTGCTCGGCTTCCGGGGCCGCTCCTCGGCTGGCACATCTGCAACGCGCTGATCGGGCTGATCAAGCGCAGTTAGATGTCGCATGGAGGACCGCGACCTGGAACAGCTCGAGGATCGGGTGCGCGCCCTCGGAAGCGTGGCGCAATCAGGTCCTGGGGGCCCGGAAGATGGCGTGGCTGCTCTGGCTCGCGCTCCTGGCCATTGCCACGTGGATCGCCGCGCACTGGCCTAGGCCCTGATGGCGGACGCCCGCACCCCGATCTGGTCCAAGGTCTGGCTCGTGCTCTTCCTGCTCGCGCTCGCCGCCTGGCTCGCGTACGCCTTCGAGCGGTAGCCCGCCGCCGCGCCTGGCGTCGTCTCCGGGATGCCGTGGATCAGTGCCTCATCGATGGCTGGGGCTGCTGGCTCATCATCCTGTCGTGCCTGCTCTTCCTCGCGTGGTGCCTCCTGGCTCCTCTCCTGGCGGCCGGCCGGTTAGGGCCGCGCGTAGTGGCGTAGCCGCGGCGGGGCCGCGGACGTCCTGGAGCAGCGCGAGGCACTGCGCCACGTGGGCGGGCCACCGCGGGAGGGTGTCAGACAATGGCGGTCCCGGCGTCTCGACGCTTCACGGCCTGCTCCGCGGCCGTGCCGCCCGGGACGGGATGCGTAAAGACGCGAGGATCGCTGCTGCCGTCCCAGTCAATCCACCGGAGCTCATCGTCATCGACCACGCCGAGCGCGGCCACCTTGGCCTTGAATTCTCCCCAGGTCATCTCATGCCTCCTCCAGGGCTTTCCTGAGTCGTCGAAGCGATTTCTTCCCCGTTCCGTTATGGCCTCCCGGAACGGCCGTCGCCACGAGGGCGGCCATGGCGGCGTGGTCGGGTTGTGGGTTTCCATCCCCCTGTAGACCCATGGCACCGCCCGCAACCGCGCTTCCCAGTCTTCGCTCATCGCGCACATCCTTTCTCGTGGTCTCTGGGTTCACTTTCGGCCCCGCTGCTGCTGGCGCAAGAGGGCGCGGTGTACAGGCCCGGAAGGCGCGGGGCGCGGGCGGGGCACCGCGGACCGGGGCGAGTTGACCTGCCGGCGACGCCTGCAAGGCCGCCGTCGCCAAATGATGTTCGAGCAACTGCCGCACGGCGTCAGCGGACACGGTGCCGAGGCAGTCGAGGCCGCGCCAGACTTCGATGCCGGAGACGCCAGCGGAAGGCACTTCCGGCCACGATGGCGCGCAGTTCCATGTGGACCAGCACCGGTGCACGAGCGGCAGGCGATCCCTCCACGGTCATCACCTTGCACAGGCCGCACCATCAGGCCGCCAACGGGCGTAGGGGCTGAGGTCGTCATGCGCCACCACCAGTAGCGCGCGGTTGACATAATACCTCCACTCGGCGCTCAGAACCCCCAGCGATCGGATGGACCGCTTTTTCTCCATCCCGAGCGCGAGTCGTCGGGCTCGACGTCCAGCCGCTTCGGTAGGTAAGGAGGGCCTCCGCCCGCGGCACTTCGCCCTTGAGCCACCGACACCATAGCTCGGTAAGTACGGGTTCTCCAGGCAGAACCGGCTGACCTGCGGCTTCCGCGTCGTCGGGTCCCAGTAGCCGAGCTCTTTCAGCTTCCCCGCCAACCGTTTCGCAAAGACGGTGTTGGCCTTCACTGACCGCTCCATATCCTCCCCCTTTTTCGGCTTGACGGCCAGGTACGAATTCATGATACGTACAGGTATGTCAAACCTACTAAGAAACTATACCGTAGGGTATATCAGAACCCTGCCCGCCCCGTCAATTCGCAAGTTGCTCCGCGATACGGGTGGACGCAACGAGGCGGTGGCCACCGCCGGCATGGCTGCAAGCAATCGATGGTGAGCCGCGTCATCCGGAAGCAATCCGCGTCGGCGCCGCTCACGGACCACGATCGCGTGGTAAGCCCTCAGACGCCATCCCGCTCGATCGTGGTCCACATCGAGCGGTGACGAGGCGCGCCAGCCTCGCCCGGCCGAAAGGTCGGTTGCAGGCATGATGGTGCCCACCCAAGAAGAGCGCGAAGCGTTGGCGTCCCGGCTGCTCGGCGGGATCGCCAGGTCCTCTACGCCAAGATCGACCGCATCCGGTGGCGCGTGCGGCATTGCGCGGCGATGGAACCGCCACGCCACATCGACCGGGAGGGAGGCACGATGACGGACGCGCTCACGCACGCGCTGGTTAGAAATTCACTCACCGGGCGCTCCGGCGCCGGGCTCGTGCGTGCCGGCGCTCGAGGTGGACGCAGGGGCCCCGCGAGTGAGAGGGCGCATGACCGACGGACGGGATCGGCGAAACGTATCTTGGCGACGGCTTACTCTACGCGTCAGTTCGGACGGCGATCACCTCTGGCTCCGCGCCGACCGCGATGGGCGCGCCGCCGCCCAGGTCGCCCTTGAGCTCACACGTCTGCCGCGCCCTGGTGCGCTATGCCGAGGGTCTCGGGAAGCGCGCGGCGTCCGTGCGCGACCTGTGGAGGAGGCGCACGAGAGGCCGCATGCTGTCGTTCCCGCGACGGGCCCCATGCGGCGCCCCGACACCGTCTACTGCCACCGTTGCGAGCGGGAGATGGATCCTCAACGAGTTTCTCGCGACGCCGCGCTGCACGCCGGAAACCCGCGGCGAGTGGATCGCCGCCGCCCTCGACTGACGGCCGAGGCACGCGCGCTGGCGAGCTCGCGGAACGAATGCCGCCCAGTGATGCGAGTCGGGGGCGCCAGCGGGCTCAACGCCTCCACGGCGGCGGCGATGTGTGAAGCTGAAATGGTGAGCGTGAGTGAAAAAGTCGCCTCGAGCGCCATCATGTAGATGCGAATCCGCTGAATAACGATCCGGGCGAAAACGTTCGCATGCTTGTGTACGCGCCGTCAGCGCGCGCGAGTCGACGGACGCCTGCGAATTGCCCAAGTATGGCGTGCTCGCCAGATTCAATGTCCACTGGCCGCGCGGGTGAGAGCGAAAATGGAAGGGCACGCTGCGTGGTCGTCGGCTGCTGACCGGCCTCGCGAAATATCGCGCCTTGTGCAATACGCGCATTACTACCGGGCCCGGGCAAATCTGGGGGCGATCCTGGCCCCGCCGCTGTACGCCTACTGTACTTCAGAGGCAAGCATGACGAAGATTGCCAAGCGGTGAGCGCCCTCGACTGGCTTGGGTCCGGAGCGAGCACTGATCTCATCAAGCGGACCATTTACGGTGAGGCGCGTCCGGATGATGAGTTGGCCCTCTTTCTACCAAATTGGTAATCGCTCGCAGCTTGATCCGTTCCCAACGACAGATATATGCGGTGCGCAAGGTGGCGGTACCAGCGGGAAGGTCGCGAGGTCATGCAGACGCAGACGAGCATCGATGGGCTGCGCCTCATTGCCGAGCGCAACGGGGAATTACGCGAAGCGGTGACCGGGCCGCTCTGGTGCGGCCCCACGGTATAAGCGGTGGGCTGACGTCTGGCTCGATGATGGCCCCGCGCGCGCCGCTCCAGCGTGGGCGCTGCCCATCCGCACCGGGCCCCGCGAGCCGCTGGTGGCCATCGCAAGCGCTGGGATACCATATCGCCAGATGGTGCGGGACAAGCAGCGAGCGGGGAACTCGTGCCGACCAGCATGTGGGCGAAGATGTCCCGACCTGATGCTGTCGAAGTGCGCGGAGGCGCTCGCGCTCACGCAAGGCCTTCCCGAATGATCTCTCCGCCGGCCCATGCAGACGAGCGATGAGATGGGCCGGGGTGGACGAGACGCCCGCGCGTGCATGGGAGACGCCTGCCGACATCAAGAGAGATGATCCAGGGGGCCGCTCATCAACCTGGATTGCGACGACGCGCCTGGATGAGGCAACCGAACGGGCGCGGCTCTCATCGCCAGCATCTTCTTCGCTCGCGCGTGGAGCTGCGGCTCTCCGATAAGGACTGGCTGGACTACAAGCGTAAGCGCCTGGGGGCGGGGAGCCTCCGCGTGCAAAGACCGCTGCGCTGCAGGATCCTCGCAAGGGCGATCTCCGTCGCGCATGCGCGCGGTTGCGAGTGGCTTCTCGAGGATCGCTGATGAAGCGATGGACATGCTCTGACGAAAAGCGTCGTGGCCTGCGGGCGATCTCCACGGAGCTCGAGCGGGAGAACGCCGCCCTGCGTCCTCCTCTCAGTGCGGCTCCGGATCCACTCCCGGTCCTACCGTCTGAGCTTGGTCAGCGGGTGACGTGGGTGGAATTCAGGGCGATCAGCGAGGACGGGCCAAGAGGCTACGGCGATGAACCCGGTACGGCTTTGATGAGCGCGTGTTGACGGGGAGAAGCCGCCGCGTCGGACGATGAAGAAAAAGGTGACGATGCTGGAAATGTCGGGCATCGCCGGAATTGCCCTGCGTGGAGCGCGTGGGACATTCCAGGGCCTGCTAACTGGCAACGGCCCGTATAAGCGTGCCGTACCGGGGTGCCTCCTCTGAGCCCACGACGCGCGCGGAGCAGAGCGTGCCGCCTCGCGGAGAGCGAGAAGTGCCGGGTTCTGCGCCTGCTCGCCACGGTGCGGCGGCCGGATCTGCCCTCCGTTCGCCAGCGCGCGGATCGCCGAAGCCATCGGCCGGATCGGCGAGCCTGCCGGAGGCCGCGCTGGATGGAGTGCCTCTGCCGGCCCGATCCACTGGCTCCTGCCCTATCTCAATGTCCTCGTGCCGATCCTCACCATCACCGGGATGAACTCCTCGTCCGAAGAAGCCCAGCGCGTCGGGGCTGGATCATCTCGCTCACCACAATCAGATTCCCGTGCCCCGCCAACATATTGCTCGGGAGCCTATGGGTTTCTCCTGCTCAATGCGCTTCTACGCGTGGAATGCCATCTGGGGGATCATCGAATGGAAAGTGAAAAGAGGTGAAGCCGCCGGGCATGTGTATCGCCACGATCCTCCCGGCCGCCCACCGCGGTCGCGCAGCTCAACGCCCTCGGCTATCTCGTGCGCGAGGCCACGGATGATGTGGACCTGCAGGCCATCCCCGCCTTCCCAGCGGCAGTGGTGGCCCTTTGCCGCAGAAGCCCCTGGACCCCCGGGGGCGGCTCGAAAAGCGCTTGAAGTGGTGCATGGGCTGGTCCTGCTCCTCGAGGATGAGCGACCGGCTCATCGGCGTCAGCACCTCAATGAACAGGACTCGACGCGGCACGCAATATGGCGATCCGCAATACCATCGATAGCGGCCATACGCGCCAGCGGCCTGGGCGCGCCCTTTGCCGCTCGCCGCGGCGCCAGATCGGCTTGGCGCGAGGATTGCGCGTCCGGCGGGCCATCGTCTCGCCGCTGAATCCAGCCGCCGCGGTGACCACCCTCTTCAATCATGCGGGGGCTTTATCGCGGACGGATTTCGCCTGCACTATCCGGGGAAAACCGCGCCGAGGTTACTCCCCTGACCCTTCCACTCCGATCCAACTCGCTATCAGACTGCAGATCAATGCGCAGCAGCTCCGGCGCTGCAGTGAGGACGTGCCCGCACGCGTGCGCCTCATCGACCGCCCGACGATGCACGCGCTCGATGCGCTCTACCAGGAGACGCCGTGGCGCGTGGTGGCCGCGCTCCCGGACCACTTCTGTCGCCGTGTCCCCAACATCCACCCCAGCATCCCAAGGAGAGTTCCCATGCGATTACGCCCCCTGCTCCGCTTCGTGGCCACCCTGTACCGCCGGGTGCCTGTCTCACCCTCGCCGCGCTGCTGCTCCTCTTCGGTTGGGTCGTGAGGCGCCTCGGCCGAGCCGATCCTCCTCACCGACAATCTCGGCCTCGAGGAGAGCCTGGGCTTTTCGCGGTCTTGCACAACGGCATCCCCTGCGGGCAGCGGCGTCGCTCGGGGCACCGTGGATCACCAGTCGCCAGAGGTCGACGTGTGCACTTCCAGCACGTGAGGCAATGTAACGCCGGCGCAATCCGGCGCCTCGCGTGCGCGGGCGCCGGAGGCATCGCCTGGGACCTCGGCAGCGGCCTCATCCTCGCGCCCGGCCAGACGCTCGTCACTCACCCAGACGGGCGGCGGCAACTTCGATACCTCCGGACGCCTGCCCCGCCCCGGCGGGTGCGCCCCGCCACCTTGTGACGGTCAACGGGGGTGGCGTTTGGGTGGGATGCTCACGTTCGCCCTGGCGGGCCTCGTCGCGCCAGGCATCTTCGACCCGGTGAATGCCCAGTTCAGCGAAGGGACCGGTGGGTCGCGCCGGGGACCGCCGACGGGATGGCGGTGTCGGCTGGGTATGCCGATTCCAGCGCAACTTCGCTTCGCCTGTCGGATCGTGAGCTGTGTCCCCAACCCGTTTGCCGGCGGCGTCACCGTCTTTTTTGGGGCGCCCAGGGGCGGATCCAGGGACGCGAACCGGAGCGGCGCTGCGGGCGCCTGTGTTTCGATGCGGGGGCGATTTTGATCACCGCTTCGATACAGGTGCCGGAGCCTGGCGACGTGGCTGCTCATGGCACTGGGCTCAGGATCTTCGGCGTTGGCCTCAAAAACCGGAGACGGAAGACGATGACGACGCTGGGGACGGGGTGAGGCGCGAGACGTCCTGCTTTCACGGGGCTGCACTCCGGGACATTGCACACTCACCGTCGGCCGCTCAGGGGTATTTCCACGAATGCCGTGCAGCGGGGATGATTCCGTCTACGAACACGCGGAGGATCGGCCCCCGTTCCGGCTCGGCGGGCTCTTCCTGTTCATGCAGGACGTGAAGGAACAATCGAATCGAGACGTCGCGCGGCACATCGCCGAAGTTCTCGAGGCAGGCGAGGAGCTGTTACCATGACCCGGGTGGGTAATTCCGATGAAGTGGCGCGTGGTCTATCGGGCCTTTCTGATATCGAATGGCCCAATAACGATCCGTGACTGCGTGGCCCTCGAGGATCGTGAAATCGTAGCTGTTGCTGCGGCGCGACCGTGGAGCAGATCGAGCGCTTTCGTGGCCAAGGGGTTTGCCTGACTTCGGGCTGCGGCTCTGGTCGAGGGCAAGTTGCGCGACCGCATCCGACTGTGGATGCGCAGACGCGAGGCTTGCCACGAAACGCGTGGTGGTGGAGCCGGACACCTGAACTCCCTCCGCTGCCCGGCGCCGCAAGCACGAACACGGTCGACGAGGTACGACACCGACTCCCCAGCTCGTCTTGGGTGGCGCCGTGCGCCACGCGCCGCCGCGCCTCCACTGCGAGGTTATGGCGGTGGACGACCCGGGAGCGCTACGCGATCGCGTGCGCGTGCAATCCCCGCGTGCGGGTCGTCACCGGAGGCCGCGTGTCTGGATTGCCACCGGGTCGTGCAGGCCGGCCGCCCCGTGAACTCTGGCCAGGAGAAAACGATGGCGGAGACTGCTGGAGCGTTGTGGACCGCTGCGCTGTCCACGCTGGCACTTTCTGACCGATCTCGTGTTGCGAAACGTGCCCGCCGATCCGAGATCGTCCGGAGCTGGCTGCGAGGCGCGTAAGCCCAAGGCCCAGCCGCCGAATACGAAGAGCCTCGATGAGATCACCGAGGAAGTCTTCGCCACGCTCGCCACCGATCAGGGAGGCGGGGGCCGGCTCGGATCTATCTCCGCCTTCCCAGCGCCACGAGGGCGGTGCTGTCATGCGAGCCGCCACGGTGCGCGCCCCATCTGAAGCGGACTGTGCCCGCGTGCTCTCCGGCTTCACTGGGCCGCCTCGGGCGCGAACGCTCCTTGCCACGCGCTTCATCAATGCCGTCTATCCCGACGCCCGTCCAATACGGCAGCTGCCCATCCTGCGACCCGGCGGGAGCCCGGTCACCAAGCATGATCGGGAGCGCGACGCGGCGATCACGCACCCGCACCGGCGCCTGGCCCTCAAGCGCTTTGAAATCGTGGCGTCCGCGCGCCTCGACTTCACGCTGCTCGTGTTGCAGACGCAGAACAACAAGCCCACCGTCACGCGGCACGACCTCGAGCGTGTGATGAGCTACGGCGGGTCCATGGCTCCACGCCGGCAAGCGCGATGGCGAGGGGGAAGCGCACATTCAACCTAGAGGAGCTGCCCACGCTGAGGCAACCGAGCCCCAGATCAAGCTCGCGCACCATAGATGACCTCACCGCCGCGCATGAGTGGTTATTTAATGGGCAACGCGATGGGAAATCGACGCGAAGACGGCGGACGCGCTCAACACCACGCTGAAGGGCGCAACCTATCTCAATGGCGAAGCTGAAGATCGATTACGCGAAGGTCGTCCTGCAGGCGCAGATCAAGAACAATCAATCTCCCAGCGGGGCTGCTGCCAGCGCTCACGATCTGACGGCGAGTCGTGCGGTGTCGTGCTCTGTCGTGGGCTGGCGGCGAGGGTTGAGATGCATTGCCTCTGGGCTGTGATGGCGTCGAGGGCTGGTGTGAGACAGGTCTGGGCTGGGCTGGCGTCGAGTGTTGTTCTGACGTGACCTGGAATGGCGTCGAGTCGTGGGAAGTCATGCCGTGAGATGAGATGGTGTCGAGGTCTGGACTGTTGTGCTCGGGCGTGTAGTGATGTGGCGTGGCGTCGAGTTGTGCCGTGGGCTGGCTTGCGGTGGGATGGGGTGCCATGCGGTGGCGTCGAGGCTCAATGTCGTGTATGGGCTTGTCGTCGAGTTGTGCCCCATGTTGTGTGGTGTGGTGGCGTCGAGTGCTGCAGTGGCGTGCCGTGCGGTGGGCGGGTTTGTCTTGACGTCGAGTTGTGCGGTGTCGTGGCTGGTCCTGGTCTGACGGCGAGTGGTGACTTGTGATGACCCGTACCGGACTCGAATAGTGCACCGGAGTGTAGTGGCGGCGAGTAGTGACCTGAGTTGTTCTGGCGTCGAGGTCATGGTCTGCGGGGCTCTGGTGGGCGTCGAGATGTTGCGTCGCCGAGTAGTGAGCTTGACCTGTCCGGCAATGACGTAATGTGATGCGCTGCGAGGATTGTTGTGGCGTCAGTGGTGATGTGTCCACGGTCGTTGCCCGGTGCGCTGGCGTCGAGGGGGTGTTGTGAGGCTGACCTGGGATGATCGTGCCGTCGAGATGTGGCCTGACATGCGATGCGCGGCGATGGCCACTGGCGTCCAGGTGGCGGAGTGGCGATGTCCTGCTGGCTGGGCTGGAGTGGCGGCGAGTGATGTTGTGGTTTGGCACTGCCGTGGCGGCGAGTTGTCGCCGGGGGCGATCATTGTAGTGATGAGGGCGTGGCGTCGAGAGGTGGGGGTGTCGTGACGCTGTTGTGAGCTGACGATCGAGCGGTGCGCTGCGGTGATATGGAATGCCGTCGAGTGCTGGCCACCGTTGGGCAGTGCGGTGCCGTGGCGTCGAGGTTGTGCCAGTAGGCCTGAACACACTCGCCCCCGGGTAGCCGTTTAAGGAGACGCCGGGGCGGGGAGTGTCACGTCCATCTGCTCCGCGCCAGTATAGCCTTCACCCAGCGAGGGAAAAAGCAGGTGCGATCGTCGAGTCCATATATGAATACGTCTGCAAAGGGATCGCAGTCGGCCTCGTCACGCCAGGCCGCGCCAGGAAGGCGCGAATGACGCCAAGTAGGGAGTAAAAGAGCCCAGTGGGGACCCCGGTCATCAGCCTGACACGTTCCGGCAAGTTCACACCCCCAAAAGTCTTCGCCGGACTCTGCTGCTAGCCAGTCTGGCCGCTCCCCTTCGGACCAAAAATGCCCCCTGCGTACAGCAGAGGACAAAACAGGGGGGGCCTATGCTGCGGAAAATGAACGCGACTGTTCAGTCTGATGCCAACGGCGAACAAGCGTGCCCCAGTGCACCTTTGCCAGGTTGCCCCGGAACTCGTGGCGGCCGGGCTGCTGCCAGCGCCTAGCACAGGCCAGGAGCAGTTCCGCGGCTCGTCGACCAAGCGCGGCTACGGCCGCCGCCACGAGCGCCTGGCGTCTGCTCGTGCTCGACAGAGATCCGCTCTGCGTCGGCTTCCCCAGGGGTCTCCACCCGCCGGTGTGCCTGTCCCGGCCTTTGTGGCTGACCACGTCATCCCCTGCGCGAGTGGGCCAGCGATCCGGTCAGTGCGCGGCGGCAACTCGCCCTAGTCCTCGCCGCGCAGGAGCCGTCAGCTCGGGTCACCGAGGGACGGGGGCGTGGTCATTCGGAGAACGGTCAACCGATGTGTTTTCTCGTGCCACGCCCGTAAGTCCACACCGAGCCTAGCCCGGCCCAGTGCGGCCCGTGGCGAGCCTAGGCGCGATGTTCTGCCCCGGCAGTATGAATCCATAGCCGGAACGTATTTGTCGCATAGTAATGCCCCGCAGCTACGCTAGCGTACCCCGCGGGAGGAACCTGCCGCATGAACGAGGACCAGGACCGCAGCGGGCTCGTCGAAGGCATGGGCCTGCTCGAGCAGTTGACCCCGCTGGTGCGCCGGGCCGCCCCACTCCCAGCCCCACGCCGGCCACGGAGGACGACCCCGATGCGTCAGATCTTCCAACTCGCTGAGCCGGGGTCACCCAGGCCCTTCGCCTCACCGGCCGCCTCGGGGCGTGGCGTTCCACGCCTGTGGCATGCCGCGCCGGGCAGCGCCGCGCGTGCAGTCAGGCGACGAGCTCCTGATCCGCGCACTCAACCGGCGGCGGCATCCGGAGGCTCCGCGACGCGGCCTTTGCCTACCGCGACCAGCCCAACGTGATCTCGACGACCGGGAAGAACTACATCGTGTCCTCGTGGCTCAACACCACGGCTCGAGCTCATGAAGTACCGCGCCAATGGCTTCGGCACGACCGCGCCGGATGCGGGCGGGGCTGATACCGTGCTCGGGAACGAGTACACGACCCAGCTGAATCCGACCAACACGCGCGGCTTTGTCTCCGCCTCCATCGGCGCCTCCGCCAAGATTTTCCGCACCGTCGGCACCAACCTCTTCCAGACGGCCGGGCTCTCCGTGACGGAATGGGGCCTGTTCAACCAGCCGACGGTGCCCGGCGGCGTCATGTTCTCGCGCGTGACCTTTTCCGCCATCGCCATCGGCATCGGGGATTCGATCCAGTGGACGTACGAGTGCACGGTCGGCTGGAGCGCGGCGCGCGGGGTAAGCTGCGCGGCGTGGGCGCGTTTCCGACCGTCGGACTAGACCACGGAGTCGAAGACAGCGCAGCAGCGCGCGCCAGCCCATCCCCGCATGACGAGGTCGTGGCATGGCCCTGCCCACGATTGACCCTGGCCAGTGGGTGCAGATCAGTGGGTCCTACATCTTCGGACAGGTGTGGAAGGGCAACGCGGACGGGACGACGAACCCCAGTGGGCAGACCATCGACGCCCTGTGCGCGCAGATTGTCAGTCCGGCCTCGGGCGAAATGAACGCAAAAACGGCCAACGATGTCTTCAACTCATCGAATGAGTGGACGAGGGCCACCTACGACACCAAGCGGGGCGAATTCTGGTGGGCGGCGCAGGGCGGCCACGGGTTCTGAGTTCCTGCGATAACTCCGTGTGGGTCAATCGCGTCCTCGGGGACCAGCAATGGGCGCGCCCGCAAGAATCCGGGGCCATCCCGGAGTTCTGGCCTTCGCCCAGCAGTACCAGAAGCCGGCCACGGACCCGGGCCTCCTGACGGCCCCGGACGTTTATGAGCTCGGGGCGCGACCTTCCAGCCCTGTACCGCCCATACCTATGGGTCAGATTGCTACTGGCGGGGGTAGATCGCATGGCCCGCGTCCGGTGGGGCGAATGGCCGGGCTCGGACGCCATCGATGCGCGCATTGCGGGTCGTAGCGATCCGGTCACCAATCTCTGGACGGCGGGCTCTGACAATATTCGCACCTTTCTGGGGTTCGCGAATCCGGAGCTCACGTGGGCGGCGTGGGACCGTTCTGGAACAAGGTCCTGATCACACCAGCTCCGCCTCCCTTCCTCAGCTATGATCCGACGCGGCCGGACGGTTTCCGCCTCGCGAACCTTGCGCCGCCAGCCTTGCCGCCCACCAGCAGCAACGACTGGTGTTCCCACGCGTTCGTGGACGACTGGCACGCCTTTGCCGCATCTGGGAAACGTCTGGCACCACGAGCACGCCCGGGCTCGGCGTCTATGACCTGGAACGGCCGGGGGGGCCCGTGCTGCGGGACGTGGAGAGTCGTAGCCCCAGCCCGAACGGGTCGCCGGTCTTTATTGCCGGAGTCCGATCTTTGTCAACGACCAGATCAATCTCTACCGCGGCGCGAGCTACTGGTACGACAAGATTTACCGTAAGCAACTGTGCGTCTGGATCGGGGAATCTGGTCGGGGGCGGGTCGAAAGTGGCTCCATCCATCCATCACAACGTGACCGCCGCCATGAGCAGCGACGGGACGTGGCGGGGATTGTCCGCGACGAGGACCGCGCTCGGCGCCGCTTTGCCGACCGCCGAAAGCCCGCAGCAGGGCATTTACGGCGAAGCTGCGGCGCTATATCGCCTCCGATGACGTCGTGGTGGTCATGAGACGCGGCGGGCGAGGAGGGCTCTGGGCCTACCGCCGCATCCCCCAGGCCCGCGTCCATGCCTTCCCGAACCAAAGGTCTTTCAAGTGGTATGGCGAGCAGGGCATTCGCAAGTTCGACCATGGCAATCCCTCGCTCGTCGGCGTGCCCAATACCGCCGCGGGCGGGGGCATAATAACACCGAGGATAAGTTCGCGCGCGGGGCCTACGATGCGACCCGGCAGCGCGTGACGGTCACACCGGGGGAATCAGGGCTGGCGGTGACAAAACCGCGTTGCGCGGCCAGATCACGGTGCTGCAGATTGAAGTCCGAGCGCGGCGCCCCCGGCGTGGACCTCGCTAACGCAGCTCTGTGAAAGGGCCCTCGCGAGGGCATGGCGGATAGCGGCGGGAATCGAGACCTTCTGCTATGACGGGCCGCAGCTTGGGCAGGAGGGGCCCGTCGCCCCCGGAGGATCTCTTCTATATCAAACCCGGCAATCAGAGTGCCGGCCCCGGCAAACTATCATGTCAGAGGACTTTATGCGGCGCGGGCGGGCGTGCTCCGTCGACGCCGCTGTTCCGCTCCGTCATCCTCAATCCCGCCATCCCCAGCAATTCGATGCGCACGTGTCGCCGGCCCACGTGGAACATTCCCACGGTCTGGGGACCCCGAGCCTCGCCCAGGCGGGGGCTCGATCAGCTGCACTACTCCAGGGGGATTGTTTCCACCAGGCCGCCCGCTCGAGCTACCGGCGCGATGGAGCGCGGGCGCGGTCAGCGGGCGCGCGATCGCGAACGGCATCGCGTGGATGGCGACGGTGGGCTGGGGAGCTGTACGCTCTACAGTATTGGCGTCTTCAATACCGGCACAATGGCGAGACGGATCTGCAATTCGGCGGGCAGGCCTCGCTCCATCACGAAAACCTCTGCCGCGACCCCGTGGATGCTGGAGGCTGTACGTGGTGAATCCCCGCTTCTCCAAGCTCGCCCAATTCGACATCCGGAAGATGTTGACGAAGTACAACGCGCCGGCTCGGCGGCGGGGACCCCAGATCACGCCCGCACGACTGCGGCGGAGGATTGGACCCGCGAGTTTTCGTTTACCGTCGCCCGGTCAAGGCATGTCGATTGGCGATGGGACCATGGTGCATGCGGTGACCACGTTCGATCAGCAAAACCGGCGCGCGTCATTGTCGGCCTCACGGGCGGGACGTGTGGCGACTGGTACGCCGCCTATGCCTTCAACCCGGTGCGGTGACCTCCGCCACGGGCGTCGAAACCTTCGAGCCGCTCTCCCTGACCACTGGCGACTTCCCGGCGGGTTCCATCAGGGCGAGTTCGTGCATGCCGATTGGGGCGTCTACGATCCCTATGCAACGAGCATGTGTATCTCGGCGGCAAGGTCAGCGGCAATGCCGCCGCCTATAGTCCGACCTGGGTGCCGGCGAGTGGCCCCTACGTCCTGACCGGCACCAGCCCGACCGATGGCAATCTGCCCCTACGCGTACGACGACGCCCAGTCCGTCTGGAACCCGGCGACCGGCACGATGTACACGCGGGGCACCCACTACACGCAGACAGATAGCGGCGGCACGATCACGTGGACGAATATTGGCGGCATGGCGCCGTCGGTCGTCATTCTGCTGCGGGTGCCGCGTGCGTCGGGTTCGCCCGGTTCCGGTATAGCGGGGTCGGGACGGCGCCCGTCAGTACGCAACCAAGTATCACCGCGCTGTCGCCCTCGTCAGCCGCCGTGATGGGGGCCGGGCTTCACCCTGATCGTCACGGGCAGCGCAATTTCACCGCCGACGCCGTGGTGCTCTGGGACGGCGCCCCACGCGCGACGGTCTTTGATTCCTCGACCCAGCTCCGGGCGACGATCCGGGCGCGGACGTGGCGGCGGTGGGGCTCGTCCATGTGACCGTGACCGAGAGCACCGGCGTCGACCGCGCGTGACTTCGCCGTGCTCTATCCGCCGACCACCCTCAGCCTGGTCTACGAGGGCCAGATCCGCGATCCGCCTCGGCCAAGGCGACGGCGCGCTCGGCCCCGACGGGGCCATGGATGGGTAGTGGCGATCGCGATCTTTGCCACGGGCGGTCGGATCATCACCGCGATCAAGATGGAAGCCCGCCCCTCGACGGAGGTGGAACACGACAGTCGGCGACGGCAAGTGGCTACTCGGCGTGGCGCTGACGCGGGATGGGGCCCTCATCAACAACCCGGTGACGATGGCGGTCGGCTTCACCGTGGCCGATAGCGCCACCTTCTACCTCTTCGGCTCGGACGCCTCGACGCCCACCTTCTTTGTCCTGGGGACCACGCTGACCGTGACCGTCACCATGTCCGATGGGAGCACGGCCACGCAGGCCGTGACCATCGGCACGGGCGGCACGGCCTACGTGCGCAGCCGGCCCGGCCTGAGACGCTCGCCCTGACCGACGGGCCGCTGACGCGCATGTGGTCCTCCCGCCGACCTCAGAAGCCGACCGTCGAGAATTGACCTCACGCAGCCGCCGGGCCTCCACGCCTCCATCCGGAGGATCAGCTGATGCCCACCTCGAGCTCGCACGCTGGGGCCGTCGGACCACGCCTGGCCGATCACCGCGCAGGCCTACACGCGCACGCTCACGGAGGGTCGGGTTCAGCGATGTCCTGACGCCGCTCATCAACACGGTCAACCCCGGCACCGAACTCACGCCGACCGTGCCGGCGACGGGACGCCGATCCAGAATGGCGGCGCTGCTGCAGCAGGCTCTCACCAACGCTGCCATCGGGGACCTGATCGTTCTCAAGTCCGGGGGCACGTACGAGACCAACCAGTACGAACGGCTTCACCTTCCCGCCCAAGGGCACGAGCTGGGACAACCGCCGGGTAACCGTCTGCTGCTCCCGCATCGCCGACCTCGGCGCCGGCCTGCGCGTCTCCCGTCGCAAACCAACAGCTGCGCCAAGCTCGTCACGGGGTCAGGGGCCCACCCTCAAGCTTCGCGGGATCGCGCGGCTGGACGCTGCAGGGGCTCGAGGTGAGTTATACGGCGGCGGCCCAGACGGGCGCGTCCGTGCTGTATATGGTGGACGTCACGAATGCCGACGCCGACCTCACCCTCGACCGCTGCTGGGTGCATCCGCGCGGAGGCGTGACCGCCCCTCGTCGATTTATCGTGCGGCGTCCGGTGGCATTGGGGACATCAGACGGTCAAAAACTTCCGCTTCACCGATAGCTACCTGGACGGCTTCACGGGCCGGGGCTACAACAACGCCATCAATTTCCAGCGGGGCCATGTACAGTCACGCGGGGACGCACCTGCGCGTGAAGAACAATTTCCTCAGGGCTATCGCGTGGTATCTCTCGAAGGCCAACCCCACTCGTCGGACGTGGTGATCAGCGCAACACCTTCGATTCGCTCGCCGGGTGGGAACCGTTGACGAATCCCTCGTCTGCAGACCCGGTCATGCAGGATGATCATCGGCACCTCATCATCTGCACGCGGGGACGGACATCCTCGTCGTCGGCAATCTCTTCACGGGCGCCACCCGCGGCTCCCTGGGCATGTTCTATTACGACGGCCAGGTGGGTGGCACTGCCGAGTGTCGGCACGTGAAGTTTCTCTCAACTTCCTGGACAGCCCGAAGTACTTCCTGTCGCAACTGGCGAACGACAAAACGCCGTACCCGGCGTCCGACATTGCGTTCGTGAATAATCTGGTCCGCGGCGGGCCCTTCGTGAGTGGGCAGAACTCGCACGTGGTCCATTGAGTTTGGCGGCCCGGCGCTGGGAGACATCGCCTTCGGCGTCCCCCTCACCGCGGGCCACGGGCTGAACCTGCTGCACAAGCGTTCCGCAACCTCTTCGACGAGATGCTCCACCCCTCGGGGCATCCCTCCGCGTTCTGCGACATTCGATACAACATCACGTATCAGACCTTCAACTGGCTCCAACACAGCCAACGTCACCGTCGACTATCCCAGCTTGCTCATGGCGAGCAACCGCTTCGTTGGCGGGCTCGGCAAGCCGTCCCGCCTACGTCTCTGCGGATCAGGGAATTCGCCACGGACGCCGCCGCCGGGCTCGGCAACGCCGCCGCAGGGGACGCGGGCGGGGCGATCTGAACTATGCGCTGACGTCAGGGAAGGCGGAGCGGAGGCGGGGTCCGATCGCAGGTGCGATATTCCGGCCCTCCAGGCGGCGCTTGCCGGCACGAGCACGGATTGGGACTACCCGGAGCTGCCGCGGGTCTTCCTCGGCGACCTACAACCTGCCCACCACCACACCCATCGCCGCGGCGGATTCGACGGCGTTCCAGAACGCGCTCAACACCGCGCCCTCAGTAGCGTAATTCGCCTCACCGCCACCGGCACGATCTACACGGGGCCCTTCTTCCTGCCGAACAAGACCACGGGATCGGGCTGGATCTATCGTCTCGTCCGCGGCGGCCAGCCTCCCCGGCCCGGGCTCGCGCGGGTGAGTCCGCCGACGCCGCGAACATGCCGCGGATTCCGGTCGATCGACGCGCAGCCGGCCATCTACGCGCAGAACAATGCGCATCACTACCGCTTTGTCGGCTGCGACATCACCACGACGCGGAGCGCGGGGCTGGTCAACGACGGCTTGATCATCACGGGCGCGGATAACACCCTTGCGCATCTCCGCACGACATCACGATTGACCGCTGCTATGTCCACGGAGCATGCGGCCTACGGGGAGCAAGCGGGGCATCGCCATGGACGGGGCGTCGATTGCCGTGATCGATTCCTATTTCAAGGACTTCAAGGCGAACATGGACGGCACGGGAGGCTCGACGCTGGGCGACCGGCCGGACACGCAGACCTGCTGGGGCTACGCCGGCCCCGGCCCGTACAAGATCGTCAACAATCACCTCGAGGCCGCTGGGAGAACATCATGTTCGGCGGCGCGGACCCGCTGATCAGCCAAATGGTCCCCGCTGACATCGAGATCCGCGGCAATTATCTCCGCAAAGATCCCGCGTGGCAAACGGCGGGCGGCTACGCGGTGAAGAACTTCCTCGAGCTGAAGAACGCCCAGCGCGTGCTCGTCGACGGCAACACCATGCAAAACTTCTGGGCCGCCGACCCGGGCCACGGCCGCATCACCCTGACGCCGCGGAACCAGAGTCACACCGCCGACTGGTGCCGAGTGACCGACGTCACGATCACGAAGAACACGATCCTCGACAATACGGGCGGCGGCATCTGCATCCAGGGCGACGATGATCTCGGCATCACCCAGCAGACGGATCGCATCCTGATCCAGCACGAACGACCTCGGCACGTGCGGCACGGCCAGCGGCACGGCCATCTTTGCGAGTCTTCTTTGGCCCGCGCTGGGGGGCCCAAGCATCTCATCATCGATCACAACGTCTGCCTGTCCGCCCGCGTTCCTCGGCATGAGTGCCGGCGGCTATACGGCGGCCGTGGATTACCACCCTACAACTTCGTGTTCACGAACAACATCCTTGGCCGCGGGTTCGTTCCCATGTTTGACGCGGGGCGGCATCAGGGGCACGACGCTCCAGTCCATGTTCGCCTTCTGGTTCCCGGGCGCGCTCGTGCGGAACAATCTGCTGATTGTCACGAATCCCGGCTCCGGAAACGATGGGACCGCTGCCCCGGGCAATTTCCTGACGCGCCGCACGCTGGCGGCCGTCGGCTTTATCGCCGGCACGCAGCCGCCCGCCCGGGCTCCATCGGCTACCGCCGCGGGCACGGAGGGCCTGAGCCTGGGCGCGGAGATCGTCGTCAGTGTGGCCCCGCCCGTCACCTATCCTGCCTTCCCCACCACGGGCCTCCTCGACCCCACCACCCAGCGGCGAACGAACCCGTCCTCTCCAACGGCGGGTTGCTGGAGTCCCCGTCGTCAGCTTATGCAGCTCCTGAGTAATGCCATTGCCACCGTGACCAATGCCGCGGGCTATGCGGTCACCGCCGCCACCACGAGCGGTGCCGATTGCGAAGTCTGGGCGACGGTCTCGGCGAATACCGCGGCCGGGGGCTGTGAGCTCTACGCGCGGTATCCACCGGCGGCGGCAGCTCCTACCGCCTGGCGCTGAGCAACTTCGTCGCCCCGAATTATATGACCGTGGCGCTGATGAAGTACGTCGCCGGGGTGACGACGACCCTGGCAGCCACCGGGGTCACCGCCATCAGGCCCGGGGATCAGATCGGCCTGAGTGTGATCGGCGGGACGGCTCCAGGGGGTATCGCAATGGCGTGGGCCTGCTGACCGCGTCGGATAGGGCCATCCCCGCCGCCGGGAAACTGGTCGCGCTCACCACCGACAGCACGGGCGGCTTGACGCAGGTCGAGGGCGGACCCATCGTCAGGGCGGCGACCGTCGGGACGTTGACGCGTGAGCTCCACGTTTCAAAATATCAGCTGCGCCACCTATGTCGGCGCGAACTTCCCCCCCACCGCCATCGCGGCCGTGCAGTACCGGGTCACCGGCTCGGGGACGTGGCGGCAGGCGTATCCGCACCGTTTGTGGATCGGCGCGCCACCCTCGGCGGCGTGGCCAATCCGCTATCTCGGCGAGGCGCGCCCGGCGGTATCGTCGGGCTCGTCAAACACACGAGTTATGACGTGCAGGTCAATGGACGGATCCCACCGGCCCCGGGGTGCCGACGGTGGGCACCGTCTCCACGTTGAGCGACACGCCACCCACGGGCAGTGGCGGCGCGCAGCATCACCAGCAATACGACGATGGCCACGGCGCTCGGGGCCATGAATCCCAGGGACACGCTTACGTGGGCGGCCGGGAGCTACGATCCCTTCACGATCTCACGGTCGGGGGACGGCGGGGGCGTGGATCGTGCTGGACGGCGGGGGCGTGGCCACCATCGGTGGGCTGGGGGTGACGGGATTCGTTTCCCTCAACGCCAACTTCATCGTCCTGAAGAATTTCATCTTCGGCCCCTCGGACTTCCATGGCCTCGTCATGGCCGACAACACGCACCACCTCTTCATCAGGACAACGTCTTCCAGAACGTCTCGCGGCTCTGTCTCGATGATCGGGGACGCACTACGGCGACACGGGCATTCTCATGGGGTTGCCCACGAACAATGTGTTTATCCTCCGCAACAGCGTGACCTCGACCTCGCTGGCTGCGGCGGTGCAGAGTGCCGCCCTACGAGGGCCCGGGGCGGGGCATTGCCTGGAACACCTGCACGACGGTGATCAGGGCAACACCATCACGGGGGCGTTTCGGGACGCCATCACCTCCGGACTTCTCCGGGGCGGCCCTCGTGGACGTGGACGTGGCGGGCAACATCGTGTCCAGCTACGTGGACAACGGGATCGAGGTGAAGGGCGGCAACGTGAACGTGCGCGTGTGGGGCAACCCCTCGCGACGAATGACGCGGGCGATAATCCCGTATGGCTGCAACACCAACACGACGGACAACCAGTACGGGCCATCTATATCTTCCGCAATACGGGCCGGTGGACGAGCACTGGTCACGCTCGGCTTCCACCGTCCATAAGGGCCCCTCCGTCCCGGCGCTTTATCTTCCACAATTCGCAGGACGCCTCGGCGGCTGTCCGAGCTCGCTGGACGGCTATGTCAGTCGGCCCGGCGTCGTCTGAACAACATCTTGAAGAATCGCGGGTCCATCATCGCCTACGGCGTCGGGGCGGCGACGACCTACGACTACAACTGTCACCTGATCACGGGCTCGAGCTCCCCTATGCCTACGAGCGTCTGCGAACTACGCCACATGGGCCGCCTTCCGCACGGGCACGGGGCGAGGAAACCACGAGGCTGAATGTCGATCCGCGGTTCGCGGACACGGCGCTACACCACCCGGGGCCACGAGTCCGTGCAAGAATGCCGGCGTGGTCATCCCGAGCTTCAATTCGCTCGATTCGGCGTGGCCGTGCACGGGCGCCGCGCCCGACATGGGAGCGTACGAATCATGAGCTACGCCCTCGTCGCCCACACGTTCCAGCCCTCGATGACAACGCGATCACCGCGGCGCCGCCCTGAACACCACGAGGGGCCAGCCTCCTCGTGGTGGGTACTCCTGTTTCGGTGGGACCACCCACGTCATCGGTGAGCTCAAAGGCAATACCTGGACGAATGATGCCGTGTTCGCCACGAACAGGGGCGGCGCCGAATGCCGGATCAGCTACTGTCGCAATCAACCAGCGTGGGGACGGGGCACACCTTCACGGATACGACGACGGGGGCTTCCCCTGTCTCTACGTCGCGGCGTTTAGCGGCGGCAACACCACCGTCCACTCGCGATCAGGCGGATAACGCAAGCCACCTTTACGCGCCCGCCCTGGCCAGCGACGTCGGCCTCACGCCCACGGAAGCGAACGCAGGCTGATCTTGACGATGCTCGCCGTGACGCAGTCCGGGCACACGTACACGATTGGCTCGGGGTTCACGGTCCTCGACCAGGCGCGCCGGGCGATGGGGCCCACTTACTTCTCGGGGGCCTTGGCCTATCTGATCAGGGCGCGGCGGCCCCGATCAATCGACCTGGACGAATCGGGCGCCTATGACACCCCGCGACGGGCCTATGGACGTTCAAGGCCGCGGGCGGCGGGGGCCCGCGCCCTCGAGCTTCCCAGCACGGGTCTGGTCGACAACACGACGCGGGCCGACCGAGCCCGGTGCTGTCGAATAGGCGGGTACTGGGGCGGGCCCAACACGGTCAATGCTCAGCTCCCTCAGTAATCGCATTGCCGCCGTCACCACCGGGACCGTGAAAGCCTTCTCCGTGCCGACCTACGGCCGACTCGGAAGTGTACATGACCGTCTCGACGCTGCCCGTCGTGGGTAACTCGGTGTATGTCTTTCTCCGCTTCAATGCGGCGGCGAATAATTACTACTATTTCGTGCTGAGCAACTATCTCGGGGGCCTGAGCTTTACCAGCGGCCAGTTCTACAGGGGCCTCACGGGGCGCGGAGACGCTTCTGGCGACGACGGCGGGTAACGTCACGCTGCCCGCCGGGGGGCAAGTGGGCCTGCGCGTGCTCGGGAGCACGCTGGCGGCCTACGTGAATGGCACCCTGGTCCTGACCGTCACCGACCCCGCCCCCATTAGCGCGGGGGGCCTGGGCCTGCTCGTCCACGATACGACCGTGCGGCTCTCGGCCATCGGCGGCGGCACGGTCGCGGCCTTCCGACGGGCCTCATCGATAACACCACGCGGGCGAATGAACCCGTGCTCTCGAACGGCGGCGTCTGGACCGGGGTCGTCAACACGCAACTGCTCAGCAAGCCAGATCAAGGCCGTCACCAACACCGTTCTATGCGCTCACGGCGGCCCAGACGTCGAGCGCGGATTGCGAATCTATTGCACGCTCGCCGCCCACCCGCGGTGGGCAATCTCTGGCAGCTCTACGTCCGGCATAATCCGGTCGGCCTGAACAATTACACGCTGAATCTGGTCAACTACGCGGGGTCGAATACCTACACGACCGTGACGCTGGCCAAGACCGTCGCGGGCACCACCACGACCCTCGGGACCCTCGGGTCCACGGTCATCGCGCCCGGGGCGCAGCTCGGCCCTGCAGATCACCGGCCCCGTCCTCACGGGCTTTCTCAACAGCGCCCCCTCGTTCATCACCGCCACGGATGGGGCCGAACTCGGTGCCCGCCGCCGGGCCGAGCTCGACGTCTTTCTGGGCCAGGATTCGACCATCGCCTTCACCCAGGTGGGCGGGGGCCCCATGGGCGGGCCGCCCGCCGATACCGGGCTGCGCACCGCGCCGTACATCACTACGCCACCCAAAGGAGCTGACCCCATGGCAGACATTCGCCTCAAGCAATCTACGGCGGTGGTCGATCTCCTTTGGCCCGTTCCTCGACAAGACCGACGGCGTGACCGAGGAGATCGCGCTGGCCGGCACGGGCGCGAACCAGATCGACAACGCCACTACCGGCATTAAGCTGTCGAAGAACGGGGCGCGCTCGCCGTCCGCTCGGCGACGGTCACCGCGTCGACCTACGATAGTTTCGGGTGCTACCGGGTCACCCTCAATGCGACGGACACGGCCACCCTCGGCAGCCGGGTGATCTACAGCGACCCCGCGACCTGCCTGCCCGTGTGGATCGACTGCGAGGGTCATGACGGCCGCCCTCTACGATCCACACCGTCCTCAGGGACCTCGGCACCATCGACGGGGTGGCGGCGGTGGACTTCGCGGAAAGCCTGCAGTCCGTGCTCTACGGCGTCACGCGCCCTCCGGCTCCACCGTGCCCTTCAAGAAGCGGGACGGGACGACGACGAAGGTGACGGTGACCTACGGGACGACGGACGGCCAGCGCACGGGGAGCACGATCAGCTAGCTGAGTCCCGATGGCAACGCGCGTCTATTTTCCTGAGGCGACGGCCGCGCCGGTCACGGTCACGCCCCGGGGCTGGACGCATGACAGTGGCGTGCGGCGCAAGCTCGCCGTGCGCACCCCGGCACCTCGACGCTCGTCACGACCGACTACGCGCCGGATAGCGCGGATCACCTCGTCCCGGGGGCGTCCTGCTGCGGCAGTATGTCAGTGATCCCCTCAATGCCCAGACCATCGCGGGCACGGTCATCCGGGCAACTGCAGTGCCTGGAGGATCACACCAACAACAACCTCGGGCTCCGCTGCGGGTCTATACTCGTCAGCCAGGACGGCACGACGGTCACCGCCACCCTGCTCCGCGCTCACCAGCAGGTCACCAACGGCCCCGACGTCGCCCTCCGCAATCCCGACGCTTTCTGAGCGCCACCCTCACCAGCGCCACCATCGCCGCCGGCCAGCCTCGTGGTGGAGATCGGGCTCGAGGGCACGCCCGGCCCCGCCGCCGGCCAAACGCGAGGACACAACGGGCAGATCCGCTGGGGAGACCGCCTCGGCGAGGATCTGCCGATCGACAACACGACCACCGCCACCACCTTCCGCGGCTGGTTCGAGTTTTCCGCCACGATCGGGCTGTTCGTGCGCAACCGGCCACCATGCCGGAAGCCCTCGCGGTCACGGAGACCACGCGCAAGGCCGTCACCAAGACCCCGATGAGCGAGGCGGTCGCCCTGACCGACACGCCGACGCTCAAAGCAGCTCCGCAAGGCGCCCACCAGCGAAGCCCTCGCCCTCGCCGAGCAGCTCACGCCCGTGGTCACCATCCTGCCGCCCGGGTCCCCGGGGCTGACCCACTGGGCGTTCCCGCATTTTTGCTGACGCGCACTGGACGCTCGGGCACTGGGCGGCCGATCGCGCGGCCCGTCGATCCCGGGAGGATCTGGGTCTCGCCGAGCAACTGCGGAAGGCGGTCACGCCCGCGCCGGTCACGGAGGCGCTCAGCTTTACGCAGTCGCGAACGAAAGCAGTCGCACGCGCTCGCGGAGTCGCTCGCGCTGACGGATGGACCGCTCACCTACTTCAAGTTCAGCCCCAGCGCCGGACTGTACAGCCACTGGGGGTACGCGACCGGTCGCCAGCACTGGACCTGACCATCCACTGGCGGGCCTCGCAGTGGATCGAGGGCGTCAAACCGCCCATCCAGCAGAGCACGGCCGACGGGCTCGGGCTCCAGCGAAGCCCTCGTCGCGCAGAAGTTCTTCCGCTGCCCCCGGCAGGAGCCGTCACTCGTCGCCAGAATCGCCGATCGTCCGCCAGATCATCACCAGCGGCGAGCGGATCTTCCGTCACCATTCCGGAGGCGTTCGGCCTCACCGAGGCCCTCGCCGGGCAAAAGCGGTTCCCGCTTCCACCCGCGGAAGGCCTGGCCGTCAGCGAGACCGTCAAAGCCGGGCAGAAGATCCTCGCGCTCACCGAATCGCTCGCCCTCGCGACCGGGACCCTCACCTCCCCGGAGCCTCGTCGCGGGCCTGGGGTCTCCACTGCAGGCGGATGCCCACTGGACGGCATGAGACATTGGCTCGAGGTCCCCGTCGCTGCCGCTGTCATTTCCGCGCCTCGTCACCGAGACCTGGGGCTGGCCGAGGGCGCTGACCGAGGCGGGTGACCGCACGCTCGCCGAGGCGCTTCCCCTCGGCGAGTCTCTGGAGCAAGCAGGTCGCGCGGACGGTCCCCGACGCCCTCGCGCTCGCCGAGGCGCTGACCGAGGCGCGTCGCGCGCGGCCTCACGGAGGCCCTCCCCTCGCGGAGCGCTCGCGCACGCCTCGTTTGCGCTGCGTCTCGCCGAAGGCGCTCCCCCTCACGGAAGGCCTGGCCCGCACGAAGGCTTTGCCATTCACGGTGGGCGCGACCTCCTGCCGCTCAGCCCAGTCCCTGACGCGCGTCGTGCGCAGGACGGCCGGCGGCGCGCTCGGCCTGACCGGGGACGCTCGCCCAAAGGGACTCACGCGCACGCTCGCCGGGGAGGCCTTCGGCCTCCACGGACGCGGCAGACCGAGACACTACACCGGGGCGCTCACGGTGACGCTCGCCGGGGAGGCGCTCGGCCTCACCGAGCAACTGACCCGTCTGGGCATCACGGCGCGCCTCCTGCCCGAGGCGCGCCGGCGTCACCGAAGTCACTGCACGCGCCGCCTCACGCTCCTGCGCTCCTCGCAAACGACGCGCTGCCACTGGACGAGCAGCGCCTCCGCGACGGGCAGTCAGCTGATCCGACGTCCGCGGCTCCATCATCCTGCCGCCCGTGCGCCTCGGCAGCTCTACCGCAGCGCCCCGGATTGTGGTTGACTTACCAGACGCCGGAGCGCATCGTGGTCGAGGATACGGAGGGCATCCTTGTTTGACGTGATCATTAGTATTCGCGACGCCCGGGATCCGGCATTGAGCGGATGGCGCGATCGAACGCACGCCCATGATCTGCGAGTACGATCGGTGCGGGGTGGACGGGCGCCGGAAGCCAGTCAATCTGGGTTCAGGCGAGCGTCCTGCGGTCCCCCGCCGTCGCCGCAATCCGGATGCCCGGCTTTCAGCGCTACATGGACGAGTTGACGGCGGCAGCGGCCGATCTGGACGAGGACCCACGATGTTTACGACGTCGACGTCGGCAGGGACGACCCCCCCTTCGTGATTACCCTGAATGGGCGGCCGTGGAATCTCTCCGGTATCGCGGACCATTAAATCGATCTGCCTCGTCGACGGCCTCGTGCTGCCCCTGACCAGCGATGGATCCGCATCAATGGGCTACGGCGTACCCGCACGCTCGATTGGGGTGACGCTGCGCGCAGGGGTTCAGCGGGCGAACGTCCGCGTGCGCCAGCGACGCCACGCACGTGCCTACCCTCCCCACCTTCACCTTCCGCGTGGCGCCGCTGACCGCATGACGACGCTACGGTATCGCAATGGACCGCCGCGCATTGGATCACCCAGCAATGGGTGGGCGATGGCGCGGCCAGTCCCGGCCCCCGTCCACGCCGCGAGCTCTACCGGGCCGGGCTCGCCGGGCGGCTCTCCGGCCGAGAGTGCGGTTGCGGCGGCGGGAGACGCTGGGCCTCACGGAGCGGTTCACCTCGCTGATCCTGGCGGCGGGGTACGGGTGGACGTTGATGGATGCTCCGGCCGCACCAGGAGGCGCTCGCCCTCGCCGAGATGCTCGCTGCGCGTGTGCGGAAGCCGGAAGGGGCAAAGCCGGTGCGGCAATGCCCCGACGCACAGTCCTTCACCCTTTTACACTGATTGAGCAAGGAGAGATTGGAGTTATGGCGTTCTACGCGAAAAGTGAGAGCCGGTTGTCCCCGTCGATTCCGGCTTGCGGCCCACGCATCCCATCATGCTCCCGGGCATGCCTGGGTCGGGGCAGGGGGCGGGCCCGTCGATATCCTGGCTACTTTCCTCCCGGCATCGGGAAGGCCTGCCGGGAGGCCCGGCGTGAAGCAACCGCCCCCGGCGGGACGCGGCTGGACGAAACCCGGCCCTGGCAAGCCGCCCGTTCCGATCGAGCCCTCGCCGCCCGTCGTGATTGCGATCCCGGCAAATCCTATCGATGCCATCGTGATCGAGTTGCCCCCCTCGGTGCAGCCCCGCCGTACCCTCCGGCGTCCCCGCGGAATCGAAGGCGGGCATTCTCTGAAAGCATGGTCGCGCGGCACGTTGCCGGTGATGATCTGGATTCCTCCCATTGCCGCGGCAAAGCCCACCCCGCCGCGCCCGTCGTGAGAGCGGCTGGGAGACAGCGGAACCACGCCATCGTGGGGACCAGGAAGACTTCAGCCAGGGAGTCGTGTGAGGTTCGGGCCATGGGGCTCAGCGGCACCGAGGCGACTCCCTGGCTGGGCGGCAGATGGCGATCGCTCACCGCAATGGACGGCGGCGCAGTGGGCCCGCAGTAGCATTGGTGTGAGCGGCGAGAGTGGTGAACGTGACGCCACCAGTGGCACGGTGGAGGCTGGGTCAGATGGAGCAGCGCGGGCTCACGGAGAAGATTGCGTCGAAGATCAGGCGGCGGCCGCGGCGTGGAAGACTTCATGACGCTGCTTGCGTGTGATGGAAGCTGCCCCGCGCCCATGGCATGGTGCACGTTGCGGGTGTACGACATCGCGTGACTCATCTGCAGCACGATCTCCCGGAAACGATCACCTCATCTGTGTTGATGCGCCGACAGTAGTGAGACGAGAGCGAAGGTCATTGCACGTGGAACAGAAGGGCGATGAGTATCGACCATCGGAGGTGCTGCTCATGAAGTACATGCCGGCTATGCAATAGACAATGAGAAAGAAGAAAAGAAAAAAAGAATGAAGAGGGGATAGGCCCATCAAAACTTTTCGAGCTTTCTCGCGTAAGCAGCCGTAATACGTAACT
>ERZ1370068.9258-contig-8048_pt1 | contig 51222 bp, 78 predicted proteins | sample MGYA00561227_ERZ1370068 | MGnify/ENA primary metagenome ERZ1370068 (study PRJEB38410, sample SAMEA6850437) | metagenome | study: Metagenomic assessment of the ecological functions of the soil: analysis of the soil microbiota associated with the... | reverse complement strand
GTACTTCGTTCAGTTACGTATTGCTGGTTGAACGCCCCGCTGGCGTCAGAGGCCCGGTAGACGAATTGTGCGGCGAGGCCCTGCAAGTTCGCGTTAGTTCGGGGTGAAGGTGAAAGACGCCCCGTTCGGGGCCAGCGTCACGCGATGCCGAGTTGCTCGGCCCGGCCTCCGTTGCGCGAAGGTGACCGGGTCGCTCCTCCGGATCATTGGCCACCGTAGCTGGCCGGGGAGGCGGCGTGTCTTCCGGTAGCCGTCAGTTCCTGGACCACCGGGAGACGGGGAGAAGGGAGCGCGTCGTTGACCGACTTGACGGTGATGGTCACCGTGGCGGTGTTGGAAGCGAGGTGCCGCCGTCGCTGGCCCTGTAGAGTGAAGGTGTCGGTGCCGTTGAAGTTGGACCGCGGGCGGTGAGGTGAATGGCCCCGTCGCGGCGTTGAAGCTCGTGATCGTTCCGTTCGCGGGCTGGGTAACGATGGAGTACGTCAGTGTCGGGCTATCGGCGTCGGTGGCCAGGAGGGCACCCGTGAGTGAACGGCGGAGCAGGGTGCTCTGCTGGATGGTGAACGGTCGGTCCCGAGCGACGGGGGCGTGTCGTTCACCGTGGGGTGACGGTGACGAACACGGGCGCGATGCTGCTGTCCGGCCTGCCCGTCGTTCTGCCTCGAATCGTGAAGCTGACGGTCCCGTTGAAGTTCGCCGCCGGGGTGAAAGCGTGAACGCCCCAGCAAGCTGGTGTTCGTGATCTGGACCGACCCCTGAGCGGGCTGGGTGACGATCGTGTAGGTGAGCGGGTCGCCGTCGGGGTCCGAGGCGTGGAGGAAGTCGTTGAGCGGGGTGTCTTCGGGCGTCCCATGCTAGGAAGAGCTGGGCGTGACCGGCGGCCGGTTCGCGGTCTCTGCTTGTCTGAGCTTACGTTGATCGATGTCCGACGAGGACAGCGTGAACTGTTGCGGCCCTACATGAAAACGGGCGATGCGGTTATCGGTCGCCCATCCGGCCAAAGCGCCAGCAATTTGCCGTCGTCCTGGAGGGCCGCGTTTCATGATCTGGTCGGTCTGAGCGTTGGTGGTAAGCCGACTGGCGAAAGACGCCGTCCAGGTCGAACGTGGGGTCGGGCGCGCCGGCCACGGTGGAAGCGGACCATGGACGAGACCGCGGTTTCCGCTCGGAACGGGGAGTGGTGCGGCCGCCGACGATCACCTTCCCGTCTGCTGGAGCGCCAGGGCCGTCGCGGACTCGCTGCACCCGCGTCGATGCACCAGCGGTGCCGTCGCCGGCGAACGAGGTATCGAGCGTGCCGTTGGGAGGTTGAGGCGGCCGGCCGCATGGTCCGCGCGGTGCGCTGGAGTCGGAACAAACGCCTCCGACCACGATCCGGCCCAGGAGTCCACTTCCATCCCGACGACGCTGAAGCGACCTGCCGCCAGTCCAGGGAAGCAGTGCCGGCAGTCCCCGAGAAGGACGTCGCCAGTCCGACCCCGTTGGCTGGCACCGGCGACGCGCATGCCGTGAACGAACCGCCGAGACCGGTGGTAAAACGTGCTCGTCGGCCAGGATCTTCGACCTGCTCGGCCGAGAAGCCGAGGTTCAGGTTGGCGATGCCGGAAACGCCGAACGTCGAGTCGAAGGCACCCGTTCGCGTTCAACTGGGCCGTTCCCGGCTCGTGACCGACCCGCTGACGCCCAGGCCGAGGAGGATGCGGCCGTCCGGGCGGATTTCGATGTCGGTCACCCAGGCGGCGCTGCGACCACGCCGTTGTTCAACGCGCGCGGAGTTCGCCTCGCTGCCGACCAGCCGAAGGCCGTGTCGAGCCGCACCGTCCGGCTTATGCGCGGACCAGGATCCCCGCCCCCGTCCCCTGAGCGGCCTTGCCGCCGATCAGGATGCCTCCGCCGGGGAGCAACGACGCGCTCGAACGGCACGTAAAGTCCACGCCTCCAGGTCGGTGGTGGTCACCAGCCCGCCCCCGAAGGTGGTGTCCACCGTCCCGTTGGTGTTGAACCGCTGCACACGCCAGGCCGTCCGGAAGCCGGGAGCACCATCGCGACGACCGCCTTGCCGTCCGGCTGGATGGCGATGGCGGCCGCGGGCGGCTGGATGCTCATCAGCACCTGCGGCCGTGCCAGGCCACCGATGCCGTAGGTGGATTGTCGAAGCCGAACGGTTGCCCCTGAGTGACGTTCGCGGTCGCTGAGTGATGGTCACCGATCTGCGTCCCGTCGGGGATCGTATCGTCCACGCGCGGCTGGATCGAGAACCCCACTCTCCTGCTGTCCCACGGCGAAGATGACCGGGGGGGACCGTCGCCTCGGTCGTGTCGCTGCTGGTCAGGGTGACGGTCAGGGGCTGCGACAGGTCTCCCGTGCGATGCAGAGGGCCGGCACGGCATTCGGGCCGGCGGCCTCGGACATGGACGTCGCGGGGATCGTACAGTGAGTGGTGGCGCGACCGACCGATCCTCGAGCAGTTCGACGACCGAGCTCGAGGCTGAGCGCGACATCACGCTTCCGGCTGTGTCCGACCCGAGCCGGCCCGGAATTCGAAAGCGAACGAAGCATGCGACGGAAAGGCCGTGTTCAGCATCTGGCACCTCGGAGATACCAGCGAGTCTCACTGATCAGAATCAGGATACTCGGCCGCCCGCTGTAAAAGCGGTTACATCTTTGGCAACCGGATCACCCTGGTCGGCGCCCGCCGCTGGCCAGTGTCCGGCCGTCAGGAAAGAAAACGCCAGACAGGTGACGCGGTTCGCCGCGTGAGCGCAAATCGACCTTCACCTGTCCGTCGTGGCGCAATTTCCACAGGCGAACCACGCTTTCTGGTCCACCCGCCGGAGGCGGCCACCCCTTTCCGTCCGGCGACCAGGCGAGTCGCCGTGGCGCTCCCCGGGTGCAGTTCCAGGTAGCGTTGTTCGAGAATCCGCCATCGGTTCCCGTGATGGCAGACCCGCGGGCCCGGCGATCCCGCCGTGGCGAACCACCGGCCGTCCGGGGAGAACGCACCGCAGTGGACGGGCAACCGTTGGGCCGCACTCACGATTTGTCGGGTGTTCGGCTTTGGCGTGTTGCGGAAGTAAACGCCCTTGTCCTCGCCCCCGCCGCCACGCACCGCCCTGCTGGATCGACCGCCACCATCCGCAGCGCGCGTGGCGGAGGGGGCGAGGAACCACGTCTCGGTGCGGCTTTGCCCAGGCTCTCCAGAAGTGGATGACCCCGCGGTCGCTGGCCACATAGAGACTGCCGAACTTCGAGGAACCCCAGCCCCCACGCCCGCTCCGGCTCCTTGAACAGCAAGAGGAATTACGGCCCGACGCCAGGTCGTGCATCCGGATGAACGATTGCCGTCGCGGCTGGCGCGCCTGGCGAAAGGATGCGGCCCTGTAGGTCCAACGCCAGGGCCGTACGGGCATCGGGGTGTGTCGCCAGCGTCCTCGGAGTACCGCCGGGGAAGCGCCCACAGCCGCGACGGTGGCGGTCGGCGGAGAGCACTCGCCAGCGTCCGGCCGATCACTGCGCGACAGCAGTGCCGTGACCGTGTCGCTGTGCCCGACCAGGCGGTCCGGTCGAGACGGCGGCTTCGGCCGGGGACTGGCGCGAGGACCGTCGGGGGGCGGCTGCGGGAGGCTCCTCCGGAGCCGCGTCCCGATGCAGCCACAACCCCAGATGCCGACACTGGCAGGCGTGACCAACGCCATGGCTTACTGGTCGCGGCGAGGACAGCGCGAAGATGTCGGTGGCTGGGTCGCGGGCCGGCGGGAATCGGTGCGACCAGCTCGGCCAGCAGCACTGGCGACCGCGCGGGCCGAGGCGAGGGCGGTTCGCGGGCTGCTTCGCCAGCAGCCGCATGATCCAGTGCCTCCACCGGCGACAGGCACGGCAGGGTTACGCGCGCTGAACCGGTGTCAGGTTCGTCGCCGAGAAAACACAGCGACGAGAGGACCGCCAGCACCGACTTCTCACGGGAAGGGCGGCTCGCCCGTACGCAGTTCGTACAGCACACAGCCGAGGCTGAAGAGATCGGCTGCGCGAGGTCGGGCGGCGCGCGCGCTCGTTCGGGGGCCATGTACGCCGGCGTCCACGGACGATGACGCCCGCGGCGGTGGGGAGGTGGACTCTCGTCGCGGTCGAAGTAGGCCAGCCCGAAGTCGGTGGTCTGTGATGCGGCTCGCCGGGCGTTTCCACCCAGAGGTTGCCTGGCTTGACGTCGCGGTGGATGAGACCGCGCAGCTCGTGGGCCGCCGCCAGGCGGACGCGATCTCGCGTCCCCGGCGCAGGACCGTGGTCAACGCGGGGCGGGGGGTGGTCCTTCAACCAGGCACTGAGCGGCTGGCCTCTTTCAGGCAACGGCGTGGCTGGTGTGAGAACGGTGCCGTGCGCAAGCTGCACTCTCGACGTGGTAGACGGAGACGATGTGGTCAGCAGATCGACGCCGCCATATTGGCGCCCCTGCGCGGGAGCCGCTCCACGGGCTTCGGTTTGAGCAGCGTGCGGACAGACGAAGACCTTCAGGGCGACGGGCCAGCGCAGAAACGCTCGTCCACGGCCTGGTACACCAGGCCCATCGCGCCCGGCACCGAGCAGGCCGGAGCACGCGGTAGTGAGCGATCCGCCCGAGTTCGCCCTCCGCACGCGCGCGCTCGAAGGATGGTGGCGTCTCGGCGGCATGCCCGTGCCGCCGGGCGTCCCGGAGTGGGCGGGATGAAGGAGAACGTACTCGTTCGACGAGCGCGGCGAAGGACGGCGACCGCCACTCGAGGGAGTCGCTCAGCGGCGGCGGCCCGGCAACGGCTCGTCGGGTGTCGCGCGTGGAGCTGCATCGTCGACAACCGTGAGCGCAGGCGGCCGTGGTTACACACGTCCGCGCACTGCGCGAGATGGTCCCCCACGGCCCGCTCTCGGGGTCGGGCAGTCGAAGCCCTGCAAGAGAGCCTGGAGCGTCGGATTGTCCGGACACGAGGACAACATTGGGGGAAAGCGCTCTCCGCCACTCGCGTTCGCCGGAGGTTCGCGGGGCCACTTTATCCAGTGACGCGCGAGGCGTGGTAGGCCTCAACCAAAAAATGGGAAGGCCGGCGAGTCATTCGATCCAGGCCGGCGAGTTCCCGGCGGCAGCGGCCCCGGAGATGCGGGACTTGGCGACAGCGACCGTGCCTGGAGCGACAGTTCAAGTGTGGCTGGCGACCTCGTCGGCGGATCGGCCCGGCGAGAACGTGTTCTATGAACGCCACGCCCAGAGGGTCGGGAGCACTCGGGCTGAAGGGCGCCGGAGGGTTTGTCGGAGGAGGTGTTGGCGATACTCGGCCTCCTCCTGGTCGTCGAACTGCTCGAGGAACCATTCAGCTCCGGGGGGTGACAGGGCCGTCGTGAGGGGCAGCGGCGGCAGGATGCCGGCGCCGGGAGAGTGCGCCCAGCGGTTCACAAGTGATGGTCCGCAGCCAGCCGCGAAAGCTCTGGGAAGGATGATAGCGGAAGGTCGGGAGGCGGCGGACTGATGGCCCAGCACGTCCTGGACCAGGTCGGCGGCGCGTCCGTTGGCTGGGCGACCAGGCGGCGTGCCCAGCGGTAGAGCAGGGGGTGGCACAGGTGTCCGTGAACCGCGTCCAGGCGGCCGCGGCTTCGCGTTGGCGGCAATCGCTCCAGCAGACTTTGCGACGTTCGGTCCATCCCGCACCGTGGTCCCCTTGTACAGGAATATAGCACGGCCCGGAATCCCGTCGGCAGCAAGGTGGGTTGCCATGCGACCCTGAACGAAGGAAGTCGGCCCAGCCCGCCGCGAGGTTTCGCCTCCGTGCCTGGACCGGTGGTAAGCCCCTTGCCCGCCGGGCAACTGTCCGTCCCGCCAGCCTCGCCGGTCCGCGTTACCGCCGGGACCAGCCGGCGTTGACGAAGCCTCCCGATCGACGTAAGGCCGGTCTGGCTGCCTCATCCCGGGCCAGCATGGGGCCTCCGCCAGGATCTCGCAATCCTCGTGGCACGGTCCTTGCGCTGATGGGCCACGGCCGACTGAAGCAAAGGCGCGCGAGGCAACAACCCACTGGTCTGGCATCACCCCCCGACACCCGCCGAGGGGTGTCCCTTCCCCCGAAGAGTACCGCCAGCCCCGGATGCTCTCGCGGCTCGACAACGCCCGTCGGGCAGCACGCCGCAAGGGAGACCTTTGGCATGCTCGACATGATCCTCGGCTCTATCGTTCCCGTGTTCTTCGTAATGGCGCTCGGTTACCTCGCTGGCTGGACGCGCGATATCGACAATCACCACGTAGCCGAACTGAATGCGCTTGTTATGGACTTTGCGCTCCCGGCATCGTTGTTCGTCGCGATGGTTCAGAACGCCGCGGTCTTTGCTGCTGGAGCAGGGCCAACTGATGATTGTCCTCGCGGTGTCGATGCTGGCGATCTACGGCCTGCACTTCTGGCTCCAGAGGAGCCTGTTAAAGCTCGATTCGCGCCAGGCCTCGGTCGAATCGCTGACAACCGGGTTGCCCAACCTCGCCTCGGCGGGCCTGCCGTTGATCAGCTCGGTCTTTGGAGCGGCGAATACGGTCTCCGTCGGCATCTCCATCGCGGTGGGGTCGATGGTGATGTCGCCGCTGACACTGGTGATCCTGGAGGCCGGCGACAAGACCGCCAAGGACATTCCGGTTCTCCGCCGGATCACCCGTGCAATCGGCAAGTCGATTCTGAAGCCGGTCGTGATCTCACCAATTATCGGGATGGTACTCGCGCTCTGCGGCGTTGAGGTGCCGCGTCTTCTTGATACCTCGCTGACGCTGATCGGCGTCAGCGCCGGCGGCGTGGCCCTGTTCCTGACGGGGTTGATCCTGTCGTCCCAGCCGTTCAAGCTGAACCGCAATGTTGCATCCGGAACGCTGCTAAAGAATGTCTTTCACCCTCTTCTTGCGGCGGCTCTTGTGGCGGGCCTGGCCGTTTCCCCGATGATCGGCCGCGAGGCGATCATTCTCAGTGCCGTTCCGTCGGGCTTCTTCGGCATCTTGTTCGGTCTTCGCTACGGGGTCGTGTCTCAGGATGCCGGTTCGACTTTGATTGCGTCAACGATCCTGAGCGCCGCCACCATCCCGGCCGCCATTCTGTTGACCGCTGGAATCCATTAGAAAGGAGAACGATCCATGTCGAGTTCCGTACCCAATTGACGCGCAGGCGCCGAAGGAATGTTGAATTTTCCTGAGGTATCAAATGAATGCTCCATTCAGTTCCGGACAGGCGGACGCTCTGGTCGCGCCGCCGGGCGAAGAAGGCCGCTCGCTCTGGCCCGGCTCGCGCCCTGGATGAAGGGATCGTGTGCTGGAGACCGGAGCGCATCGTCGAGGCACTGCAGGCGCTGCTCGAACCTGGCGACGCCGTGGCTCTCGAAGGTGACAACCAGAAGCAGGCGGATTTCCTGTCGCGCTCGCTGGTCCAGGTCGATCCGGCAAAGATCCATGACCTGCACCTGCTGATCTCGAGCGTCAGCCGGCCGGAGCACCTGACGCTGTTCGAGCGTGGCATCGCCCGCAAGCTCGATCTCGCTTACGCCGGTCCGCAGAGCGTACGCCTGGCGCAACTCTCGAGGACGGGAAGCTCGAGATCGGCGCCATTCACACCTACGTCGAGCTCTACGCGCGGATGTTCGTGGACCTGATGCCCGACGTGGCGCTGGTCTGCGCCGAGCAGGCCGACCGCCAGGGCAACCTCTACACCGGCCCGAACACCGAGGACACGCCGACCATCGTCGAGGCGACCGCCTTCCACGACGGGGTGGTCGTCGTGCAGGTCAACGAAATCGTGGATGAGCTGCCGCGCGTGGACATCCCGGCGTCCTGGGTCGATGTCATCGTCGCGGCGGACAGGCCTTACGCAGGTCGAGCCGCTTGTTCACGCGCGACCCGAGGCTGATCAGCCGACGTGCAAATCCTGATCGCGCATGCTGGTGATCCGAGGCATCTACGAGCGTCACGGCGTGACCACGCTCAATCACGGCATCGGCTTCGACACGGCGGCCATCGAGCTGCTGCTGCCGACCTACGGTGAGAAGCTCGGGCTGCGCGGCAAGATCTGCCGCAACTGGGTGCTCAACCCGCACCCGACGCTCATCCCGGCGATCGAGAGCGGCTGGGTGGAAAGTGTCGTCTGCTTCGGGAGTGAGGTGGGGATGGCGCGACTACACCCGCGCACGCCCGGACGTGTTCTTCACCGGGCACGACGGCAGCTTGCGGTCGAACCGCGTCCTGCGCAGCTCGCCGGCCAATATGCGGTCGACCTGTTCATCGGGTCCACGCTGCAGATGGACGGCGAAGGCAACTCCTCGACGGTCACCGAGGGGCGGCTCGCCGGCTTCGGCGGTGCTCCCAACATGGGCAGCGATGCGCGCGGCCGCCGCCACCCGAGCGCCGCCTGGCTGGACATGATCACGAACAAGAGTGCCACCGCACGCGGTCGCAAGCTCGTGGTCCAGGTGGTCGAGACCTTCCACAAGGGCGGCGCAGCAGTCGATCGTCGATACGCTGGACGCCGTCGCGGTGGGCAAGAAAGCTCGGCATGCCGATGGCGCCGGTCATGATCTACGGCGACGACGTCACGCCACGTCGTGACCGAGGAGGGGTTGCCTACCTCTGCAAGACCGAGGGCCTGGAGGAACGCAAGGCGGCCATCGCGGCCATCGCCGGCGCCACGGAGATCGGCCTGCGCGCGGATCCGAAGGCGAACCGCCGAGTCTGCGCTCCCGCGGCATCGTGGCAACTCCCGAGGATCTCGGCGTCCGTCGAACCGAGGCGCGCCGGACGCTGTTGGCGGCACGCAGTATCGACGACCTCGTGGCCTGGTCTGACGGCCTTTATCAGCCGCCCGCCAAATTCCGCAGTTGGTGAACCTGGCCATGAGTCACATCCGCGGTGCTGAGCTCCGGTCGAAGCTGTTCCCGAGCACGGACAGGGGCGCTCCGTGGGCGCTTCGACCTATCGACTTCGGCAGTTTCCGTGCTCATCGAGGAAGCGGAGCTGACGCCGAAACCAGCGCTCGTGGACCGAAGAGGTAACGGGGCGCATCACGATCTCGATCTGGGGCGGCTGCGGCGTTCCGCTCAGGCCTTGCAGGACGGCTTCGCCGCCATCGCATGGGCGGCATGCGGGCGAACGCCGTCGCTGCGGCTGCGCGAACAGCTCGGACGGATCGGTCGCGACATGGAGCGGCGCATGATGGCGGCGACCGACGGCAGCAATGCCCACCGCGGCGCGATCTGGTCGCTCGGGTTGCTGGTCGCCGCTGCCGCCCAGCGTTCGGATCGCAATGCGGCCAGCATTGCGGCAGCGGCGGCGGCGCTCGCGCGGCTGCCGGACAGGTTTGCACTCCGCCCAGCTGAGCCACGGCGAGCGGGCCCGGTTGAGATTTGGCGTGGCCGGCGCGCGCGGCGAGGCGCAGGCGGCCTTCCCGCATGCGATCCGCGTCGGCCTGCCGACGCTCCGCGCGACGCGCGACCGAGGGTGCCGGAAGACTGCGCGCGACTCGATGCTCTCATGGCGATCATGGCCAGCCTCGACGATACCTGCCTGCTCCATCGCGGCGGTCTGGCCGCGCTCGAGGCGCGCGAAGGCAGGCGCCCGAGCCGTGCTCGCCGCGGGCGGGACGGCAGCCCCGGCCGGACACGAGCGCCTGCATCGGCTGCATGCCGAACTCATGGCGCGATGGGCCTCGCCGGGCGGCAGCGGCGATCTGCTGGCCGTCACTCTCTGTTCTCGATCGACTGCAGGGCGGATCGCCCTCCGTTAATTCAGAAGAGGAGTCTTCTCATGGAAACATTGAACTCGAGTATGAGGCAAGGGGCCATTGACGCGCCGGGCGCATGTCGGCGTCGTCGGCTCCGGCGACCTGGAAGTGCTGATCGAGCCTTCCAACAAGCCGACCGCAGTGGTCCGGGTGCGGACCAGCGTCGACGGCTACGCCCAGGTTTGGAAGGCGGTGCTCGACCGCTTCTTTGCCCGTTTCCAGCGTGCCGCGCACGTGGAGATCAACGATTTCGGGGCAACCCCGGGACGGTGACGTTGCGGCTCGAACAGGCCGCGGAGGAGGTGCGGCCATGATACAGACGACACACAGTGCCAACCCGATCACCAAGGAGCGCCGCGATCGTTTCCTGTCGCGCCAGAGCGTCATCGAGATGCGGGCGCGCGAGCGTGCCCGGGCGCTTCTCGATCCCGGTAGCTTCCGCGAGCTGCTCGGCCCGTTCGATCGCCTGGAATCTCCCTGGCTTCCGCTGCAGGGAGTCGTGCCCGAGTCCGATGACGGCGTCATCATTGCGCGCGGGCAGCTCGCTGGCCAGCCCGCCGTGATCATGGCGATCGAGGGGGCGTTCCAGGGCGGCGGCATGGGCGAAGTTTCCGCCAGCAAGATCGCGGGCGCACTCGCGCTGGCGCGGCGCGACTGCGAAAGCGGCAAGCCGATCCTGCCGGTGCTTCTGCTCGAGACCGGCGGCGTTCGCCTGCAGGAGGCCAATCTCGGCGAGGCTGTCGTCGCCGAGATCCATGCCGAGATCATTGCGCTGCGCCGGCATGTGCCGGTCATCGGCGTCATCACCGGCATGGTCGGTTGTTTCGGCGGCATGTCGATCACCGCCGGCTTGTGCAGCTACCTGGTGGTCTTCCCGCAGGCGCGGCTCGAGCTGAATGGCCCCGAGGTGATCGAGCAGGAGGCCGGCATCGACGAGCTGGACGCCAGCGACAAGCACCTGATCTGGAGCCTGATGGGCGGCGAGCAACGCTACGAAACCGGCTTCGCCGACGCCCTGGTCGAGGATGATGCCGGAGCTGCTTAAGCAAGCCATACGTGGATCTTGCGGCACGCGGCGTTCCCGCCCGGCATCGGAGCGAGAAGGTCGAAGAGTACAGGCGCCGCCTGGCGAAAATTGATCCGGCGGCGCCGCCGGACGGTCCTGCGCTGCGTCGGCATTTGGCCGAAAGGAGAGATGTAATGACACGCATAACGCGACGCCGTCAAGCCGCGGACGGACCTGGTTCCAGGCATTGGCCGACGGAGCACAGCCCGTTGACACCAAACTCGGGAGCGTGCTCGTCGCCGACGCCACCTGGCGAGGCGAGCGGTGCGGTTGCTCGCGATTGTGCCGGATCCGCAGAATCGCTTTCCTCGAGCCCGGCACGGCGAGCTCGGGCTCGACGAGGGATGGGCGCTCGCCAATCACGTGCGTGACGCAATCGCCGCCGATTCCTCTGGGGTGAAGCGGCCGATCATCGCCATCGTCGATGTTCAGAGCCAGGCCTACGGGCGCCTCGAGGCACTGTTGGGCATCCACCTGTCCCTTGCCGCGGCCGCCGACGCCTATGCGACGGCGCGCATGGCCGGACATCCGGTCGTCGCACTGATCGTCGGCACAGCCTTATCGGGGGCCTCCTCGCGCATGGCGATCAGGCCCATCGGCTGCTGGCGCTGGATGATCCCGGAGTCGTCGTCCATGCGATGCGCAAGCAATCGGCGGCGCGCATCACGCGCCGGACGGTCGAAGAGCTCGACGAGACTCGGCAAGACCGTCATTCCGATGGCGTACGACATCCGGCAGTACGCCAAGCTCGGCTTGCTGCACGAGTTGATCGCCGGGATCGACGCGGATGCTCCCTCGGCCGCGCAGATCGCGCGGGTCAAAGAACGAGTAGCAGCGGCCATCGCCGATATCCGCAAGCGATCCCGGCGATCTGACCAGCCGGCTTGAACAATGCCGAAGCGCAGGTCCATCGCGCCGCATCGATCGAGGTCCGCAGGAGATTGGCAGAGCAATGGAACGCAATCGTGATGGCTGGCACTCCGGCCCCGACCCACGACCTGCTCCGGCTGCGGGAGCCGATGGCGCTGACGGTGTACGGTCCGGTACCATCGTGGGTTGAGCCGGCGTTGGAGCGGACTCCCTGGGTGGTCGTCCGCCGCGGCTATGTCCAGGACGGTATGATACCGGTCGGCGTGCGCGGCATGACGCGCTGCGCAGCGGTTTCGCCGCCTTGCTAGCGGTGGCCGACATTGCCGACCGGCTATCGCCCGAAGATCTGAGCGATTTGCGCCGTTATGCCATCGAGCCGAACGCGCAGGGACGCGGTGCCGGCCCTGGCTGCGCTGGCCCGTGTCGCGCCCATCCTGGCACGCCGCGGTCACCGCTGGGGACCCGGCGGCAGTGTCGGCTTCGAACTCGCGACCGGCGTACCGACGGCAACAGCGTCGAGCGATCTCGATGTGATTCTCCGCCAGGATCGCCGGCTCGAGCCGACACGAAGCGTTCGATCTGCGAGCCGCTTTGGTCGAAGCGGCAGCCCCAGCGCGGATCGACGTGATGCTCGAGACGCCGCGCGGCGGCGTGCTCACTCGCCGGATCTCGCCGCGAGGCCGGCGCAGGTGCTCGTGCGCACGCCGGACGGGGCTCGTCTTGCGGCCGATCCCTGGATGTGCGGACGCGGATGCATCGTTGTAGGGGGTGTCATGACGGTCGCTTTGCTGTTTCCGGGACAGGGCGCCCAGAGCGAAGGGCCTGCTGCATCATCTGCCGCAACATACTGAGGTGACACGGACGATCGAGGAGGCGAGCGATGTCCTCGGCGTCGATATCGGCTGCCCTCGACAACGCCGAGGCGCTGCACTCGACCGTCGCGGTCCAGCCCGCGCTGTTGATCGCCGGCGTGGCTACGGCCCGCGCCCTGATGGCCGAACACGTCCACCCCGCTGCGGTCGCCGGCATGTCGATCGGCGCCTTTGGCGCGGCGGTCGCCTGCGGCACGCTTGTCCTTTGCCGATGCCTTGCCGCTCGTCCATCTGCGCGGCGAGCTGATGCGAGACGGCCTTCCCGAGCGGCTATGGCCTCGCCGCCATCGAGGGTCTCGACGAAGTCCAGCGTGGAAGGCCATTGTGGAGCGGATCCGGACCGCAGCGTGTCCCGTCTACATTTCCAACATCAATGCGCCCCAGCAGATCGTCGTCGCCGGGAGCGATGCTGCGCTCGATGCCGTGACCGCCCAGGCTCGCCAACAGGGCGCGCACCGTGCCGAGCGTCTGGCGGTCAGCGTCCCGTCGCATTGCCCGCTGATGCAGCCGGTCGCGGATCGCCTGGAGCAGGCAATGGTCACAGCTCCGCTGCGGCCGCCATCGATGCCCTATGTGAGCAATCGCGGCGGTCGCGCCCTCTATGACGCCGAAGCGATCCGCCAGGACCTCGCGACCAGTGTCGCGCATCCGGTGCGTTGGTACGACGCCCTCGAAGTCATGCGCGAGCTCGGAGCGACACTCTTCCTCGAGATGGCTCCGGGCGCATGTCTCCACTCATCTCGTGGCGGCCTTGTTTCCCGAGCGTGAGGGCGGTCTCGATCGCGGATCAAGGCCTCCGCCACGCGACCGTTCTTGCCGCACGCGAGAACCTCGTCCGATGGCGAAGGTGGCAACGACTTGGCGAACCGACTATGAGCGAGGCGGGTCAGGTGCGACGAGTCCCGAGCGACGGGGGAGTATGTCTCCGGGCCGTTCTACCGTTATGCTTCCTCATGCACGGCCACACTGAATCAGTCGGGGCTCAGAACCTGGCGGCTATGTCCTCCACGACGTCCCCGTCCCTGAAAAGAATTTGATGCGAGTGCCAAGACCCGCGCGCAAGCACGGATAAAAACTGGGCATTCGCTCGTCCGAACTAAAGTCGACATTTCGACACTTGCCGATTAGCCGTCACATGTTCTTCGTCACAACCCCTCCGAAGCAAAGTGTAAAATCTGAAACTCTCCTGATTTCATCAACTATAGATGTTTTCCGGACATCGATCCTTCGGGCACAAAGCTTGCTCCCCGTACTCTTCACACTACAGACAATCCGGAAATCGTTGTTGCTGGCGTAACGGTCCCGATAAGAAAGTGAGTTGGCCATGAGCGATATCCACCGTTGTCGATACGAAGGACGCCGAGATCGCGACGAACAACGCACAGGTCGCTGACCGTCAACGGTCGTGTGCGGCACCTCGACCTGGACCCGCGTACGTCGCTGCTCGACGCGCTGCGCGAACATCTCCACCTGACGGGTACCAAGAAGGGCTGCGACCACGGGCAGTGCGGCGCCTGCACGGTGCTGATCAACGGCCGCAGGATCAACTCCTGCCTCACGCTCGCGGTCATGCACGAAGGTGACGAGATCGTAACCATCGAAGGGCTTGGCTCGCCGCAAGCGCTCCACCCCTTACAGGCGGCGTTCATCGAGCGCGATGGCTTCCAATGCGGCTATTGCACCCCCGGTCAGATCTGCTCGGCCGTCGGCATGCTCGCCGAAGTGAAGGCCGGCTGGCCCAGCCACGCCACCGCCGACGTGGCGTCCCCGCAGATCGCATTGACCGACGCGGAGATCCGCGAGCGGATGAGCGGCAATATCTGTCGCTGCGCCGCCTACCCGAACATCATCGCGGCCATTCTGGATGTCGTGGAAGGAGGGCACCGATGAGAGCCTTCACCTACGAGCGGGCGACGGACGCCCCGGCCGCGGTGGCCGCGGTGTCGAGACCCGGTGCGAAGTTCATCAGCGGCGGCACCAATCTGCTCGATCTGATGAAGCTCGAGATCGAGCAGCCGACCCACCTGGTCGACATCAGCCGTCTGCCCTTGAAGGACATCGAGGAGGTGCCGGGCGGCGGACTGCGGATCGGGGCCCAGGCGGCCAACTCCGATGCCGCCGCCGACGCCCGAGTGCGCACCCGCTATCCGGTCCTCTCCCAGGCGCTGGTCGCCGGCGCCTCAGGCCAGTTGCGCAACAAGGCGTCCGTCGGCGGCAACCTGTTGCAGCGCACCCGCTGCCCGTATTTCTACGACACTGCCGCGGGCTGCAATAAGCGAAATCCCGGCGCCGGCTGCTCGGCGATCGACGGTATCAACCGGGCGCACGCGATCCTCGGCGCGAGTGAGGACTGCATCGCCACCCATCCCTCGGACATGGCCGTCGCGATGACGGCCCTGGAGGCCCAGATCGAGCTGCTCGGCGCCGACCAGGCCGCCCGCCGGGTCGCGATCGGCGAGTTCTACCGCCTGCCGGGCGACACGCCGCATATCGAGACCGTCCTCAGACCGGGCGAGATGATCACGGGCGTTGTCCTGCCGCCCCCGCCGCCGGGCCGGCAAGTGTACCGCAAGGTGCGCGACCGGGCCTCCTACGCCTTCGCGCTGGTGTCTGTGGCGGCCATCGTCGCGACGGAGCGGGGCACGATCACGGGGGCTCGGGTGGCGTTCGGCGGGGTGGCGCACAAGCCCTGGCGTTCGGTCGAGGCGGAAGCCGCGCTGGCGGGCCGTCCCGCCACGATGGCCACCTATCGGGCGGCCGCCGAGGCGGCGATGGCACACGCGGTGGGGCGAGGGGACAACGACTTCAAGATCGACCTGGCCAAGCGCACGCTCTGCCGCACGTTGGCGAACGCGGCCCAGTCGGGCTGAGGAGACCACGATGACGATGATCGGACAACCCATCAACCGCGTCGACGGCCCGCTGAAGGTCAGCGGCCAGGCCACCTACGCCTACGAGCACTGGGACGCCGGCCAACCGCTCTACGGGTTCATCCTCGGTGCGACGATCGGCCGGGGGCGCATCACGGCAATCGACACCACCCGCGCCGAGCAGTCGCCCGGCGTGCGCCTGGTGATGACCTATCGCGATGCGCCGGCGCAAGGCACCCGCGATGTATCCATCTTCTCGGAGTACTGGCGGGCCCAGCCGAAGCTGAGCAGCCCCGAGGTTCACCATTACGGCGAGCCCGTGGCGCTCGTCGTCGCGACGACGTTCGAACAGGCGCGAGCGGCGGCGCATCTCGTCGACGTCGAATACGCCGTCGAGCCGGGAAACTACGACTTCGCCGCGCGCCAGGACCAGGCGTATGCCCCGAAAGTGGTGAATGCCGGATTGGAGACCGACACCGCGGTGGGCGATTTCGAGTCCGGGTTCGACACCGCCGCGGTCAAAATCGATCAGCGCTACACGACGCCGTATCAATTCTCCCAGCCGATGGAGCCGAATGCCTGTATGGCGGTACCGCACGGCGATGAGCTCACAATCTACGTCAGCGCCCAGATCGTCGATGCCGCCCGTAACTCGGTCGCCGGCACGCTCATGATCGACGGACAGCGGGTCCATGTTGTCGCGCCGTTTATCGGCGGAGGGTTCGGTTCCAAGCTGGGCATCCATTCCGAAACAATCCTGGCAGCGCTTGCCGCCCGCCGTTTGAACCAGCCGGTCAAGGTCGCGATGACCCGACAGCAAATCTTTCACCTCGCCGGCGTACGACCCACGTCGAGCCAGCGCGTTCGTCTGGGCGCGGGGGCGGGACGGACGATTGGTCGCCATCGCCCACGAGGTCAACATGTATACAAGCCCCCACGAGGAGTTCGCCGAGCAGACCGCCGCCACCGCTCGCGGCCTCTACGCCGCTCCCAACCGCTTGACGCGCCACCGGCTGACGCCGCTCGATCTTCCGCGGGGGAAGACGTTGCGCGCGCCGGGCGAAGCGCCGGGCCTGCTGGCAGTCGAGTCGGCGATGGATGAGCTCGCGCATGCGCTCGGGATGGATCCCGTCGAGCTACGGATCAGGAACGAGCCCACGGTCGATCCCGAGCGAGGCGTTCCGTTCAGCGATCGCCGTCTGGTCGATTGCATGCGCGAAGGGGCGCGCCGGTTCGGCTGGGAGCGCCGTCCCGCGCGACCCGGCGAGCATGCGCGAGGGCCGGTGGCTGGTCGGCTATGGCATGGCAGCCGGCATCCGGATGCACTTCCAGGCGCCAACCAAGGCGAGGGTCCGGATGGGTCCGGACGGGATCGCCGTCGTCCAATCGGACATGACCGACATCGGCGGCCGGCACCTACACGATCCTGACCCAGGTTGCGGCCGAAGCGCTCGGGCTGCCGGTCGATCGCGTGCGGGTCGAGCTCGGGCGGTCCGAGTTTCCTCTCAGTTGGGGGTCGGGCGGCTCTTGGGGCGCCAGCAGCACGAGCAACGCCGTCCTGCACGCATGCAAAGTCCTGCGCGAAAAGCTGCTGGGCTTCTGCCCGCGAGAAATCCGAGCCGCTGTCGAGATCGTCGCACGGAACTATCTCCAGGGCTTGGAGGTGGAGGGCGAGCTCACCGGCATGGGGTTCCCCGGCATAGCGAACGAGCCGAACTACAACGCCTACTCGATCCATAGTTACGGAGCGCATTTCGCGGAAGTAGGCGTCGACGTCGATACGGCCGAGATCCGTCTCCGGCGGATGCTGGGGGTCTTCGCGGCTGGCCGCTTTCTGAATCCCAAGACGGCGCGCTCCCAACTGATCGGTGGCATGACCTGGGGGTGAGCTATGCCTTGCTCGAAGGGGCCGTCGTCGACACACGCTCCGGCGCCTTCGTCAACCGGGACCTCGCTGAATACCTGGTGCCGGTGCACGCCGACATTGTCGAGCTTGACGCCATATTGCTCGACGGGTTCGACGACAAAGCCAACGCGCTTGGCGCCAAGGGCATTGGTGAGCTGGGCATTAGCGGGTCCGGCGCGGCCGTGGCGAATGCGGTGTTCAACGCCACCGGGGTGCGCGTGCGCGATTTTCCCATCACGCTCGACAAGGTGCTGCCTGGTTTGCCGCTCATGGACGTCTGAATCGCATCAACAGATCGAACGTCAGTCGGCGAAGCCGTCGGTGAACCGGAGACCAACTTGGACTTTATGTTATCTACGCTCTCAATATAGACCGGCGAGCGACATCCTGGGTGTTCGCATCCAGCGTCGGCGCCAGCCGGGAAGGAGACGCGCACATGTCTACATCGGCCACACCGGAACCCGTCATCCGTCAGATAGTCGAAGCCATGAGGACGCTGGCCGGCCCACATCCCGGCTTCCGTCCCGTCCACGCCAAGGGCCTCGTCTGTTCGGGAACGTTTCGCGCTTCGGCGGATGCTCCCCGCGTCACTCGGGCGCCCCATTTCACAGGTCAATCGGTGCCGACCATCGTCCGGTTCGCCAATGCCAACGGGAACCCCGACGTGCACGATGGTGTCCCCGAGCGTGCGCTCGATGGCGGTCAAGTTTCAGCTCTCCGACGGCAAGAGCGCCGACATCCTCGCCAACTCCGTCGAAGGGTTCATCGCGCGGACGCCCGAGGAGTTTCTCGAGTTCCTGCGGGCGCAGCTCCCCGATCCGGCCAGCGGCCAGCCCGACCCCGATGCGGTTCCGCGCTTTCTCGCCGCCCATCCCGCCGGACGCGCCTTCGTCGAGCGCCTGATGAAGAAGCCGGTGCCGGCCAGCTATGCGCAGGCGATCTACCATGCCGAGCACGCCTTCCGCTTCACCGCCGCGGATGGCACGAGCCGATTCGGCCGCTATCGCTTTGTGCCGCAGGCAGGCGAGAGCCTTTCTCTCCCCTGACGATGCCGGCAAGCGAAGCCCGAGCTTCCTGCGCGAGGAGCTGGAAGGGCGGCTGCGGACCGGCCCGGTGGCGTTCCGGCTGCTCCTGCAATTGGCCGAGGCAGGCGACCCGACGGACGACGTCACCGCCCTGTGGCCTGAGGATCGGCCCGTGGTCGAGCTGGGGCGTCTGGAAGTCACCGGCATCTCCCCGACGAGCGCGGCCGACGAGCGGCGCCTGATCTTCGACCCCACCAACAGGACGGACGGCATCGATCTCTCGGCCGATCCGATCCTGCTGGCCCGGTCGGCCGCCTATGCCATCTCCTACGATCGACGCAGCAAAGGTGAGTGAAGGATGGCGTCGTTCGAGACGGCGGCGCTATCCGCGATAGGGCTAGCTCAGCTAATGGTCTTTCAGAGGAACGAAATGTGTTCCTTGGGCGAAGATAAATGAGTTATCAAAGCCAGTCGCTTTTGCGGTTGTGCCGCAAGAGTGTACTGGCTTTGTATTTCAGAGGCGACCCATCATATGCAGGACTTTTATAGCATAAGAAGGAGGTTTTATGTTCATAGAGACTTATTATGATGAAAGGGCGTGCGGTTCCCGGCAGCACAAGTGAGCCGATGATTCCCTACCCCGAACTGTTGGGGAAGAGCTGGCGGTGTGGCAAGAATACTTGCCGATCAGGAGAGAGATAAGAAAACCCTTCTCACGGTTCAATACCATTCCTGACCCTGCGATTGCAGAGATAAAAAGGCAACACGTTCATTTGACCGTATAGAGATCTGGAGCCGCGCCGACGACCCCATGGCCGTCGGAGTCATCGGAGAAGAAAAACCGCGCTACTTTTCTATCGTGCGCTGGGGGATGCGAAACTCACGCTAGCGCAAGTAAAAGGAGACTGCGGGTCGAGAAATGGCTGCTCCGGCTGACTGCGATAGGCGGGATCATGATTTTTCTCGTCACCCTGTTCGTCGTAGTGGTCAACGGTGGATAGAAGGTTCTCTTCTTTGAAGATGTCGAACGTCCCTGGAGCCCCAGCAGAAGCCGCGCGGCAGCGCCTCGGCAAGGCCAGCACGCTGGCAAGATTCGCATTGATCGGCGTCGCACTTGCGGCGGTCATCGGAACGTTCGCCTATTTCGGCGGCTGGTTGACTCCGAACGATCTGACGCCCGCCCGGTTCACCGACGTTTTCGAGTACGTCGATGGGGTTCACTCCTGGCTTCCGTCGCAATCATGCCAAGGGAGTGGGTGTTTCGGGGTTCTTTGAAAGCAATGGGAATGGAGTCCGTCTCTCGCGAGGCAGTCGTCTTTCGACCGGGGCGCGTGCCTGTGATCGGTCGCTTCTCCTTGGAGGAGGACAGCCCTATGTTGCCGACCGGCCGGATGCCGTGCGCGGCCTGGGACTTCAGTTTTCCCTTCCCGATGGTGAACTATGGCGAACCGCGATGGTCAGCCTGCCGGTGTTTCCGGTCCGCATGCCCGAGGCATTTTACGAGCTGTTGATCGCGTCCAAGCCCGACGCCGCCACGAGCAAGCCTGATCCAACCAAGATGGAGGCGTTTCTCGCACGCCATCCTGAAACCGTGAAAGCGCTGACGGTCATCAAGGGCCAGCCGGTCTCATCCGGGTTTGGCAACAGCACGTTCCATGGTCTCAATGCGTTTCGCTTCATCAATTCGGCGGGCGATTCCATCCCGGTACGCTGGCTGATGACGCCGATGCAGCCGTTCGAGGCGGCAAGCACCGGTTCGGCACCTCAAGGCAAGAATTTTCTCTTTGACGCGCTGATCGCCGCGATCCAGCGCCAACCGCTGCAATGGCGCCTCGTCGTCATCATTGGGCAACCGGGCGATCCCACCAACGACGCCAGCATCGCCTGGCCAGCGGAGCGCCAACAGGTCGATGTGGGGACCTTGACGCTCGATCGAGTGGAAAGCGACGAGACCAGCGCCGCAACGGATATCAACTTCGACCCCTTGGTGCTGCCCGCGGGTATCGCGCCATCCGACGATCCTTTACTGAGCGCTCGCTCAGCGGTGTACTCGCAGTCGTTCACAAGGCGTGCCGGCGAAACGAAGCAGCCGAGCGCGATCACGCCAGCCGACGTACGTAAAGGAGACTGAGAATGTCAACCCAACGCCGCCAATTCACCGCCTTCTCGCGGCTGCTGCACTGGACGATGGCCGCGATGGTCTTGACCATGCTTTGCATCGGCGTTGCCATGGTCGCTCTCGTTGGCCAACTACCATGTGCTCGTATCGATCCATCGCCCGCTGGGCATCGCGATTCTGATCCTGGTCGTCGTTCGCTTCGTGAACCGGCTCTTGAATCCGCCGCCGCCTTTTCCGGCCACGATATCGCGCGCGGAGGGTCTGGTGGCAACGGCGTCGGAATTCACGATGTATGGTTTGATGTTCGTTCTCCCGCTGGTCGGCTGGGGAATGCTGTCGGCGGCGCGCTATCCGATTGTCCTTTTGGCTCCGTGCATCTGCCTTTCATCCTGCCGCATGATGCAATGCTGTATTCGGTTTTGCGGACGGACGCACACCCTCCTTGCATACCTCTTTTCCTGACGTTCATCGCTCACTTTGGGGCGATCTTGTTTCACACGCTGATCGTGCGGGACGGAATCCTGAAGCGGATGGCGCCATGGAACATTCGGCCACAGGACGCCGCATCCACCGATCAAACTGGCTCGAAAGCCGGCCCGCAGGTGGCGACCGTTGGCTCCCGGAGTATGCCGGCTCTGATAGCCGAGCATCGTGATTCCGAGCTAAAGTCGGTGTTTCGGCAGCTGACAGATATTGCGTTTTCTTGGAATCTCCGGTCGAAAAGCTGCACATCGAGACTCTCTGTCTCTCCCAAACTTTCGGAAGTGATCTGAACTGGCGTGATCGGGGGCCGCGACAGGATGCGAACGTGCGCGGATCGCTTAGCTCATCATCATCCGGTCTTCGACGGGCATTGGTCGCGACTCGTTGCCGATGCGGAAGGCCCATCAGGTAAAAAGATTAGGCATTACTCCTCCGCGCTAAGGTCGATATTTCGGCAGCTGTCGATAAGCAGTCACGTGTTCTCCATCACAACTCGTCTGAAACCAAGCTGCAACATCTGAGACTCTCCTGATCCTCACATTTTTGGATCTTCCGGAGATTGATCTGGCCTGGCATATGGGTTGCTCCTGTCCACTCGGCAGGATACGTGAAAAGAGCAACTGTCTACTAACTTTGAACCCGTCACCGCGGCAACAAAGATCGGAGGCGGAACAACTACATATGAAAAAGGGATAACTATGAAGGTGATACATTTTCTGGCATGGCTCTCGTTGAGTGTTTTGCTCTCCGCGTGCGCAGTCATCCGAGGACGGCAGGCGACGTCGCTCAAGGAAGACAAGCGCTGCTGGCGGGCAACTATCAAGCCGCCCTCGGCTATTTTCAGGAAGCCGAACAAGCAGACCCCAACTACATATACGGTGCGGAGCTACGGGAGGGGAGTCTTGAGCTTTTGGGCAGAGCCCAATACCTCACCGGGAACTATGCGCAAGCGCGCCAGACTTTGGAAAAAGCACTTTCCCAGCACCGGAGCGACAATGTCGCACGGTTATACCTTGGCCTTACGTTGTATCGTCTAGGGGACCAAAAGGCGGCACTGACGAATATCCAACGCGGTATGAACGGGAATTAATAACTGGCTTGACTACTTAAACACGAACTTTCGCTCTGGAGTTTGGGCAAGGCTGGGACCCGGGCGGGACAATCCGGGCCGGCATTAAAACCGATCTCGCCATGATCTCCAGCGGCAAGATCGACTGGCCCAAACTCATTGCCGATGGAGAGAGGCTAGGGATCGCGGTTGTCAAGAGGAACAAAACTTCCGGGTACAAAGTTTGAGAGGGTAGTGATCCAGCAACTGCAGCCCTCAAATGCGGTGTTTCCAGAACTTCGACTACCGCGTGTCAGCCGGCATTAGCGGGCGACAAGGCAGCCGCGAGGGGATTTACATATGCCGCGTAAGAAAAGCGTTCGGGGCGATGAAGGCGACGATGCAAAAACGATCGTAGCCGTTTGCGTTTGGATCCAAAGAGATTCACTGGGGCGACGCGGTAAGGGTCCTCTTCCCATGGCGGGTAGGTGCGACGGCTCCCGAACTTGTCGCCGCGGTTTTCAATGCAGACGCATTAGCCGAGCGAAAAAGACGTTAGTTACGCTTTGACGGAGCGGAATGCTAAGCTCTAACCATGAATTCTCAACCAGCAGCCAGCGCGAGCAGTTTACCCCAGTCTTCTCGCACGGAACTGAGTCTGAAGGGAACCCGAATCTCGCCAGGACTGGCGAGCGGCACAGTTTGGGTGGCAGGTGACATACTCGACTGCAGCGCAGAAACGCATCGCATCGAGCCGCACCAGGTCGACGCTGAGATGGAGCGGGTTCGGCGGGCGTTCGTGCAGGTGGAAGCTGAGTTGGAAGAATCAGCGCGGCGCGTCAGGTGAACAGATTGATCCAAGCCTGGCCGAGATATTTCGTGCTCATCGGTTAATGCTGGAGGGCCTCCTATCATCGAACGAGTTTGAAGAGGAACTGCGAGGGTCCTTAACGAGCGCCGCAGATGCGGTCAAGAGAGTCTTTCGCAGATGGGAAGCGAAGTTTGCTGCGATCCAGGATGAGACGCTTCGCCGAGCGGGCCGACGATATCCTCGATTTGGCCCGGCGAGTTTTGCGCCAACTGGAAGGCGCGGATGCTTTCGGACTCGCGGCCATGCCGGCAGGTAGCGTGCTGGTAACCCAGCGGCTGCTGCCATCAGATGTCGTCGCCCTCTCGCCGCGAGACGTGAAAGCGATTGTCGTTGAGTCGTTAGGGCAAGGCTCGCACGCCGCTCTGCTCACTCGTGAAAAAGGCATTCCAACCTTAGCCGGCTTGCCCGGGCTGCTCAGCCAGATTCGTAGCGGCGATGAGGCGCTGGTCGATGCTTTTCGCGAGGCACTAATAATTTCACCCAACCCGAGCACACGTCGCGACTTTGACCAGCGACTCGAAGAGTATCGCGCCAGCCTATTCACCTGCAAAGGGACAGTGCCGCAAGCCTGCTATCACGCGCGATGGCCAGAAGATATCTGTCGAGGCGAATCTTGCCGCACACGCGAGCGTCGAAGCCGTCGTCGAGAACGGTGCTGACGGTGTGGGTTTGTTTCGCATTGAGCAGCTCTACTTCGCGCGTGAGCTGCCGCCCTCGGAAGAAGAGCTTTTCAGCGAACTGCAACACCTCGTTGCTCCTCTGCGCGAGAAACCGGTGACGATCCGCCTGCTGGACATCGGCGGCGATAAGGCGATTCCGTCCCTGCGGCTGCCGTTTGAGATCGAACCCGCTTCTCGGTAAACGCGGTGTGCGCCTGCTGCTCGACTATCCGCAGCTTGCGCGCACGCAGCTTAAAAGCCTGCTGCGGCTTTCTCAGGCCCAAGACATTCGCATCCTCGTGCCGATGGTCACCCTCGAGACGTGACATGCAACAGATGCGCGAACTGCTCGTGGACGGTGGCTCACGAAATGGGTATCCAAAACCTTCCGCCTCTGGGCGCAATGATCGAAACGCCCGCCGCTGCGTTGACCGTCGGGCAAATCGCAAGGCACGCCGATTTCCTTTCCGTGGGGACAAACGACCTCACCCAGTACACTCTGGTCGCCGGACGCGATGATGCCACCGTGAGCGACTATTATGAGGATACCCACCCATCGATGCTTCGGTTGCTCGGCATCATCATTGCCGAAGCTTCGGGGAAGCCGGTCACGATCTGCGGCGAGATGGCGGGGCGAGAGGAAATCATTCCAATGCTACTGGAAATCGGCTTCCGTGCGCTCAGTATTTCTCCTCCGCTGATCCCGACAACGAAGGAGTTAATCAGATCGATTGATATCAGAAACTTGCGCGGCCAACGTTGATTGAGGTTTGCCTTTGTATTCCGTTCAAATCAGGCCGCCTTGGTAAGTGCATGCATATCGCAGCACTTTTACCAGAAGCTGAAGTCATGCACGTAAAAGCGAATTAATGAAGAAGCCAACGATCAATCGAAAACGCGCCGGCTCCGTCGATCAATACGGCCAAGGCCATCGCAAGCAGTGCCAACGTGTACTCGATGCCGTGTCCCAGTCCCGGTTTTAGTTCCGCGTTCAAGGAAAACCCATGTTGCCAGTGCACCGATGGCCATGGCGCCGATCATGATGGCGGCGGCCGCCAGGGCACAAAGCCGCGCCAGAAAGCCGACCACGAGGCCGATGCCCGCTCAGAAATTCCAGGAAGCAAACCAGGTAAGCGAGGGAGTGGCATGCCCATGGAGGTGAAATATCCTACGGTACGCTTTGAGTCCGTAACCGCCAAACCAACCTAAAACTTTCTGCGCGCCGTGAGGCGAAAAAAATCACGCCAGCACGACGCGCACAATAAAAATAACAATCGATGCATCGGTCGCAAAGAATTTTCCATGGCGGCATCTCACGCACTGTTCAATGTGCCAGAATTATCTGTTCTCCGGAATTCTGCAGCGCCCGCTCATTGCCACCCGCCCCCGAGCGCCTTGTAGAGCTGAACCAGTGAAAGCAGCTCATCTGCGCCTGGCTTGAGCCGGGCTCAGTTCAGCCGTGAACAGGTCCTGATCCGAGTTGAGAGCGTTGAGCATCGTATCGACTCCGCCACTGGTATCTCATGTAAGCGAGGCGTTTTCGGTCTTGCAACGCGGTCACCAGCAACTCCCGCTGTGCGCGGACCTCCTGACTTTTGGTACGCGACGAGCGCATCTGAGACATCGCGGAATCCTGTTTGAATGGCCCCTTCGTATTGTGCCAGCGCGCTCCGCTGTTGCGCTTCAGCCAATTCTACACCCGGAGGTGATCCGTCCGGCCGTGTAAAGATCGGCTGCGTCAGCTGAGGCATAAAGCTCCATATCCTCCTCGATCCCGAGAATAAATTCGCTAGCGCCGATGCTCTGGTAGCCGTAGTTATCCGGTCAGCGTAATTTGCGGAAAATAGGCTGCCTTGGCGACGCCGATGTTGGCATTGGTCGCGACGGGGTTTGCTCCGCTGCCTGGATGTCCGGACGCCTCTCGAGGAGCAGGCGAGGGCAAGCCGGCCGGCACTGCGGGGGTGTTTGCTGCTCTGTCAGAGAGCGGCCTCGGGTCACGGGACCGGGATTTTTACCCAGCAGCAAAACTGATTTGATTTTCGGTTTGCTCGATTTGCTGCTCTGTGCTCGGTATCGTGCTGCGCGGCGCCGTAAACCAACTGCTCTCCCCTGGCGCACGTCCAAAAGCGTTCGCGACACCGCCTTGCGCTTGAAGCTGATCAGCCGTAGCGATTCCTGCGCGCGTGGCCAATGTGTCTCTTTGCAATGGCCAGTTCCATGTCTAGACTCGAGAAGGTTGAAATAAGCGGTGGCCACATCGCTGACCAGGGTGGTGATCACGGTTTTTCGGTTCCAATCCGTAGCCAACAATTCGGCGCGCGCCGCTTCCGTTGCGCGGCGCAGCCGTCCCCAGATGTCGATCTCGATAGGTAAAGCAGATTGAGGAACACTGTCGCCGAACGTCGTTGGCGGCTGAACGCACTCTTCCGCTGGAATCGCTAAATTCACCGCTGCCGTCGATAGCTCCAACACCGGTAACCTCGGCCCCAACGCCGAAGTTGGGATACTGATCGGCTCGCGTGATGCCCAGATTGGCGCGCGCCGCATCGACGCGAGCGACTGCATCCGTAAGATCGTAGTTCTGCACCAGCGCCGTTCGCGGATCAATTCCTGACTGCTTTCGTCCGAAGACCTCGAACCATTTGAGGTCGGCAATGGACTGAGCGTCGGGAGTTGGAGTGGGAGAACCGCGAAATACATCCGGCGTTGCCGCCGGAGGTCTGCGGTAGTCGGACCGACCATGCAGCCGCTCAGCAAAATCATCGATAGCCGTCGCTGCGAAGGAAGCGCCTTCTCAGGTGACGCTCTCAGATTTTGCTCCGCTCTCTTCATCGTTCAGTTGCGTTCATCTCGTTGCGGGTGTCGGCTGCCTGCGCTGCCACCTCAGGCTCCTGCCGCCGGCGCGAGAGACGCTCCACCACGTAAAGAGACCGGGATGAGGAAGCTGGCGATGATTGTGTCGGCCAGCATGCCCACGATCACCACGGTGCCCAGTGTTCGTCGCCGCCGCGCTCCCGGAACCCAAAGCGGTCCATAACGGCACGCAGCCCGAAGATGAACGCTAACGAGGTCATAAAGAGTGCGCGCCGGCGTAGTCTCATTCCTTCCAGTGCCGCCTCCATCAGGCTACGTCCTTTCTCGAACTCGAGCTTGGCGAACTCGACGATCAGGATGGCGTTCTTCGCGGCGAGACCGATGAGCACGATCAGACCGATTTGGGCATACACGTCCAAGGCGTAACGGCGCATCCACAGGCCGGTGAAGGCGCCAAAGACCGCGATCGGCACCGTCAGCAGTATCGAGAACGGCAGCGACCAGCTCTCATAGAGCGCCGCCAGGATCAGAAACACGAAGAGCAGCGAGAAGCCGAAAATGGCGCTGGCGGGCACGCCCTCTGCGGCCGCCTTCTCCTGAAACGACATGCCTGAGTAGTCGTAACCCATTTCTCGCGGCATGGTCTGGGCAAACACCTCCTCCAACGCCTTCATTGCCTGGCCTGAGCTGTAGCCGGGCGCCAAGATTCCGTTGATTTGCGCCGCCCTGTAACCGTTGAAGCGGAGAGTAAACTCCGGCCCATAAGTGGTTTGCATCTTCACCAATGTCGAGAGCGGCACTGGCTGCCCATCGCTGTTGCGCACGCGGAATTGCCCGACATTATCCGCCTCGGTGCGGAACTCGCCCTCCGCCTGAACGTATACCTGCCACACGCGTCCGAAGCGATTGAAGTAGTTGACAAAGACTCCGCCCATGAAGGCCTGCAGCGTCTGGTACACCGAACCCAGATCCACCCCTGCTTGAGCACCTTGTCGCGATCCACGTCGGCAAAGACCTGCGGGGCGGTGGGGATAAACGTCGTGGTGAGCGAAGCGAACTCGGGCCGCTGGCGGGCGGCCTGGAGGAATCGATCCGTATTCTGCGCCAGGAACGCGATATCCTGGCCGGAGCGGTCCTCGAGCATGAAGGTCGCACCGCCGGAGGTGCCAATGCCCGGAATGGCGGGCGGCGCGAAGGCGAACGCCTGGGCTTCGGGAAGCCCGGCGAGTCGCTGGTTGAGGCGGTGCATGATGACATCGGCGGTTAATCCCTGCGCATCACGCTCGTCCCAGGGCTTCAGCGTGACGAAGTAAAAAGCGTTGTACGTCGTATTCACAAAGCTGAGCAGGCTGAAACCAACGACGGTGTTATACGTCTGAACGCCCGGCGTCTCTTTCAGAATGCCTTCGATTTGCTTGGCGACGTCGTCGGTCCGCTGCAACGATGCGGCCGTGGGGAGCTGCACGTTAAGAAAGAAATAGCCCTGGTCTTCTTCCGGGAGGAAAGACCTGGGTAACCGAGAGCCAAACAGGCCAGCGGACACAGCGATAACAAGAAGCAGCACCACCGAGAAGCCCGCCTTGTGGAGCAGGGCATCGCTCCCTACGAGGTAACCGTGCATTGACTTTCCCAAACCCCCGATTGAAGCCGCCAAAAATCGCCCGAGGAGGCCTCGCGATTCCTTGCGCGGCCTCAGCAGCAGCGCCGACAGCGCTGGCGAAAGCGTCAGGGCGTTAAAGGCCGAAATGAGAGTCGAGATCGCAATCGTCACGGCAAACTGATTGTTCAGCCGCCCCTGAATGCCGCCGACAAACGCGACGGGTAAGAAGACCGACGAGAGGACCAGCGCGATTGCCACCACAGGCCCGGATACTTGTTCCATGGCCTTGAGCGTTGCATCGCGTGGCGACAGCCCCTGCTCGATGTGCTGCTCGACCGCCTCGACCACGACGATCGCATCGTCCACCACGAGACCGATCGCGAGCACCAGGCCAAAAAGCGACAGCGTATTGATAGAAAAACCCAGTAGCGGGAAGATTGCGAACGTGCCGACCAGTGAGACCGGCACCGCCAGCAGAGGAATCAGCGTCGCCCGCCAGTTCTGCAGGAAGATGAAGACGACAATTATGACCAGGGCAAGCGCTTCGAAAAGCGTCTTGACGATTTCCTGATGCCTTCGGTCACTGCAAGGGTGGTATCGAGCGAGACCTGTGTAGTCGAGGTCTTGCGGGAATCTTTTTTCAAATCCTCCATTAACTGCTTGGCACGGTTCATGGTCTCGATCGCATTGGAGCCGGGTAGCTGGTAGATGGCGATGATCGCGGCCGGATTGCCGTTAAGGCGTCCGATCTGGTTGTACTTCTGAGCGCCCAGCTCCACCCGAGCTACATCCTTCATCCGTACGAGGGAGCCGTCCGGGTTGGCGCGAACGACGACGTTGCCAAATTCCTCTGCGCTCAGTAGACGACCCTGCGCGCGAACCGTGTAGGTGAACTCCTGTCCGCGCGGTACAGGCTCGGCGCCGATTTGGCCGGCAGCGTTCACGGTGTTCTGATTGTTGAGCGCCGCTATGATATCGCTGACCGTAATGCCCAAACTCGCCAGGGTGTCGGGCCGCACCCAGAAGCGCATCGCGTACTTGTCCGCGCCGAAGATTGCTACCTGGCCGACACCGGGCACGCGGCTCATCGGATCGTTGATGTTGATGTAGGCGTAGTTGGCGAGGAAAGTGGCGTCGTAGGTTCCCTTCGGCGAGTAGAGAGAGAACAGCGCCAGCGGGCTGGTGGCCGACTTGAGGATGGTGACACCTTGGTTGCGGACGTCGATCGGGAGCTGCGACTCGGCCTGGAGGTAGCGCATCTGCGTGAGGATCTGGTCAGTGTTCGCGTTTGTGCCGAACGTCGAAGTCCACCCTCGAGCCGCATCAGCCCGCTGCTGGAGTTGATCGAAGTCATGTAGATCATGTTGTCGACACCCTGTAGCTGCTGCTCGATGGGCGTTGCGACCGATTGCTCGAGGGTCAGCGCATCGGCGCCGACATACGTGGCATTAAGCAGGATCTCCGGCGGGGCGAGCTCGGGGAACTGCGCGATCGGCAGTCGCACCATGGCGACAAGGCCGATGATCACCGTAATGATCGAAATGACCATTGCCACGATAGGCCGGTTGATGAAGAATTTGGACATGGCGATTTACCTCGGCTCGGACTTTACTGCGGCGCGGGTTTGGCTTCGGGCATCGCTTTGAACGGCTTCGGGTCGACCGTCATGCCTGCCTTCACCCTCTGGGTCCCCTCGGCGACAACCTTCTCGCCCGGCTTCAACCCCTCCTCAATGATCCATTCGGTGCCCACGCGCTCACCGACTTTAACCGGTCGGATGCTAACCTTGTTATCGTTGCCGACTACGGCCACCTGGTAATTACCTTGCAGCTCTGTGACCGCGCGCTGGGGAACGAGCAGGGCGCCTTTCCTCGTCGTTGTGATCGCCCGAACGCGGGCGAACTGGCCGGGACGAAGAATATTTCCCGGATTCGGGAACAGCCCCTGCAAACGGAGCGTGCCGGTCTTTACATCCACTTCGCGGTCAGCCATAGAAAAGGTGCCTTTGTGCGGGTAAAGCGATCCGTCAGCCAAAATCAGCTGGAGCCCCAACTGTCGCTCTTGGGCGGCGCGTTTCGCTGCATCGGGGTTTTCCTTCATGTAGTCGAGGTATCCCCGTTCGCTCACGGGAAAATAGACCTTGATCGGGTCAACCGTGGATACCGTCGTTAGCAAACTGGTCGGCCCCACAAGATCTCCAATCTGTGCTTGAGCGATGCCGGCAATGCCGTCAATGAGCGAGACGACTTTGGTAAAGCCCACATTGAGTTGAGCCGCATCCACCTGGGCCTTTGCCGCGTCGATTTGACCCTTGGCTGCCCGGACTGAAGCCTGGGCGGCGAGATTGGCCTGGACGGCGTTGTCGAGATCCTGTTGGGGAATGGCTTGCTCTTTGGCGAGCGGAGTATAGCGATTGACGTCGAGCTGGGCCTTGACTTGATTCGCCTCGGCCTGCGCGAGCTGCTGCTCAGCATTGGCGAGCTGCCCTTTGGCCTGATCCAGCGCCGCGCGAAAGTTCTCGGATCGATCTCAAACATTAACTCGCCCTTTTTTACAAAGGAGCCATCCTTGTAGTTCTGGCGGAGCAGATAGCCCGTTACCTGCGGCCTGATCTGCGCGTTGACCAACCCATTCAAGGTGCCGACCCACTCCTTCGCGATAGGAACGTCCCTTTGCAGCACCTCCACGACTTCAACGTCCGGAGGTGTGCTCGTTTGCTGCTGTGACTTCTGGCATCCGATCAGGGCGAGGACCGGGGCGAAGACCAAAAGCAAAGCAACGAGTAGTCGGAGTCTTTCTAAAGGCAAGCCCATAGGGTGAAACATCAGAATAACATAGGCGTAAACCGCGATGTTACGCAACAACTCGTCCGGGCCTTGACGTCTGCAATCATACATTCGCCGCTGGTTTTTTTAAGAAGCGCGACGATTTTTGTATCCCGCGGAATTCTCTGACGGGTATTTCCATCTCATTAGGTATGACCGGTCGGTTCGAGATGAAGCGAACAATTGATTAGAAATGAGAATTGGATAGTCAGGATTTGCGGCAGAAGGCGATGGATGCGGTGCGCGGTAGTTCGTCGATCCAGCGCGCCGCTACGCGATTCGACAGGTCACCGCCTCGTGCCTACTCACCGGCTAGGGATTTGCCTCACGCTTTAGTCGCTGTATACGGCCTCGACTCCACGCCGTTAACAGCTGTGGTCTGCGATTTGGCGCCGTCTGTTGTTCAAGCTAAGCCGCGGCCCTGAAGGCGGAAGCGGCGCCAGGACGGTCGCTTGGAGCGCCTTGTTGGGCCTGCTTACCCAGGCAGCTTTGCTGCAAGGACGTCAACTTTCTCGATGGACGGCGGCGCGGAGAGGAGTTCAGCCGCCTTCGCCATCAACGCTGCTGCGACCCTGCCTGAGAGATGAGCTTGCCGGCCAGCCTCATCCGGAAAGGCGTCAAAGATTCCAAAGGTGGAGGGCCCAAGACGAATTCCAAACCACGCAGCAGTGGCAGGCTCCTCCATCACAAGAGGAAGACCCTCCTTAAGAAAGTTCTCGACATCTTTCTCTTTTCCTGGCTTGGCTTCGAGCCGGACGAACAGTGCTACTTTGACCATGACGTGCCTCCTTCTTGTGATATGACGATACCATACTCCCAACGGCCACCAAAGAAAGCCCAACTGGAAGGTAAATTACTATCGCTGCTGTGATTCGCGATTTCGTTCTCGGCTCTCGATTTAGAGCAGCTTTTACGAACCTACTAAAGGTGGATGCTTGGCGTCGATAATCTGAGGGTCTGCACGAAGGGGCGCGAGCCTTCGTGCATTTTCACTGACTTTGGCTCGGTTGCCGACGTCGGCCCTGGATCGCCCCCGCGGGTGCGCGTTGTCTCCGGACTAACACGGGCGGCGAGAGGCGGTAAAAGCGATCAGTAGCATGGTTAGAATAAGATTCATCTCACATTCCCTCAGGCGAAAAGATGATAGCCAGGCGGAGAAATGTCGATGCTTTCTCCAGCGGTCGCAATCTCAGCCGTCTAAATTTTTCCTGTATTCAATCAATTCCTTGGGCTTGCGAATGCTTCTCGGCTATTTGCCGCCGTTGGGCGCGGAGATAGTACAGGCGCTCTTGAAACCAAGTATCTCGTGGCCAATTCCAGTTTTGCGCCGGAAGGTGATCTCCGTCATACGCGCCATTATTGACTCTGCTTTGCAGAAAAATCAGTTCCCATGAAGTCATAGGCATTCTTCCTCGGTGTTTATATTTAGTCTTGTGAGCTTTTGATGACGCACTTCGAAAGCACCGCAATTCCGGTTTTTCAATCGACTGGGTCTCCATCGTGTGCGTGCCGAATTCATCAATGGCCATTTGCCGCTAGACTGTACCCAACCATCATTTTCTTTCCTCGAGAATGCGGCGTCGGAATACGTGCTAGTTTCTTTTCCTTCCACCGTAGCAATCCCCGGCGCACGTATTCGGGATTGAACCTAAAAGCTCGCAGACGCTCACAAACGAGAAAAATCCAATCGTCGTCCCACCCCATGATCCAGTCCTCTGACTCATTGAACAGCTTCTTTCGTCTCCCGCTTCGCGCCATTACATTAACCTGAAAGCAGTTAATGGCATCCTCCAACACCGCCAACATGAGCCTCTTCTCCGGCTCGAGGAGGGTCATTCTGCGAAGGTTCTCCAAGTACTGAGCCGACACCAGCGTGTCCGGCTCAAACAGCGAGGTGATTTTCTCCTCTAGCGTTGATACGGTTATGGTTCACTGCATATTTCGAACTTTGAGCTTCCATTTCCATGATTCCTCTCAATTCGAAACGGAATCCGAAGGTATCTCGCCGAGCCTACGATCGCTATACCCGTTACGCTGATCAAACGTTCATCTTGCTCGCCCATTCCTTCAGGTCTCCGCATTCACAGACTATCGCCAAGAAACCTACGAGCTAAATCAATCGATGTTGGGCGCCAACAGCTTTTCCCGGCCCTGATACCGTTTAGGCTATACTCAGGCGCTGTCGCGAAACGCGCCTGTTCAATGCCTCGAACAGCTACTCGAGCTCAATAGAGTTGTCCCGATCAGAAACAACGACGCCAAAAATAAAATTTCAATGTTCATTAGATCCACCGCCTCTCATTCTTCTTCTCTTTACGCAGATTGTGATGGCAACGATCGTGCCAGACCAATCTATGTTTTTGATGACCTAATAATTGACGAGAATCGACGGTTTAGCTGGGTGCGCCGATTCAGGTAGTGGGCCGTGGCGAGAAGGACGTGTCGACCTATCGACAAACGCCGAAATGACGGCTCCCCGAAAAGTGAGGCTGTTTCATCGTGGGCGATAGTCGCGCGGAACGTTTAAGCCCTGTGCATCAGAGCTCTCAATCGGTGTACTCGCGCCAATTAGTGTGCTGCGGAGGAGGGTGGTCCCGATAGAAACTCGCGCTGTTACTTAATACTGAGGAGCATCCAGAAATCACGGTTAGCAGCAAGAGAACAAGAAAAGCAGTCTTCTTCATGATCGCAAGTTTCTTTCTTGAATCTTTCGCCCGCGCGTAGCGATCGGCTACGAAGCTGCGCACGGCGAAGAATGGCAAGACACAGACATCTGATCCCCACGAATGGGCAATCCGAAGACTATGCCAGGATAGGCACCTCAAAGAGTTCGACCAAATCGCTAGTAGAGTGCGGCAGAAAGTTGTACGCCATCTGTGATTTCAATCTCATTGAAAACACGTACGTGGTAATACCGCTATCCCACTCGACGTTAATAAGTTGACGCCCCAAGTTATCGATGACACCCTGGATGGTCCCCTCGGTGAAACGCCTGATCAGCCCTTCGTGGGTTCTGATCTCTTTCGTGGCACGACATCTCATGCCGCTTTTGGCTCAGGTTGATCATTTGCGAAACGCCTCCTTCCAATCAACGCTCCGCCGTCACGTCTCTCCCTGGCTTCGACTGGCGGCAGTTCAATGCCACGTGACCTCTTTGTGCATAACAACTCTTTGACCATATTCGTCGATCTCGACGATCGGATCACACCAACACAGCTCGAGATTCAACATGAGCTAGTTGGCTCGCAACTTCCGTCTCCATTGGATTACGCCATACGAGCGGCTGATTTAGAGACATAAGAAATGTCCTCCTTCCCGATATTCTCATTAGCGACTCTCTGCCATTCTGCCGGAACTAGATTTCTTGATTCTGATTCACCTCACTGTAGTTGAAGAGGGCAAAACGTGTGCCATCCCGAGCCGTAACGCACTCCAAAATTAGAAGAGCCCACGATGCGTTTAGTGAGCCCCAATCGCGACTAATCATGCACCTGACGCTAGCCGCGAGTCGAAATATCGACGGAATCGTCGAAAGTGACGACTGAGTAACGTCAATTTTCCTCCCGCGAAGCAACTTTGAGAGTCGCTGCTCGAGTCAAATCGTTAGCGAGCAAAGGGATTGACTAAAGGTGCTGTGGAAACACATTGGAACAGCGAGACTCCTGGTGAAAACGCAACACGAAGCCACGTTGATTCCGGCGGCGGCTATTCAGCGTAATGCCCGTGCTGGGCTGCGCGCATCGGCGAAACTCGGGTGCGGGACGAAGCGAGCGGTCAGAGACTGTGATTACGAATCAGCACGAAGAGGGCAGCGTCAGCTATCTGAACGTGATTACGGCTCAGACGACCGCGCTGAAGAACGAAACCATTGCAGTCAAGATCCCTGGCCCGGCGAATGAGCTGTATTTTGTATAGCGGGAGATGCCGAGTTTTTGCATTTTAGACAATAGCGTGGTCCGCTTGAGGCCCAGGCGGGCCGCCGCCCCTTGCTGTCCTCCAATGACAGCGCCGGTCTCCCGCAAAGCCTCCAGGATACGCTGCCGCTCCGACATCCTCCAAGGTGCCCGACACTGTCGACGCGATTGGACGAGAAGGTTGCAGCTCATCGATTTGAATCTGCAAAACGCTTCCCGGCGTCAGGATCACGGCTCGTTCAATGAAGTTTTGGAGTTCCCGTATGTTTCCTGGCCAAGAATAACGACAAAGCGCCGCCATCGCCTCCTCAGGAATCGTCTCAATTTGCTTGTTCATGCGCTGCGCATACTTGTCCACGAAATGGCGCACCAAAAGCGGAATGTCCCCGCCCGCTCCCGCAGCGGCGGAATCCGGATCGGAAAAACGTTTAGCCGAAAATACAGATCCTCGCGAAACTGTTTGTCCCCGACCATCTGCTTCCAAATTCCGGTTCGTTGCGGCCACCAGCCGCACATCCACGCGCTGCGTACGTGTGCTTCCCAGCCGCTCAAACTCCTGCTCCTGCACCACCCGCAACAGCTTGGGCTGCAACTCCAACGGGATGTCACCCACTTCGTCGAGAAACAGTGTTCCCCCATGCGCCAGCTCGAAGCGGCCTATCCTCTGCGCCACCGCTCCGGTAAAAGCGCCTTTCTCGTGACCGAATAGCTCGCTTTCGAGCAGGCCTGAAGGGATGGCCGCACAATTGAGCTTGACGAAAGGGGCGGTTGGAGCGGGAACTGACGTTATGGATCGCTCGCGCAATGAGTTCCTTGCCCGTACCGGTCTCGCCAGTAAACGAGCACGCTGGAGTCGGTCGGCGCCACCACCTCGACCTGATCCAGCACGGCTCTCAATCCGGCGCTTGTACCCACGATGTCTTCGAAGTTGTGCTGCGCAACGTTTTCCCGTTGATGCCGCGCTCTATGATCCCGGGCGATCCCCTGCTGGATCGCCTCCAGTAGATCCTCATCGTCAAAGGGCTTGGTCAAAAACTCCAGCGCGCCTGCTTTGATCGCTCGCACCGACATCGGAATGTCGCCGTGACCGGTGATAAAAATAATCGGGATCTGAACATCCGCCTTGGCCAGCTCCTGTTGCAGATCGAGTCCGCTTAGCCCGGGGAGCTGCACATCGAGCACCAAACAACTCGGCACATCCGCCCGCGGGCGGGCCAAAACTCCTGCGCCGACGCAAAGGTCTCTACCCCCAACCCCGCTGACCGAATCAGACTTCCCAGAGCCTCGCGCACTGACGCATCATCATCCACGACGTATATGAGAGAGAAGCTATCTTATTCATGAGGCACCTCTTTCGTTTGTGAAAGGATCTTGACGAAGAGAAAACTCGCTGTGTCCTCTTCGCTCAACCCCGAAAGCCGCTTCATCATGTCTCTATTTTGTCATAAGTTGTCAATAATTGTTACCTAGAATTACCAGCCCTACCCTGGATGGGCATGGAACGGAAATTGCCCAGAGTTTGTCTTTAGCTTTTTTACAGTCTCGATTCTCTTTCGTTCCACATCATCTAGTCTTCAGAGCCGTGTTGATCGCATTCAGTAATGCTTCCTCACTGAACGGCTTGAGCAAGTAATCTACGGCGCCGCCGTTAAGAGCTCGCACCCGCGTCTCCTCATCGCCATGCGCGGTGATGAAGATAACCGGGATTGACATATGACTGGCAGCCAACTCGACGTTGAAGCTCGAGTCCATTCATGCCAGGCATGCGCACATCGAGGATTAGGCGAAGTCCGTATCGGGAGACGATCCGAAGTCAAAAACTCTTCGGCCGAAGCAAATGCCTTCACCGCGAACCCGACAGACCTGATTAAACCCCCAAAGGGATTCACGGACGGAGTCATCATCGTCGACAACAGAAATAAGAGGGGGATTAGCCATGCTGACCTTTCTATGATCGAGTCTAGCAACGTTTGAGATAAGAAATCTATTATACTTTGGTATAGGTGGCTAACGGGTCTTAAGTTCCGTCGCTCCTATGATTTTTTGGCGCGAGGTATTCCGAGCCTCTCAGACATCCTGACCAGATCCGCCAAAGAGTCGGCCTGCATTTTTGCATAACCTGACCCCGATGAACCTTGACGGTGATCTCACTCGTGCCTAGCTCGGCGGCGACTTGTTTGTTGAGCAGGCCGGAGACCACCCACTCCATCACCTCCCGCTCGCGCGGCGTCAACGACTCATACCGGTCATACAGCTCCGCCATCTCCGCTTCCTGTCGGCGTGCGGCCCGGTCGCGTTTTATCGCCTGTTGAATCGCATCCAATAGATCCCGGTCAACGAACGGTTTGGTAAGAAACTCAACGGCTCCCGCTTTCATCGCTCGCACCGACGTCGGAACATCGCCATGGCCCGTAATAAAAACAATGGGAATCTCGATGTTGACCTCGGCCAGCCGCTTCTGCAGGTCGAGCCCGCTCAGACCCGGCAGCCGTACGTCCAACACCAAACAGCTCGGCACATCGGCCTGCGGGCGGGCCAAAAACTCCTGCGCAGAGGCAAAGGTCTCAACCCTCAAACCCGCCGACCGAATCAGACTTCCCAAGCCCTCTCGCACTGACGCGTCGTCATCCACGACAAAGACGATTGCTTTTGCCTCGGCCATAGCGCTCTTATTATATTATAGCAGAGTGCTGAAAACTCTGTTTGCAGGCTGCTCAAAAAATCTCACATCCGAGAGTCTGCGTTTCAACCACTTGAACTGTTTGAACGTCTTGAACGCTTTGAACTATTCATCAGCCTGCTGGTGGTACTTCAGAAGAGTAAACTGAAAAGTTGCGCCGGGACCGTCATTCGGTACGGCCCAGAGCTGCCCGCCGTGATTCTCAACAATGGAGCGGCTGATCGCCAGCCCCATACCCATTCCCTGCGACTTGGTGGTGTAGAAAGCGTTGAAGACCTTTTCGAGATTCTGCCGGTCGATCCCAATACCGGAGTCTTGTACAGCGACGAGCACTTTGTCCGATTCATGTTGACGAGAATAGATGAGCAACTCTCGCGGTCGATCGGCCACCGACGCCATAGCTTCGACACCGTTCATAACGAGGTTGAGAATGACCTGTTGCAACTGCACCCGATCCCCAACACGGGCGGGACATCGGCGGCCAGTTCCATTCGTAGCCGCCACCCTGTTTCTTCCCACTTCACCCTGGGCGAGCGCAGCAACTTCTTGAATGGCGTGGTTCATGTCCAGCTGCGCTTTCTCTTCATCGGCTTTCCGGACGAGCGCTCGAATGCGGGTAATGACGTCGCTCGCGCGATTCCCGTCTCTGAGAATACGGCCCACGGCGTCCCGTGCTTCATCGAGGTTTGGCGTCGCCCTGGCAAGCCAGCGCCGGCAGGCACTGGCGTTGGTCACGATGCCCGAGAGCGGCTGGTTGATTTCGTGGGCGATGGAGGCTGTCAGTTCTCCCAGAGTCATGACGCGAGTGACGTGCGCGAGCTCTGTCTGCGCTTTCCGCAAGGCCTCTTCTGCCCGCTTGCGCTCGGTGATGTCGCGGTTGATTTCCAGAATCGCAGCGGCCGCTCCGCGCTCGTCGCGTCGCAGCGACTGGCGGCTGGCCACAACAATGGCCGTCCCCTTACGTGTGATATGCGTCAGCTCGCCCTCCCATTCTCCCTGCTCCCGGAGAGCAACGTCGACAGCTTCCAGCGAGACGGAAACCTGGTCTGCAAAAGCTCGTGGGTAACTCTGCCGATTGCTTCCTCCGCAGTCCAGCCGTAGGTGTTCTCCGCCCCCTGGTTCCAGAAGATGACCCGGCTTTCAGGGTCGCGCACCAAAATTGCGTCGTGCGCCAGGCTCAGCTAACTCCGCCTGTTTCCTTACTTCCTCCTCTGCCGCTTTACTTTCTGTGACGTCTTGGACTTCAATGACCGCACCGACCGGTACGCTGTCGCGAAAGATCGGACTGGCCGAATACCGCACCGGGAAAAAAGTGCCGTCTTTGCGCACGAAAAGGTCCTCGCCTCGCACGGCTTTCCGCATCCGTACCGCCCGGATCAACGTGGCATTCGCTCACCGGATAGGGCCTCCCGTCTGGATAAGTATGGTGGATTTTGTCATGCACGACTTGCCCGATGAGTTCCTCGGCCTGATATCCGGTGATCCGCTCCATGGCCGGATTCACGAATGTTGCTAGATCCGCGGCATCGACCATATAAAGCATCGACGATGCGTTATCTGTCATGGTCCTTAAGAGCTGCGTGTTGTAGCGCCGCTGTTCCTCGGCCCGCTTGCGCTCGGTGATGTCGTTGTTGGTCTCCAGGATCGCGGCGGGCAGCCCCTGCTTGTCTCGCTGCATAGACCACCGGCTCGCTACAATGACCTGCGTTCCGTCTCGCTTCGTGTGGACGAGTTCGCCTTCCCAACGCCCGGTGCGGAGCAGCGCCGCATTTATCTCTTCAAGGGGTACTGGGAAGATCGTCTGCATGAGCTGGTGCGAGACCTGCCGACCGCCTCCTCTCCGGTCCATCCATACAGCTCCGCGGCGCCGCTATTCCAGTACGTGATGACGTCGTTCAGGTCGCGCACGAAGATCGTGTCATGCGTGAGGTCGAGGAGGCCAGCCTGCTCGCGCATGACTTCGAACGACTTGCGCACTTTGGACATCAGGCTGGTAATGACCAATGCGGTTGCCAAGAAGGTAATCAGTGCCACAGCGTTTAGCGGTTGGCTCAGCGCTATATCTATACGGAAAAGCGGCTCAGTAAAGAAGTAGTCCAAGCATAAAATGGCTGACGATGGAGACAAAGGCCGATAGAACGAAGCTACCCGTGAGCGATGCCAGTACGACGACAATCAGATAGAGAAGGGCGGCCGTCGTGATGCTGACATCGAGTCGAAAGCAGACAAAGGTCACCAATGCCACAGCAATGCCGCCAAGCAAACACTGCGCGGCTGAGCGCCAGAATCTATAGGTCTGATTATGGTTCATTGAGAATGCTCATTCGATGCGTTTGTTCCAGCGACATCAAAGACGATTACTTTTGGACTCCGGCATACCAGCGCTCCTAGCAGAGTGCTGAAGCTCTCGTTTGCGGGATGCTCAAAATCTCACATCCGGGAGTCTATGTTTCAACAACTTGAACTGTTTGAACGTCTTGAACGCTTTGAACTATTCATCAGCCTGTTAGTGGTACTTCATAAGAGTAAACTGAAACGTCGCGCCGGGACCGTCATTGGCTACGGCCCACGCCGCCCGCCATGCGCGCCTCTATAATCGAACGGCTGATTGCCAATCCCATGCCCATTCCCTGCGACTTGGTGGTGTAGAAAGCATCAAAGATCCGTCCCATGCTCCGCGGGTCCAGGCCAATGCCTGAGTCTTGTACTGCAACACGCACCTGATCGACCTCACCGCTTTGCGTTCTGATGACCAGCTCTCGCGGGCGGTCCCCAATCGCGCTCATGGCTTCGATCGCATTCATGATCAGATTAAGCACCACCTGCTCTAGCTCAACTCGATCTCCCAGTATGGGCGGAAGATCACCCGCCAGTTCCGTTCGCAGTGCCACCCCATTCCTTCGCACTTCACCTTCCGCAAGCGCAACAATCTCTCGAATGACCTGGTTCATGTCCAGCAATTCCTTCTCTGTGCCAGTTTTCCTCAAGAGGGTCCGAATCCGCCCGATCACGTCACCCGCCCGATTCCCATCGCGGATAATGCGCCGGGCGGTTTCCCGCGCTTCATCGAGGTTGGGGACTCGCCTGCAAGCCACCGTAGGCAGGCATTGCCGTTGGTCACGATGGCCGCGAGGGGCTGGTTGACTTCGTGGGCGATGGAGCTGCCAATTCTCCCATCGTCATCACGCGTGTGACGTGAGCCAGTTCCACCTGCGCCTTGCGCAATTCCTCTTCGGTCTGTTTCGCGCGGTGATGTCCCGAACCGCAGCGGTGACCAAGAGGCCTTGATCCGTTTCCAACGGGTTCAGACTGATTTCAGTGGGAAACTCGCTGCCGTCTTTTCGGAGAGCGTACAGCTCGAGTCCTGTCCCCATTGACCGGGCCTGAGGATTCGCAAAGAAGCCGGCGCGATGGCTTGAATGTTTATGCCGGAATCGTTCCGGCACCAACATCTCAATCGATTGACCAAGGAGTTCATGACGGGCATAGCCGAAGAGCTTCTCTGTCTGACTGTTCGCGAGCACGATCGTGCCGGTTTCGTCGACGATCACATGCGCATCCGGGGCAGATTCCAACAGAGCCCGGAACTGCTTCTCTGCCTGCTTGCGCTCGGTGATGTCCTCGGAGAGCGCCATTATGAACCGAGGCATGTTCTCGGTACCTGGAACGAGGGAAACGTTGTTGCTCACCCAAATTAAGCTGCCATCCTTGCGCCAATACTGCTTCTCGATCTGAAACTGTTTTCGCTTTCCTTCGAGCAGCTCGGTGATGAACTCCCAGTTAGATTCGCGATAATCCTCATGGGTAAGGTCCAGAAAAGTGAGTTTACCGGATTTCCTCCTCGGTATAACCCAGCATTTTCTGATACGCAGAGTTGGTGGCCAGAAAGCGGCCGTTGAGGTCTGCGAGGAGCGACACCGATGGCCGAATTCTCAAATACCGCCCGCCACCGCTCCTCGCTCTTGCGCAGGGCCTTCTTCGGCGCGCTTACGCTCGATAATTTCCGTCTCTGAGCTCTTCGTTCACAGCTGTAAGCTGTCTGGTCCGTTCGAGGACTCGTTGCTCGAGCTCCTCTGCGGCCCGCCTCTGCTCGCTCAAGAGTCGAGCCTCTTGCAACCCAATCGCCGCCTGGTTCGCTGCGACTCGCAGGAGGAGCCTTTCGATCTCTGTCGGGAAATCGGCCCGCTGAGAGCCAGCTACTAAGACTCCGACGTTCATCCTGAAGCCCCAGCCGCAAGGGCGCGATCGAGAGCTTCCCTTCTCCGATCGGATTCGGCATCACTAAAGGCGAGTGTGGCTGGATCGCCTGTCAACCAGGGGTTGAGCGCTTGACCAACCTCCTGCGGCTGAGCAGTCAGATTTCGGCGCTGAGCCACCCGGACCATCTCGATTGGCGCGCTGACGCCAATCGAATCGCTCAACCGGGCATAGGCAAAGTCCAGGCGCAGCATACCTGAGCAGCACGTCGAGCAGAGTACTCACAATCTGGGATGGCTCGTGGCCACTCCAGATAGCGGGAAGGGCGAGAACGCTGATCAGATCATTGATACAGGCCTTGAGGCGCTTAATCTCATCGGCTGTCTGTTCCATCTCCACTTCCCTCGTCAGATAGCTGATGGGCCTCACCTATCTGTGCGGTGGCGCGGCGTTCGCGCAGCTCCCGCAAGAACTCATCCGGCGGAACAAAGAATGGGTTCTCCTGGAGGATGCCGCCAATGATGATCATCGGATGGGTCCGCATAATGTCAACGACGATCTCCCCGCCAAACTTGGCGAGATCGTATGATTCATATGACCGGGTCTTTATACCGGGGCAAAATATAGTTCAGCCTCGTCTCGTACTCCACCAGGTCATCGACACCGGGTCGGTCTTCCAGGGCCCATTCCATATGGGCGACCAGGCGAGTCAGCGGGAAGCCCTGCTGTCTGCCGCCTTCAAGGACCTCTTGGATCAAAGCAAGCATCCTGTCCTGATCGAAGTGGCCGTCGCGCAGATACGCATCAGCCCAGTTGCGCAGCTCGAACTGCGCCGCTCTGTTCTGCCGCAGCCACATCGATGCCGGCGGAGGCTAACCGCTGTAAGTGTCGCTCACGTAGCTTGGGATCGACGATATGAAAGGCCTCTGGCCACACTCGAACCCTCCTTGATGAACGGAAGCAGCACTGATACTCTCGCTCAGGGCTGTGAAGAGGCGCAGACATGACGTTGTGCGCCGAGCACTGAGCCGGCGAACCGGATTGGTTGCTCTCGGCTCGAGCCCCGCGAAACCTCGTATTATCATTTGTTGGATCCATAGGGTTCTCCTTTAAGGCCTGAGTCCCTTGGCGCAACAGTCGCTCCACAATCTTTTCCTTTCCGCAGGCGGTGCTTCTAGTCACTCTATTTTGGGTAGCCTCTGGCCGGCTGGTTTCATGTCGGGCTTGCAGCTTCAACGGCGCGCGAACTCAAATGTCACACCAGGACCATCATTCGGTACGGCCCACAGCCGCCCGCCGTGCGACCCTCGATAATCGAGCGGCTGATCGCCAGCCCCATGCCCATGTCCTTTCGGCTTGGTCGTAGAAAGCCGTGAATAAGATGATCGAGGCTCTCAGGCTCCAGCCCGGTCCCGGAGTCTTGCACTGCGACCACAACGCTCTGTCGGATTCATATTGACGGGACCGAATGAGCAAGTCCCGCGGATCGGTCCGTCAGCTCGCGCTCATCGGCTTCGATGCCGTTGCATCACCAGATTGAGGATCACTTGTTGCAACTGCACTCGATCGCCCAAAACGCGACGGGACGATCAGCTGCGAGTTCCAGTCTGTAGCGACACGCCGATTCTTTGGACTTCAGCTGTGTATCAGAGCGATGACCTCTTGACTATGACTTCGTTGATATCGAGCGCAGCCTGCTCGGTGGAGCTTTGTTGACCAGGGCGCGAATCCCGCTTATGATTTTGCTCGGCTCGGTGCCCGTCCGCGATGATCAGCGCGGCAGACTGGCGGGCTTCCTCCAGGTTGAGTTGCGCCGCGAGCCAACGCAAACAGGCACTGGCGTTATTCACGACGGCGCGAGCGGCTGATTGAGCTCGTGCGCGATAGAGGCGGTCATCGCTCCCACGGTCGTTACCCGCGTGACATGCGCTAACTCCACCTGCGCCTTGCGCAAAGCCTCTTCTCCCTCTCTGCGTTCGGTCACATCCATGACTGTCCCAACAAACTCAACCAGATCACCAGACTCACCAACGATCGGATGCCCGCAGACTGTGCACGTGCTTTGACGATCCGTCCGCAAGAACGATTCGATAGTCCATTTCAAGATCACTTCTTTCGCGAACCGCCCTATCAACCGTCTGCTCCACGAAGGGCTCGATCCTTGGGGTGAATCCTTTCTAGGAACATGGGATAAGACGGTTTGGCCGTCTCGGGATCGAAGCCAAAGATGCGAAAATGCTCCTGCGACCAGAAGAGCTCTCCGGTGGCAACATTCCAACCCCAACTACCTGTGTGGCTTATTCTCTGGCCTTCCGCCAGGTAGGCTTCACTGCGGCGCAGCTCCTCTTCCGCGCGCCTGCGCTCCGTGAGCTGTTCTCGGAGAGCGTCCTCTACACGCTCGCGTTCCCGGATATTGGTCAACAGCCTCTCCACTTCACGCGCCGTTTGGTTAGTTCCCAGAAATTCGTCCGGTGGCACGTAGTACAGATTTCGGCAGACCGTGCTGCCGTAAACGACCATGGGATGCGTGCGGATGACGTCGAGAATGAGTTCCGGTGGAAAAAGGCGTCGATTGTACTGGCAAAGCGCGGAACAGTTATTTTCCGAGAGCGGTGTGAGTCAATCTGCTTTCGTATTCCATCCAACGCTCAAGCCCACGGCCCCCTCTGCAGAACCCATTCTGTTTCGCCGGTGGCGCGGAGCGCAGAGAACCCTTCGCTCATCGCCAACTGCGTGGCTTCCTTCCAGAAGGTAAACATCCAATCGGGGTGAAAGGATCCGTGCTCCAGATATGCCTGCTCTTTGGTTGCCAGAACGAGGGCTTTGGATGCGATCGCACGATCTACGTCAATGCCTTCGGACTCGCATGGCTTGGCGAACGTCACCAACCGTGCCATCGTCGGCTATGTAAATGCATTTTTCGCCACGATCGAGCCCGATCCGGATGAATGGAATAGCGACCGCGTAATGCTCTTCGAGGGCTCTCGTATATCGAGCAGAAATGGTCGTGTGGACCGAGTTGTTCGAGTGCAGCGATGAGCGGAGTTCTCTGTGCTGCCAGACTCATAAAGCCTCCTACTCTGTACTCAAAACTCTTGCTTTAGGACGGCCCTCAGCATCTCACGGGCTGGCGGGGAAATGACATGGCCACCAGTTCTTAGCCGATTGGCGGGGTCGTGCATCGCAGCATGTTGAACAGCCTATTCTTTTCTTGTTACAAAGCCTATGCTTCTTTGCTACGAGCCTGCACCGTCAGTGGAACGTTGCGCCGGGACCGCGTGGGTACGGCCAGAGCCGCCCGCCGTGATTCTCAACAATCGAGCGGCTGATCAGCCAGCCATACCCATTCCCCTGCGGCTTGTGGTGTAGAAAGTATCGAAGATCTTGCCGAGGTTCGGCCCGATCGAGCGCCAATGCCGGAGTCTTGCACGCCACGAGCAGCTGGTCGGATTCGTGCTCTGCGGGATCGAACTCAACCAACTCCCGCGGTCGATCCGCGACAGTATCCATCGCTTCAGATACCGTTCATCACCAGATTAAGAATCACTTGCCGTAATCCGCACCCGATCGCCCAACACGGGCGGGACGTCGGCGGCCAAGTCCATCTCGTAGCGCCACTCCTGTTCCTTCGCACTGCTTCGTCGGGCATCAGCGCACGACGACCTCTTGAACGGCCTCGCTCATGCGTCCAGCCGCGACTTTCTCTGTAGTCCGTTTTCTCTACGAGCGCTCGAATCCGAGTGATCACGTCTCCTCGCGCGCGATTGCCGTCGGGCGGGATTGATGCGGCTCACCGCCTCCGCGGCGCGTCAACGAGGCTCGGTCGTCGCCGGAGGCGAAGCCAGCGCTTAGAGAGGCGTTGGCGTTTGCGATGACGGCGGTGAGCGGCTGGTTGACTTCTGTGGAGCAATCGAGGCCGTCAGCTCTCCCAGCGTCGCCACCCGCGTAACGTGCGCCAGCTCCGCCTGCGCCTGGTGCAGCGCATCTTCGGCCCGCTTGCGCTCGATGAACTGGCCGATCTGGCTGCCGATGGTAGCCATCATGTCGAGCAGGTCCTGGTCGGGCTGCCGTGATCTCGTGGCTGAAGAACTCCATGACCCCCAAGACGTCGCCGCCGAGCAGGATGGGAAAACCGAAGGCCGCGTGCAGCCCTTCGCGCGCGGCGATGGGCGCGCGCGGAAAATTAGCATCACTGGACGACATCGGGAATGTATGCGGGCTCACGGCTGGACCAGACTCGGCCCGGCAGCCCGATCCCGGCATGAAAGTGCTCGCGCGGCTGGTGGCCTCAAATTGCGGAACCTCTACGGATTCTTTATGCCAAACCTCGACGCAGCGTAGCACGCCCGCCTCGCCGGTCTATGCTCCACAGCGCGCCCGACGTCCCATACCAGGCACTCGCACACGGCCTGAAGTATTTTTGGCGTGGCTTCTTCGAGAGTAGCTGCCTCCGCCAGTATCTGTGTGACTGTGTGTTGCGCCACGAGGCGTTGCTCGGCCCGCTTGCGCTCGGTGATGTCTTGCACCGTGCCGAACATGCGGCGGGGCCGGCCCGACTCGTCCCTCATGACATCGCCCTGACTGTGGACGAGTCGCACCTCGCCGTTGGGCCGGACCACTCGATACTCCACATCGTAGCGCGGGCCACCCCGAAGCGCCTCCGCCACGGCTTCGGACCACGATCTGCTTATCTTCGGGATGAATCAGTTCCGGCAATTGGGCTAGGTTTAGGATCCGTGCTTGCGGGCGCAGCCCAAAGATGCGGTAGGTTTCGTCCGACCAGGTGATGAGATCCGTATCGGGGTCGCGCTCCCAGTAGCCGACGTGCGCGAGGCGCTGGGCCTCTTCCAGTTTGCGCTCGCTTTCGCCCAGGTTGCGAAACATCAATAAGCTGGTCAGCGCGTCTTCCAGCCGTCGGCCGATCTCCTGGAAAAGCCGCTCTTCCTGCGGCGTCCAGACTCGCGGGTACGAGCACTGGTGCAGCCCTAACATGTAGGGCTTATCCCCTTTGGGATAGATCGCCATGCCAATCATAGACTGTATGCTGAAACGCTTCGCCGCCTCTGCCGGCAGCGGATGTTCCGATCCCGGACCGAATCGCACAGGACCGCTGGAAGCCCTGACGGTTTGGAACACTTTGCGCGATGTCCGGGTCCACGGGCAGATCAAGTCCCAGGACGAAGAGCGCCGGGGAATTCCGGCCGAGCATGCTCCATCGGCACCTTCCACGATGACAGCCTCCGGATCACAGGGATAGACCAGCCACGCACGGTCGCAATTGAAGATCGAAAGCACTGCGTCAAGCACATCGCTCATCATCTGCTCGAGGTCGTTCGTCCCCTGGATGGCCCGGTTAACCTGATCCATGCTCTCCAGGAACCAGAGATGGGCCTGGCGCTCCTCCTCCTGCTCGCTTGCGCTCGATCGCGATGCTCGCAAGATCGGTGATCTGTTCGATGATATTTTGCTGCTGCGGCGTAGGACTTCCGGTTCGCGGAGTATATCGCGAAGGTTCCCAGTACCCGGCCATCCGAGGCGAGTACCGGCGTCGACCAACACGCTCGGAGCCCGTGTGGTAAGGCCAGATCTCGATAATCGGCCCACAGTGGATCCTGGGCGATATCGGAGACAATTACTGGTTCTTTGCGGTAAGCGGCCGTTCCGCACGATCCCGCGGCAGGACCGATAAAGCCACCGTCGATCGCGTCGGATATAGCTCTTTGAAGGCTCGGCGCTGCGCCGTGCCAAAGGCGATTGCCATCCGGATCCAACAACAGAATCGAAGACAGAGAACCTTTGGACAGCTCTTCGACAAGCCGGCACAAGGCATCGAGGATCATAGAGAGGCGAATTGCCTTTGGCGATCATCTCGAGAAGCCGTTTCTCTCTCCTGCCAGCAATGCCTGCCTGCTTGAGGTCTGATAATGGGGTATTGTTCCGTACTATTGAACAATATTTCCCAGTTCGTCTCGCAGCGGCACCGGGGCGCGGGCGAGACACCAACGATACTTTCCGTCAGCCCGGCGGAAGCGTGCTTCTCAGTCTCAACTGGTTCTCCGTCGCCACTGCCGCGCGCCACTTGTCCATTAACTTCGTAGAATCTTCGGCAGCTGAATTGCGACCGTCCAGCCCCACCGTGCCTCTCGACTGAGAGACCCGTAAGCAGCTGCCAGCGCGATTGAGGAATCTGGCGGAGCCGTTCGGCAGAGGCACTTCAATGCCAGCGTAGGGATCGTGTCGATGATAATTCGAAGTTGGTCTCCGATTTCTTGATCTCGGCTAATGCGTTTCTCCAAGGCAGCTCTAGCCTGGTGCTGTTTTGTAATGTCCATCGCAGACCCAACGTACTCCGGGTTGCCCGATTCATCGCTTTAAGGTACGAGCCAACATGGACATGCTTGGTGGAACCATCGGGCAATCAGCAACCGACGCTCAAAATCAAGATCCGCCCCGTGCCGCGCCGCGCGCTCGATGGTCTGTTGCACGCACGCGCCGCTGTCGTCCGGATGAGCCCGTTGGAGAACGAAGCTCCATGGTCGGTTGATCGTCGCTCGGTCGCGCTCGAAGATGCGGAAAGGTTTCCTCCGACCAGTAGAGTTTTCCGCTGAAACATCCCAACCGGAATCCGCCGTGTGTGCTCAGCCTCCGTGCTTCCGCTAAATAGGCTTCGCTCCGTCGCAATTCGGCGGTCCGCTCCGCCACCTTCATCTCCGAGTTCGTCGCGGGCTTGACGAAGCTCTTGCTTCGCGCCGCGTCTTCGCGCTCGTGGATGAGGCGTGCGCGTCTGAAATGCTGTCGCGGCGTGATTCGCAGCCACGGAGAGCAGCAGCTGGTCAATCTCGGTGGGAAAGTCGGTGCGATCACACGCCGCAGCGACCAGACCGCCCTCGGCATTGACACCGATGGGAATGACAACACCGCGGCACGGCTGCACGCCGCCGCCAACGTCGGGAATGATTTCCTTGCGCGAAAACTGGCCGACGACGCGAGATGACGTTGCAGCCATTCCGGAAATGCTTGCCATGCGTTCCCCCGCGTGACTTCGACTGCGGCGCCCCCGTTGGGATCGCACAAACGCACAAAGGCGAAATCGAGGTGCAACGATCCGACCAGCACGTCGGCAAGCCCGGCGGCGATGGCAGCCGGTTCTCTCCCGACCCACGCCGCCGGGATCGTAGAAAGTGCCACGAGATCCCTGAGCGCTGTTCGCAGCCGGAGCGATCTCAGCATGCGGATCTATGGGCATTTAGTTCGCCATGCTTGCGCTCTTGCGAACCGACCGTCGCTCCCGTATCTCGAGGAGGAACTGGTCAGGGGGAACGAAGAACGGGTTCTCCTGCAGCACCCCGCCGATAATCACGACCGGGTGCGTCCGCATGACGTCGATCACCACAGCTAGCGCTAAATTTCGACAGATCGTACGCGCAGATCACCGGATCGTCGTACTTGGGAACCACGTAGTTGACGCGTGTCTCGTATTCGCAGCCAGGTCATCGACGCCTGGTTTGTCGACGCAGCGCCCATTCCATATGCGCCAGAAACCTGGTGAGCGGAGTAGCCTGCTGCTGCGCCCGATTGGAGCACTTCTTCGATCAAGGCCAGCATGGCGTCCTGGTCGAAGCGATCTCGCGGAGCTGAGCGTCCTGCCAACGCCGCACCTCCAGCTGGCCCGTACCCATTGCCTGCTCCACATCGATGCCTGCTTCAGCGAGCCGCTTCAGATGATCTTCCCGTCAGCTCGGGGTCCACGATGTGGAAAGCCTTTGTCCCCCGGTCGAAGCCGTCTTTGATGAACGAGCGAAGCACCCGGTGCTGCTCGTCGATGCTGTTGAAGAACGCGTCAAATGCGGTGCACGGTCCGAGAGCTGCCCCGGCAAACTGCACGAGAATGGTCGTTCGTTTTCATATATCACCTCCAAAGTAGATAGTAGAGATAGGGGCCGACCTAGAACTTAGCGCGGTCGTGAGATGCCCGCGGACGGAAGTTGGTTAGTTGGCCGCATCGTCGCGGCAGAGGAGCGCGCCACCAACGGCGACACCATCGCGAGCTGGCAGGAGGCACTTGTGGGCAGGGCCTTCGACATACGCTTGCCTCACTATCCGGCAGGCTGCGGGACAGATGAACTCCCGTCATCCCATAGCGTCTCGAGCGGGTATGTTGACAGCTCCGACATGGCGAGCCCCCTGCTGATCATGCGGACCGAGTTGTTCGAGTAAGGCGACGAACGGATCGGCTCGGCAAGAATCGCAGTCCTCCCTAGTCAAACCCTGCAAAGGCACTAACTCCTCTTGAGCGAGCGCGCGAATAAGAAGACAGCAAAACCCGTTTCTGGCAGTCGTAAAGCGCGGTGTTATGCTATCACGCCTCTTCTTCGCTACCAACATGCAGCGTGAATTGAAATGTTGCGCCCGGGCCATCGTTCGGGACGGCCCAGAGCTTTTCCGCCGTGCGCTCCGATAATCGAGCGGCTGATCGCCAGCCCCATCCCCATTCCTTCGGCTTGGTCGTAAAGAAAGGCCGTGAAAAAGATGATCGCGGCTTTCGGTCTCCAGCCCGGTCCCGGCGTCTTGCACTGCGACGAGCACTTTGTCGGATTCATATTGACAGGACCGAATGAGTAAGATCTCGCGATCGATCCGTAACTGCGCTCATAGCTTCGATGCCGTTCATCACTAGATTCAGAATGACTTGTTGCAACTGCACCCGATCGCCCAAAACGCGCGGAGATCAGCAGCCAGTTCCATCCGGAGCGCTACGCCATTTTTTGTATTTCACTCTGCATCAGGCCAATGACCTCTTGAATGACTTCTCGTTAATGTCCAGACGCACCTGCTCGGTGCCACTTTTCTTGACCAGGGCGCGAATCCGCCCAATCACGTCGCTGGCTCGCTTTCCGTCTCCTGATAATCAGCCCCGCCGCCGCCCGCGCCTCATCTAGGTTCGGGGTCGCGCCCGCGAGCCAGCGCAAACAGGCGTTGGCATTGGTGACGCACGGCGGCGAGTGGTTGATTGACCTCGTGAGCGATCGAGGCCGCTAGCTCTCCCATCGTCATGACCCGTGTCACGTGCGCCGCCGCAGTCCTCGCGCAAGGCCGCTTCGGCCTGTTTGCGCTCGGTAATGTCTCGATAGATCGCGTAGATTGCAATCTGTCCACCGGCTACCGAGACCGGCGCCGCGACAAAAGAAACGTGCAAAAGGGTGCCGTCCTTTGCGGTGGCGAATAGTTTCGGCCTCCAAACGTTGACCGTGCTCCAACAAATACCCGTATCTCTTGGCCTCATCCCGGAGCTCGTCGGGTGCTATCAACTCCATAAACAGTCGGCCGACGGCCTCTTCCGAGGTGTAGCCGAAAACCCGAGTGAACTCCCTGGTTGACTCGACAACCTGATCGTCTACATCCCTTAAGACGATGGCTTCCCGGTGCCAGTTCAAATAGCTCATCGAGGTATGCCGTCTGCTTCTGCAGCTCCTTTTCTGCCCGCTTGCGTTCCTCGCGCGTGCGAAGGGCTATCACTCCATAGGCCAGGTTGTTCGATAGTCAGAATTGCTCGACCGTGCGTTCATTGAAAGCATTGGCTCTTCAGCGAAAGAGTGAGGGCGCCAAACGGTTCGCCATAGCAATACGTAACTGAACGAAGTACAA
>ERZ1370068.2773-contig-1902_pt1 | contig 51230 bp, 82 predicted proteins | sample MGYA00561227_ERZ1370068 | MGnify/ENA primary metagenome ERZ1370068 (study PRJEB38410, sample SAMEA6850437) | metagenome | study: Metagenomic assessment of the ecological functions of the soil: analysis of the soil microbiota associated with the... | reverse complement strand
TACGTACAGCGGTTTTTGATTCGCAAGAGTACGGCCGCCGATGTTAATCATCGCATCATGTTCTGGGCGATAATCCACGATACCTGCCATCTGCCCGGCGGCGATCAGCTTCTGGGTGATGGTAACCATGCGCGCCTGATGACCACGAATGCCATCGTGTGCCCAGCGTGAATTACTGCAGTGAAGTTCGCACGCCTGGCGGGATGTAACGCCAATGACCGCTGCGGCCGCCAACGTCAGCCGCCTGGCTTGATGCGTCGCGTGAAGGCGACCGACAATCGTAGCGCTTCCCCGTGACACGCCAACTGTAGGTGACTGCCGTACCCCAAGAATCGCCGTATTAAGGCGGGCGATCTCAGCATTCCGCCTGTGCAAAGCCCAGGTTATGATAGACGACGGCTGGTCGCGCCTGGTCGAACTGCTTCCATCCGGAGGATTTTCGCCCGGCGGTATGCGCCCACCGTTGTTGTTTGGTCTGGAGATGCTCTTCCAGGATGAATCAGCACATGTCGCGGCAGCACCACCGTTCCTCTACGCACCGGCGATAATCCGCGGTTCTGAGCCGATGGTGCGCAGGCGGCCGATGCACGCAACATGGAATTGTAATCGACTGATGAACGTGCTGAAGAGCGTTCCTCGTCTATCCGGAGCCATGGCTTGAGAGCAGCCACAGTGCAAACATGTCAGCGTGGCGTCGGCGATACCCCAGTGTTCGTGACTAATCATCGGCGAGCTTCGGGAAAAAGGAGATGTGACCAAAGCGGAGATAGATAATCTTCAAACTCTTCCCAGTAACCTGCAGTGCAGGGTCCTCAAAGCGATGAAGACGCCATCGGCGAGGTGAGGCAGCCCGGCAGACTTCACTATGTCATCGTAGTGGGTGTGACCCATCGTCCATGATCGGCATCAAAAGGCTGCCGGAAAGACTGTCGAAGATCTGCTCTGCGCAATATCCGGAGCTTCGGCATCAACGCTTCCACCGACCACGCAATGGTCTCATAATCTCGCGTGCGAAGTCGATGATGTCACAACCCACGAGCGAAAGCACATGGAAGTAAGACCAGATTTTTGTTGAGCCCCATTTCGCAGAATTCACTTTTAGAGACGAATACGCTTGGTCCGGTATGGCCCAAGAATCCGATCATACCACGAAATAATCAGACCCACTTACCGGATACCTTCCCCGGCGTGTTTCTGCGCGCAGTGTCGCTAATCGCCTTATCGGTCAGTACACTTAGCACAACACGCTGGAATGGTATGCTGACCCAACCGCAAACCTGATCTTGCTAGACACAGTGATGGTGAGGGCGTCGCAACCAATGATGTTGCACGTTGTTGTGGAGGTCGCCATCGGCCACCGATGCCATCGACGACGTACTGACCATTCGGCAACATGGGCAGCGTGAATCACAAACTCGCCGTCAAAGTGCTGGCCGGGTTGAACAGGTCGGGGCGACGTGGCGGTAAAGGGCAGGGTGTTCTCGCCAAAGCAGGTCCTGCCCGAGTCTGTCCCGGATCAGGAAACCCAGGATGGGACTACGAAGCGCCTGGTTGGCCTTGGCACGGATGACCATGCGAACTTTCTCGCCGCTAGCAAATACGCCGTCTGGTCCGGGCAGATAGTCTCTCCAGTGTGACACGGACACGATTGCCGCTGTCCCCGTCTCCCACCCGGTAGCGTTCGCGGAGTTGTCCCGGACCGATGCCACCGAGCCATAGTCGAGTGCAGCAACGTGCAGATTCATCGTCTTCTGGAGGAGAGCACGGCGCAATACCAGAGGGATCCGAGGGCCATGACGCGATGGCCCTGAGGTGGGCGCCATCGCCGTAGAGCTCTTGAAGCGTGTATTGTAGGTAGCGCTTCTGCCACAGGTCGTGGAGGCGCCGATCTTGCTGGATCTCGCCCACTCCCCAGCCAAATGCGGCCGTTTGGCACAGGTTCTGCACCGCGCTCGTGTCGTGGCTGACGAAGATCAGCGTCCCGCGTTCCTGAAACGAACGGATGAAGCGCATGCACTTCTGCGTGAAGACACAGCGTCGCCCACGGACAAGGCCTCGTCCGACAACCAGGATGTCGGCATCGACGATGTGCGATGACCGAGAAGGCGAGCCGGACGTACATGCCGCTGGAGTAGGTCTTGGTGGGCTGGATCGATGAAGTCGCCAATATCCGCGAACGCGGCAATGGCGTCGAACCGGTTGTCGATGGCGCTCTTGGGCCAGCCCGCAGGATGGCGCGCGTTCATGTACACGTTCTCGCGACCGGTAAAGTCCGGATTGAAGCCAGCGCCGAGTTCGAGGAGGGCCGCCGACCTTTGCCATTGACCTCGACGGTGCCCGACGTGGGCGTCAGCGTCCCGCAGATCAGTTGCAGCAGAGTCGACTTGCCCTGAGACCATTGCGCCCGATGATGCCGCACGGTGTTTCGCGCTTTGCGCACTGTGAAGGACACGTCCCTGAGCGCCCAGAACTCACGATAGAACTGCCTGCGGCCGCGCAGCAGTCCCTGCCACAGCCGATGCTGCGGCTTCTCGTAGATCTGGTAGCACTTGCCCAGGCTGGTGACACGGATCGCAACGTCGTCAGAGGACATCCGCAAAACCCTTTGCGAGTCTTGTGGAACCAGGCGAAGCCGAACCATGCGATGAGCAGGGCCAGAGCGTGGTATAGATGGCCAGCCCGGCTCCAGTCCGGCAGATGCCCCCAGATGAGCACGCTCACGCGCCTGCTCGATGATGAAGGTAAGCGGGTTGGCCATGAGCCAGGGGCGGTAGGCTTCGCGGCAGGGCAGTGATGCGGGTAGAAGACTGGGGATAGGAACATCAGGACGGTGGTGACGATGCCAATGGTTTGCCCTGACGTCGCGGATGAAGACCCCCAGGGAGGCGAGCATCCAGGCAAAGCCAAGGGTGGCGACGACCAGCAGGGAGGAAGACCACGGGCGTCAACAGGGCCGTCCAGTGGAGATAGCCACTGAACAGCGCGAAGGCGGCCAATAAGACCAGGATGCTGATGAAGGTGTGAAACAGGGCGTCCCTCAAGGAGATTACCGGGCAGGATTTCCAGCGGGAAGACGACCTTCTTGACGTAATTGACATTGCCCAGAATGAGGCCGGTGCGCGGTTGAGGCACCTCGGCAAACAGGCCATGGACGATCATGCCAACGAAGAGCACCACGGCGAACTGTGGCTTGCTCTCGTCGCCGCGCCTACGCCCCATCGCGCCTTGAAGGCCATGCTGAAGACGAAGGTGTAAACGATGAGCATCAAGACCGGGTTGAAGAACGACCACGCCAGGCCCATGACGGAACCACGGTAGCGACCGACCACCTCCCGCTTGGTCATTTGCAGAAAATGAGTTGCCGGTTCTGCCGAAGGCTACGCGCCAATGCCTGGAGGGATGTGGGCTGTGTTGCGTGCGGGTTCATGCGTGACAACATCTCCCAGAGGGAGAAGGAGGCTGGCGAGGACGAGCGTGGTCGTCCTCGATGGTGCCGCTCCAGTGGGCGCACCGACTTGGGCGGATAGGATTCCCTTGGTGCCTGCGAGGCTAATCCGACTTTCCGGCCGCTGTCCAGCGGCCTTCCCCTCCGCGCCTGACTCGCCGGAGCGCGCCCGTCGGCCCTCGGCGCTCTGAGCGGCGCCCTCCTACCAGGAGCGCCCAAGAGTCCTTGGGAGCATCGTCGCGGAGGCTCGCGCGGAGCAGGCGATGTCCCCGCCGAGACCAGGGGGCCGTACTGCGGCACGCTCACGTTCCCTCCTTCTGCCATTCGGCCACCGCGATGGCCAGCTCGTCCAGCACCTCGCTCGTCGGCCCGCCCGCTGCGCTTCAACACGTGAAACGGCCAACGGCTCGAGCCCTTCATGCGCGACGTGAATTGCGGCACCGACGCCGCGCGGGCGCCTTCCTGTCCGGCGACATTTCCACGCCACGGAAAGAGGAGTACATTCCCCGGACGAGTTCGAGAGAGGAGCGCGCCACGATGGATGTCGCGCGCGTTGGTCACACGCCGAATTTCAGTCCAGGGGGCTCGAGGATGGCAAGACCCTTCGTCTCGCGCAGTCTGGCAATGCTCGCGGCAGGCGCGATCGCGCTCGCGTCCATGTCCGCAGCGAAGCCGGCCAGCCAGACTGCGAGCGCGCCACCCAGCCAGGCCGTGATCGACTCCAAGCCGTGGACGGGCGACTTCGACGGAATGCTCGAGCGCAGGCGCATCCGGATGCTCGTTCCCTACAGCCGCACCCTATTCTTCGTGGAAAACGGCCATGGAGCATGGCCTCACGGCGGATCTGGCGCGTGACTTCGAGAATTATCTCAATCAGAAGCATGCGAAGCAGCTCGGTGGACGGCGGATCACCATCACCCTCATCCCCACAACGCGCGACAAGCTCCTCACCGGGTTGGTCGCCGGCATGGGCGACATCTCGGGCGCCAACCTGACCGCGACCGCGACTCGAATGCAGACGGCAGATTTCGTCTCCCCACGGAGCAGACCCCTCTGAGGAGGTGCTCGTCAGCGGGCCGGGCGCCCCCGCGGTCGCGAAGCTCGATGACCTTTCGGGCAAGAAGGTGAACGTGCGCCAGGCGTCCAGCTATCTCGAGAGCCTGAACGCCCTCAACGAAAAACTCGGCGGCGCAAGTAAGCCAAGGGTGCAGATCGTCACAATGCCGGACGCGCTCGAGGACGAGGACGTGCTCGAGATGCTGAACGCCGGGCTCTTCGATTTCACGGTTGTGGACTCCCGGAAGGCGAAGCTCTGGGCTCAGACCGTGCCGCAGATAAGGATGCACGAAGACATCGTGTTGCGGAGCGGGGAACGATCGGTTGGGCGATCCGCAAGCAAAGCCCCAAACTTCAAGCCGAGATCGAAGGCTTCTACAAGAACGCGAGCCAGCAGGGGCTCATCGCGGCCCGCCTGGCAAACTATCAGGAGAAACTCCGCGAGATCTCGAAAAGCTCCACGGGTCCGGCGTTGAACCGCTTCGACCAGACGCTGGCGCTGTTCCGGAAATACGGAAGTCAATACTCATTCGATCCGCTGATGCTGGCTGCAGAGGGCTTTGAGGAATCGCAGCTCAACCAGATCGCGGGGAGCCACGCTGCGGCCGCCGCGGGCACGCAGACCCCGCTGCCCGGCGGCGAGGATCTCGAGCGGAACGCCCGCGCGCGGGCACGAAGTACATCGACCAGCTCATGGCCAGCTACTTTCCGGACGCCAAGTTCTCGGAAATCGATCGCACGTTTTTCACGTTCGCGAGTTACAAGGCTGGCCCCGACAACATCTCGCGCATGCGCAAGGAGGCGGCGAAGCGCGGGCTCGATCCGAACCAGTGGTTTAACAACGTCGAGCTCGTGACGGCCGAGAAGATCGGGATGGAGACCACCGCGTACGTCCGGAACATCCTGAAGTACAACGTCGCAAACAAACTCATTGCCGAGGCGGGGCAGAAGAATTAGCGAAGCCACGATCGCCTGGATCCGGGGTCTGCCTCGCAAGGGTTACGTTCATCGCCGGGACTGGCAGCTTCTTCGTCCTCCTGTGCGCGACGTCGAGCGGCTGCGAGGCTCTGGTGAGGGCGATCCATCCAGGCTCCGTTCTTCAACCCTCGGGCTGGGCCGCCCCTCAGTCCCCCTCGTGCACCTGCATATGCCAGGTGAAACCGGTGCGCAGCTCGAGTCCGTGCTCATCGCCGCCGTCGAGAAACTTGAGCGCGACATCCATCGCCAGGCCCTGTCGCGTCTGCCAGATGAGCCCCGGCGAGGAATCCCGCTGCCCCGGGCTCATCGCCTACGCGCGTCCCATGAAAGCTCGGCAACTGGCCGAACGGGCCAGGTCTCTGGCCCCTCGAGGATCGCGCTGACGAATCGCTCCGTTTGCTGCTCCTGCGTCCACGCGAGTGCCGCGTTGAAGTGCAGCATGGTTCTCGCGGACGACAGCGGCTGGCTGAGGATCAGGCTGGCACCGAGACCGGCGTGCGCCTGCCCCCGGTAGGAATGAGGACGGCTTCCTCGGTGGCGATGCTGGGTCCTTTCTTCTCCTGGAGTACGCCCCGGCGCAGCACCTTCTTGAACGAGAACTCGACCTCCTCCAACTGCGGCGGGACGCCCTCCGGGTCCGGATGCATGAGCATCACGTTCTCGCCTTCGAGCACGAACTCGAACCCCGAGCCTGTGCCGTAGTTCAACACCACCTGCTGGAGCGATCAGGGATCGCTCGCTCCCCAACCTCGCATACGAGACGGGGCTCATTTCGAGTTCGAACAGGTGAGGCTCCGCCACGTGCGCATCGGTTCCGTCGAACGGACGGAACGCATCGGCAGGGCGCGCGTCGACAAATACCAGCGCGAGTGTCGAGGCGATGATGAAGCGACCGTCGGGCCGTCGTCGCGCTCGACCGCTGCCGGCCGGGTCACTCTCGCCTTCAGCGGGTCTCGCTCGTGTGGTCATCGGGCCGCGGCCATCTCTTGCGTCGAGTACGTCGTGGTCGTGTCCTCTAGTTATGGCTGGCGTGCTCGTCGCTTCGGAAGGAACGGACCATGCGGTCGAAGGTCGGCGTGAGCGCGGCATATTCAGCCTCGGGTGCGATGAGCAGCATGTAGACGACGTGGTCGTCCGGGAGCTGGCGCGCGAGCACGGTCACGCGCTCGTTGACCCGCGTGTCGGGCGAGCGGCCGCTCGAGTCGAACCGTGAGGCTTGGATGGCCCGCCATCACCTGGGTCTCGGTCGCGTTGCCGACGCGCGTCGAGGTAGGGATTGGCTCGCGAGGATGTTGCGCACAAGGTCACTCGTCGCCTCATCCAGCGGAGTCCGGCCGAACAGCGAGCCGTTCGGATCCACGAATGCGGCGCCCACCGAGCCATCGAACGGCACGTAGTGATTCACGATGACCCCATAGGAGATGTTCTGACGCCCGCTCGACGCCGTCGGCGAACCCGCCCTGCGGTACGATCGTCACCCCGTAACCGCCCGAGGCGACATAGGCGTTCCAGTTGTCCGGTTGCTCGAGCTGGTAGACGTTTTCCGCCTGCTGGAACACATGAAACTGTCGACGAGGGGCTCTCGATCGACAGCCCGCTGGCGGGGTCGACCGTTTGGCCGGACGTCGGATTCGGGTCTGCGCCAGCTGCTGCCGCGGTGGGCGCCGCCGGAAGCCTGTTGAGCTGAGTCTGAATCGTTCGCAGGTTGCCCGTGGTCGCCAGCAGGTGGACCGGAGCCAGCAGACCCGCTTCCTGGCGCACGCGCGCTTCGCGATCCGCCGGCGCGGGATGGTCACTCATGAAGGTTGCGAACTTGCTGGGATTCCCGCCCGCCTGCTGGGCCAGGTAGCCGAAGAAAGTCGCCATCTCGATCGGGTTGTATCCGGCTCGCGCCAGGATCTGTGAGCCGACGACATCGGCCTGGCTCTCCGACCGAGCGCGAGAACTTGAGGAACAGGGAGTTCAGACCGAATCCGCCCACGGCCTCGATGATCTGCCCCGTCGAAGACTGAGTCTTTCCGCCCAGAAGCCCGCCGAGGACTCCGAGGCCGGCCTGAGCGAGGTACGCCTTCGAGGCCTGGTTGGTCGGGTGCCGCAGCGCCACGTGAGCGATCTCGTGCGCCATCACGCCGGCCAATTCTCCTTCGGTCCGCGCTTTCGACAGCAGTCCACGGTTCACGTAGATGAAGCCGCCCGGGAGTGCGAACGCGTTGACCTCGGAGACATTCACGACCTTGAACTGGTAGACGAACTTCGGCCCCGGTGCCTGGGCCGCCAGTCTCGCGCCGATCGCGCTCACGTAGCGCGACACGGCCGCATCCGAGAGCATGGGGAGCTGCTTTTCGGCCTGAAGCGCCGACTGCTTCCCGATCTCCACATCCTGATCGACCGAAAAGACGTTGAATCCGGGTCGGACAACGGTCTGTCGCGCTCGCCGTGCCGACCGCCAGCGTCATGAGTTGCGACGAGTGCGATACCGTGGAGCCACTTCATTCCTCACCTCCACCTCGAGCTGGGTGCTGCGTGCGCGCAGTCGCGCGCCAATACCAATGGAGAAGACACGCCAGTTTGATGCCAAGGCGAGCGTCGGTCTCGGTTCTGTTGTCCCGCAACGATCTGCGGTGTTCGTCGCAGCGGAACCGGGCGCGGCAGGGCCGATCGAGTGCCCTTCGAGCAGGAAGGTTCTTCAACCTGAGGCCGGGGTTTCAATCACATGGGGTGGCCTCCGTGCCGCTGGCGGGCGCTCTTGATGGCGTTCAATGCGTCAGGCGAGCAGCGCAGCCGCTTGAGATCGAGCTTCACCTTCGGCAATTGAGGATTCATCTGTTCCAGTGCGCTCCACGACGATTTCCGACACGGCCGCAGGTCTCGGTACCACTTGCGGTCGGACGGAATGACGTACCAGGGCGCATGCTTCGTGCTGCATCGTGCGAGCGCGTCTTCGAATACGCGCTGATAGCTCCCCAGCGCGTCCGCTCCGGCGAGGTCGGCATCGCTGAACTTCCAGCGTTTGAGCGGCTCGTCCAGCCTCGCGAGCAGCCGTCTCGCGCTGCTCCTTTCGGCTGATGTGCAGGAAGAACTTGAGCACCCGGGTGCCGTCCTCGCGGAGGCGACTCTTCGAACGCGTTGATGGTGTTGTAACGACGGGACCAGACGCTTCGCGGCACGAGTTTGTGCACGCGGACCACCAGCACATCTTCGTAGTGCGAGCGATTGAAGACGGCGACGTCTCCGGCGTGCCGGCGCGGCCGAATGAATGCGCCACAGAAAGTCGTGCGCTGCCTCGTTGGGGGTCGGAACCTTGAAGGGCCAGCACCCGACAGCCCTGCGGGTTGAACACAGTCAGGACGTTGCGGATCACGCCGTCCTTGCCCGCAGTGTCCATGCCCTGCAGCACGATGAGAAGCGACTGGCGACCTTCGCCATGAGGCGGTACTGAAGCGTGTCGATGCGTGCGAGGTTCTTCGCGAGCCGCTCGGCCGCCTCGTCCTTGTCCTTGCACCCCGGCGTGGCGCGAGGATCCCACTTGGCGAGGCGAACCGCCCTGCCGCGAACCTTCAACGAATCGGCGATGCGCTTCACGTGATCCTCCCCTTACGAACTGGTCCGCGGGTCCTGTTGGCCTGCTCGACTCGATCGGAAACACTCCGTCGGCCACTGCGATCCGCTTGTGGCTGCCCGGCCGATGACTCTCTAGGTTTCCGGAGTCTTCACCGGTTCGAGCGGTTCGACTGGCGCGACCGGCACGATCGGCTCGGGCGTCGCGATCTCACCGGTGGCGATCCCGGGCACCGGGGCCGTGGCCGCGTCGCCCTCGGACTGGGCCTGACCGAGAGCCGCCGCCTTCAGTGTCTCCTGGCGTCGGCGCCACCTCGGCCGTCAACGGAACCGATGTCTCGAGCTCGAGGGGCTTGGTCTTCGCTTCGTCGAGTGCTTCGGGCTTCTCGACGCCTTCGCCCTCGATGCGCGCCTCTTCCGGTCGCTCGGAGACCAGCTTGCGCAGCCGTTTGGCGAGCGCTCGAACGACGACCTGGAGCAGCGCAAGGTCCCCGCCGCGACGTCGTAGAATTCATCCCGAGGCAGCTTGAGCGCCAGGACCGTCTTCGATGCATTCGACACGATGGCCGCGCTCCGAATCGTCCACGAGCGCCCACGTGCCGAACGACTCGCCCGGCCCTACTTCCGACGTCGTTTTCTCGCCGGTCGTGAGACGCACTCGTCCTTCCACGACCATGTAGAGGCCGTCCGCGAGATCGTCCTCCTGTAGATCGTGTCGCCCTTCCAGATCTCGACTTCGTCCGCCACTTCGGCAAGCCTCAGGTAGGTGGCGCGGCCCGACGCGTCGTTGAGCAGGTCGGCGCCCTTGAGGATCAGTACGCGTTCCACTGCGGTCAGCATGCGGCCTCCTTGAGCGCGGGCGCGGGTCGCTCGGTCGCGACGGTCGCGTGCACGCTGGCGGCCAGGGCCACGAGTTCGGCGCAGACAAGAGGATGATCGCGACCCCTCGCCGGCGAATCGGCCCGGATCGCAACTCGGTGCATGACGGGCCGCGCGCACGGCGCAGGCGCGCAGCCACGCGTCCCCTGATGCCCACGCGGCCTCGATAAGCGTGGACACCGTCCCGAGCGGGGGCGTCCTCGGCGAAATCCTTCTTCATCGTCTCGAACATCCGAGTCACCGATCGGAACACCGCGCGTGGCAGCACGTTTCCAAGGTACTCCAATGCCGGCGCTGCCTCCGCGTGGTCGGGAGACTTGAGCCGCTCGAACACTCCGGCCAACGGCCGGGGGTCGTACCAGCATGCAAGCGCGGCGATGGCGCGTTCGAGTGCCATCTCTGCGGATTCGAGGTAGCTCTCCGCCAGCAGCCGGACCTCGGGCTCCATGCTGTCCGCGTGCGCCAGCCCGGGCTCGCGACACGCGCGGATATTCACTCCAGCTCCCGGAGGAACAGACGGTGCACCATCGCCCGGGGCAGGCTCGGCCTTCCGCTGCGCACTCGGGCGCGTGCGAGTCCCGCGAGCCCGAGCTGCCGTAGCCGCACATCCCCACTTCGGACCAGCGTCGTGAGCGCCTGGACCGCGCCCGGGTTGCCAATGTGCGCCAGCGTGCTCGCGGCGGAGGCCTGCACCCCCTCACCGCGCTCATCCTCGAGGAGACGGAGCAGCGCGGGCACGGCGGGAACGCCGATCGCGCCACCGCCGCTCGCGCCTCGAACGCCAGCTCGGGAACGAGGAGAAGCTCAAGAGCACATCGAGCAGCTCCCGATCGGGTGCGCGCGCGGCGAGATCAGGGCGGCGCGTCGGATCTCCGACATCCGGATTTGCGAGCAATGTCCGCATCCTGCTCACGAGCGGCTGGCCGGTCATGGCGCCCAGTCCTTGGGCGGCCAGGAGCAGATCCTCGCGAGTACCGGATCGGATCCGAGCGTCGACCCACTGCGCGGTCATGGCCCCGCTGGGCCCGGTGGTGAGGATGATCGACCAGCGCGTCGACGACGTACTGCCGGAGGACGGGATCGTCGCGCGTCGAGCAGTTCGCGTGCAAACGCGACCGGTTCCCGGTCGAGGGCGAGTCGGTAACGAACCGCCGCGCGGCGCAGCCCTCATCCGGGCCGGCCAGCAAGCCCTCGATCACGCCCTCCGGGTCCGACAGGCGCATCGACTCCATCGTTCTCGATGGCGGCCCTGACGACGATCGGTGAGCGATGCCGCAGACATCCCGGGATCGCGCGGGAGATCTCGAGGTCGCGAGCCCGCTCGCACAGCTCCAGCGCGAGCACGACACCGCGATCATCGTCGCCACCCAGCGCGTCGACGAGTGCCCTGCGCGCCGCGGGGGTCCGGAGCGCTTCGGGGACCTCCTCGGGCTCCAGCCAGCGGCTGCTCAAGACCTGTCTGAAGGCTCGGCCGTAGTAGCCATTGAGACGCACCAGAACGACGAACCAGATGGCCGCGATGACGGCCGTGCCGGATCGCGATGGACTTGAGTGGGACGTGCAGGACGTGCAGCACGAGGATGAGCAGGATACCGACCGCGGCGTCCGACCAGCGCTCGGCGAGCGTGTCGATCATGGGCTTGATGCGTCGACGCTCGTTCGGGTGGATCGCCGCGTAGTAGATCTCCGACGAAGGCTTGCCCAGGGTCTGGAACAAGACACCCTGGATCCATCGCATCGCGATGACACCCCACCTCCGCGTGGCCACGGCGACCACCGGCGCGAAAAGCATCACCGCGGTGGGCTGCAAGCTCTGTCGAGGCGGCGAGTCCGAACCTCCGCATCAGCCAGCCCGCAACGCCGAACTGGAACACCAGGGCCGCCGCGTTGAGCACGACATAGAACGTGCCGAGGAACTGGGTGAGCGCGTGAGGGTTCGGATAGAGCCGCTGAATGTAGAGCTTGAATTGGAAGTCCACGAGCGTGGAGACGGCGACCGACAACGCCAGGCCCAAGGCGAAGATCTTGATATACCGAGATCGGCGCACGATCTCCCAGCGGGGAGACCGTGGAGGTGCTCTCGGTGCGGCTGGGGCGCCGCGCACGATCCCTCTCGAGCACACGCGTGAGCAGGTGTGCGGCGATGAGCAGACCCGAGAGGGCCCACATCAAGCCGGCGCGATGCAGGAACGGCAGCGACCACGCGGCGAACGCGCCTCCCAGCAGCCCGCCCACCAGTCCGAATCCACCCAGGACCGGGAACACGCGCCGCGCACGCTGCGAGTCCCATACATCGAGCGCGAGCACCCAGAAGTGCGGCAGCAGCAACATCGCCTGACTGCCGGTCCAGAGGTAGAACTACGGCCGCGGTGTGATGGGGTGCGAGCGGGTAGACCACGGCGGCCGTGGCGCTGAAGGCGATCGCGAGGTACTGGCCGACCCGAGAGACCGCCACGCTCGTGAACCGGCGCTGGATGACGCTCTCCAGCCACACGAACGCCGCCGAGGCGAGGGCCACCGCCGATATAGGCATAGGGCAGTTCGAGCCCGCGGAACTCCGAGAGGAACAGGGCATCGCGCAACACCTTCGCGACCGTGTATGCGCAGATCAGCGTCGCCACCAGCGCCGCCATGAGCAACATCGTGCGCCGCTCGTGTGCTTCGAGCCCGAGGCGCCGGCTGAAACCAACGAGGAACATACCGCTTCCTCCGATACTCGTTACGCGCGGGACCGTAGCAGCCGCGGGCTTCAACGTCCGTCCGTGGTCGGCGGCCGCCCAGCCGACGACCGTCAGGCGGTTCCCGCCAGCTTCTCGAATCGCTGGCCGATCGCGATCGCCAGAACGAGCCACACGCACGATCAGCACCACGTTCACGAGCGCGAACTGCCGTGGCGCGAATCCCAGCCAGGTCGTGCCCGCGAACACCATGCCCGCCGAGACGACGTCGCCGAAGCGCACGAAGAACGTGTCGTTGGCCTGCTTCGCCTTGTACTTCGCCTCGCGGCTGGTGGGCAGGTAGAGCGCGTTGCGCGTGGTGTTCTGCAGCGAGTAGTCCACCGAGTTCTCGGCCAGCTTGGCACGCGCGGATGAACGCACAGCACCGGCACGAACGCCATCGCGACGTAGCCGGCGAGCGCGACGACCGGCAGCACGAGCAGCGCGACGCGCACGCCGAAGTGCTTGAGCACGCGCGAGACGACGAACGCCTGGATCAGCGGCCGAGATGATGTTCACGAGCGTGAAGAAGTTGCCGTAGAACTCCCCGATCACCTTCTTCTCGTCGAGGCCGCCGGCGGCCGCCGCGCCGTGCGACGCGGTAGAACAGCATCGACGACCGTCTTGCCGAGGATGTACTCGCCGTTGGTGTTCACGAGGTTGTAGACCAGCATCAGCAGTCCGATCAGCAGCAGGTAGCGGTCCGAGAACACGAGCGCGAAGCCGCTGCGCCCGCTGACGCGGCCTGCTCGGCTCGGTGTCCGCCGGCTGCGCCCGCCGCCGGCCGCGGCTCGGCGGTGCCGCGGTCGCGACGGCGCCCGCGCGCCGCTCGCCGCGCGTTGATCGATGTTGGTGAGCAGCATGCAGACGCCGAGCAGCCGCGGCCGCCCGAGCATGAAGGGATAGGGGCCGTAGGTCTTGACCAGCTGGCCGGTCGCGAACGAGCCCGCGATCGCGCCGAGCGCGGCGCCGAACGCCACGATCGCGAACAGCCGCTGGCCCTGCTCGACCGTGTAGACGTCGTTGGCGAACGCCCACAGCTGGGCGATGACCATCAGGCTGAAGATGCCGACCCAGATGAAGAACGCGACGCCGATCGGCACGCCGCCCGGCTGAGGGCGAAGAACGCGATCAGGCAGGCGATGAAGAACAGCGTCACGCCGTTGATCAGCTTGACGCGCGAGACCCGCGAGGCGACCGCGCTGTAGAGCGGCACGATCAGGATCGAGCAGGCCGGCGGTCGCCGCCGCCGCGTAGCTCTTCACCTCCGGCTCCGCCGGGCACGCGTCAGGATGAGCGGCTCGCGGATCGTCTTGAGCAGGTAGTAGGCACGCGAGCAGGAGGAAGATGTTGAGCATCAGCGAGCAGCGCCGTGACAGCCCTCGCCCGCGCGCACGTCGGCGAACAGGCCGAGGCAAGCGGTCGAGCAGACCCTCGGTCTGGATCGCGCGCCGGCGTCGGGGCTGCTCGAGTCTCTCGCCGGTCAGGCGTCGTCGAGACATGAATCGTCTGCTCAACGTTCTCGCTCCGCGGTCGCGAGTCGTGCGCTACTTACCGGTCGCTTCTTCGGCCGTCTGGCTGGGTGGTGGCGGTCTCGACGGCGATGCGCTTGCTGGCGCGTCGGTCGAATCGGACTGCGGTCGCATCGTGCGCAGTGCCGCCCGCGCGCGGCCACGCCTTCGGTTGTCCTCTGGACTCCTTATGGGCCCCTTGGCCGGCGGGATCGGGATCTTGTGCTGGTCGATCTTCGGGATTCCGTATCGCGTGAGGTCGATCCGCACCTGGTCGATCATCGTCGGACTTGGACTTCTGATCCACCGCGTAGGCGTAGAACTCGCCGCCGCCGAACCACAGCCGCACGTGGACGAAGTTGAACGATCTGCGCCGTAGCCACGTTCTCGGGCTTGACGATGCTGCCCCGCCACCTTGTACTCGGCGAACAGCTGCGCGCTCTGAAGGCGAGCGGGAGGTCGTGGATGCAGCGCGCCGCCGCCGCCGGTGACGATCGCGACGAGGACGTCGTCAGGCCACGTGAGCAGCGCGCGCTCGGTAGCGTGCTCGTGCCCGGCGACGATGACCGAGCTGCCGGCGTCGTGCAGCGCCTTCACCATGCGCTCGCGCCGCTCGCTCAGGACGGAATCGCGCTGCCACTCCGTCGCGATGGAAGCCGGCGGAGAACGGCGGGTGGTGCATCATGACCACCACCGGGCCGTTGTGCTCCTTGACCCGCGCGACCAGCCACGCGAACTCCTCGTCCGAGTACTTGATCTGGACCTCGCGCGTCCAGTGGCTGCCGGGATCCACGATCGGGTTCGAGTCGAGCGCGATGAACCGCACCCAGCCGTCGGCGGTAGTCGAAGCAGTAGTAGAGCCGGTCGCCGCCGACCGGCAGTCCGGTCGCGGTGCGCCAGTTCTCGACGCCGTCGACTCGTGTCGGTGCGTTCGTGGTTGCCGGCGACCGGGAAGTACGCGTACGCGCGACGATGAGCGGCTGGTCGATCTCGAGGAAGCGCTCCCAGTGCGGCGGGAAGCGTCCGTCCTTCACCAGGTCGCCGGTGTTGATCACCGCCGTGACCCGTCTGTCCGTGTGCGTTCAGCGAATCGATCTTCGCCAGCATCGCGCTGAGGACCTCGCGCTCGCGGCCCCAGGTCGGCATGTTGCGCGAGCGCGGTCGGGGATGTCGCGCATCAGCGCCAGGTCGGGGTACAGGCCCTTCACGAGCGCGACCGGGAATCGTGATCCAGGCCCTGCGCGATTCTTACCGGATTGAGCGAGAACATCTGCGCGAATGGTGTGCGTACTCGGTTGCAAGCCGCGCCGACGCGATAGCCGGGGCGGTTGTCGCCCGATCAGGATGATGTTGAGCGTGTCCGCCGTGTAGCCGTCGCGCAGACGGCCCAGGTAGCGGCGCGACGAGTCCGCGGTTCCGGGCGCGAGGCCGATCAGCGGTGTCGCCGAACAGCGGATGAAATGACGATCTCTGCACGGGACTACTCCTCCTCGGGTTCCGCCTCCTGGGCTCCGCGCCGGCGGCGCGACCGCGGGTGGGTGCGATCGTCAGTGGACGCTGGTCAGGCGCCCGTGGCGCAGCCGCCGAGTAGGGAGATTGCTGCCGCCGCAGCCACGATCCAGCAGCGGCCCGGATGCCCGCCAGCGGCGAGGGCCACCCTGCATCGGCCGGCGACCGCGCGTATGGGACGACGGGGCCCAGCCAACGACTGCACCAGTTTGTCCCGGCGCTCGATCAGGATCCTGCGTCACGTACTCCTCGGCACGCGGATCTGAGTACTGGGCGGCGGCAACGGCGGCGCGGATATGGTCGTCCGGTGAAACCCGCGACGATCCACGCGCTCCCAGCGGATGTCGCGGTCGGTGCGCTCGTCGAACGCGGGGTTGGGATAGTCCGGGCGCCAGCCGGCGGGATCGAACGTCTCGGACGCGATGAAACCGACGGACGGCGAAGCCAGGGTCCGACGCAGGCCTCCCAGGCGAACGGCTTGAATCCCAGGAGTCGCCAGTTGGCGGACCGCCGACGCCGAAGTCGACGTAGTACTCGGACCCCGTGGAATAGGCGCGAGTTCCGGAGCGCCCCCGCGCCCAGGCTCGATGCGAAGTCGATCCAGATGGTGTCGCACGAACGAGCGGCCGTTTTCCGTGACCCACATGTCGAGTGAATTGGGGCCACGACTATCCGCATGATTGAGCCATGCGCACATCGTCCACATGCCGCGCAACTCACGGCGCAGCTCGTGAGGAATCAGGTCTTCGGGATCGTCGCGTCTCCGCCCGTTGTATTGGAACGGGCCGAGCGGTTTGCCCTTCAGGTACCGGCTCGCGATGCATCGGTAACGGCCGTCGCTCTGCCGGTCGACCCGGAAGAATCTTGCTGGACATACCCTGCGTCACCGGGCTGCTTGCGGCCGCGAGCGTCCGAAAGTGGCATCGGCGGCAATGAGCAGGTCTTCGGCGCGAAAGTATGCGATGGCGTCGTCCGGGACGTTGTAGCCCGCTGCCCAGAACAGCCGCCCAACGATCACCCCGGCCGACGTGGAGAGATCGGAGGAATCCGGGAGGTCGAACTTGATGAGGAACTTGTCCCCTTTCGAGTCCTTCACCTGAAATCCGGCGTCACACCCTGATCCTTGGTGTGCGAAACCGTCCAGGGCCTGGCGCCGGCCCGGTACCCGGTCCGGGGCCACTCAGCATCTGCTCCACCGTCACCGGGCGGAAACCGACGCGAGGCTGCCACCAGGTGGAGGGCAAGCGGACCTGGTCCTGATCAATCCACGTTCGCCGCCTCGCGTGATGACCCCGGAGACCATTCGCGCGATGCGTGCGACGTCCAGCATGCGGGTCACCGGGCGAATCACGTCGTTGTGCAGAGCGTCGTAGGCGTAGGAGTACTGTTGCGCGGCGGGAGGCTTGACCGACGAATCGGGGAGCGCCGCCTCCCCGGCTCCGAACGAGGATGTGCTCGCCAGCGTCGCGATCATCGCGAGGGCAGTCGCCGAGAGTCTCATTGCACGATTCCGAACATTGCTGCCGCCGCTGGCCACGATCCCCGGCAGCCCGGATACCGGCCAGCGGCGACCGCTCCTCATCGGCCCGCGACCGCAGGCAGTGTGGGCCGACGGGCCCAGCCAACGACGCACCAGCTTGTCCCGGCGCTCGATCAAGATCCGGGTGATGTAGTCCGCCGCGCGTGGGTCCGAGTACTGGGCGGTGGCGACGGCGGCGCGGATGTGGGCATCGGTAAAGCCCGCCACGATCTGGGCTCCCCAGCGGATGTCGCGTTCGGTGCGTTGGTCGAACGCCGGGTTGGGATAGTCCGGTCTCCAGCGAGCGGGATCGAACGTTTCAGCTTCAATGAAGCCGACGGCGGGCAGGTGCGGTCTACCGAGGCCTCCCATACGAATGGCCTGAGCCCAAGGGTCGCCAATTCTCGCGCATGACGCCGAAATCCACGTAGTACTTCGGACCCGGTGGGATAGGCACGTGGCCCGATCGCGCTCGCGCCCAGGATCGCGTTGAAATCGATCAGGTAGTGTCGCACGAACGAGCGCCGCCGTTCTCGGTGACCATGCCGAGCGAGTTGGGACTCACGACTATCGCGTGATTGACCCGCGCACATCGTCCAAAGACCGCGCAGCTCGCGGCGCAGCTCGTGTGGAGATCTGGTCCTCAAGGTCATCGTTCTTTCGGCCGCGCGATACTCAGGAACGGCCCGGCGGCTCGCCTTTGAGGAAGGGACTCGCGTTACAGCGGTAGCGGCCGTCGCTTTGACGCTCGGCGCGCGAGAGAATCTGCGCGGTACGCCTGCGTCATGGGATGCTTGCGGCCCACGGGCGTCGGCGTACGTGGCGCTCGGAGGCGATGTCGAGGTCTTCCGCGCGAAAGTGCTGCGATGGCGACGTCCGGGACATTGAACCCGGCGGCCCAGAACAACCGCGAGCCGATCACCTCGGCCGAGGTGGCGAGATCGAGGAATCCGGGTGGGTCGAATCCTGATGAAGAACTTGGTCCCTTTCGATCTTCACCTGGAATCCCGGCGTCACGCCCTGATCCCGCCGTGCGAAACCTCCCAGCGTCAGGGGCGGGACCCGTGCCGGGGTCGGGACCGGACACCATCTGCTCGACCGAGACCGGCCGAAATCCGATGCGCGGCTGCCACCACGTGCTCGGCAACTGGACCTGATCCGATCGTTCACGTTCGCCGCTTCGCGCGGATGCCCCGTGGCCTTTCGCGCAATCCACGCGCACGTCCAACATGCGGGTCACGGGGCGAACCAGATCGTTGTCGAGGATGTCGTAGGCGTAGGAATAGGATGCTCGGCCGGCGACTTGATCGACGTATCGGGGGCGCCGCCCGCCCGGCCCCGAACGAGGCCGTGCTCGCCAACGTCGCGAAGAGTGTCAGGGTGATCGCCGTGTGTCTCATTGCACTTGTCCGGAAGGTGTAACTGAAGCGCACACCCTCTGGGCTGAAATCGATGCCCAGCTGCCCGTGTGGGGCGCCATCGCTGCGGCCGCGCAGGCTCAAGCCGAGCGAATTCCTAAGGACTTGCTCGGCTTGGCGTCATTCCAGACGTCCGCATAGACCGCGCCCCACTCCGGAATGCAGTTCGACTTCGGCCAGGCGAGCGAGCGGGAACAGGTACATGATCCGGGCCGACCAGTAGATCGAGATCGTGGAACCGCCCAGGGGCGTAGCCCCGCCAGCCCGTCTCGCCCGCCGAGCCGCGACATATCGGAAGGCAGAATCTGGCCGCTGCCCTTGCCGGCGTCGACATCGGCCAGCCACAGCTTCGGTCGCAGGGGTGCGCGGGTCACGCATGAACGAGGTTCCTGCCTCGGTCTCGATCGCAGTAGCGCGTGAACTGCGCTCCGGATTGACTCGAGTGCAGGGCGAGCGGCCCGATCGGCACGTCGTATCGTTGGGCCCCAAACGCAACACGCGCGCCGTGGCTCCAGTGGGGATGGCCCGAGCGCCAGTCGGTCGACAGACTCCCGCCATGAACCGAGGTTTTCGACACGCTGGTCCAGCGTGGCGGCGCCGAGCGTGGGGAAGCGCTCGTCGTAGGACACCTGGTGCGGATCCCGACCCGTTCGCGTCACCTGACTGAGCGGTCCGCCCCACGCGCTAAACACGACGCGCGGAGGCGCCGCGGCGGAATCCGCGACCCCATCCCCAGGTGAACGTGCCGCGGACGAACTCGTTCTGCATCGCATAGTTGGACACACTGTCCCGTGAACTCGAGTTCCCAACGCCGTAGTACTGGATCCTGGGGTTGCCAGTCGTAGCCATACTGCACGGCCACTGGGCCGCGCGATGCACCCAGTCGGGTGCTGTTGGCCTAGGAAGGTGGTCGCGGCATACCGGACGTTCAGTTTGGGCATGATGCCCGCCTGAGGGTGGCGAATTGAGTTCCACCGCGCCGCCCAGGCCGGTCCGGTCACCGAGTCCGAGAACCTGGAAGCCGAACATGGGGGCGATCTTCGTGCGCGGGGACTGTGGCGCGATCGGGATTCGTCCGCGGTTCTCGAGATAGAGCATGGAGTGGCGCATGACTCCGCCCAGACCCACCAGGGGCAGCGAGACGATGCGGCCGGGAAGGAGCACGGCCTGCTCCCACGAACGACGAGGCGACATCGTGTCGGGGCGGGTTCAGGGCACATCTGATGTCGGGCGAGGTTGTCCGAGCCCGCGGTCACGGTACTGTCCCCACCGGTCGAGAAGGCCCCGGGTTGGAGCGAACCGGTCGACCGGACGCGGGTCCGCGCGTGCGCAGCCGCGAAAACCATTAGCGCGATCGAGCCACCACGATCGCATGGCTTCGCTATCCGACCTCGGACGTTTCGAGATGACTGAACAAGCCGAACACATCTCAGCACCCGGAGAACTACGCCAATGACCGCAACGACGTTGAGAATCCGTTTGATCTTGGCATCCATCGGGATGTAGGTGTTGACCATCCACAGCAGGACGCCCACGACGATCAGCGTAATGAGAACCGTCATCAGTGGCATGTGGGACTCAGTCTTGCGTCAATCGCGAGAATCCGCGGGAACCTGACCGCTCGCACGGCCCATGGACGCGGATCTCACGCGAGATGGAACAAAGCCGGTGTGGTCAGCGCACCATCCGTGCCACCCATCGGACGGTTGAGGCACTGAGACTTGCGGGCTTTCGTCCCGGCGGGCGCCAGCGGAGATACCGAAACTACAATCCGAGACCCGCATTTACACGTGGTGCGCAGGTCTTCTGCAGCGCTCTTGTCTCGCCTGCCGTTCGAAACGGCCGCCTCGACACGACGGAGGGGTCCGGAGATCACCCTCTTCACGCCTGGTTTGCGGGGGTGTTCCAGACGCTCTACTCCGTGCCAGGTTTCTGCGCAGTCCCCATCGGTAGAGCTGCGACCGTCGTGACCAACCACGATTCCTCTAGGAGATAGGCGCCCGAGCACGTCGCTCGGCCAGTGTTCGCCGGCGTGGATGCGTGCGATCCCCATGAGCGCAATCATCGCCACGAGAAACGCGATCAGCGCCGTACGGGGCCACGAAGGGGCGAGACGAACGCACGTCAGATAGCACAAGAACCCCGACAAAAGCGGTGAAGTTCAGCACGTGGCCGGCGGGAAAGCCGGAGCCGGGCAGGTGATGCGCGACATGGACGAGATCCATCGGCGGGCGCGGCCGATGCCACGAGTTCCTTCACGAGATAGTTGAGACCGGCGGCGCCCAGAGTGGCGAATGCTGAGGCCACCGCCTCCCATCGGGCACCCGCAGCGAAGATCAGCAGGATGATCGTTCCGTAGACGATTCCGACGAGCGGCGGGAATCCAAGCGCGTTGAGTGGGGCGCAGCAGAGATCGAGCCATGTCGACCTGCACGCTCTGGACGTGCGCGGGTGATCGTCAGGTCGATCGAAAAGTAGGGGACGCGGTGTGCGAGAACGGCGAGCGCCACGAGCGCGAGTCCCGCGCAGGCCACGCCGCCGCGAACACAGCGACGGTGCAGTCGGCCCGAAGGCTCATCCGCTACCTCGGCGAGGACGGGTTCAAGCGCATGGTCGGCCATCGGGGCTCCTGGCACGTCCGCAGCCGCCAGATCACGCCTCGGCAGGGCGCGGGCTCGGCGAGTGAATTGGAGCGGTAGCTCCGTTGGTGTGCGGCGGGCTGACCGCAAACGTAGGCGCGTGGGGCGCGGACTCGACGGGCACGCTGAGCCCGATTCCGTTGCCCGACGATCATTGACAACGCCTTCGGCATGATCTCGATCTCGACCACGTGCCGCTGCCGGGTGATGCTCGTGTCGGAGTTGGTGAGCACCGGCTCATCGGCGGTAATGCGTATGCGGCGGGCGCGGTAGGTCTTGAGAGCGTCGGGCGACCCCGACGACGCCGGCCGCGAAGTGCTCTCACGAGCGCGGCATCGCCCATACCGTCGTAAATCTGGACGTCGAGCAGCCCATCGTCCATCTTCGCCCCGGGCGCCGCCAGCATGTTGTTGCCCATGAGCGGCGCATTCGAGACGGTCACAATGCGCGAAGACGCTTCGACGACGATGTCGTCCATCTCGTACCGCGAATGGTGCCGGAGCTTCGCCTCGACGAACTTGCGCAACGCCCGCGGGATGATGCGCCAGCGGCGCTTCTCGAAAGACTGCCCGGCCAGCGCTGCGATCGCGCTCAGCCCGACACCGGCGCATTCCATGAAGTACTCGGCCTGCGTAGCTGCCGTTCGAGATCACGCGGCCGACGTCGATGTGGCGCGTCGTCCCCATCCCGATGAGCGCGCAGGCGTCGTCGATGCCGAGCGGCACGCCCAGCGAGCGCGCGAGATTGTTCATGGTGCCGATCGGCACGATGCCGAGCACGGTGGAGCTGCCGATGAGCTGCGAGGCGACGTCTCCGATCGTGCCATCGCCAGCCGCGACCACCACCAGCGGGTGACCGGAGCGACACGGCCTTGCGCGCCAGCTCCCGCGCCGCATTGCCGGAGGTCTTGAGACCGACGTGCGCCTCGATGCCATGGGCGCGCAGGCTGCTCACGACGTGTGCGAGGCGCACCGCGTTGTTCTCGTCGTCGCGGCCGGAGGAAGGATTGAAGATGAGCCGGGCGTGCTTGAGCGCGCCGTCGCTGGCGGCCTGCTGCCCGAGGTGCTCCTTGCGAGGCTCGGACAAGCGGCGCTCGAGATCGGCGATGCTGGCTTCCAGCGCCTGGAACTTGGCCTTGTGCCGCTCGAGGCGCGCGGCGGTCTTCTCGACCTTGCCGAGCAGCGCCTCGTGCTTGCGTTGCTTGCGTCGAAGGGACTTGAAGAGCGGGCTGCGACTGTTTGCGATCTGCCATGACGGACCTCACACGGAAGAGTGAATCACGACCGGCGCGGGCGCTGCGACGTGCATCCGCATCCAGCGGGCGCACATCGCGGAGAACACGCCGAAGGCGACGAGCCCCAGCCCTGCGGCGGCGAGGAGCATGCGGCCGAACGGCTGGCGCGCGAGCGTGAGCAGTGCGCCATCCATGCCGTCGGCGTGGCTGCGGATTGGCATGGAGCGCGGCGCCAACCAGCAACATCCCGATGATGGTGAACACGACCCCACGCGCCACGATGCCGAAGCGGCCCAGACGCATCGCCCACCGACGCTCGGCGGAGCCCATGCGCCCGAGGTCGAGATCTTCCTCGAAGCTGCCCCGCCATCCTCGCGCGATCTCGCCGATGCCGGCGCCCGCGATCCAGCACAGGCCGATGATGCCGAGGAGCCACGCACCGAACGGCTTCGCGAGCAACCCCGCGGTCCAGTCGTAGGGCTTGGCGATGTGCGTCAGCGCGCCCGCGAGGTACCGGAGCGTGGCGACGAGGAGACTCGCGTAGGCGAGCGCGCTCGTGGCGAAACCGAAGCGCTTCGCGAGGCCACGGGGCGAGTGGCCCTTGCGGAGCGGATCGAAGACCGACGCGGATCACGCCCCACAGCGCGTAGCCCGCGAGCCCGACGGCGACGGCGACCAAGCAGAGGCGCGGCCGAAGGGCTGATGCCCGATCATCTCGATGGCGCCGGTTTGCGTCATCGCTGCGCCGTGCGTGCCGAGCGCCAGCTGCAGCGCGAGCACACCGGGCACAAAGTAGATGATGCCGCGCACGATGAGACCGAAGCGCGCGAAGCCGCTCGATCCACGGGTTCCCGACGCGCGATGCTCGTGGACCCGCCCCGTGCGATGGGCAGCGCCGGACGCGGCGGCCAGGGGCGAAGCGGGACTGCAGGATCGACATCGGTGAGGTCTCCTCTAGGCCGGCGGTGGTCGGGCGTGGCGGCGGCGACCGGAGTCTCCGGGCGCCACAGGCTGATGGGCGAAGAAGCGCGGCTTTCCCCATCGGTAGAGATGGATGGTGAGCGCGAGCCACAGGCTGCCCAGCAGATAGGCGCCCATCACGTCGCTGAACCAGTGCTGGCCCTGGTAGATGCGAGAAAGCCCCATGAGGAGGATGAGCATGGCCGAAGAGCGACGAGCAGCGTGTGTGCGGCCCCACGATGGCTTGAGCAGGGTGTAGACGAGGAATGCGAGGAACCCGCAGAAGGCCGTGAACTCGAGCACGTGTCCGCTCGGAAAGCCCGACGAGGGCAGCTCGCGGAACACGTGGACCAGGTCCGCGCTCGGCCGCGGTCGATAGACCACGAGCTTGACGAGCGTACCGATGCCGATACCGCATGCCGCAAACAGCGCGACCGACCGCCTCCCATCGGAGGCCTGCCGATGAACAGCAACACGACGATGAGAACCGCGAGTCACGTCGACCTGTGGCATGAAGCCGAGCCAGCTGAGACCAATACATCAGCCGGTCGAAGGCGGCGCCGTGGTAGCTCTGTACGGCGTGCGTGATGGTGAGGTCGATCGGGAAATAGGCGACGGTGTGCGCGACCACCGCCAGCACGATGAAGACTGCCGAGGCGCCGAGCACGTAGACCTGGAACGCGGCCGCCTCGGTAGCGCCGGACCGGTCGCGTGGCGATGACCGCCGCACCTAGCTTCTGGAGCGGGTCGCTTTCCGGTTTCGCCGCCAATTCCGTCATCGGGTTCTCCGTAAGGAATCCGCCACTTGCCGCGCGAAGGGAATCGCTTGCGGCGCGACCAGAGTGAGAAATCCTTGGTTCGCTGGTGACCTCCCGTCGCGCTTGCGTCAAGAATCAGAACGAACTGCCCCGCATCTCCCATGCCAGCGGCGGAAGGATACGTAGAGTGGCTGGAGAGGCCGTTTCCCCTCGATTGGGCCCGGATTGAGGATCAGGGGATGTAATTCCCCTCCGCCGGAGCACTCCTCCCTACAAACATGGCCCTCTGATGCGCTGTCCGCTCGTGTCCACCGAAAAACGATCGCCCCGCTCGTCCCATCTTTGAGCGGGGCTTTTGTCGTTGGCGAGTGTTCCGAATGGCTTAGGCGAGAAACTGCACTGGTGTCCAACCGCCTCACTTCAGCTCCTTGGCGATGCCCTTGAGGCTCCACGCGATGACTCGGATCCCGTGCTTCTTGATCGCGGGAGGCAGTCTCCGTGGAAGGTCTCCCCATGGACGCCGACCACCTTCTTTCCGAGTTTGACGCTCTCTTCAACCTCCCAATTCACCCACTCGCTCTTCGCTGTCTGGTCCGACACGTAGACAAGGGTCACGGACGACTGCCGGATGCGCTCGAGGACGCCCTTCCGGATGTAGTCGGCCCGCTCGCTGTCGAATGGTGCCCGCAGCGACCAATCATTGAAATTCAGTGCGCTGGCTTCCTTCTGGGCCTGGCGACGTAACAGTTCGACCTGTGGCTTGTCTTCGTTGGTAAAACTGATGAAGACGTTTCGATTTGCGCCCGCCGGCGTATTCCGCTTCCTCGCCCGTACTCTCCGCCGTTTGAGATCGTCAGGCGAAGGACGTTTGGCACTCGCACCGCCCATTACGGGCCCCGGCGCGCTCGGGCTTCGCGAATGAATCCGCAGGTTCAGAGCGGTGGTCTCGGGCTCCCAGCTTTCGCGGACCGCTGCCAGCGCCGGCACGAGCGCATCCGCTGCCGCGGCCTCATCCCCACCCAGCACCGCCAGCTCCATGAGGGTTGCGTGGTCCCAGTAGTTCGGGTTGCCAGAGGCGAGCCGGCGCTTCACCGAGTATTTGACGACCGGAAGGATCTCTCGGATGCGGTCGTCGGACGGATCGCGCAGCTCCATCAGCGCGAGCGCGTTGATTCCCGGGTAGGCATCGCGCCAGTCGGCCTGAAACCCGCTCAAGTATGCGTCGATCGCTTCCTCGAGAAGCTCTCTCGCCAGTGTTGTATTGCCGGCTTGGACGGCAGTATGCCAGCGGTCTTTGTACACACGGCCGAGGATGCCGAACGTCTCACTCGAAGGACCGCGCTGCGAGACGAGATGAAGCAGCAGGAGTTCGGCATCCTCGCCCTGTCCGGAGCGATTGAGCGCCAGAGCGAACTGCTCCTGCACCATCACGGATGCCTGCAGGGGCGGGGACATGAGGTCCTTCAGCCGAATCATGTCCGTCCAGGCCCCGATCGCGCGATAGGAGAGAAGAGATCGATAACCACACCGACCTCTACGTCGGAGACGTCCCCCAGCTCGGCCTCGAGCGCACGCAGCGCCTCGAGACCGCCGTCATTCAGGGTTCTCGCCCGCGCAAGACGCTCCCTCAATTCTCGGTTGTAACCCACTTGCTCGCGGAATAACTCCGCTCTTGAGCGATCCAGGTGTGGTGTCGGCAGACCTTCGACGAAGTGGAAAACGGGGCCATCGGCGTCGGTCGACCGAGCCGCGATCAACGCGTCGGCGATCGCAGTTCGAGTAGCGTCGACATCCTGCGGCTGGCCGTCGGCTCCGAGCTGGTAGCGAATGCAGCGAAGCCCCTGCATATCAAAGGGTAGGTGCTCACCTGGAGCGACGAGCAGCACGGTGCGTTGTGGGCGGACGGCATGTCGAGCGCCCAATGCGTAGAAAGCGTTGGTGCTGGCGACTGTCAGGTCCGCAAGCGCGTAGTGAGACAGAACCAGCCGCTCGATCATCGACTTGTGAATGACTCCGCCGAGGTCCTCCTGATCCACGAGGATGGCATCGAGGCCAGCGTCCTTGATGGCGGGCGCGATCAGGTCGCGGTAGACGCTGTCGAAGTCGACCCAACTGCCGGACGCGCCTTGCTTGCGGCCGAGCGGCATCAGCACGAAGCACAACTCTTTCGGCATCATGGCTCCTACTGTCGGCTTCATCGCCAGCACGGACTGCCCGTTCACCCTGAGTGTCCGCGAGGAATCCTCCCTGAAATCAGGAGGGCAACTCGATCCCGTCACCAGTTCCCCGCGATAATGCTCACGGGAGTGGCCCGGGTCAACGGACTGGAGGGAAGGTCACGTGACGGTCATCCTCGTCCGCATCACGTGCCGCACTGCATGGTGTTCCTCGTGGTCTCTGCTGCTCGTAAACTGCATGGACGCTGCAGAAGTGCAGCGAGGACGACAAGAGCGGAGCGAGCCATTGACCGCGCGAGGAGGGCGCAGGTACGGTCGCAACCATCGGCCTTCCGCCCGGCTGCCACCCTCGCCCGCCATTCCGGACTCTCCGTGCGGGGAAACGGGCGGGCTCAAACCACAAGAGGACGCTCGTGAACTTGAGATCACCGGCCTGTGGCTTGTCGATCGTGATCGCGCTTCTGGCGATTCTCGCGCCTCAGGCACCAGCCTCCGGACAATCGATGTTCTACATCGAGGTGCCGAAGGACGGCCAGATCTACGTCTTCGCGATCGGGCAACGCTATGACTCGTTCCGGAAGAGCGGCGGCGCGGTGGCGGGAACTCCGTGATCACCCGGACCGGCTACGGTCCGAACCGGAAACGGTCGTGTTCGACAGCGAGGACGCGGTCAACCTCTACAATTTCAAGCACAACCTGCCCGGCGAGTACTTCCCTCCGAAGCCCGATGAGAAGTCGAAGCCTTCCTACCCCTCGGGCAAGTTCAGCGGCCTGATGTTCGGGGACTACTACTACTACTGAGTGGCATGCGGACCAGATCAGCTCCACCGATCCCACGTCCGTCGAGGGCCAGGATGGGCTCTGGTTCCGCCGCATCTTCTTCACCTACGACGCAGCGCTCAGCGAGAAGTTCGCAACGCGCTTCCGGATCGAGGCGAACAGCAATGGCCAACTCGCCGGCGGCAACCTGGTGCCGTACGTCAAGGACGCCTGCTTGAAGTGGACCTACAAGGGCGAGCACGCGGCGACCCTGGGAATCCAGCCGACGCTGACGTTCGACTGGCTGGACACCTTCTGGGGGCTGCGCCATGTGGAAAAGTCACCCGCCGACCTCTACAAGATCGATTCGTCGCGCGACTTCGGCATCGCGCTCAGCGGATCCCGTCGGGGCCGAGGGCATCAGGTACGGGGTGCAGTTTGGGAACGAGTCCGGTACGGGCTCCGAGATCGACGAGCGCAGGATCGTGCGCGTCGAAGGCCGATTCGAGCGGAACCCGGGGATCGCGCTCGAGGCCTTCTTCAGCAGGGGCCAGAGCCAGGCGACCGTCACCGCACGACGGCCCAGGGCTTCGCCGGCTACCGATTCGACGACGTCCGCCTCGGCGGTCAGTACGTGTGGCAGGAACGGGAGTCGAACACCCCCGGGTGGCCGATCAGATCATCGACATTTGGTCGGGTTTCGTCGTCTGGGACGTTTTGCCGAAGAAGGCCGACCTGTTCGCTCGCGTGGACAACGTCGGCGGCGATCTCGACGGTGTCGAGACCGGCCTGCCGGGCGCGGATACCATCGACTACTTGCTCCTGAGTCCCAACTCGCCGTTCACGACCTGGACCATCGGCGGCGAGTGGTATCTCACCCCGTCGATCCGCGTGGGCCCGAACGCCGAACTCGTGAACTACGAGAACGACCCGGATCCGGTCAATTTCCCGGGCGGGACGAGATCCGGCTCTACCGGCTCACCTTCTTCTGGACGTTCTAGCTGGGGCGTTTGCCGTCCAACGTCTCTTCCGGCTCATTCAGCGATTGACTTTCAAGGCCTCAGGAGCGGCGGAACGCGGGAACCACAGGAGCGCGATACCGCCGAGAAGGGCGATCGCCCCGGCGACAGGCGCAATCGGAATGGTCTTGCGTTCCGTCGCGGTTGCTTTGATCCCACCTACATCCAGGATCGTCGTCTGGCGGTTGAAGCCAAGGCCGCCATAGAACAGGGCAATGATGCCGAGAATTACAAGCGCAACAGCGAAGAGTTTCATCTCACGTTTCCCTTCCGACCGGAGGATCCGCCACGGAACCGTAGGGTTCGCGGGCACTACTCGCGCACGGCCACGGTCTGGTTGATCGTGAACGTGAGCAAGATTCCTGGCTTGAGCACGACTTGATAGCCGTCTGACTCGGCGACGACAGCCGTCGCAGCCCCACCGCCGACAACGGCTCCGATGACCGTTCCCTCAGTCGAGCCGCTGACTGCATTGCCGACGAGGGCACCGGCAGCACCGCTACCGGCGATCGCACCCAGGTTACGAGCCCGCGTCGAGCCGGCAATGATCGCTTCCGTGTCGCCATGTACGGAATACCTCTGCCCCGCGATGGTGATCGAGCTGAGCCCGAGGTCGAGCATGGCGCGATCGCCCTTCTTGGCAGCCGTGACCGACGTTACGGTGCCGGCAACCGGACTTCCGGCGGGAATTCCCTCTCGGCCCGTAGGCGCCGTTCCGCTCCACGGCATGCCGGCACTGGCGGTTTCCGGACGACAGGGCGGTACCCAACGTGACCTCGATCGAGGTTCCGACGGGCATTCTCATGGTGTTGGTCGGTTTTGCTCGCGCCGCTCTGCGCGACCTGACTCACCTTGCTCTCGTTGCATCCCGAGAGACCCGCCGCAGCGATGAGGGCGACAATGAGGATCCAGCGCGCATGACGCATGAGCGACTCCTTTGGGTAGCCACGACCTGTCGCGTAGCGGCGGTTGCCACCCGATCGGGATGAGCTGGAATTGAGAACGGATAGTTGTTAGTGAATCGTCGCTGTGTGCGGCCCCGAGGATCGGCCGCGAGCCAACCGAGGTTGGTTGGTCAGGCGATTCGTGACTCGCGTGTGGTGTGGGGGCCGAGCCTCGAGCCGCCCCGTGCATCGAGCGAGTGCTGAACGCATCGTCTGCTCATCCGTGGGACTAAGCAAGACAAGCTTTCATGACAGTTAACGCGACGGCCCCAATCGGGGCATGGCCCTCAGGCGCGTCCCATTCCTGCTACACTGCAGGCGTCTGCCGGTTCGGGCCCCGAGCCCTCATTCCGAAGGATTCAAGCTGTCGCCCAAACGACGAACCACCTCGTCCCCTCCTGCGAATCCGTCGGGCGCGGCGCGCCTCCAGTTGATTGGCCTCGATACCAGCCCTCTGCACGGTGAGCTCCTGGGCGTCGAGCGCCTCGAAGAACGCGCCCGGGCGCTGGCCGCTCAATTCACGCTGTCGCGCAACCCGCGGCGTGGCCCACCCCGGTTGCTACGCCGCCTGGCGGATCACGCCCGCGTGCTCCGTCACGCGTATCGACTCTTCGCCGGTGATGTGCGGCGCGGTGAGCCGATCCCGCCCGCCGCCGAATGGCTGCTCGACAACTTTCACCTGATCGAAGCGGAGATGCGCGAGATCTGGCACCACCTTCCGACTCGCTATTACCGCGAGCTTCCGAAGCTGGCGACCACGCGAGCTCGCCGGCACGGCGCGCGTCTACGCCATGGCCGTGGAGCTGCTCCGCTACAGCGACGCCCGACTCGACCCCAAGCGATTGCAACGGTTCATCGTCGCCTATCAGACGGTCGCGCCGCTCAGCATCGGTGAGCTGTGGGCGTGGCCAAGCATGCTCAAGTTCGCTCTGATCGAGCACATGCGGCGGTTGTCCGTGGAACTGATCGAGAGCCGCGCCGGGCGCGTCAACGCCGATCGGTTGTTCGTCGAGTTCGAGAGCCTCCCAGTCCAACGGCCGCTTCCGCGACTGCCTCACGTCCTCCACGTCGCGTTCGTGGATCAGCTGTTGCAACGCATGCGTGAGTATGGAGCCGGCGCGGCCGGGCTTCGCAAGCAACTCGAGGAGCGCCTGGACGCCTCGGGCACGACGGTGGAGGACGCCGTGCGCGCCGAGCATCAGCGGCAGGCGATGAACCACCTCTCGATGGGCAATTCCATCACCAGCCTGCGGCTGTGCTCCACACTCGACTGGAACGAGTACGTCGAGGTCGTCAGCCTCATCGAGCAGATCCTCCAACGCGACCCTCCCGGCGTCTACAGTCGCATGGAGTTCGCCAGTCGTGATCGCTACCGGCACGCGGTCGAGGCGCTGGCGGACCCGACCGGCGAGGCGCAGGTGAGGGTCGCGTTGCGCGCGATCGGAGCGCTCGCCAGGCGGCCGAGAAGCTGGGCGCCGATTCGAGGGCGGCGCACGTCGGCTACCACTTGATTGGTGGCGGCCGTCGCGACCTCGAGGACGACGTGGCTCATCACCCCCATTCAGGCGACGCCTGGAGGACATGGCCTTCGAATACGCCACGCCCATCTACCTCGGTGCGCTCGCGTTGGTCACGGGGCTCGGGGTGGCGGCGGCCCTGGCAACGGCCGCGGCGGCGAAAGCGCCGCCATGGATGGGATTCTGGGCGGGGTACTCGCGGTCATTCCCGCGAGCGAGCTCGCCACGGCGCTCATGCACCGGGCCGTCCACCGCCTCGCCAAGCCGAGGCTGTTGCCGCGACTGGATCTGCGCGGCGGCATCCCCGAGTCGGCACGCACCATGGTGATCGTTCCCACGATCATCTCTTCGGTCGAAGGTGCTCGGACGCTGCTCGAGCGGCTCGAGGTGCACGCGCTCGGCAACATGGACGCACGGATCCACTTTGCGATGATCACAGATTTTCCGGACGCGGACACCGAGCACCTCCCGGGGAAGACGACCTGCTCGCCGCCATGGTCGGCGGCGTCGAAACGCTCAACGCGCGCTACGCACCCGGCACAGCGGACCGGTTCTACTTGTTCCACCGCGCGCGACAATGGAACGCGAGAGAAGGCGTATGGATGGGCTGGGAGCGCAAGCGCGGCAAGATCGAACAGTTCAACCGTCTGTTGCGGGGCGCGACCAGCGAGTTCGCCGTCCAGGTCGGCGCTCCGGAGATCCTGCCTCAGATTCGCTATTGCATGACCCTCGACAGCGACACCCGACTCCCCGTGACGTCGCGCGGCGACTGATTGGCGTGAGCGAGCATCCGCTCAACCGCCCACGCTTCGACCCCAAGCTGCGGCGGGTCGTCGAGGGCTACGGGATCCTTCAGCCGCGGGTCAGCGTCACCATGGCGAGCGCCGCCGGCTCGCTGTTCGCTCGGGCGTACTCCGGCCATACCGGGGTCGATCCCTACACGACGGCGGTGTCCGACACGTACCAGGATCTGTTCGGCGAGGGCATCTTCACCGGCAAGGGTCTCTACGACGTCGACGCTTTCACCGCCGCGCTGGAGGGTCGCGTCGCGGAGAACGCGATGCTCTCGCACGATCTGTTCGAAGGGCTGTTCGCGCGCTGCGCGCTGGTGTCGGACGTCGAGGTCGTGGACGACTTCCCGTCGAGCGTGCTGGCTCATTCGCGGCGCCAGCATCGCTGGGTGCGCGGTGACTGGCAGGTCCTGCTCCACCTCCTGCCATTGTTGCCGACGCGCCACGGCGTGGAACGCACCCGCCTACCGCTCATCAGTCGTTGGAAGATCTTCGACAACCTGCGACGTAGCCTCGTGGCGCCGGCGTTGCTGGCATTGCTGGCCTCGGCATGGACGTGGCTCCGGGCTCTCCACTCGGCTGGACCTTGTCGGCGCTGGCGGTGCTCGGCTTCCCGCTGTTTCCGCCCGTGGTGCATCTGGCGCGCGGACCGCGCCCGCAGCAGCCGGTGGGAGTCTACCTGCACGACGTGTGGGCGGAACTGAGGATGGCAGGCGCTCAGGTGCTGCTCCAGATCACGCTGCTCGCGAGCCACGCTTACGAAATGGTGCACGCGATCGTCCTGACGCTGGTTCGGATGGTGATCACGCAGCGCCGGTTGCTCGAGTGGGAGACCGCCGCGGCCTCGGCAGCACGGGCGGCCGGGTTGGTCGCGCGCCAGGACCGCGCGTGTTCGTCGCCGAGATGTGGGCGGGCCCGGCGGCGGCACTGGTGGTGCTTTCTGGGTGTTGCCGCTGCGCGCCGCGGCATTGCCGGTGGCGTTGCCGTTCCTGGCCGCCTGGCTCGCTTCGCCGGTCGTGGCGTGGTGGCTGAGCCGGCCGGTCGTGCCGCGGCGACTGGCCCTGAGCACCGGGGACGCGTCACTGCTGCGCCGCATCGCGCGCCGGACCTGGCACTACTTCGACAGTTTTGTCGTCGGCGAGGACCACTGGCTACCGCCCGACAACGTCCAGGTCACGCCGGACCTCCGCATCGCGCACCGCACCTCCCCGACGAACATCGGCATGGGGCTGCTCTCGACCCTCGCCGCGCACGACCTGGGTTATCTGGGCCGCGCCGAGCTGGCGGATCGGATCGAGCGCACGCTTACATCGGTCGAGGCACTGGAGCGTCACGAGGGGCATCTGCTCAACTGGTACGACACGGAGAGACCTCGCCCCGCTCGCGCCCCGTTACGTCTCGACCGTGGACAGCGGCAATTTGGCCGGCGCGCTGATGGCGTTGTCCGTTGGGCTGCGTGAAGTCGCAGACAGCGCGGATGACGGTGAGCGGGCATGCGCCGGCGCCTCCGATACGGCGGGCGTGCTGGCCGAGGCGCTGGCCACGCTGGAGCGCCGGTCGCACGCGGCCACACCGATCCGCTCGAGCTGCAGCGCACGCGTTGCGGGAGCTGGACGCGTTGCGCGAGACGCTCGACTCCGCGGACCGGGGTACGCGCGGGTGGAGGCCGCCGGAGCTCGCGCCGGCGAGTTGCGCGATACCCTCGAACAGATCAGGACGGCCCCGCGCCCGCGAGCCCGAGGCCGAGGTGATTGGTGAGTGGGGCGAGTTGCTCAACGAGGCCCTCATCCCGTTGCCCGAACCGTCCCGGACCCGACGCATTGCCCGCGCAGACTTCACGACCTGGCCGGTCGTTGCGACGATCTCGCCGACGAGATGGATTGGAAGTTCCTCTACGATCGAGCGCGTGGCGTTTTCTCGATCGGCTTCCGTCTGGCCGACGCCGAAGGTCTCGGGCGCCTCGATGCCTCGTACTACGATCTGCTGGCGTCAGAGTCTCGGCTCGCGAGCTTCATCGCCATCGCCCGCGGCGACGTGCCGCAGGAGCACTGGTTCCGGCTGTCGCGGGCCCTGGTGAGCGTCGAGGGTTCACCACGTTGGTGTCGTGGAGCGGCTCGATGTTCGAGTACCTGATGCCGCTGCTGATCCTGCGCAGCCATCCCGACACCTTGCTCGAGAACGCCTGCCGCGCGGCGGTGCGCGCGCAGATCCTGCTACCGGGCAGCGCCACCGGAGTGCCCTGGGGCATATCGGAGTCCGCCTACAACGTCGTGGACCCACATGGCAGCTATCAGTACAAGGCCTTCGGTGTTCCCGGCCTGGGGCTCAAGCGCGGGTTGGCCGAGGATCTGGTGATCGCGCCTTATGCGACGGCCCTGGCCACGCTGGTCGATCCCACCGCCGCGGCCGCCAACCTCCGCCGACTCGCTCGCGAGGGGCTGCAGGACGGTTCGGATTCAAGGAGGCGCTGGACTACACCCCGCGCAAGTCCACGACGTCCGAAGGTGAGACGGTGCCCGAACCGGGTCGGGTTCACGAGGTCTGTGCGTTCTTCGCCCATCACCAGGGCATGAGTCTGGTCGCGCTGACCAATGCCGTGCTGGGCGCGCCGATGGTTCGGCGCTTCCACGCCGATCCTCGCGTGCGGGCGACCGAGCCGTTGCTGCAGGAGCGCGTCCCACGCTTCGTTCCCGTCATCCGGCCGCGTCCCCCGGAGTCCACGCGCGTCGAGCCTCCGGCGGTCGCGGCGTCTCCGCGCCGGTTCCGATCGCCTCACACGCTCTACCCCAGCACTCATTTCTTGTCGAACGGCCAATACACCGCGATCGTCACGAACGCTGGCGGTGGTGCCAGCTCGTGGCGAGGGCACGCGGTCACGCGCCAGCGGGACGACGCGACCTGCGATCCTGGCAGTCAGTTCATCTACCTGCGGGACGTGCGCAGCGGGCAATTGTGGTCGGCGGCATATCAGCCGGTGTGCCGCGAGTCCGAGCGCTACCGGGTGACCTTTCTCCCCGACGAGGCCTTGTTCGAGCGCACGGACGAGGGCATCGAGACACGGCTTCAGGTCACGGTCTCTCCGGAGGACGACGTCGAGGTCCGGCGCATCTCGCTCATCAACCACTCGGACCTGCTGCGCGAGATCGAGGTGACGAGTCTGGTCGAGATCGTGCTCGCACCGCACGCCGAGGATCTCGCCCATCCGGCGTTCCTCAAACTGTTTCTCGAAACCGAGTACCGCCCCGAATGCATGGCGTTGCTGTGCGGCCGCCGCCCACGATCGCCCGACGAGCTGGCCCCCTGGGCCATCCACGTGATGAGCGCCGAAGGCGGTGGCCATGGCGCCATCGAGTGGGAGACCGACCGCGCGCGCTTCATCGGCCGCGGACGCACGCCCGAGGATCCCATCGCGCTCGATGGCAGGGCGCTGTCGGGCACCACGGGCGCCGTCCTGGACCCGGTCCTGAGCCTGCGCCGGCGCGTGCGCATCGCCCCGGGGCGCGGTGCGTCTCGCGTTTGCGACCGGCGTCGCGACGAGCAGGGCTGCGGCGATCGCGCTGGCCGAGAAGTACGACGACTCCGCCGCGGCCGCTCGCACCTTCGCGCTCGCCACCACCCAGACCCAGATGCGACTCCGCCATCTCGGAATCTCGACGGACGAAGCGCAGCTCTACGAGCGCCTCGCGTCGCACGTCCTGTGGACCGACGCCACACTGCGAGCCTCGCCAGACGTTCCTCGCGGCCAACACGCTCGGCCAGTCCGGCCTGTGGACGCACGGCATCTCCGGCGATCTGCCGACGCTGATCGTGCGGGTGGTCGAGGACGACGACGTGTCCCTGGTGCGCCAGGTGCTGCGCGCTCAGGAGTATTGGCGGTTGAAGGGGCTCAGCGCCGACGTCATCGTCCTGAACGAGCATCCGATGAGCTATCTGGAGGAGATGCACGAGCAGCTCCAGAGCCTGCTCGAACGAGGCACGTGGGCAGCCTGGAGGAACCGTCCCGGGGGCGTGTTCCTGTTGCGCAGTGACGGCATGCCGGAGCACCAGCGGGTACTTCTATTGGCGTCCGCGCGTGCGGTGCTCAGTGGCGGGCACGGCGACTTGGCGGACCAGCTCCGCCTGCCCTATCCGGAGCCGAGCTGGCCGCCCGCGCTGGTGGCGCGACCGGCGGCCGAGGTGGCACGACGGAAACGGTCCTACCCACGAGGTAGAAGCTCCACCGCTGACGCACGCCAACGGACTCGGAGGCTTCACCGCCGGGGGACGCGAGTACGCGATCGTGCTGAACGGCGATGCGGACACACCTCTACCGTGGGTGAACGTGATCGCGAACGAGCGCTTCGGCACCGTGGTCGGCGCCACCGGCGCCGCCTGGACCTGGGCCGCCAACAGCCGCGAGAATCGCCTCACGCCGTTCGGCAACGACCCGGTGAGCGAGTTCAGCGGCGAGGCCGTGTATCTGCGCGACGAGGACCGCGGGAACACGTGGGGCGCCACGCCGGGCCCGTTGCCGCGGCGGCGCGACGACGGTCGCTGGGTCACGCGCCATGGCGCCGGCGTCACGCGCTACGCCCACAGCGCTCACGGCATCACGTGCCAGCTCGCGGTGTTCGTGCACGCCGACGAGCCGGTCAAGCTGTCGTGGCTGTCGCTCACCAATCACGACCGAGAGACGCGGCGCCTGAGCGTATTCGCCTACAACGAGTGGGCGCTGTGTCCGCCGCGCGCCGGGGAGCACCGCTTCGTCATCACCGAGCAGGACCCCGCGACCGGCGCCGGTGCTGGCGCGCAATCCCTACAACTCCGACTTCCCGGGACGCGTGGCGTTCGCGCACGCGAGCGTGCGGCCCGCATCGGCGACCGGCGACCGGCTCGAGTTCCTGGGGCGGAACGGCTCGCTGCGGCGGCCGGCGGCCCTGGCGCGTGAGTCGCTGGCGCAGCGCTTCGGCGCCGGCCTCGACCCGTGCGCCGCGCTTCAGATTCGAGTCGATCTCGAGCCCGGCGAGACACGCGACATCGTGCTGCTGCTGGGCCAGGGCGACGACCGCGAGCACGCGCTGGCGCTGGCGAGCCGCTTCGGCAGCGTCGATGGCCGCGCACACGGCGCTGGAGCAGGTCGAGGAGCGCTGGGATCGCGCTGCTCGGCACTGTGCAGGTCGAGACTCCGGACGATTCCTTCGACTTGATCATGAACCGGTGGCTGCTCTACCAGGCGGTGAGCTCGCGGCTCTGGGGCCGCACCGGATTCTTCCAGCCGGGCGGCGCGTACGGTTTCCGCGACCAGCTACAGGATGTGATGGCGCTCGGGCTCGCGCGGCCCGACCTCTACCGCGAGCACCTGCTGCGCTGCGCCGGCCGCCAGTTCATCGAAGGGGACGTTCAGCATTGGTGGCACGAGCACACCGGCCGCGGCGTGCGCACCCGCTGTTCCGACGACCTGTTGTGGCTCCCGTACGCGGTGGCCCACTACGTGAAGTGCACCGGCGATCAGGCGGTGCTCGACGTGCCGTCGCCTTCCTGGAAGCGCCGCCGCTGTCTCCCGGTGAGCTGGAGGCCTACGGTCAGCCCGGTGACCGCGAGCCAGAGTGGGACGCTCTACGAGCACTGCGTGCGCGCCATCGAGCGCCGTCCTGATCATGGGCCCGCACGGTCTGCCGACCGATCGGCACCGGCGACTGGAATGACGGCATGAACCGGGTCGGGCCATCGCGGTCGCGGCGAGAGCGTATGGCTGGGATGGTTCCTCTCGAAGATCCTGCACGACTTCGCCGGCGATCGTGCGAGGTGCGCGGAGACGTCGAACGCGCCGCCGCGCTGGCGCGCCGAGCGCGAGCGGATGTGGCACGATGCTCGAGCAGGCATGGGACGGCGACTGGTATCGCCGCGCCTACTTCGACGACGGCACCCCGCTCGGCTCCGCCCAGGCCCAGGAATGCAGGATCGACGCGATCTCGCAGAGCTGGGCCGTGCTGTCCGGCGCCGCGCCGCGCGGCGCCGAGCCGAGCGCGCCATGGACGCGCGTTCGCATGCAGCTGGTGCGGCGCGACGCCGGCGTCATCCAGCTGCTCGCACCCCCGTTCGACCAGACGCCGCTCGATCCCGGTACATCAAGGGCTACGTGCCGGGCGTGCGCGAGAACGGCGGCCAGTACACCCACGCGGCGCTGTGGACGGTGATGGCGATCGCGCACCTGGGCAGCGGCGACGAGGCGGTCGAGCTGTTCCACATGCTGAATCCGATCAACCACACGCCGCACGCCCGGCCGACGTCGAGCGCTACAAGGTCGAACCCTACGTGGTGGCGGCCGACGTCTACACGCACCCGGCGCATATCGGCCGGGGCGGCTGGACCTGGTACACCGGCTCGGCGGCCTGGATGTACCGCCTCGGTCTCGAGTCGATCCTCGGACTTCAGGCGCCGGGGCCGCTACTTCGCCATTGCACCATGCATTCCCGGCTCATGGGACCGCTTCGTCGTGCGGTGGCGCCATGGGCGGAGCACTGTACGAGATCACCGTCGAGAATCCCGGACGCAGGAACCGCGGCGTCGCGGAGGCGTGGCTGGACGGCGCTGCGGGTCGACTCCCGGGCCATCCCGCTGGTCGACGACGGCGCGGTGCATCGAGTGCGGGTGGTGATGGGCGAGCCCCACGCCCGATGCGCTTCCGGGTATCGTCACCGAAAGCGCCGTTTCATCGGGGACTCCGCGCGAAAGCTGAGCGCGGCGGACACTGCGCTACGAGGATGTTGTAGCGCTCTCCTGGGCGCCCAGGAACGTCTGCCAGATCATCGTCTCGACGGCGGCCATGGCGGCCTCCCAGCTCGGCGCGCTTCCGTCGCCCCTCCTGCGTCGCCGGGGCGTCCCCGGCGAGCGCCGCGGCAGCACCGCTCCTTGAGCGGCAGGCGCGCGTCGCCCCCGCCCCGCTCGCTCAGCAGCTCCCTCACCCGCTGGATCCGCCCATGCGCCTCGTGGATCAGCTCGGCCCCGCCCTACCGTCACGGCGCCCAGGTGCACATCCCGCAGCAACTGGCACTCGAGACGTTGCGGCAGCACTGGGGGCGATGGGCATAGATGGCGCACCGCCTCCCCTTTAGCGCCGCGCACGGCTGCGACAGGAGTCCGGCGTGGGTGCGCCGTTCTCCTCGACGTCGAGGCCCATGAGGCATACCGGTAGCCGCTTGAGCCCTCGGCCCCGCCCAGCGCTCGACGTCGGCGAACAACGCGTGCCGTCGCCGGCACGAGTCCGCACACTGCGTTGCACAGCGTGCCTGGGAGGCTTGGAGTTCATGGGGGGACAATGACGGATTACGGCCCCGCCCAGCCGGCTGGCGCACGGCCACTCGCCGGGGACACTCAGCCCGGTCAGGTGCGGAAAGCGCCTAGCGACACAGCACGCAGTCCGAAGAACTCCAGGCGAGGCCGTCTGCCCCGGCGTGACACTCGGTGCCCTGTTCGACGAAGGGCGCCCCGGCCCCGGCGATGCCGATATCGTAGGCGCGCACCACGTGCGGGCCCGCAGGCTGAGCAGGACGAACAGGGGCGAGCCCGTTCGCGTCGGTGGTCTGGCTCAGTGAGACTCCGACCACTTCGATCCGCTTGCCTGGCGAGGGGACCGTCGCCGTTCTGGGTGACGTGGACAACAAGCTGCCCGCCCGGTGGGCTCGCGGTCGGGGCCAGGGAATGGCCACACGAGAGCAAGGGTGAGCGTGAACACCGCGGCGGCCGGCGCGCAGGGAGATTCGGAAACCGCGCAGATCCATGATGACCTCGAGCCCGGTCGGGAGCCGCCTCGGGTCGACGGGACGCGCCTGAGCGTAGACCCGATGGGCCGGAGATCCACCGGAGATGGAGGGCCGCCACCTCGGAGATCCGGGTTCGGACGGACCTGACCGAGCACCGTGCCGTGTTCTGCAGTACCCGTGGGCAGCCGGTGCGTTTCCCGGCGGCAGCCGTAATCCAAGTAGCCTCGTGCGCGCTCGACGACGCCGGGAGTGGCGAAGCCGGCGGACGCTCGGAATCGGGGAAGTCCGTCACGCGGGCCGCATGCTTTCAACCAGGGAGAGGCGACCCAATGCTCGGTCTGTTGTTGGAATGCTCGTTGCTCGCTGCAGCCACCACCGCGGCGCCAGCGGCTCACGCCACTTTCGTTCTGACCAGCGCCGATCTCCACGTCGATCGTCCGATCGCGCATTCCCAGGTCTACAGCAGGATGGGCTGCGATGGTCAGAACCAGTCGCCGGAACTGTCGTGGAAGGTGCGCCCAAGGGCACCAAAACGTTTGCGATCACGATGTACGATCCGGACGCGCGCCGACCGGGAGCGGCTGGTGGCACTGGCTCGTGTTCAACATCCAGCCACGGTGACCTCGCTCCCGACCGGGGCTGGCGATCCGAGCAAGAATCTGCTGCCCGCGGGCACTTCGCAGGGCAATACCGACTTCGGCACGCCGGGATATGGCGGCCCGTGTCCACCGCCCGGCACGACACACCGTTACGTGGTGACGGTCTATGCGCTCAACGACTCGCTCTCGATCCCGGCGAACGTGACCGCGGCGGTCGTGGGCTTCAACATCCACGGCCACACGATCGGGAAGGCGACGCTCACTGGCTCGTTACAAGCATTGAAGAGGCGCCCCCAAGTACAGGGTGACTGGGAGCGCGTTTCTCGCGCGCTGTCGAATCAGGTAGCTTCTCTCGCCGAACGAGTTACCTAGTGCGCCGGAGTGGCGAAACTGGCAGACGCGCGGGACTCAAAATCCCGTGAGGCTCAAACCTCGTGTGGGTTCGACCCCCACCTCCGGCACCAATGTCGCAACGAGTTACGCGGTCGGCGCGATTCACGCGTCGCGGCTCAAAGCCGAAATTGTTGCTCGAACTGTGCTCCGAACTGCGCGAGTTCACCGCAGCGCCGTCGCCTGGAACCAGCCACAGGGGCCCGGCCGGTTGAATACGCCGGCGAGCGGTCCAGGGAGCCCTGAGACTCGGAGAACTGGCAGAGGGCGGTACGGCGCATTCTGCAACGGGCTGCGATGCCGAGGCCGCCAGGTTTGGCGGAGAGTGCGCAGTAAGGGCATCGGCGGCCTGGTAGAAGGGGCGCTACGGCATACCTGCACGTTCCGCCCTCCGCGCGGATGCCGCCGCGCGAGGTCGCCGCGAACATACAGGCGTCCTGCCCGGCGAGTTCTCGATGAGGCCGACCAGCTTGCCCCGAGCGTGGGGGCAGGTAGCCGGGCAGCAACGTCTACCGTACAACCGCGAGCTTCGTCACCGTCATCCGATCCGGCGCCAGTGAATCGGACGAAGTACAGACCGGGAGGAAGGTGCCCTCGTGGACCGACGCCCTCCCATGCGGCCTCGTAGTGCCCAGGCTCCTGCGCTCGGTCGGCCAGCGTCGCCACGACGCGTCCCGAAACGTCCAGCAACTCGAGCCGTACTTGTCCCGCCCGGGCCACCGCGTATTGCACCTGAATCCCGCCAGGAGTCGGATTGGGCGACTTGAGTGTCAGGCCGCTGATCGGAATCGACTCGTCGCGGTTCGCAGACACTGGACCGAAGACCACCTGGCTCCCATCGGTCACCTGCGCTACCAGCCGATAGAAGTACTCCCCCGCCACCCTCTGCCGTCCGATCGAGGGCGACCGTGACACCCGACTCCGACGCTCAAGCTCCGGATCGATCGACAGCCAAGGTCCCGTGGCGCGCCATTGACCGTTCCACGACGACCGTCGCCAAGCCGTTAAGGTTCACCAAACTGCCAGCGCAGCTCGATGCCATCGGCTGTGGCGGTAGCATCAAACTGGGCTAGCTACCGCTCGCGGTTGGCACGTCGGAGTGGATGGCAGCAATGCAAGCCTGACTATTCCCACCGATGGTTGCTGAACTCGCCGCCGGCGTAGACCACTCCCCCGCGTGACGTGCAATGGCCGCTGACCGCGCCGTCCGCGTTCGGGTTCCAGCCGGTGGCCGAGCCCCGTCGCCGCATCCAGCGCGGCGATGCGGCTGCGGGGCTGCCCGCCGATGCTGGTGAACTGGCCGCCGGCGTAGACCGTGCCCCGCTCACCGCCAGGGCGGTGACGTGCGCCGTTCGCGCTCGGGTTCCAGGCGGTGGCGACGCCCGCTGACCGCATCCAGCGCGGCGATGTAGTTGCGCGGCTGCCCGCCGATGCTGGTGAAGCCGCCGCCGGCGTAGATCGTGCCCCGCTCACCGCCAGAGACCTCGACCGTGCCGTCTGACGCCGTCGCGCGTCGGGTTCCAGCCAGTGGCGGCGCCGCTCGCCGCATCGAGCGCGGCGATGTCGTTGCGCGGCTGCCCGCCGATGCTGGTGAAGTCGCCGCCGGCGTAGACCGTGCCGCCGTTCACGGCGAGGGCGCAGCGTCCTACCGCCTGACCGCGTTCGCGTTCGGGTTCCAGCCGGTGGCGGCGCCGCTGACGGCATCGAGCGCGGCGATAGCGTTGCGCGGCTGCCCGCCGATGCTGGTGAAGTCGCCGCCGACGTAGACCGTGTTCCCGCGTCCACCGCCAAGGCGTCAACTATGCCGCGACTGACGCCGTAACGCGCGTCCGGGTTCCAGGCGGTGGCGGCGCCGCTGGCCGCGTCGAGCGCGGCAATGTGCATTGCGCGGCTGCCCGCCGATGCTGGTGAAGGCGCCGCCGGCGTAGACCGTGCCCCCGTTCACCGCAAGGGCCATGACCTCGCCGTTCGCGTTCGGGTTCCAGGCGGTGGCGGCGCCGCTGGCCGCATCGAGCGCGGCGATGTAGTTGCGCGGCTGCCCGCCGATGCTGGTGAAGCCGCCGCCGGCGTAGACTGCTCCCCCTGACGGCAAGGGCGTTGACGCCGCCTCCCGCGGTCGGGTTCCAGGCGGTGGCGGCGCCGGTGGTCCGCATCCAGCGCTGCGATGCCGTTGCGCGGCTGCCCGCCAATGCTGCCGAAGGTGCCGCCCGCATACACCTTGCCCCGTAGACGGCCATAGGCGTAAACACCAGCCATTTGCGTTCGGGTCTCCAGGACGTGGCGGCGCCACTGGTCTGCATCCAGCGCGGCAATACCGCTGCGCGGCTGCCCGCCCATGCTGCCGAAGGTGCCGCCCGCATACACCTTTGCCCCCGTAGACGGCCAGTATGCGTAAACACCACTATTTGCGCGTTCCAGGTTCCAGGACGTGGCGGCGCCACTGGTTGCATCCAGCGCGGCAATGCCGCTGCGCGGCTGCCCGCCTACGCTGCCGAAGGTACCGCCCGCATACACCTTTGCCCCGCAGAACGGCCAGAGGCGCCGACACCACCGTTCGCGTTCGGGTTCCAAGACGTGGCGGCACCACTGGCAGCATCCAGCGCTGCGATGTAGTTGCGCGGCTGCCCGCCGATGCCGCGTGAAGCCGCCGCCGACGTGACAACTCCGCCGCTGACGGCAAGCGCGCCCTGACGCGGCCCCCGGCGGTCGGGTTCCACGCCGTGGCTGCACCGGTTGCAGCATCAAGCGCCGCGATGCGGGCGCGCGCCTGCCCGTTCACTGGCATGTGAAGCTCCCGCCCGCGTAGACCGTCGAGCCGCTCACCGCCAGAGCCAGGACGGTACTGTCGGCGTTTGGGTTCAGGCCGTGGCTGCCCCGGTCGCGGAATCAATAGCCGCGATGCGGTTGCGAGCCTCCCCACCGATGAGGCGCGGCGACCGGCTTGCGCAATGCACCGCGCCCCGTGGCTCTAAGCAGCCGTGCTAAATGCACTCCTGAGCTCGTCCCAGTCGCGAAGCAAGGCCGCCACAGGCGGTCTCTATCGTCCCTGGGCGGCTGGCTCCGCCCCAGGCGTGCTCCGATATCAGGACTTGCAGCCCGCCGAACGTCTCGCGCCGCGCCGACGTCGGACCCGGCGCGGGCACCTGGATGCGGTGGGTTATCCTCATCCGTCACGTACACGTTGCCCGTGGCGTCGGTGGCGACGCCCAGTCGGGAACTGGAACTGCCCATCGCCGACTCCTTGGCTGCCCCACTTGGTGAGGAACGTGCCGTCGGCCGTGAACTTCTGGATGCGGCGGTTCCGCTCGTCCGCCACGTACACGTTGCCCGTGGCGTCGGTGGCGATGCCAGCCGGGTACTTGAACTGCCCGTCGCCGGAGTCCTTCGCTGCCCCCGCTGGTGAGAGAACGTGCCGTCGGCCGTGAACTTCTGGATGCGGCAGTTAGCCCTATCCGCCACCGTAAACGTTGCCCGTGGCATCGGTGGCGATGCCGGACGGGGTCGGGAACTGCCCGTCGCCGACTCCATAGCTGCCCCACTTGGTGAGGAACGTGCCGTCGGCCGTGAACTTCTGGATGCGTGGTTATTCTCATCCGTCACGTACACGTTGCCCGTGGCGTCGGTGGCGACGCCGTTCGGATCACTGGAACTGCCGTCGACGACTCCATCGCTGCCCCACTTGGTGAGGAACGTGCCCCGTCGGCCGTGAACTTCTGGATGCGGGTGTTTGCCCTGATCCACGCACGTACACCTTGCCCGTGGCGTCGGTGGCGATGTGTGAGCCGGGCAGTGGAACTGCCCGTCGCCGACGCCATCGAGTGCCCCACTTGGTGAGGAACGGTGCCGTCGCCTCGTGAACTTCTGGATGCGGTGGTTGTTGTGGTCCGCAACGAGAGACGTTGCCGGTGGCGTCGGTGGCGATCGCCGTACGGTTGATCGAACTGCCCGTCGCCGACTCCTTCGCTGCCCCACTTGGTAATGAGACCGTAGCCCCTGTCGGCGTTTGCCGGCGGAGGAATGAGCAGGGAGGGATAGGGTCACCATCCCCGCACAGACATAGAAGAATACCTTGGGTCGATGCATGACGGCCTCCAATCAGGCGTGGGCCGGTCCGAGCACCTGTGCGACGGCGGCCATCCGCGCATCGGGCAGTAGGCCACCGAGCCAAGCAGATCTGGCGGCCACCAAATACGCGTCCCTGATATGGTCCGGAGTCTAGCACCACGGCCGCCGCATTGTCGCCGATCATATTGGATTGATATTGCGATACGCACCAGCGCCCCCATGCCATTGCATCGTGCCCTATTAGCCTTCTATCAGCACGTGCACGTCGGGCGCAACGCCGCTCGCCCGGCAGCGGGGCGGTTGGCACCCGCGTGAAGGCGCGCGCCCGGCGGCAGGGCGCGTCAGCCGGCCCAGCGAGGTTCAGGGAGCCCACTCTGACCGATGGGACGATGAAGGACCGGCCTCGCGCCCTCAGGATGCCGTGGTGTGGCGAGATTCACATTGGGAGAGCGTCGCTGGGTGGGGCTGCTGTAGCCGATTCACCCACCGCAGCGACTCATGTGTTCCACCGGCGTGGCGCGTCAGGAGCCGGAGGCGTTCGCGGACCCTGCCGCCTGGACTCGCTCGTACAGCCCGCAGCGCGGGCGGCGCCTCACCGGGCGCACATCTGCTCTACCTCTGCACCAGCACCAGATGGCGCGCCGTCACCACGCTGGCCTTGTCCCGCTCGATCGAGAAGAACAGACCGGGCCGCGTCACGTCACGTACGCGCCTGCCGGTCACGTCGTACAGCCCAGACGGCCAGCCAGCACCGAACCCGCGCGCCTCGGCCAGCGTGAATGCGCGCCGCTGCGCCAGCGGTGCGGCCTGCGCTCCTCCAGCGGACGACCAGCCCTCGCGGGCGGCCGCTCTGTCTCGCAGCCGTTGGGATCGTCGCAGCCGCCGCCGCCGCCAGCTCGAAGGGTTGCTGGAGTGCAGGTCTGCCCCTGACAACGCCGTTGCCCGAGATGCCGGCATAGATCAGATCTACGCCGTCAACGCACGCGGCCTGCCGAGTGAGCACTGGCACCGGCCTGGCCGCAGGCGCACGTTGGCGTCCTCGGAGGCGCGCAGGTCGTCGCGAGCGGTTCCAAGCGCTGCCGTTGTACGGAAACCGTCACGATGCGCCTTGGTGTTGTCCATCTGGTCCTTCCGGTTGGTGGGACCGCTGGCGTCCGGGCTGAACGTCACCGTCACCCGCATGCCGGACGAGTCGGCGCACCACGCGCTGGGCGTAGTACTCCTCCAGGCCGGTCGTGCCAGCCCCAGGTCTGCTGCCGTCGTCGGTCGAGCGGTAGAGCCCTTGTGCGGACTGTTGTTGCACGTCGGGTCGATGAACACCGTCGCCCACCACGTTCCGTCCGAGCCAATCTCGATGTCGTGAACGCCGGACCAGTTCAGCTTGTGTGCGGTCGGAACCGTCCAGTCATTCTGGCAACTCGCTGAGTCCGCTCAGGTCCAGCACCCGCGCCCAGGTAGATCCGTTGGCTGAGCGCCAGATTCCCTCGGGGCCGCCCACCAGCAACGTAGAGCTGTGCTTCGCCACCACCTGAATCTTCTTGCCGGAGGTGGCTCCCGCCGCGCTGCCGTCGTGTCGTCCCATGTCCAGCTCGACGGTGAACGTGGTGCTCGCGTGCTCCAGGCGGCCGTTGTTGGTGACGTAGATCGTGCCGCCCGAGATGCACAGGCCAGTAAGGTACGTGCCGAGCTGCTCCGGGTGGCTGGCCTCTTGCACATAAGCATCGCCGTTGGGGTTCGGAGGGGCCGCGTACTTCGTCCAGACGCCAGTCGTCGGGTTGCGCTTCCACACCCGCCAGGGGAGCGTCGTCTCGTTCTTGCTGGAGACGGCCTCGGTCCACGTAGATGTCCGACCCGTCGGTGGCGATGCCGCTGACGTTGCCGCCGAGGTGGTCGTCGCCGGTCCACGTCTGGTCCGCGCAGAAGCCCGCAGTGCCGCCGCCGCCGTTCGAGGCTGATCCAGCCGTTGATGTTCTTCTGCCACAGCCCCATGTCGTAGTAGCCGGCGAGCACGCTGTCCTTGTTCGTGATCCCCAGCACGATGCACTCCGGCGTTGTCGAGGCGGTTGCTGTTGGCCTCGTTGCCGGCGACACCGACGCCGGCATCGCTCTCCGCCCGATAGGCGTCGTAGGCGTCCAGCTTCCAGACGTGCTGGGCGCTGACCCAGAAGTGGCGACGCCCGCCGACCGTGTTCGCCATGTTCTCGTTCGTCTGGCCGCGCGCATGCACGCAGTTCGCCCAGCCTCTATCCCAGCCCGGTGCCGTTGTCGATCCGCGTCCAGCCCGCGTCGTTGTCGAGGGCCGTCCTCCAGAGGCCGGGAATGGTTGGTTGCCGCACAGGAGAAGTCGCCGGTGCCGCAGTCGGTCGTCTGGTCCCTGTTCTGGCTGGGGTCGGCCTTCCGCGATCACGTAGTAGTAACTCCCGTCGCTGAACACCGCTCCGGTTGTTCCGTTCGAGTCGTCAAGGTTGCCCGTTTGCACGGTCCAGGTGTTCCCCGCACGGTCGTAGACGTAGACCGGGCCCAGGTTGCTCGAACCCGACGTGTTCTCCGGAACGAGACCAGATACTTCGCCGACCCATCAGAGCGCACCGTGATGTCGATAGGCTCGCAGCCCGTGATGCCGGAGCCGGTGACAATGTTTCGTCCACGAAGCGAGGTACACACTCTTGTGGATCTCCCGCACGCCGACAGGGTTGGTGCTGGCAGTTGTCGTCCGTCCAGCCCAGAACCGCAAAACACGATCTGGCTGCTCCCGTGCGTCTGCCCCTCGACGATGATCTTGATGACCCGGTCGTTCGCGCCACCGAGCGTGGTGGTCTTGACATCGAAGCTGGCGCCACCGTCCGTGCTGACGGCGAAGTAGTTGGTGCTCCCCGAGTGGAACGCGATGTAACACTGCGAGGAGTCCTGCGCCGGTCCGCTCGTGCTCCAGAGTCCGCCCACTCCGCGGCACGTCCCGATGGTCGTCACGGGGTTCCCACTGCCCCCGGTCGTCCAGTCGGGCGACGGATGCCCGGTGATGCTGCCGCCGTTGTAGGTGAATGTCGGCCTGTTCCATGTGGCGCCGTGGTCGGTGCTGTAGTAGACGCCGTTGTCGGTGGCCGCAACCGCGTTGGTGTTGTTGACGAACCGCACGCAGCGAACGTGCGTCGCGTAGATGCCGTCGAAGTATCCGATCGGCGTCCGCTTCCCCGTGCTCGCCGATCCGCTGGAACATCCCGCCCACATCCGTGCCGATCAGCGCGAAGCCCGGCGTCCCGTTGTGTGGCAGGTCGTAGTCGGCACCGCTGAACAGCCCGCCCCCGCCGGGGTTCGTCATGTCCCACGCCGGACACCTCGCCCGCGGCCCACGCACTTCCACACCACAGCGCCAACGCGACCACTACTGCGACCAATCGCTTCATCTCTTTCACCTCCTTGGATTACCAGCCGTGTCCCCACTTCTGACCAGTGCGTCCCACGGAACGTCCGCGAGTTGAGCCAGGTCGAATGCGAGTCTCGATCTCCGATCTGGTTCTCGCTCGCTGACGCGACCACCCTGACCTTGCCGACAGCCCCGCACTCCGAGTCCTCGCTGTCTCCGGCCAACGAGATGAAGTGAGGAATCTGCGCTGGGTCACGCCCCAGAGGGCGATCTCGTCCTCCATCCTCCGTCCTCGTCACGTTGCCGTAGATGTCACAGAGCACCGCCTCTCGATCAACTGAGCACAATCCTTAGCGCCCCTTGAGCAGCACTACCTCGCCGCGGGCGCGGGTGCGAACGAGTTCACCTCGGCCGGGAAGGGCGCGGTGAGGACCCGGAGGGCGGAGCGAGGAATCGTTCTCGCGGCGGAGGGAGAGGAGGCGAGAGCCGAGGGGGCTATGAGCTCTGGACGTGTTCAGCGGCGCTCCGTATCGGCCCGGCCGTGGGGACGATGAACCAGCCGATTGTCGAGCGAAATCGCTCACTTGAAACAATCGGACCATCGGCACCAAGGCAACTTCGGGGAGGCCGATTACGCGAGGGAGGATTGGCGAAATGCTGCGCGGCCAGCGGGCTTGGTGCCCCAATCAATCGTGAAGCTAGCACGCCTTCGCCGCGTTGTGAACCAGGGCTTCGAGAGCCGCTGGCGGCGAGTAGAGACAGGCGAGGCCAGTCGCCAGTTTCGGATCAGCGACCGACTGGGCCGTTGCGAGGACGGCAGCCGAGCCCTAGTCGTTCCCTCTTCCGACTCACGCTCGCCCAGCGCCTCACGGTCGAGAAGGTCCCGCCACTGCGGGAGCAGGTCGTGGCAGTAGGCCTCGGCCTCTGTCCATCTTCCCGGCCAAGGCCCGGAGTTGATCGAAGCTGCCTGGGAACGCCTGAGCCAAACCCTGACTCTGACCCACGCCGCCCCCGGGCGTCTTCGCGAACTGATGCGGGCTCCCGGCCAGCTCTCCGGCTCTCCGGGCGGTCTCCATCATCAGCGCCGACCCGTCACGCACCCCTGCGACGGGCGCGAGGCCCCGCCCCTCCACGGCGTCTGTAGTCCCGTCTGCCGGGACCAGCGGCCCGCCTGCCGCCGAGAACTAGGCACAACAGGGCGCGAGCCAGCGGAACTGCCTCTACCGCTGCCGGGGTCTGTGGCGAGGTCGAGCAGTGCGCCCGACGGCGGCGGCACATGACCAATTCTTCGGCACGCCTCTCTCACTTGCGGTCCGATGCTTGCGTGACAGAATAGCCGCCTGCAAAGGCGCCACGCAGTCCCGCCGCATTTCGGAGGACACAGACGGTGCTGGTCGTCCGCTGCACGGCTAAACTCCTTCGACGCCTTCACGCCGGACTCGGACCAACCGTCGCCACGCTCGACCACGCGCCTTGGTGACTGGTACGCGACGGTGTTGCCGTGGCGGCCGAGACATCCGGTCCTGCTCTGTCAATGAGCTGACCTGATTACCGGTCCTGCTGCCGGCGCGTCCGAGTTCTACCCCCGGCGCTGTGGATCCCCGATGCGATCGCCAAGGTGTTCGCGTGATCTGCGCGTTGCTGCAGAGGTCGGTTGACTCAAGAGCGCCGCGCGATGGCTGAGATCACGTTCGCCAAGTCTGGGCGAGCCGCAGCGTTCTCGGCACGATGAACGAGTTCATCCTCCACCTGAGCCTTACGAGGGAGTCGGCCGCCCGTGGCTGTCCGAGCCAGGCGCTAAGTCACGCGCCTGGGCCCGGGTTCTCGCCACGGTCCCGCCGTGCCCGGGCATGCAGTTCCGGCGAAGGTGGTCGCCAAAGCGCAGATGCTCGGCGTAGCAACCGCGACTCGGCCGATGCGCAGGGAGACAGGAAGAAGCACTCACATCACGATGATCAGCCCGGCAAATGGGTCCGCGCCAGTTCATCTTCCCCAGAACCGGCTCGCGCGCATGCAGGATCCCTCCGCAAGCCCGGGACTCCTGCAACGATCCGCGGCCTCACAACAGGGAGCACTCCGCCTCCCAACTCCGCGAGGGGCCGAGATGGAGACCAGCATGCATCGGACCGCGGCCTCGCGCTGATCTCTCTTCACTACCAGCGCATATGTCCGAAGCATCAGAATCTCCCGAGTCGCCGGATCCGGGTTTTAGCGGTGACCGAGATCCGATCCTCTCGCGTCGTTCGACTCATCCTTGAGCCCGCATGACCAACCGGGGGTGACTCCGCAAGTATCGCAGTTGCGGCTCCGCTGGAATGCGGCACGCCCAAGCCCGCACGCCAGGCACGATCGCCAACCAAGTCTTCTTAATTCTGGCATACTCTTTCCATTGTCACACAAAAGATCTTGAGGCACAGCCGATCCCCTGGCCGGCTATTCGGGTCCCGAAGCAACGTCATCCCATACCTTCTAATTAGCGCATCACACCCAACGATACACCCTAGCGACTTGGCGCAATGCCTCCTTATCCCTCCGAACCCACAACTTCGGTGGTCTCGGGTTATCATCGCGCAGGAATAATGCTTCAATGCGCAGAATCAGGTTGCTCGTCGTCTCGCGCTCCTTCTCGATTGCCCCTGGCGGTATTGTCATGGCACGGGCAGGGGAACGGGCACGGGCCCCAGGCGGAAGCACGTATGGTGGCAGGGGGAGCAATCGGAGGCTGATAACTGCGATATGCACCATTGGGAGACGATCGCACTGTATTATTGGAAGGACACTGCGGAGGTTGACTCCGGGGCGGGTCATCACAAGAATCGGCTAATCTGGTCGCGCAGCTTGCGTATTCTGTCTCCCTCTGCTCAATCTCCTTCAAATGGCCCTTGTAGTCCGGCGAGCTAGGATCGAGCTTTCCGTAATCCTCGGCCTGGTCTGCAAGTGCCGCGCGCTAGATCTCTCCCAGCTCGTCGCAGCTTGGGCCAAAGGGACTTGTGCCATCGACATCGACAAGGCCAAGGGGATCGCCGTCAGCATATGATGGCGGGCGACATGGCCCAAACGCAGGACAAGGGAGGCTCTTTCGCCGTCCAACGGCCGGTCATGGGGTCGTGAGTCCTGGCGCCGAACTGCCCAGGCCCGTGGCGGAATCGGTGAGTCCGCCAGCGAATCCCCAGTCTCTGGAACCTGGCGCCGTGTCCGCGATCCGCGCACCCGCAAGCATCGTAGTCGATCCGCTGCGCCACGGTGCCATCCCCGGTATCCACGACCGCTCGCACACTCCCCAGGTAGTCCGTCACCACCCGGTACGCGTGGTTTCCGTTGAACAGCAGATCTGGCGCGTGCCCTTGGGTCCCGCGCACGAAGCGGGTGACGAGGTAACCCTGTCGGATCCAGCTCCGCTTCCGGACTCAAGCCGTTTCGGTAGAGCCACACTCGCTGTAGCAAGCCATCCACTTTGTAGCCGACTCGGCGATTCATCCGTCGATGACGTAGTCGATCTGAGCCGTCGCCGGTCTTTACTCGCACCCAGATTTCCGAGCGGGTCGTAAGTGAATCGCGTGGTGTCGTTGCCCGAGGTCCTGAGCCTCAGCTCGCCACCATCCGAGTAACGGTGGCGCTTCGCCCACAGCAGCGCATCAACCGGTCCTGGGCGTCGTACGTGGCGGTAAGAACAGTGTCGCCG
>ERZ1370068.1087-contig-10994_pt1 | contig 51232 bp, 84 predicted proteins | sample MGYA00561227_ERZ1370068 | MGnify/ENA primary metagenome ERZ1370068 (study PRJEB38410, sample SAMEA6850437) | metagenome | study: Metagenomic assessment of the ecological functions of the soil: analysis of the soil microbiota associated with the... | reverse complement strand
GTGGCCACTTCGTTCGATTTTGTATTGCTGCAAGAGATTCGGCCTGGTGATCGAGCCTGGCGATGTGCTGATCTCAGATCGGGCGGCGGCGGGACTGGGAGCGACCGGCGGCGCGACCGGATGCCGTCGCCCGCCACGTGCCGAGGAACAGGTTCGTCGCAACTCCATGTCCTGAGAGCTGAGCCGTGTACCGCATCGGCGTCGATGTCGGCGGCACCTTTACCGATCTCGTCGCGGTCGACGCTTCCGGCTGCAAAGACGCGACCCCTGGCCAAGGTCCCGTCGACGCCCGCCGATCCCTCGATCGGCGTCCTCGACGGGTCACAGCTCGCTGGCCGAAACACGCTCCGGCGCTCGAGCTCGCCGCGCTCGCTGGCCGACACCGATCGCATCGTCCACGGCACGACGGTTGCGACCAATGCGCTCCTCGAGCACAAGGGCGCCAGGGTCGGGCTGCTGACGACCGAAGGCCATCGCGATGTGATCGAGATGCGCGAGGGGCCTGAAGGACGATCGCTACAACTCTGCGCCTGCCGCCGCCCCGGCAGCTCGTGCCCCGCCGCCTGCGCCTCGGCGTGCGCGGAGCGGATCGCGCGCCGACGGCAGGGTCGGAGACGCCCGCTCGATCCGCGCTTCGCTCGACGCGCGATAGCGATCCTGGAGCGCGAGCGGGTCGAGGCGGTCGCGGTGTGCTATCTCCATGCCTGGCGCGACCCGCGCGCATGAGGCGCGCCACGCCGCGAGGCGTGTAGCGCGCTCTGCCGGGCGTCTATGTCGCGCTCTCCTCCGAGCGTGCTACCGCAGATCAAGGAGTTCGAGCGGGTCTCGACCACCGGTCGTCAACGCCTATGTCGGGCCGGCCCTGTCGCGCGCTACCTCGAGCGGCTCGAACGGCGCGCCTCGCCGAGGCCGGGTATGCCGGGCCGACCGTTGATCATCCAGTCGCATGGCGGGTGGCCCCGATCGCTGAAGCAGGGCCGGCTCGCGGCGGGCGGCGGTGCTCTCCGGCCGGCGGGCGGCGTCGCCGGCAGCGTCTTTGCCGCGCGGCTCATCGCCGAGGACAATCTGATCCCGTTCGACATGGGCGGGCACAAGCACCGACATCTCGCTGATCGTTGCGAGGGCCGGCCAAGCCTGGCCGCAGGGACGCGCCGGGTCGCCGGCCAGACGATCGCGCTCAACAGCCTGGACATCACCAGCATTGGCGCCGGCGGCGGCTCGATCGCGCGGGTCGATGCCGGCGGCATCCTGCATGTCGGCCCGCAGAGTGCGGGGCGGTTCCAGGTCCGGCCTGCTACGGCAAAGGCGGTAGTGCGGCGACGGTCACCGACGCCGAATCCTGGTGCTCGGCTATCTCGACCCAGCCGTTTTTCTCGGCGGGCGGCGCAGGCTCGATCGCGCGGCCGCCGAGACGGCGGTGCGACGAAATCGCCGTAGCCCTCGATATCGAGCGGATGAGCGCCGCCCGAGGAATCCACCGGATCGTCAACACGAAAATGGCCGAGGGTGCGGCTCGTCTCGGTTCGCCGTGGCGTCGACCGCGACGGTTTGCGCTGCTCGCCTTTGGGGGCGCCTCGGGGCTGCATGCGACCGACATCGCCCGCCAGCTTGATCCAAGCGGGTCATGGTGCCGCGCGTCACCGCCGTGCTCTCGCCGTGGGGCATGCTGGCGACCGATTTGCGTTTTCGAGATCCTCCGCAGTCACATCGGCGACACAGGATCGCTTGACGGCGCTGACACTCAAGCGCCTCTTCGACGAGTATGGAAGTCGATGGCATGGCGCGTCTGCGCGCCTCCCGGATCGAGGGTCAGGGCGAGCTTGCGACGACGGCGCGGCCAGACGATCGGTCGACATGCTATGGCGAGCAGGTTTTCGAGATCGCCGTCGGGCTCGACGGGAGTCGGATTGGACGCAAACCGACCCGCTACCCGACATTGTGCGAGCGGTTTCACCGGCGTCACGAGGAGCTCTACACCTGTGCCTACCCGATCAGGAGACGGTGCTGGTCAATGCGCGCGTCGCGGTCTCGGGAGATGCCTCGCATCATTGCCCGCCAGGAACCCGCCTGCCCGAGGCGCGCCGAGTGCACCTCGCAGCGAACGGCGGATCTACCTCGACGATTGGATGACCGCGCTCGTCTATGATTTCGACGCGCTTGCGCCGGCGCAATTGATCGCCAGGACCGGCGATCGATCCAGGTCAGCCATGACCACGCGTGTTGCTGCGGCCGGGCGAGCGCGCCACGGTCACCCCGCTCGGCTGGCTCGACCATCGAGTCTCCCATCGCAGGCCGCGTCACTGATACTGCCGCGCTTGGCGTGTGGTTGGTCCCGCCCGCTACCCGGGCCCATATCCAGCACCGTGCCGGGGTTTTGCGCCACTGATCAGCCTGCCGGCCGCCGGTCGACACTTTACATAACTACCGGGGTCAGCGCCGGAAGTTTATACAACCCGCGCGTTCTCCCGTAGCAACCGTGACCGCGTCTCTACTCCGGCACCTGCCCGAGGTCCCGTGTGATGACGTCCCAAGACTTGGGCCACGTCGAATTCGGATGGGGATAGTCGTTGGACCACATCAGATTGTTGCTGCCCCAGTTGCTCGAAGATCCAGCGGGCCGGTGGATCGTTGAAGAACGTGGCGTAGAACTGGCGGAAGAAGTACTCGCTGGGGAACATGGTGAGCGGCGAGTCCAGATTGCCCCGACCCCAGTACTTGTCGTACTGCGCCAGGTAAAGGGAATCCAGCTCACTCTCGTTCTCCACCAGCACGAATTTGAGCCGGGGATAGCGCCCAGCACGCCCGTCATAATCAGGTCGGACATGGCGTTGGAGGCGTAGAGCAGTTTGCTGTTCACGGCGCTGCGCATCGTCTCGAAGGCCTGGCGCCGGCCGCCGGGGCTCATCGGGCGCGGCCATGGGAAGGGCTGGCCCGTGAGGATGTGGAGGCTGATGGGAACCTCCAGATCCTGCGCCGCTGCCCAGAGGCGCTCGTAGTGGTTGGTGGCGAAGGAGAGCTCCGGCGGCGGCGCCTGCCACACCAACGCCCCGGGCAGGCCTGGCCTTCCGGCAACGCTCCAGCTCCGCCACCCCGTGGTCGATGTCATATGTGGCGATGCAGGCCACACCGTAGAGGCGGTCGGGGGCCACGGAGCAGTACTCCACGATCCAGTCGTTGTAGCGCGGAAGCACGCCTCCTGCAGGGCGGCGTCCTGGAGCCCGAACAGGTCCAGGGCGAAGCTCGGGTAGAGCACCTCGCCGCTCACCCCATCCACCGCCATCTCCTTCACCCGCTCGTGGGGGTCCCACCCACCCAGGGTGGGCCTGAAAGAGACCCGCCCACCCTCCCGCTCGGGGAACACCGGCGCCTGGTCTTTGAAGGCTGCTGGCAGCCGGTGCTCCCAGAAGTGCGGATCCTCGATGACGTGCGAGTCTGGCTGAGATCAGCAGCTCTTCACCCAGCGATGCCATGGTTTCACACCCAGTTTCCTGTGCATGTCACAACGACGCCGATCGAGCCGGCGCGTACATGAGTCCGGCCGCTTCCGCTCTCACACCGCCGGCCGGGCCCTGATCTCCTCGGGCACCTTGCGCGGCAGGAACTGGCCGTCCTTGAGGTCGCCCGATGAAGGTGCCGTTCTCGACGACGATCTTGCCGCGCAGCATCGTCGAGCGACGGCCAGGCGGCGAGGTCGCGGCCTTCCCACGGCGTGTAATCGGCCTCGTGCAGTTCGGCGGCGCGCACGATCATGCGCTGGCGCGGGTCGAGCAGCACGATGTCGGCGTCCGAGCCGACCGCCAGCGCGCCCTTGCGCGGGTAGAGGCCCATGATCTTGGCGGCGTTGGTCGAGACGAGGCCGACGAAATCGGCGAGGCCGTAGCCGCGCTTCTCGACCGTCTCGGTGTAGATCAGCGACGAGCCGCGGCTCGACCCCGGCATTGCCGCCGGTGGTGTCGTCGATGCGGCGGCCCTGCAGTTTGATCCGCAGCGGGCAGCAGATCTCGTCGGTGGCGACGGTCTGGATCGCACCGTGATCGGTCGCCTGCCCACAGCGCCTCCTGGTCCTCGCGGAATTTGAGCGAGGGGTAGGTGTGGTAGATCTGGCCGTTCGGCCGCTTGTAGTCCTCGGCAGTGTACATCAGGTACTGGTGCAGGGTCTCGCCGTAGATCGGCACGCCCTTGGCGCGCGCCGCGGCGATCGCAGCGACCCCGGTCGCCGCCGAGGTGTGCATCATGTAGAGCGCCGCGCCCTCGATGTTGGCGGCGAGCCGGATCACCCGGTTGAACGACAGATCCTCCGACAGCGTGTTGTGCACCTCGGCCATGTTCTCGAAGCCGGTGCGGTCCTCGCGGATCAGCTTCTCGTACATGTGCATGACGATGTCGTTGTCCTCGGCGTGGATCGCGGCGATCCCGCCGGCCTTGGCCAGCACCTTCAACACCTCCCAGATGTCGCCGAAATCGACCATGCGGCCCTTGCGGCGAGGCGTGATGTCGGTGGTGAACATCTTGACCGAGGCGTGCCCGGCCTGCGACCGCCTCGGCCGAGCTGCGGCGAGGATCTCGGGCGCGATCTTGCCGCAGCAGCATCAGTGTGAAAGGCGTAGTCGCCATAGCAGGCGCCCGCCCACTGCCGCTGCCGCCGCTCGATCGCCTGCTGCATCGTCTCGCCGCCCTCGACCGGCGCGAAGTCGATCGTCGTCGTCGTGCCGCCGTACAGCGCCGCGCGGCTGACCCGCGAGGCCGGCTCGGTCAGCGTCGGCTGCGGCGCCGCCGGGCATCGGCATCGGCCAGTTGCAATGGACATGCGGGTCGATGCCGCCGGGGATGACGATCTGGCCGGCGGCGTCGACGACCCGCCCGGCGCCGATCGCGGCGAGGCTGCCCGGCGCGCCGATCGCGACGATCTGCTCGCCGGCGACGCCGATATCGGCCGGCTCGGCACCGGAGGGAAGGACGGCGAGGCCGCCCGAGACGACGGTGTCGAGCATCTGAGCCTCCTAGTGATGGTGATTGCCAGAGCGACCGGGCGCGGCGAAGGCAGAAGGCGTCTCGAGGATCTCGCTCGCGGGATCTCGTGCACGACAAAGACGAGCCGGCTGCGCGCTGGTCATCGTCGGGCCAGTCGTCCGAGCCATTCCGGCGCGAACAGCGCGTGCTGCGCCGCCTGCACGACGGCCGGCCGCTCGGGCCGGTCGGCAGAAGCGCACGATGCCTTTGACCCGGAGCAGGTCGCTGCCGCGCTCGCCGGCCAGCCCGCCCAAGGCGCGGGCGAAAGTCGAGCCGGCTGATCTCGCCGTTCGAGGACCACGCCGAAAGCGTCGATGCCGTGGGTGTGCGCCGGCGGACCGGCTCTGCCGGCATGCGCGGGAGCCGCACGCCGCTCGCGCCGCGCCGAACAGCACCTGCCGCCGGCATCGTCGCGTGCTTCGACGCGCGAGAATGCGCTCGGCCTGGTGTTGATCCGATCGAGGCGGCGGACGAGGTCGGGCCGAGCGGCGCGAGGTCGGTCTTGGTGATCACCAGCACGTCGGCGAGCGCGGCTTGCCGCGCCGCCTCGGCGAAGCGGTCGAGCGTCGCGGCGCCGTGCACCGCGTCGACCAGAGTGACCACCGCGGCAGAGGCGCAGGCAGTGGTCGAGCATCGGATCCGCGCCGAGCGTGAAGAGGATCGGCGCCGGGTCGGCGAGGCCGCGTCGTCTCGATGACGATCCGGCGAAACCGCCTGATCTCGCCGGCATCGCGTCGCTCGATCAGGCTGCGCAAGGTTCGCGCCAGGTCTTCGCGGACGGCGCAGCACAAGCAACCGCCGGGCAGTTCGAGCACGCTGCCCTCGACAAAGTCGACGAGGTGATGGTCGATCGCGATCTCGCCGATCTCGTTGATGATGACCGCGGTGTCGGCGAGGCTCGGGAGAGACCAGTGCTCGGCGCAACAAGCGTCGTTTTGCCGCTGCCGAGAAATCCCGTCAGCAGGGTCGTCGGCAGGGTCTCCGGTGTCAGGCACGCTATTAACCACTCGATGACCGTAAATCCGGCGCGGATCGTTTCACGTGGCCGGCAAGGCGGCAAGTCTCGGCGTCAAAGTGCGAGCGCGCGCCGGTTACCTAGGCCATTGCATTCTCTCGTATGCGTCAGCAGTATGCCTGCCATAAGGCGTGCGGCATGAGTGAATACAGCGGCAGGTGAGGAAATGCGGGCGGAGCTCGTTTCCGGCAATTCGAAGGTCTCGACCGGCGCAGCGGGCGAGACGCAGCTCGCCATTTCCGGCGTGTCCAAGCATTTCGGCGGCGTGCGCGCGGTCGAAGAGCGTGTCGCTCTCCGTCCGGCGCGGCGGAGCTCGTCTCGGTCATCGGCCCGAACGGCGCCGGCAAGACCTCGCTCCTCAACATGATCAGCGGGTTCTACCGGCCCGACACCGGCTCGATCACCTTCGAGGGCCAGCGACATCACCAGCGCCCGCCCGTCCGGATCGCCACGCTCGGCATCGCCCGCACGTTCCAGAATATCGCGCTGTTCGGCGGCATGACGGTGCTCGACAACATCATGCTCGGGCCGTCACGTGCGGATGAAGGCCGGCGTGTTGTCGTCCTTCGTCTATTGGGGCCTCGGCGCAGAAGGAAGAGGTGGCGCACCGCGCCCGGTCGAGGAGCTGATCGAGTTCCTCGAGCTGCGAGGATCTGCGCAAGCAGCCGACCAGCGCGCTTGCCCTACGGACTGCAGAAAGCGCGTCGAGCTGGGCCGCGCGCCTTGGCGCTCGACCCGACGGTGCTGCTGCTCGACGAGCCGATGGGCGGGATGAACCAGGAAGAGAAGGAGGACATGGCCCGCTACATCCTCGAGCGTCAACCAGCAATGGGGCACGACGATCATCCTGATCGAGCACGACATGGCGCGTGGTGATGGACATCTCCGACCGCGTCGCCGTGCTCGATCGCGGCCGCAAGATCGCCGAGGGCAGCCCCAGTCGAGGTGCAGCGCAATCCCGGAGGTGATCCACGCCTATCTCGGAACGCGCCGGCAGAACGCGCAGGAGGCCGCCGGCATGACGCGATGCGACGCACCCTGCCGCGGCTGCTGCGCCGCAACGCGCAGAGCGATGGCCGAACGCGCCGGCGCTGCGCGAGAAGAACCGCGGCATCTGGCAGACCTACAGCTGGGCGCGGTATTGCGAGGAGGTGCGCGACTTCGCGCTCGGCCTCGCCGCGCACGGGCTTCGCGCGCGGCGACAAGCTGTCGGTGATCGGCGACAACCGGCCGCGGCTCTATTGGGCGCAGCTCGCGGCGCAATGCCTCGGCGGCGTCGCCGGTGCCGGTATATCAGGACTCGATCGCCGCCGAGCTCGTCTATGTGCTCGAACCATGCCGAGATCTCGGTCGTCGTCGCCGAGGACCAGGAGCAGGTCGACAAGATCCTGTCGCTGAAGGACGGGCTGCCGCATCTCAAGCTCGTCATCTACGACGATCCGCGCGGCATGCGGTACTATGACGAGCCGTCGCTCAAATCGTTCGATGCAGTGCAGGCCGCCGGCCGCGATTTCGGCGCCGCCCACCCCGGCTATCTCGAGGCGCGAGATCGACAGCGGCGCACCCGGAGATCTGGCGCTGCTCGACTACACCTCGGGCACGACCTGGCAGCCCAAGGGCGTGATGCTGTCGCACGCCAACCTGCTACGATCTGCCGCGGCGTTATGCCGCCGCCGAGGACATCCGCGCCGAGCGACGAGCTCCTGTCGCTATCTGCCGATGGCGTGGATCGGCGACTCGCTGTTTTCGCTCGTGCTCAATCCTGCTGGTCGGATTCACCTGCAACTGCCCGGAGCGGCCGGAGACGGTGCAGCGCGATCTGCGCGAGCTCGGCCCGACGATCGGCGTTCGCGCCGCCGCGGATCTGGGAGAGCATGCTGAGCTCGGTGCGGGTCCGCGCGGCCGATTCGACGCCGCTCAAGCGCAAGATGTTCGATTTCTTCCAGCGCGCTGGCCGAGCGGGCGGAGCTGCGCAAGGCGAGGCAAACAGGTGCCGCCGCTGGCGCAGGCTCGGTCTGCGCGCTCGGCGAGGTCCTGGTCTACGGGCCGTTGCGCGATCAGTTGGGCCTCGGCCGCGCCCGCTGGTTCTATACCGGCGGCGCGCCGCTCGGTGCCGACACCTATCGGTTCTTTCGCTCGATCGGCATCAACGTCAAGCAGGTTTGGGGCGCCACCGAGCTCTCCGGTCTCGCTACCCTGCAGCCGGACGGCGAGGCGAACCCCGATACGGTCGGCCGGGTCTTGCCGGGCATCGAGCTGCGCATCGCCGAGGACGGCGAGGTGCTGGTCCGCTCGCCCGGCGGTGTTCCAGGGCTATTACAAACAGCCGGAAGCCACCCGAGACACGTTCGGCGAGGATGGCTGGCTGCAGCACCGGCGATTCCGGCTTTCTCGACCGCGCGGCCATCTGGTGATCATCGACCGCGCCAAGGATGTCGGGAAGCTCAGCGACGGCACGCCCTTCGCGCCGCAATTCATCGAGAACAAGCTCAAATTCAGCCCGTTTATCGGCGAGGCGGTGGCGTTCGGCGACGGCCGGCCGTTTGTCGCGGCGATGATCGCGATCGATCTGACCACGGTCAGGCAATTGGGCCGAGCGGCACAACCTCGCCTATACCTCGTTCCAGGATCTGAGCGCCAAGCCGGAGGTGCGCGAGCTGATCCGCGAGGAGATCCGGAAATGCAACGCGTCGTTGCCTGCCGCCGACGCGCATCCGGCCGCTTCGTGCTGCTCAACAAGGAGTTCGACGCCGACGACAACGAGATCACCCGCACGCACGCAAGATCCGCCGCCGCTTCGTCGCCGAGAAATACGCCGCCGTCGTCGAGGCGTTCTACAGCGGCGCGCGCCGAGGTCGAGCTCGTCGACCGAGATCACCTACGAGGACGGGCGCAAGGCGACGCTCAATTCCACGATCGCGATCGACGACGTCGAGGAAGCCGGCAACCGGCGCGCGAACCGGCCTATGCCTGACCGACAGCGTTCGTCATCCCGCGCGCAGAGCGGGGTCAGAGCGTCGTCGCAGGTGCCCGCGCTGCCGACGGCGGGGTGACGAAGCTGGCGGCATCGACGCGCCGATGCCTGAGTTCGAATGGCAGTTCACGCTGGTCCTGCTGACCAACGGCGTGATGATCGGGTTGATGTACGCGCTGATCGCGCTCGGCTTCGTGCTGATCTACAAGGCGACCGACGCGATCAACTTCGCCCAGGGCGAGTTCGTCATGTTCGCCGGCTTTCTCGCGGCCGGCGCCGCCGATATCGCCGGCGCGCCGTTCTGGCTCGGCGCTGCTGCTCGCGATCGCCGGCATGGTGGTGCTCGGCTTCGGCCTCGAACGCGTCGTGCTGCGCCCGCTGATCGGGCGGCCGGTGATCGCCGTCGTGATGGCGACGATCGGTCTTGCCGCGGTGCTGCGCGGCACCGCGACGATGGCGTTCGGCGCCGGCAACCGCGCCATCGTGATGCCGATCGGCGACGAGCCGATCGAACTGGGGCCGGTGCATGCTGCCGCCGGTGCAGCTCGTCGGGGCCGGGGTCAGCATCGTCTTTCTCGCCGCCTTCACCTGGTTCTTCCTGAAGAGCCGCATCGGCATCGCGATGCGCGCGGTCGCCGACAGCCAGCAGGTGGCGATGGCGATGGGCATCGACGTGCGGCGCTATTTCGCGCTGGCCTGGGCGATGGCGGGCATCGTCTCGGCCCTCGGCGGCGTGGTGTGGGGGCGATGCTCGGCGTCGACAACCAGCTGGCACTGGTCGGCCTCAAGGTCTTTCCGGTGGTGATCCTGGGCGGCCTCGACTCGGTGCATGGGCGCGGTGGTCGGCGGGCTGATCGTCGGCATCGTCGAGAACCTCGCAGCCGGCTATCTCGACCCCTATGTCGGCGGCGGCACCAAGGATTTCGCCCCTTACGTTCTGATGATCGCTGCGTCTGATGATCCGGCCCGAAGGCATCTTCGGCCGGCGCCGCATCGAGCGCGTATGATGCAGCTCTCACCGCGCCTCGCTCCGCGCTCGGCTGGCACCCCTCCGCACCGCAGATGCGCCGGCGGAGAGGCGCAGCACGCGTGCGCCAAGAGGGCGCACTGCTGGCGAGGCGGGACCCAGCCGCAGCGCGGCAGGTGGGTGAGGCGCGATGTTCCACCGCGAGATCCGGGGTCTTCAAGACCAGCTATGCCGCCGATATGGCGCTCTACCCGCTGCCGATCGCGCAAATGGGCGGTGGCGGCGTTCGCCGGACTGTTCATCGTCATCGCGCCGCTCGACGCTCGGCGAATATTACATCTCGATCCTCAACCTGATCCTGATCGCCGTCGTCGGCGCGCTCGGCCTCAACATCCTGGTCGGCTACACCGGGCAGATCTCGATCGGCCATGGCGCCTTCATGTCGGTCGGCGCCTACACCGCGGCCAACCTCGTCGTCCATCTCGGCGCGCCGTTCTGGGTCACGATCCCGGCGGGCGGGCTGATGGCGGCGCTGATCGGCGCGGTGGTCGGCATCCCGTCGTTGCGCATCAAGGGCATCTATCTCGCGATCGCGACGCTGGCCGCGCAGCTGATCATCGAGTGGACGATCAATCACGTGCCGGCGATCTCGGGCGGCGTGCAGGCCTCGATCCAGGTGCCGCGCCCGAGCTTTTCGGCACGCCAGCTCAAGACGCCAGACGCAGCTCTATCTCTTTCTGATGGCGTTTGTCGTGCTGGCGATCGTCGGCACCTCGAACCTGGTGCGCAGCCGCATCGGCCGCGCCTTCATCGCGATCCGCGACCAGGACATCGCCGCCGAGATCATCGGCATCAACATCTTCCGCTACAAGCTGTGGGCGTTCGCGATCTCGTCGTTCTACGCCGGGGTGACCGGCGTCCTCTACACCTACTATCTGGGGATCGCCAATTACGAGCAGTTTCAGATCAACGTCTCGATCGATTATCTGGCGATGGTGATCATCGGCGGGCTCGGCTCGATCCTCGGCTCGATCCTCGGCGCGATCTTCGTCACCCTGCTGCCGATCGTGACCCGCTGGTTCCTCGAGGATCTTCGGCTGGCTGATCTTCTCGCAGGGCGATCTTGCCAATGTCATCCCCAATCTGCGGCTGATCCTGTTCGGCGGCGCTGATCATCTTCTTCCTGGTGGTCGAGCCGGAAGGGCTCAACCGGCTGTGGCGCAACATTCGAAATTACTTCCGGGTGTGGCCATTCTCTTACTGATCCGGATGCAGCAGGGAGGAACGCATGAGGAGGTGCATCGACGGCGGTATTGGCTGGCGCGCTGCAGCGGCACTGTGCTTCGCCGGCACGGCGGCGGCGCAGCAGAAGGAGGTGTTGATCGGCGCGCAGTGCGACCGCACCGGGCCGACGCCAGATTGTCGGCGTCGTATATTGCCCGGCGATCCAGGACTATATCGACCTTGATCAATTCGAAGGGCGGGGTCGAAGGCTATAAGATCAAAGCCGACGAGATCGACAACGAATACAAGGTGCCGCAGGCGGTCGAGGCGTACGAGCGCCAGAAGGCAGACGGGCGCCGTCTCGATCGATGATCTACGGCACGCCGCAGGCCCAGGCGCTGAACCAGAAGCTCGACCGAGGACAAGATCCCCGGCACCTCGCCCGGCTTCGGCATCTCCGCCTCGGCCGACGGCACGCGCTATCCCTATCTGTTCCCGGTCGCCGCGACCTATTGGTCGCAGGGCGCCGGCGGCGATCCAGTTCATCAAGGACAAATTGGGCGGCAGCCTCAAAGGCAAGAAGATCGCCTACGTCTATTACGACAACCCGGCCGGACACGAGCCGATGCCGATCCTCGAGGATCTGCAGAAGATCGAGGGGTTCGAGATGCGCACCTTTGCCGTGCCGCCGCCCGGGGTCGAGATGGGCGCGCAGGTGCTCGACATCACGCAGCGCTACCGGCCCGATTTCGTGATCGATCCATCTGTTCGGCCGCTCGCCGTCGGTGGCGATCAAGGAATTCAAGCGCGCCGGTTATCCGCTGTCGAAGGTGATGGGCCTCGTCTGGGCCTCGGCCGAGGCCGATATCCTGGCGGCCGGTGGCTGGGCGGTGGCGGAGGGCTATCACACGATGTCAATTCGCCGGGGCCGGCGACGACTATCCGGTCCGCCAGGAAATCAAGGCGATGTACAAGGCGCAGGGCAAGGAGCCGCCAAAGGAGATGGACGACACGGTGATCTACAACCGCGGCCTCTTCAACGCGGCGCTGCATGTCGAGGCGATCCGCAATGCGATCAAGGCGAACGGCGGCCAGAAGCCGACCGGCGAGGATGTCAAGAAGGGCTTCGAGGCGATCCACGACTTCACCCTCGGCGGGCTGGTGCCGCCGCTCAAGGTCACCGCGGCGGACCACGAGGGCGGCGGCTGGGTGCAGATCTTCCAGGTCAAGGGCGGCAAGTTCGTCAAGGAGACCGAGTGGTTCCGCGGCTATCCGGAAGTCGTCGCCGCGGCGGTCAAGAAGGCGGAGTAGAACTCGCCCGTCGCTCCGCGAAGTGGCCACGTCGATCACGCCGCGGAAATGACGAGCACACAGCAGGAGGTCATCAGCGAGGTCAGCGATGCGGCGCTACCGACACGATCATGGCGATCACGGCTGGGCTCGGCCTTCGCCGGACGTGTGGCGGCGCAGCAGAAGGAGGTGATCGTCGGCCAGATGTGCGACCGCACCGGGCGCGACGCAGATCAACGGCATGGCGCTGTGCCCGGCGATGCACGACTACTACGACCTGATCAATTCGAAGGGCGGGGTCGAGGGCTACCAGATCAAGGCCGAGGAGATCGACCACGAGTACAAGGTCCCGCCAGGCGATGGAGGCCTATCAGCGCATGAAGGGAGACGGCGCCACCTCGATCATGGTCTACGGCACGCCGCAGGTGCAGGCGCTGAACCAGAAGCTCGCCGAGGACAAGATCCCCGGCACCTCGCCCGGTTTCGGCATCGCCGCCTCGGCCGACGGCAAGCGCTATCCCTACCTGTTCCCGATAGCGGCGACCTATTGGTCGCAGGGCGCCGGCGGCGATCAGTTCGTCAAGGACAAGCTGGGCGGCAGCCTCGAAGGCAAGAAGATCGCCTACCTCTTCTACGACAACCCGGCGGGCCGCGAGCCGATCCCGATCATCGAGGATTTGCAGAAGATCGAGAGGATTCGAGCTGCGAACCTTTGCCGTGCCGCCGCCCGGGGTCGAGATGGGCGCGCAGGTGCTCGACATCACCCAGCGCTACCGGCCCGACTTCGTGATTGCCCATCTGTTCGGCCGGGCGCCGTCGGTAGCGATCAAGGAGTTCAAAGCGCAACGGCTATCCGCTGTCCAAAGCGATGGGTCTGGTGTGGGCCTCAGCCGAGGCCGATATCGCGGCGGCCGGCGGCTGGGCGGTCGCCGAAGGCTATCACACGATGTCAGTTCGCCGGCGCCGGCGACGACTACCCGGTGCGCCAGGAAATCAAGGCGATGTACAAGGCGCAGGGCAAGGAGCCGCCAAAGGAGATGGACGACACGGTGGTCTACAACCGCGGCATCCTGTGGGCCGCCGTCCATGTCGAGGCGATCCGCAACGCGCTCAAGGCAAACGGCGGCAAGCAGCCGACCGGCGAGGAGGTCAAGAAGGGCTTCGAGCAGATCCACGATTTCAGCCTCGGCGGCCTGGTGCCGCCGCTCAAGGTCACGGCGGCCGACCATGAAGGCGGCGGCTGGGTGCAGGTCTTCCAGGTCAAGGGCGGCAAGCTCGTCAAGGAAACCGAGTGGTTCCGCGGCTATCCGGAAGTCGTCGCCCAGACGGTCGCCAAGGCCGAGTAGTCGGGCTCGGTTCGAGGCGGATCGATGCTGGCGCTCAACAACATCGAAGTCGTCTATGACGGCGTCATCCTGGTGCTGAAGGGTGTCTCGCTGTTCGCCGAGGAGGGCTGCATCACCACCCTGCTCGGCGCCAACGGGGCCGGCAAGACCACGACATTGAAGGCGATATCGGGGTTGTTGCGCACCGAGCGCGGGAGGTCACCAAGGGCACGGTCGAGCTCGACGGCGAGCGGCTCGACCGTCTGCCGCCGCACACTGTCGTCAAACGCGGCGTGACGCAGGTCTTCGAAGGAAGACGGGTTTTCGAGAATTTGACGGTCGAGGACAATCTGATCGCCGGCGCCCATACGCGCCGCGATTTTGCTGCGGTGCGCGAAAGCATCGGCCGCGTCTACGACATCTTTCCGCCGTTGAAGGAGCGTCGCCACCAGGCCTCGGGCTATCTTTCGGGCGGCGAGCAGCAGATGCTGGTGATCGGCCGGGCGTTGATGTCCGAGCCCGAAGGTGATCCTGCTCGACGAGCCCTCGCTCGGCTTGGCGCCGCGGCTCGTCGAGGAGATCTTCGGCATCATCCGCCGGCTGCGCGAAGAGCGCAGCCTGACCGTGCTCTTGGTCGAGCAGAACGCCGCCATGGCGCTCGATATCGCCGACCACGGCTATGTCATGGAGAACGGCCGCATCGTACTCGAGGGCCCGGCCGAAGCCTTGCGGCAGAACTCCGACATCAAGGAGTTCTATCTCGGGCTCAACGAAGTCGGCGCCCGCAAATCCTATCGCGACCTCAAGCACTACCGCCGCCGCAAGCGCTGGCTGTCGTAGGCTGAGTATGCGTCTGTTAGGATTAGCTTCACGCTTCGCTCGCGATGACAGCGACTGAGTCCTGTCATTGCGAGGCGCGCGCGCGACGAAAGCAATCTGGATGCGATGGGGCTCGACTGGCACCTCTCCCGCATTGCCGGTGATCGGCACCGGCGGTACGATCTCCTCGCTCGGGGCGTCGAGCCTCGATGTGCTCGACTATCCGGATTTCGGGCAGAAGCTCAGCTGCGAGGCGTTGCTCGACCGCTTCCCGGAGACCCGGCTCGTCGCCGATCCGGTGCCGGTGACCTTCCGCCAGGTCGGCAGCACCGAGATCGGCCCCCAGGAGTGGATCGAGCTGCGGGCGCTGATCCACCGCGATCGCCCGCGACGATCCGGCGCTCGCCGGGTTCGTCATCCCGCACGGCACCGCGACGCTAGAGGAGACGGGTTTTTCCTGAACCTGACCCTCGCCGTGGCGCAGCCGGTCGGTGCTGGTCGGGGCGCAGCGCCCGGCGAGCGCGCTCGGTTCCGACGCCGGCATGAACCTCGTCAATGCCTTGCGCGTCGCCGGATCGCCCGAGGCGCGCGGCAAAGGCGTCCTCGCCGTGCTCAACGACGAGATCCACGCCGCGCGCGACGTCGTCAAGACCTCGACCTACCGGGTGCAGACCTTTCGCTCGCTCGATTTCGGCGCGCTCGGCCATGTCGACGGCGACGGGCGTGCATTTCTACCGGCGCCGCTGCGAGCTCACATGCCCGACACGCCGTTCGCCGCGCTCGATCTCGGCGGCACTGCCGCGCGGTCGACATCGTCTATTCCTACGCCGGCGCCGATGGCGCGCTCGTCGACGCGGCGGTCGCCGCCGGCGCTCGCGGGCTCGTCTCGGCCGGGTTCGCGCCGGGAGCCTGACCCCGGAGCAGCGCGCGGCGTTCGAACGCGCGGCCAAGTCCGGGGTCGTCGTCGTGCAGTGCAGCCGCGCCGTCAGCGGCCGGGTCGCCCCGCGCCGCCGCCTGCGCGAGAGCAGGATCGTCGCCGGCGAGGATCTGAGCCCGCAAAAAGCCCGCATTCTGCTGATGCTGGCGTTGTCGACGACCACCGAGATCGCCGGCGATCCAAGAGGCGTTCTCGACGCTCATTGAGACCCTTGCCGGCCCGCTGCACCCGGGTGGTGTTCTTCCTCTCGCTGCTGATCGACGGTGCTCTGGCGGGCGCCATCTACGCGCTGATCGCGCTCGCCTTCGTGCTCGTCTACAAGGCCTCGCGCATGATCAACTTCGCGATCGGCGAGTGGGTCATGTGGGGTGCGCTCCTGGTCGCCACCGGCGTGCACACGATGGGGCTCGGGCTGGCCGGAGGCTCTCGTCTTCGCCAGTGGCGGCATGACTGGCGCTGGCTTTCGCCTTCAGCCGGTTGGTTCTGCGCCGAATGACCGCACCGCCGGTGATCACCCTGATCATGCATCACTCTCGGCCTGGGGGCGGTCATGCGCGGTGTCGGCGCGATGATCTTCGCCGGTGGTGCCGGGCGCCGTCTCCTTCCCATTCCCGCCGATCCCATCATCATCGACGGCGTGCCGATCGCGACCGACAAGCTCGTCGCAGCGCTTGTCGCGGCGTTGTGCATTGCCCTCGTCGGCGCCTTCTACCGACGCAGCCGCACCGGTCTTGCACTGCGGGCCATGGCCGACGACCGGCAGACGGCAATGTCGGTCGGGATCGACGTCGACCACCATTTCCTGATCGTCTGGGCGCTTGCCGGGTGATCTCGGTCGCGGCGGGTGTCGTTGTGGACCTTTGTCGCCGGGGGCGGCTTCGGCGTGGCCCTGGTCGGGCTCAAAGTGTTCCCGATCGTCATCATCGGCGGTCTCGACAGCATCTCCGGCGCGCATCGTCGGCGCGATGATCATCGGCGTGCTTGGAGAGCCTGGGTGCCGGCTACCTCGACCCTCGCCTCGGCGGCGGCTTCGGCAACATCGCTTCCTATCTCTTGCTGATCGCTATGCTGGTGGCGCGGCCGGCCGGACTGTTCGGCCGCCCCCGTATCGAGCGGGTGTAGTTCCGCTGTACGGCGGTGCTATCCAGAGCGGTGTTCGAGACCCGGAGGACGAACATGAAACCAGTGTACTCGGCGGCCTTCGCGGCCATGATTGTGGCCGCGGCTGTGACGGCGACGGCGCGTGATGCCGCCTGGTCGGCCGAGAAGAAATACGGACCGGGTGTCAGCGATACCGAGATCAAGATCGGTCAGACCATCGCCTATAGCGGGCCGGCATCGTCGTTCGGCACGATCGGTCACACGATCTCGGCCTATTATCGCATGATCAACGACCGCGGCGGGATCAACGGCCGCAAGATCAATTTCATCAGCGCCGACGATGGCTATAGCCCGCCGAAGACGGTCGAGCAGACCCGCCGGCTCGTCGAGCAGGAACAGGTGCTGGCGATCGTCGGGTCGCTCGGCAGCCCGACCAACGCCTCGGTCCAGCGCTATCTGAACGACCGCAAGGTGCCGCAGCTCTTTCTCTTTACCGGTGCCGCACGGTTCCGCGACCCGCAGACCTGGCCCGTGGACGATGGCCGGCGATCTGAGCTTCGTCAACGAGACCCGCGCCTTCGCCCGTTTCATCATGGAAGACAAGCCGGACGGGAAGATCGGCATCCTCTATCAGAACGACGACTACGGCAAGGACCACATCAACGGTCTGAAGTCGGGCCTCGGCGACAAGGCGAAGCGACGATGATCATCGCCGAGGTGCCGTACGAGATCGACCGATCCGACGGTCGATTCCGCAGATCGTGGCGCTCAAGGCCTCGGGGGCCGATGTGCTGCTCGACGTCTCATTGCCGAAATTCGCCGCCCAGGCCATCCGCAAGATCTACGACATCGGCTGGAAGCCGCTGCACATCGTCAGCTTCCCGGCCGCCTCGATCCCGCTGACCTTGCAGCCCGCCGCGGCTCGACAAATCGATCGGTCTCGTCACCGCCGCCTTTCTCAAGGAGCCCGGCGACCCGACCTGGAAAGACGATCCAGAGGTCGCCGAGTACATCGCCTTCTTCAAGAAGTACAGTCCGGAGGCCGACCCCAACGACTGGGCCAACGTCATCGCCTATTATCATGCCGCGGCGGTGGTGCATCTGTTGACCGCGTGCGGCGACGAGCTGACGCGCGAAAACCTGATGCATCAGGCGACGCACATGGACCACGTGCACGTGCCGATGCTGTTGCCGGGCATCACCTTCGATACCAGCCCGACCGATTACTCGCCGGTCAAGCAGATGCAGCTGCGACGCTTCGACGGCACCCGCTGGGTCGGCTTCGGCGGCATCGTCAACGACTAACCGGCACCGGTTCCAAAGCCGGCGGGTCCTCGCGGACGACTTCCTCGGCGAGACTGTTGTCGACCGCTGCCTCGAACGGGGCGCCCGCTTTGACAAAGCCGCCCGAGACGAGGCCGGCCTTAAGCCGCTCGTAGCCGGCGCGCGGCAGGATCGGGTTGCGCCCCCAGATCCCGAGTGCCCGATAGCGGGCGACCGCGGCGCGCAGCCGGCCTGCCGGCACATCCGGAAAGAACGATTGCACCGCGTCGGCGAGCGCCTCGGGCGGCTGCGGCGTGCAGCCATTTCTGGGTGCGGTAGAGCCCGCGCACGAGCTTCTTGAACTCGTCGCGCCGTGCCGCGAGCACGCTGCGGCGCGCGTAGAAGCTGGTATACGCGGTCGGGCCGCGGTCTGCGGCGGCATGCCAGAGATGGCCTGCGCCGGCGGCGATCAGTTCCTCGGCGAAGGGCTCGAACAGTTGCACGACATCGAGCTTCGCCGCGGCGCAAGCGCCGCCACATTCTCGGCCATGATCCGATCGGCGATCCGCGGCAAGCGCGTCGGGATCGAGCCCGGCGCGGCGCAGATCCTCCTGCAGGCAGAGCCAGGGTGTCGGCACCTCGCTGACCGTCGCCACCCGCGCTGCCGTAGAGATCGGCCAACGCGAAATCGGGGCGCGGCTCTCGGCCGACCAGCAGGAACGGGTCGCGGGTCACCACCTCGCCAAAGCAGACGAGATCGCTATCGGCCCGGGCTCTCGTACATCTGCATGACCCGCATCGGTCCGCCCCAGGCGACATCGACCGTGCCGGCGAAGAGGCCGACCGGCGCGTGCGCCGGCGCCGGAGCGCTGACGAAGTCGACCTCGACGCCCTCCTGCCGATAGGCGCCGAGCGCCAGTGCCGCGTAATAGGGCGCGTAGAGCAGCCCGCGCAGGTTTTCCTGAAGCGTGACGGGCATTTCGGATCACCTCGCGGCGCGCAGGATGCGCTCGGCGGCGTCGGCGAAGACCTGGGCGCCGAGCACGATGTCCTCCTCCTTGGTGTCCTCGGACCAGTGATGGCTGATGCCGCCGAGGCTCGGGATGAACATCATCCCGGCCGGCATCCGGTAGGACAGGACCGCCGCGTCGTGGCCCGCCGCACTCGGCAGCCGCATATGCATGCCCGGCGCGTGCCGTTCGGCCGCCGCCTCGATCTGCGCCTGAAAGCCCGGATCCATCGGACGGCGGCTCGCTGCGCGCGATCGGCTCGATCGCGACGCGGCACGGGCCGGCCCGATCGGCTTCGCCGACGAGCTCGTGCAATGTCGTCTCGAACAGAGCGAGCCGCTCGGGATCGGCGTCGCGGAACTGGACCTGCATCTCGGCCTGGCCGGGGATGACCGAGGGCGCGTTCGGCTCGATCAGCATGCGGCCGATCGTCCATACCGTGCGCGGGCCGGCGATCTCGGGGAAGCGGTCGTGGATGCGCGTCGCCAGCCGCACCATCGCGACACCGGCATCCTTGCGCCGCACCATGCGCGTCGTGCCGGCATGGTTCTGCTCGCCGGTCAGCGATGACCCGGTAGTTCCAGATGCCGACGATCGTCTCGACGACGCCGATGCGCAGCCCGCTGGTGTCGAGCGTGTCGCCCTGCTCGATATGCGCTTCGAGATAGCCGACATAACGCCCGGGATCGACCCGCTCGCGCGGTCGCCGGCAAAGCCGGCGCGCTGCAGCGCCTCGCGCAGCGGTGTGCCGTCGTCGCGGCCGCGGGTCCGGTCGATCTCGCTCTTCGGAAAGCGCATCGGTGAACGAGCGGCTGCCGAGAAAGTTGCCGTAATGGCCTTCCTCGTCCGCCCAGGCGGCGACCTCGATGCCGAGCTCGGCAGCAGCTCGGATCCGCGGCAAAGGCGCGGGCGAGCTCGAGCCCGTAGATCACCCCGAGCGAGCCGTCGAGCCAGCCGCCATAGGGCTGGGTCTCGCTGTGCGAGCCGACCAGCAGCCGCCGCGCGGCCGAGCGGATTGCGGCCGATCACATTGCCGATGCCGTCGATCACCGGGTCGAGCCCGGCCTCGCGCGAGTTTCTCGGCGAGCCAATGCCGCGACTCGACATCGACCGGCGAATAGGTCGGCCGGTGGACCCCGGTCTTGTAGCGGCCGAAATTCGGCGAGCCGCTTGAGATCGGCGAGGACGCGCTGTCCGTCAATGGTCGGCATTTGATGCGCCCTTTCCACGGCTCATGGAAGTCCCCCGAAGAGTAGCCTAGGATCGCGATCGACGGAAACCGCCTGTGGATAACCGGCATGCCCGACCGCTCGTCGCCCCGCGTCGCACTCCTCGGCTTCTCGATCGAGTGCAACAAATTCGCGCCGCGTGGCGACCAAGGCGCATTTTCTCGCCCGCACCTATCTCGAAGGCGATGCGATCATCGAGGAGGCACGCTCGGCGACGCCGCGCATGCTGCCGGAGACGCCGGGCTTTATCGCGGCGATGGACGCGTCCGGCGCCTGGACGCCGGTCGGCATCGCGCTGGCGATGACCGAGCCAAACGGGCCGGTCGAGCACGCGTTCTTTGTCGAGCTGCTCGACACGATCGAGCGCCGGCTCAGCGCGGCTTTGCCGGTCGACGCGGTCTATATCTGCTCGCATGGGGCGGCGCTGACGACCGAGGAGGACGATCCCGACGGAGTGCTGTTCGAACGGTGCGAGAGATCGTCGGACCCGACGTGCCGATCGCGGCGACCTTGGACCTGCACGCCAACGTCTCCGAGCGCATGGTCAGATTCGGTCGACGCGTTCATCGGCTACCGGACGAACCCGCATCTCGACATGCGCGAGCGCGGCGCCGAGGCGGCCGCCGCGATCCGCGAGATGCTCGGCGGCGTCAAGCCGCAGCGCGCCTTCATCCGCCTGCCGATCGTGCCGCCGACGGTGACCTTGCTGACCGCCGCCGGCCCCTATGCCGAGATGATCGAGCTCGGCCAGCGCCGCATGAACCCCGGAGATCATGAACGTCTCGGCGATGGGCGGATTTGCCTTTGCCGACGCCGCCGAATGCGGGCTCAGCGTGGTGGTGACCGCGCGGCGCGACAAGCAGGCCGCCGAGGCGCTGGCGCGCGAGATCGCCGAGCTCGGCTGGGCCAACCGGGCGCGGTTCTATCCGCGCCTGACCTCGCTCGACGAGGCCGTCGCGAAGGCGCTCGCGGTCGGCCGCGATCGGTCGCTCCCGGCGCTCGCCTTTGCCGATGTCGCCGACAACCCCGGCGGCGGCGGGCGCGGCAACACGACCTTCCTGCTGCGCGCCTTTCACGAGGCCGGCGTCGAGGGCGCGCTGCTCGGCGTCTTCTACGACCCCGATCTCGCCGCCGAGGCGCATCGCCGCGGTGTCGGCGCGCGTTTCGAGGCGCGGTTCAACCGCTCGGAGACGCACCCGTTTCTCCGAGCCCTACACCGCGCCTGCCGCGGCCGTCGCGCTGACCGACGGCAATTGCGTCGGCCGCCGCGGCATCTATTCCGGACTGCGGCTCGAGCTCGGGCCGTGCGCTGCGATCAAGCTCGGCGGGATTACCGTCGTCGTCGATCTCGCACCGGGTGCAATGCGCCGACCCGGTATTTTTCGAGATGATGGGGCTCGACATCGGCCGGGCGCGCTCGGTCGTGGTCAAATCGCGCGGCCATTTCCGCGGCGGCTTCGACGAGTTCTTCGGCCCCGAGCAGATCGTCGAGGTCGACCTCCCCGGCCTGACCTCGCCGATGCTCGACCGCTTCACCTGGACCCGCCTGCCGCGCCCGGTCATCCCGCTCGACGAGGGCGTCGAATGGCGACCCGCACTGAACCCGAGCGATTGCTGAAACCCGACGGAAAGCATAACGTCGCGGGTAGACTGCAACCGGGAGGGATCGCAATGATACCGGGACGCTATTTGGCTGCGATGGGACTGTCCTTGCTTCTCGCGATGCCTGTGGCTGCGCAGACGCCGTCGCCGCCCAAATCCCCGAGCTCCCCGGCGGCCACCGCACCGGAGCCCGACTAGAAAAGGCCACCGGCAAAACCGAGCAGGCGGGAGAACTGATTGACATAAACTCGGCGAGTGCTGAAGAACTCGACAAGCTGCCTGGCGTTCGGTCCCGCCCGTGCCAAGGCGATCATTGAGCATCGACCATATCACGGCAAGGACGATCTTGACTAATCAGCAAGATCATTCCCGAGAATGTCTACAACGAGATCAAGGACAAGATTATCGCTCGCCAGGGGCCAAACCAAGCTAGCCGAGTTTTCCCTGCTTCACGATTGGTTGCGCACCGCCGAAAGATTCCGTTAACCTTCGGTTAGCGTGCGCTGCTGAAGCGTCCCGCTCTGACAGCGAATCGACGCTGCTCGAACGCAGTAATGGGAGGATGCTAAAATGTGGGCGGAATCGTCGGTCTGATCATCCAACTGGTCGCTAGGGGCGTTGGTGGCAACGTTGCCGGCTCCATGCTGAAGCAATACGATTTAGGAACTGTCGGCAACACGATCGCCGGCGTCGTCGGTGGCGGCGTGGGAGCGCAGATTATCGGGTCAGTTCCTCGGCGGTGCGAGGATGTGGCCGGAGGTGGAAGCCTTGATATCGGCTCGATCATCGGCCAGATCGCTTCCGGCGGTGTCGGCGGAGGCGTCTTGATGGTGATCAGTAGGGCTGATCAAGCAGGCACATGGGCGGACAGAAGGCCGCCTGAGCAGCTCACTGGCCGTCCTCTCGTCTCCCAACACACCATCGGAAGGCGCGCGGCTCTTTAAAAGGCAAGAGCCCGCCGAACTAAAGTGACGCCGAAAAGGGGCTCGACACGAAGGGGTCGGGCGAGACAACAAACTCCGCATCGATCGCCGCAGAGGGATGACTCGCGATCTCGGTTCTAATGAAAACCGTGTCGCTTCTAACGATCGTGGGCCCGCGGGAGGGCGATCTTCGCCCGCCACCGGCAAGGCTGCGGCTAAAGGTGCTGCGCTGGCTGCTGTGCATCATTGTAAGCGCCGGCGTACCCGATCTCGCCTGGGCTCAATACAGTAGCGGCGGCTACAGCCGGCCCGGCGGCGGATCCGCGTCCGGCTACTCGGCCTCGAGCCGGCGGGCGCCCGTCAGCAGCAGCGGCGGGTATAGTAGGCGATCGTACGGAGGCGGCGGCTACGCAACCGGCTCGTGCGGGCGACCGGGCCATTTCCCGCAGCACTTCGTCGCAGGCGCTTCGCGGATTATCGGGCGGCACAGCAGCCGGCACAGCCGTATGCGCGCCGACAGCCCTCTTATGGCGCCGACTATGCCTGGCCGAGCGAAGCGCCAGCGCCGGCCGCCGGTGTGGGAGGGCAGCAGCCAGAGCGCAGAGTCGCGAGGCCGGCGTTGCCGGGTGCGGGACCACTGACTGCGGTGGCGCTGTGGGCGGCCTTGAATTCCCTGTCGTCACCCGGCTCCGCAGCGTATTTCCATAACTACCAGATACGATCCGGGTTATGTGCAATGGCGTCAGGAGGCCGATCGCGAGGCTGCTCACAATCCGGCCGTTGCGGCCAAGCTCGAGCAACTCGACACCCAGCTCGCCCAAATGGCGGATCAGCCGCGCAACCCGGCCGCGGCACCCCCGCCCAGCCTTCGCCCGCGCCGAGCGGCGGGTCGGGCTTCATCTGGCCGGTTCTTTTCGTTGGGATCGTCATCTTGGTGCTGCTGCTGGTTGTGGAGGCGCCGCCTGGCTCACCCACTGCCGCTGCAGCCGCCCCGGCCTCGCCGGCAGCGCCGCAACGCGGTTCCGTGTCGGCATGACCCTGCCCGTCGATCCGTCCCCTTTTCTGCTGGCCGCCGGATTGACCAAAGTGCAGCCGCTGGAGGGCAGCGGCATGATCAGCGTCGAGGTGGTGGGCCTGCTGCGCGACGGCGCCGCCCTGCTGCATCGCCTCTACCTGCCGGGCGGCAAAGTCATTCTTCCAGCTCCATCTCGGCGCCGATGGTCAACCGGACGAATGCCGCTACTTCTCTCGACTGGACGAGGTCACCCCGGCGGACAGCCAAGAGTGGGGAGCGTGGCTCGATCCGGCCGAAGGCATGATCGGATGGCCGTCCTTTCAGACCAAGGACGGCAAGATGTACGGACGCGTCTGGGCGCCGGGCAACAGCCGGGTTCCGCCGCGAAAAATGGAGGAAACGCTGCAATACGTCGACCACGTCGAGCAACGCCAATTGCAGATGATGCTTTACGGCGGCCCTACCGGCGGCACGCCGCCCGCCCCGAGACCGAGTACATCCTCGTCAGCGCGATCGATGCGACGGGCCAAGCGTGGGTCGAGATCGATGCCGGCATCGACATCAATCCGGCCGGCTTGACATTGCCGAGCGTTCCTTTGGCGGCCTGAACGGAGCCACTCTATGAACCCCGCATCCGATGGTTCCGCCCCCGCGATCCTCGACGCGCTCGGCGTCGGCCTGCCGATGCTTCTGCTGCAGTTCCTCTTGGTGCTGGCCTTGCTGGTGGCCGGCATCTTTATCTATATGGCGGTGACACCGTTTCACGAGCGTGAGCTGTTGCGCGACGGCAACCCCGCCGCGGCGACGGTGCTCGGGGCGCCCTCGTAGCATTGGCGATCCCCTTGCCGCGCTGTTGGCGACCAGCGGGGCGGCGCTCGATATCCTGGTGTGGGGAGTGGTGGCCGTCCTGCTTCAGCTATTGACCGTAGCGATAGTGTCGCATCTGCTCCGGGGATGCGCGGGATGATCGAGGCGGGCCAAGTCGCGGCGGCAATCCCGCTGGTCGCGGCCCAGCTGTCGATCGGTCTGTTGAATGCCGCGGCAATGGTGCCGGCTTGAGAGCGACATACGAGGAGGAGGCTCATGCTCAGTTTTATCCGCAATCTGGTCGGCGTGAAGGCGGACAAGGCCGTGCAGGCCGGCGTCGAGGCGCTTGTGCGGTGGGATCCCCAATCGGCCAGCGAGGCTGAGCTGCGCACGATGGAGCAGCATCTCGACGATCTCGGCCGGCAGGTTGCGACGGCGCGGCAGAGCTTCGAGAGGGAGCAGAAGGAGGCTGATGCGATCCAGGCGCTCTCTCACCAGCGGATGGTCGCGGCCGAGCAGCTGGAAAGCAGATCGCGGCAGAGACCGATCCCACGCGCAAAGCGGGCCTCGAGCGAAGCATGGCGGACTCTGGTCACGATGCTGGAGCAGATGACGCCCGGAGATCGAGCAGGAAAAGAAGGACGCCGCCGACGCCAAGGATTTCCTCGAAATGCTCGAGAAGACCTATGCGGAGGCGGGCGGCAAGCTGAGACAGGGCCGGTCCGAGTTGGAACGCGCGCGCCGCGACATGGCGCGCGCCGGGCAGCAGCGGCAAGTGGCCGAGCAGCAGGCCGAGGCCGGCGCGTCGTGCAGCTGGCCTGACCAGTGCCACGAGCAGCATGACGGTGGCACTAAAGGCGATGCAGGAAGCCGCGGCGAGAGACCTCGCTTCGGCGGACGCAGCCACGGCGAAGGCGAAGCTGCTGCGCCCGACGCAGCCGGAGCAGGAGGATCCGAACATCGCGGCCGCGCTCGCGGCGGCGGCCGGCAGATCCCCGGCGCCCGCAAAGCCCGAGCGACCGGTTGGCAGCACTCAGGGCGCGAACTGGGGGCTGAATTTCGCCGATAGCGGGATCGGGGGACCTTTCCTTCCCGGTCAGAATCTGCGCAAGGCGTCGCCTGATTCAGCGTCCGTCCTACGCCGCGTCGTGAAAGATGATCCCGAGGGTGAAACGCCGGCCCGAGCGCAAGCGGCTCACGCCGTGGCGCATCGTCACCCGATAGGCGCCGCGCGTGCCTTCGACCGGCCGGTGATGGACCGGGAAGATGACGGCCTCGGCCTCGCCGCAACGGCACGACCTCGCCCTTGACTGGGCGCGTGGCCGCTGCTCGACCAGCAGGAACTCGCCGCCGGTGAAGTCGTCCTCGGGCGCGCTGAGCAGCACGGTCAGCTGCAACGGGAAGACCAGATCGCCGTAGAGGTCCTGGTGCAGGCAGTTGTAGTCGCCCGGCCTCGTATTTGAGGATCAGCGGCGTCGGCCGCTCCTGGCCCGCCGTATGGCACTCCGCAAGATAGGCGTCGAGTGCGGCCGGAAACCGTCCGTCGTCGCCGCAGCCGCTCGCGCCAGCGATTGGCGATCGGCGCGAGCTGCGGATAGATCGCCTGACGCAGTGCCTCGACCATGTCGGGCAGCGGGTAGCGCAGATATTTGTACTCGCCGCGGCCAAAGCCGTGGCGCTGCATGACGACGCGGCTGCGAAACGCCTCCTCGCGATCGTAGAGCGCGGCGAGCCCGCGGCACTGCTCGGTCGTCAGCAGCGCCGCGGTTGTCGCATATCCCCGCTCGTCGAGCGACGGCCGCGACGTCTCGCCAATCGACCGCGGCGACGCGCTCCTACCGCCGCGGCTTCAGGCCGCCGCCTCATCGGGAGCCACGGCCTGCGTTCGCGGGCGAGCAATGCCCGCTTGCGCTCCAGCCCCCAGCGATACCCGCCGAGATCGCCGTCGCTGCGGATCACCCGATGGCACGGCACGATCAGCGCCAGCTTGTTGGCCGCACAGGCCTGGGCGACGGCGCGCACGGCCTTGGGCTGCCCGAGTGCCGCGGCGATCTCGCTGTAGCTTGCGGTCTTGCCCAACGGGATCTTCTGCAATGCCCGCCAGACCCGCGCCTGGAACGCCGTACCTCGGATGTCGAGCGGCAGGTCGAGGTTTTGGTCGGGTGCGGTGATGAACCGGACGATCCGATCGGCCCAGCCGCTTGAGCCCGGCATCCTCGGCGATCACCGCAGCCGCGGGGAAGCGTTGCCGCAATGCCGCGCCGAGGCTGTCGCGATCGTCGCCGAGTGCGGTCATGCAGATGCCGCGCTCGGTCGCGGCGACGAGCGCCCAGCCGAGCGGGGTCTGCGACCGTCACAAAGCGGATCGTCTCGCCGCTGCCCGCCGCGGCGCCGCGCCCCGGGGTCATGCCGAGCCCGGCGGGTGCGGCTTCATAGGCGCGCGAGCTCGACCCGAACCCGGTGGCGTAGATCGAGGCGGCGATCGGCTGCCCGGCGTCGAGCTTCTCGCCGAGCCGGCCGAGCCGGTGGCTGCGCGCGTAATCGCGCGGGGTGACGCCGGTGATCTGCTTGAACACCCGGTGGAAGTGAAAGCGGCTGATCGCCGCCGCGTCGGCGAGCTCGGCCAAGCTCGGCATGGTTTCGCTCGTCCGCAACAGCGCGCACGCCTTCTCGATCGCCGCGATGATGCCGCGAAGCGGCCGAGCCGTCGGTCGGGCGGCAGCGCTTGCACGCTCTGAACCCGGCGGCCTCTGCCGCTGCCGTCGTCTCGAAGAACACCGTGTTGGCGCGCAACGGCCGCCGTGACGCGCAGCCCGGCCGGCAGTAGACGCCGGTCGTCCGCACACCGTAGAAGAAACTTCCGTCCGCGCCGGCGTCACGGTTCTCGACCGCCGTCCAGCACTCCTCTAGGTCCAACATCTTTCAGCTCCTCCGCATATTTGGTGAGCCTAAGATGGCGGAGGGAGCATCTCCGCTCTATCCGATGCTTGCTTTCTAATTCAGGCGGGCTTGCGCGCCAGCGCCTCGATCATGGAAAGCCGGCCTTCGGCCAGGCTGCGCATCCAGTTGATCCGCCATTCCTTGGCATTCTCGCCCGTCACAACGTGCTCGCCCAAGGGCGGAAGTCCTTCCGCTTCCAGTTGCTCCAAGACCGGAGCAAGAGCGTCGCAGCAAGCTGCGGACTGGCATCGCGGACAAATACGATCTGGAAACCGGCTGCGAGCAAACCGCCGCTTATTTCATCCGGGGTGGCGAGGAAACTCGATGGCGGTCGTGGTGGCCCATGGCAACGGATAGTAGGGCTCTCCCGCTGACCGGCCCCGGCCAAGGATAGGGCCAGTACAGCCGCCGGGGCGAAGCACGCGAAGCGCTTCGCGGAAGACGCCTCGCTTATCTGAGATGTTCATCAGCGCGGCCTGCGAGTAGGCGTGATCAAAGCTGTCGTCCGGCACCGGAAGCGCGAGGTGCCGAGCCGTGCAGGATGCGCACGCGGTCGGCGAGCCCGGTAGCGAGTGTTGAGCTCGCGCGCCGCCGTCGCAGAATTCCACTGTCACGTCCACTCCGGTGACATGGCATCCGTACTTTGCAGCGATCCATCGGGCCGGCCCGCCGATGCCGCAGCCGATATCGAGCAGGCGATCGCTCGCCCTTGGCTGCAGCAGCCGAGGCCAGCTCCTCGGTCGCGATCGCGCCCTTTCCGTGGAAATGGTCGATCGGTGCGAGGGTGTCAGGCGTGATCGCGACATCCGGCCCGTTCACGTTCGAAGCGCAGTCAGGACGCGCGCGGTGATGCCCTCAGCTCGCATAGTGCTCCTCGACCTGCCCCTCGTCAGTCAAGCAACGCTTCCCTCGTCAGGCATTTGGACGGGCATCCGCGTAGCGCTTCGGCAGCATCGCGTGGATGCCCTTGTTGCCGTCGACCAGCTGGGTCACCCGCATGTCGACGGCGAGGCTGCAGAACATGTAGGCGTCCTCGGGCGAGAGACCGAGGCGCTCGCCGATCAGCGTGATCATCTGCGCGCAGCGCCGTCTTGGCGGCGTCGTCGAGATCCTCGTTGAAGCCCATCGTGATGTGGTGCGACGGGGTCTCGGCGCGCGGCAGGTCGAATTTCAGGTCCTTGCGCAGGACCAGGCGAAAGGTGCCGCTGAGTGCGGTTTCGAGTGCGGTCACGCAGACCTCGCCGTCGCCCTGCACGCCGTGGCCGTCGCCTGCCGAGAACAAAGCCCCCGGCGCCCATACCGGCAGATAGAGCGTGGTGCCGGCGACCAGCTCCTTCAGATCCATGTTGCCGCCGAACTCGCGCGGCACGATCGAGGTCACCGCACCGTAGACCGGCGGCGGCGCCACGCCCCATGACGCCGAAAAACGGCGCCAGCTCGATCTCCGCACCCCACGGCACGGTGGCGATGCCGCGCTGGCGGTCGATCCGGTGTGCCAGATCCGGCGGATCGGAAAATCCTCGGGCAGCGTGCCGGAGAGCGGCCGGATCCGGGTGTAGCCCCAGTTCTGCCGCGGGTCGATCGCCAGGATCTGGATTTCGAGCACATCGCCGGGCTCGGCGCCCTCGACCGCGATCGGCCCGGTCAGGATGTGCGCGCCGAGCCGCGGCTCGAGCCCGCGGTGGATCGCCAGATGGTCCGGGAGAATGTCGAAGCCGTCCCCTTCGGGGAGCACATCGGGTCCGCCGGAGACGCACTCCATCGTCACCGTGTCGCCTGAAGCGACCGACAAGACCGGCTTCAACCCGGCATCGAAGAACCCCCAGTGACAGGTCTCCGGGCTGGCCCGCAAAACGTGATGCTGCGACATCGACAGACTCTCCGCGTTATAAGCGGGTCGATCCTAACCAGATCTTCGGCGCGAGGCGAGCGCCGCCGGTTCCTCGCGATCGCATTGCGCAATTGACAAATTGCGGCAATTATGCTATATCAGCACCTCTTTCGAGGGCCAGCAGTGTCTACTCTCAGCAATGGGCGGTCACCGCGACACTCGAGCGAGATTGGCCTGAAGCAGCGGCCGCTCTACAGATCCTTGCAGATGAGCTGTACGCTGCAGACGCGCTTGGCCGCGCACGCCGTGATCCGCTGACATGTCGACACAGTCGCAGGATGGCATCCTGCGCCTGAACACCAGTCCAGGAAGGGATATCAGCCCCTACAGATCGGTTTCCGCGGTCTGGCCCGGGGGCGAGGGGATCCGGCTCCAGCCCGACCAATCGCCGGGAACGGGATTGTTCGGGTTGCGGTCCTTCCGCCAGCAGATGCTCTCGCCGTTGGGCGCCTCGACTGCACGGGGTGACCCTTGGTCATAACGAATGTTTTGGTCGCGACGTAGCCTTTGCCGCGATTGCCGCAATCGGCGCTGTTGGTGTATCACCGCCTCGACGTTGACCCGGTCCCAGGTCGGGTTGTTGAGGATCAAGGTGGCCGATTGGCTCGATCTCGACGAGCAGGCTCCCATCAAGAACAGTGCGAAAAGCGATGCCGGATATCGGCTTCCATCGGCCCTCAGCTCACTCGGAAATGCTGCATTGCTGCCAGTCCAGCTGCAGCGTCTCCTCAGGCGCTTCTTCCGGCACGTAGTGGCCGCAGTGGCAGCGCGCCGCCCGGGCATTGGCCGCGTAACCGCGTTGCCACACCGCGAGCACGTCGCCGTGGACACCTTCCGGTATGGCTGCGCGCCCCCAAATCACCAATAACGGAACGGTGATCTTGCGTCCGGCCTCGAAGTCGGCCTTGTCCATTTCGAAGTCGCAAGTTGGGCAGGCGCGATAATCGGCGCACGAGCCTTTGATGGTCTTCCAGTTAAAGCAGCGGACATACTCGGCAAATGCCGCGGGATCGAAGAAGCCGAGCCCGATGCCGGGCTTCGACAATTTCTTCTCCATGTACCACTGTGCCGGAACCGCGGCCATCATCCGCTCGGGAAAGTCGTAGGGCTGAGCCATCAGCGCCCAATGCCACGAGCGCAACGCCCATTCCTTCGAGGTGTGGGTCCAGATGTGGTGGTTGGGCAGAATGTCGATCAGCGCGGCGCGCTTCACCCGGTCGGGATGGTCGAGGCACATGCGGGCGGATGGTGCGGGCGCCGCGGTCGTGCCCGGCGACAAAGAATTCGCGATAGCCGAGCCGTCTCCATGACCTCGACCTGGTCCTGCGCCATCGCCCGGAACGAATAGTTGATGTTGTTCTCGCCGCCATCGTCGGGCCGACGCTGTCGCCGTAGCCGCGCAGATCGGCGGCGACGACGTGAAATCGCTCGGCCAGGCGGTTGGCGATCTTGTGCCAGGAGACGTGGGTCAGCGGGTTGCCGTGCAACAGCAGCAGCGGCGGGCCGTCGCCGCCGTGCCGCAGATGGATGCGGGCGCCGCTCGTGGCGATCTCCGTCCGGGTGAACCCTTCGAACATTCTGCCCTCCGCCGCTGTGCGCCAACGGGGCAATCTACCCTCAGCCGCGGGCTCGTGTGTGGCTGAATTCGCCACCCGCCGCGGCGAGCAGTCGCAGTGATGACAGCATTGCGGCGGCGCACTAAAGTTGCGCCATGGACGGTGAGTTCCCGCATACCTCATCCGGATTCGGCATCCTCGACCTTCAGCGGCCGGTGGTGCAGAGCTTGCCGCTGGTTCTCGCCTCGCCGCACAGCGGCGCCGAATATCCGGCTGATTTCCTCGCTGCCTCGCAGCTCGACCCGTTGGCCCTGCGGCGGTCGGAGGACAGCTTTGTCGACGAACTTTTGCTGCGGCACCGCGCCTCGGGGCACCGCTTCCCGTCGGCCCGCTTTCCGCGGGCCTATGTCGATGTCAATCGCGAAGCTTACGAGCTCGATCCGAGCATGTTCTGCGACGCACTGCCGAAGTTCGTCAATGCCGGCTCGTCGCGAGTCCGCATGGGTCTCGGCACGATCGCCCGCCTCGTCGCCAGCGGTGAGGAGATTTACGCAGACAAGCTCCGCTTTGCGGAGGTGCAGGCACCGGATCGAACGCCACTATCGGCCGTATCACCAGGTGTTAAGTCGGCTCGTCGAGGAAACCGACGCCCTGTTCGGCGGCTATCTCCTTATCGATTGCCATTCGATGCCCTCGGGGGTCGGCTCCGGCTGCGGACGAAGCTGGGCCGACATCGTCCTGGGCGACTGCCACGGCGGCGCCTGCGCGCCGGAAATCCTCGAGGCCGCCCGCCGCTTCCTCGCTGAACGCGGCTTCACCGTCGCGATCAACGCGCCCTATGCCGGAGGGTTCACCACCGACCACTACGGGCGTCCGGACCTGCACCGTCACGCGCTGCAGATCGAGATCAATCGGGCGCTCTACATGAATGAGCAGAACTACCGCCGGAAACCGTATTTCGCGCGGCTGGCGCGGGAGCTGACCGAGCTCGTCACGCGATTAGGCCGTACAGTGGAGGATTGCCTGGCAAGGCCGGTCGCCACACCGGCATAGCCAAAGGCTGGCCGATTGACGCGCCGCTCCAGCATCCACACCTGATGGGTGCAGCTGTCGGAGAGGTCGATGACCGCAGTCCGGTCGGATTTTGCCGATCGCGCAGAACTGGCAAGCCTATAGCGAAGATGAGCACGCGATCTGGCGCCTGCTGTTCGAGCGGCAGCAGCGGCTGCTGGTCGGGCGCGCCTGCCGCGAATATCTCGACGGGCTCGCGCGGGCTCGGTGTGGCGGCGGACGGGATCCCGGATTTCCGAGGCCTCGAGCGATATCCTCGACCGCGCCACCGGCTGGCGGATCGTGGCGGTGCCCGGGCTCGTCCCCGATGACGTTTTCTTCGCTCATCTCGCTCGGCCGGCGCTTCCCGTCGACCTGCTTCATCCGGCGCCGCGACCAGCTCGACTACATCCAGGAACCGGACGTCTTCCACGACATCTGCGGCCATGTGCCGCTGCTGATGAACCCGGTCTTCGCCGACTACCTGCAAGCCTATGGCGAAGGCGGGCTGAAGGCGCTCGGGCTCGGACATCTGCCGCGCCTGGCGCGGCTCTATTGGTACACCGTCGAGTTCGGGCTGATCGCGACGGAGGAGGGGCTGCGCATCTACGGGTCCGGGATTCTGTCCTCCGCCGGCGAATCGGTCTATTGCCTCGACGACCCGCGCCCGCGCCGGCTGCGGTTCGATCTGCGCCGGATCATGCGAACGCGCTATCGGATCGACGATTTCCAGCAGCTCTATTTCGTCATCGACGACTTCCAGGAGCTGTTCGAGGCTACTCGTCCCGACTTTGCGCCGATCTACCGCGAGATCGCCGCTTTGCCCGATCTCGAGCCCACAGCGCGCCTCGATCAAGACCGCGAATTCGCTCCCCATCGCCCGAAGGCGCGTCGCAAAAAATTGGGCCACGCATCAGCGCGGCCCAAGTTTAGGGAGGAAACGCCTAGAAGACGTACGGCAGGACCACAACCGGTGATCGTTACCGCACTGCACAATCTAAGGCATTTCGCCAGGATGTCAAGATGCTTTTACGAAACGCGTTGGCAATGCTGACGATTCGCGGCGAGATCAGACGCTTAGGGCACACTCGACAGCCGGGCGATGTGCGGCGCACAACGACCGAGATGATAGTGCCACCCGGCGTGCGACAGCATCGCGCGGTGGCGTCAGAGGAGCGTCCGTGGACGCGCGGTGGGGGACCTCCTGCGGTGACATCGAGTGCGACTGCCGGCGAGACCTGGCTCGTCGGCGACGTCGGCGCCACCAACGCGCGGTTCGGTTTGGTCTCGCCGGAAGGCGAGGTGCTCCACACGCGCACGCACGCCGTCGCGGATCATCCGACGATCGCCGAGGCGATCACCGCCTATCTCGGCGAGCGCGGGGCCTTGCCGATGCCGCGGCAGGGCGCGATCGCGATCGCCTCGGCGATCACCGGCGACCGCGTCGCGATGACCAATCATCCGTGGAGCTTTTCGATCTCCGGCATTGAGGTCGCAGCTCGGCTTGGACCGGCTCGAGGTGATCAACGACTTCACCGCGCTGGCGCTGGCCCTGCCGCGCTTGGCACCGGAGCACCGGCTGCAGGTCGGCGGCGGCGCGCCCGCGGTCGGCGCACCGCTCGGGCGTGCTCGGCCCGGGATCGGGGCTCGGCGTGTCCGGGCTGATCCCGGCCGGCGCAGGGTGGATCCCGCTGGCTGGCGAAGGCGGGCACGCGACGATGGCGCCGGCCACCGACCGCGAGAGTGCCGTGCTCGATCGCATGCGCCGGCATTTCGATCACGTCTCGGCCGAACGCGTCCTGTCGGGCCCGGGCTGGTCAATATCTACAACACCTTGGCAGGCGCTCGACGGGGTGCCGTCGCGGGGCTATACCGCGGCGCAGATCACCGATCCCGAAATCGGCGCGGCCGACCGGCTCTGCGCTGAGACGACGACGTTGTTCTGCGCGATGCTCGGAACGATGGCGGGCAATCTGGCGCTGACCCTCGGCGCCCGCGGCGGGATCTACATCGGCGGCGGGATCGTGCCGCGGCTCGGTCAGCGCTTCGCCCAATCGCCGTTTCGCGCGCGATTCGAGGCCAAGGGCCGGTTCAGCGCCTATCTCGCTGCGATCCCGACCTATGTCGTCACCCACCCGTTGCCGGCGTTTCTCGGCTGTGCTGCGGTGCTCGCCGACTGAACGGTCACGAGGCGCGGCCCGACAGGTGCAGCCCGGCGACGCCCAGGACGATCAGCGCCAAAGACAAGAGCTTCCAGGCTCCGGCGGGTTCGCCGAACCACAGGATCCCGATCGCCGCGACGATCGCGGTGCCGACGCCGGACCAGACGGCATAGGCGATCGACAGATCGATCCCGCGCAGCGCGAGCGACAAGAGCGCAAAGCTCGCCGCATAGCAGACGACGACGGCACCCGTCGGACCGATGCGGGTAAACCCCTGGGAGAGCTTCAATGATGTTGTCCCGCAGATTTCCAAGACAATCGCGGCAGCGAGATAGAGGACGCTCAAGAGTGCATCTCCTAGTCGGGGTGTGGTAAAATAGCTCGGATGTGGACGTGTGGGTGTGGTGTGATGACCGAACCGGTTGAGCGGGGTGTCGCGGCCGGCGCGCGCGAGCGATTGCGCATTCGTGCCGGCGACTTCTCGGGTAATACGGCGGGGCTGGCTCCGGGTAATGTCCAGGCCAATCTGGTCATTCTGCCAAAGGCGCTGGCCCACGATTTCCTCCGTTTCGCGCAGGCGAACCCGAAGCCGTGTCCGGTGCTCGCGGTCGCCGAGGCCGGCGACCCGCGTATGCCGGGCCTGGGTCGAGGATCTCGATATCCGCAGCGATCTGCCGCGCTATCGGGTGTGGCGGCGCGGCGAGCTCGTTGAAGAGCCAACCGACCTCTTTCATGTCTGGCGCGACGATCTGGTGAGCTTTGCCCTCGGCTGCTCGTTTTCGTTCGAGCACGCGCTCCTCGAAGACGGGATCGAATTGCGTCACATCACCTGCGGATTGAATGTCCCGATGTATCGGACCAGTATCCCATGTACGCCGGCCGGTCCGTTCTCCGGTCCGCTCGTCGTCTCGATGCGGCCGCTCAGACCAAGGGACGCGATCCGGCGATCCAGATCACTTCGCGCTTCCCCTCGGTGCACGGCGCCCCGGTGCATATCGGTCTGCCCGGAAGCGATCGGCATCAGGGATCTGGCCAAGCCCGATTACGGCGATGCCGTTCCGGTGAAGAGCGACGAGCTGCCGGTGTTCTGGGCCTGCGGCGTCACTCCGCAGGCGGTGATCGCCGAGGTCAGGCCCGGATTTCTGCGTCACCCACGCGCCGGGATCCATGCTGATCACCGACCTGCGCAACACCACGCTGGCGAGCCTATAGGCGGGTGCCGCCGATGGCGGGCCGACCCGACTCGCGCACGCTCGTCGACCGGATCGAGCGGCTGATCCACGTCGATGTCGGGCGCAACATCACCGGGCTGTTCGATGCCGCTCGGGGCGCGCTGTGGGGCGCTGCTTCGGCACTAGCGAGCGTGCCGTCCGCCCGAGTCGGGCTGATCACCGGTTTCTATGTTCCGCAGGCGCTCCCCGGCGGCGGAAACCGATGGGCCGGTGGGTGCTGCCTTGCTCGCAAAGGGGCTCGAGGCGGTCGGTATCCGGTGCCGGATTGCGACGGACGAGCCGTGCCGCAGCGCCTGCGCAGCCGCGCTCGCGCGGCGCCGGGATTCCTGAAGTGCCGATCGATGTCGTCGCCATCGGTGCTCCCTCGACCCCGCTGATCGAGGCATGGCGACAAGCGAGCATCACGCACGCGATTGCGATCGAGCGCTGCGGACGCAGCACTGACGGCGCTGCCGCGCAATATGCGCGGTCAGGACATCGGTTCGTACACCGCGCCGCTCGATGACCTGTTCACGGCCGGTCCGTGGGACACGATCGCGATCGGCGATGGCGGAAACGAGATCGGGATGGGTGCCATCTCCCGCTCGTTGATCGCGGGACACGTCGCGCACGGCGAGACGATCGCGTGCGTCACCGCGGCGCGGCACCTGATCGTGGCCGGCGTGTCGGGTTGGGGGCCTACGCGCTCATCGGCGCGCTCGCCGCGCTTCGCGAGGATTGGCGTGCGGCATTGCTCGCCTGCCTCGACGAGACGGTCGACCGCGCTGTGCTCGAGGCGACCGTCGAGCACGGCCCCGCGGTCGACGGCGTGTCGCGCCTGCGAAACGCTGACCGTAGACAACCTCGACATCGCCACACACCATCGCATCTTGCGAATGGTTCGCACCATGGTCGAGCGAGGGCATGCAATATAAGGAGTTCATCTTCGAGAATTATCACCACGACCCTACGGTCTCGACCTTGTCGCTGCGATATCGGTTCGCGGGTGGCCCGCGATTTGAAGAAACAGCTGGTTTTCGATTTTATACCGCGACAACTTTCGCCGGAAGCGAGCGAGGTTCTCGATCGCATCTTCCGCTTGATATTTCTGATGTCCGGGGTGAGCTACTATAAAGCTTTTGTTCCACAGACGCTGATTTGCGAGCTCTTTCCGGTGGATTGCATCACCGCCGATTTCTTGCAGAAGTTCTATGAAAAAGGCTTGGCCGAGTTCGCCTTCAGGAACCGGATCTCGCTGCGCGACCATCTTGAGATCCGGTGGTCTGCCACTCTGCCGGCAGCGCCGGTTGCCCTCGACATGCCACGGCGCACTTGCGTGCCGGTGGGCGGCGGGAAAGACTCGATCGTCACGCTCGAATGCCTCAAGCGCAGCGGCGAACCGCTGACCTTGTTCTCATTGGGTGACGCCGAACCGATCCGCGCCTGCATCGCGGCGGCCGGGCTGCCGTTCATCCGGGTTCACCGCCGGCTGGACAGCGGTCTCTTCAAACTCAACGACGGCCGGCGCCCTCAATGGCCACGTTCCAATTACCGGGATCTTGAGCGCCATCGCCTTGGCCGGCGCGGTGATGGCCGGTTGCGACGCGATCGCCATGTCGAACGAGCACTCCGCCAGCGCGCCAAACCTGCGGATCGACAACATCGAGATCAACCATCAATTCAGCAAATCCTTGGAGTTCGAAGAGGATTTCTCTGAATACGTACAGAAATCACATATCGCCCGAGCATTGCCTACTTTTCGCTGCTGCGGCCGCTGTCAGAGATCGAGATCGCCCGGCGGTTCGCGAAATCATCGCGAATATTTCCGCATTTTCCGCAGCTGCAACACGGCCTTCCGGCAATTACTGACGGCGCGCGGCAGAGGATGGTGCTGTGATTGCCCGAAATGCCGGTTCGTGTTTCTGGCGCTCTCCCCATTCATCGCAAAAGCGGAGCTGATCGGCATCTTCGGCAACAATCTTCTGGACGACGAGACCCAGCGAGACGGGTTTGCCCAGTTGTGCGGCTTGCAAGAACACAAGCCGTTCGAATGCGTCGGCGAAATCGCCGAGAGCGCGGCGCGTGATGTCACACCTGGCTAGCCATCCCCGATTGGCGGGACGATGCCGTGGTGCGCCAGCTGCAGGCTGCGCTTGCTGCGCTGCGGCAGCAAGATCCGGCCGAATACCGCGCACTATTCGAGGTCAGGCATCCTCACCGGGTTCCGGCATACCTATATGGCCATGCTCGATGCGTGCGGCTGATCTCGGCTCGCGACGCGTCGCCATCTGGGGGCTGGGCCGCGAAGGGCGAGCGGCAATCGGGTTTCTGCGAAAGCATCATCCGAGCTTACCGCTGGTGCTGCTGGATGACACAGCCGAAGCGCGCGTCCCTGAGGAATATGGCGGCAATGTCACATTCGCCTTTGGCGCGGCGGAAATCGCCAGCGCGCTCACACGAGATCGACGTCGTCGTCAAATCGCCCGGCGTCAGTCTCTATCGCGACGACATCCGATCCGCCCGCAAAAATGGGGTGCAAATAACCTCGCTGCTGAACCTATGGTTCGCCGAAGAGCCCAATCTCACAACAATTGCGGTGACCGGGACAAAGGGCAAAGAGCACGACGGCGATCGCTCATCGCGCATATCTCTGACCCGACTCGGCCGCAGGGTCGCGCTCGCCGGGAATATCGGGGTTCCGGTCACCGAGATCAGCAACGCCGAATATGCGGTCATCGAGGTCTCGAGTTATCAGGCGGCGGATTTCGATGGCGTCTGCGACCTCGGGGTGCTGACATCGCTCTACCCGGAACACGCCGATTGGCATCTGACGGTCGAGCGCTATGTTCGCGACAAAGTCAACTTGTTGGTCCGCAGCAGATGTCGCATCGTCAACGTCACCGCTAGCGACGCGGTCGACCAGGTCATCACCGGCTCGCCCGGTCGTAAGTACCTGTTCAACGAGGAGAGCGGTATTCACTCCCAGGGCACCGAAATATTCGATGGTCGGGATTGGATTGGAAATGTGTGCAATCCCTATCTCGTCAGAGCGCACAACAGATCTAACCTGTGCGCGGCGCTTGCGGTTGCGAAAATACTCGATCTCGACCTCGCCGCGGCACTCGATGCGACCCGCGACTTTCTGCGGACTGCCGCACCGGCAGCAAGAGCTCGGCGAAAGCAGAGACATCCTTTTCGTCGACGACAGCATTTCGACGATGCCCAGATCGACGATCGCAGCCTTGGCGGTTTATGCCGATCGCGATGTCACGGTGATCGTGGGCGGTTACGATCGCGGTATCGACTACGGCAAGCTTGTCGAGGCGCTAACGAGTGGTGCGGCCAAGGTCGTCATCTGCATTGGCGATACGGGGTATCGAATTTATGCCCAAACGCGCGCGGCGCTGGAGCGAATGGGTGGTTCGGGCAGCGCGATATATCAGGCGCGATTCCATGGAAGATGCCGTCTCACGTGCGATGCGGGTTACGCCGCCGGGCGGGGTGGTCCTGCTGTCGCCCGCGGCCCCCAGCTACGGACAATATCGCGACTACATCGAGAGAGGGCGCGACTTCGCCGCCAAGGCGGGGCTGAGCGGCACTCTGGGCCGATAGCAGCCATACGGGCGAGGAATGGCTGCCATCCACTGCCGGTGGAACGGGAACGCTTTCGCCTTAGGACGCGTACGGTTAATCAGGTAGAGCGCTGGCGCCGCCGCCGCGCTAACGGGGCGAAGCCGTCAGGCGCGGAGGCATCGTCATGAGCGCGAGCTCGCAGCTTCGATGGAGACCGCAAGCAACCACGCGGCGTGCAACGTTTTCGGCATGGGCCATGTCGATCGTCTTTGCCGCGATCGCCGCGGTCAGCTTCGCAATTGATCAGACGGTGGATCTGACCAGTCGCGGCCGGGGGCGGACACGGTGAGTTGTCGGGACCCGCCCAACTCGCTCCATTCCTGGATCGATGCCGCCTACAGTCCTTTTAGTCGCGCCGAATAAACCGCTTGTTTAGCCTAACTCTCGCCGAGCGCGATCTAAGGTGATCGACAGTCGCGCTGCCGGCTAGCAGACTGCGCCCGTCGTCCCTTATCTTGCGTCGAGAGGATAATATGAAGGCGGGGTCGCGCGATCGGAGCTGGCCGATTTTGCTCGCCCGTGATGCGGCAGCTGCTCCTCGCCGTCTTGGTGATTGGCGCGCAGCCTGCGTGCACGGCAAAGCCTTTCGTGCTCGATGGCAATGCCAGCTACGCGAGGGTCACCTACGCCGGCGACATGGAGCGCGCAACTGCGGCGGCAAAGCGGCATTGTGCACCATTCGAACGGGTGCCGCAGTTCCGCGAGATCGACGAGAACGTCGCCTATTTCGATTGCGTCCGACCCTGAGCGGCGGGTGCCGCCGATCGCATCTTGAAGCCGAGGGCGATCGCAGCAATCCTGCCTCGGCCCGATCGACCACGAGCCGGACAGCAAGGAAGGCGGATTCGCGATGACCATCGAACTCCATACCTGGAACACCCCGAACGGCCGCAAGATCAGCGTCGCGCTGGAGGAGATGGGTGTGCCCTACACGGTGAAGCCGGTGAACATCGGCAAGGGCGAGCAATTCGCCCCCGCTTTCGTGAAAATCAGTCCGAACAGCAAGATCCCCGCGATCGTCGACCCCGAGGGCCCGGCGGGCGCGCCGATCAGCATCTTCGAGATCTGGTGCGATTCTGATTTATCTCGGCGAGAAGACCGGAAAGTTTTGGCCGACCGATCTGCGCCGGCAGGTGCCGGTCCTGGAGTGGCTGATGTGGCAGATGGGCGGCTTCGGCCCGATGCCCGGTCAAGTGCACCATTTTCTGCAGGTGGCGAACGAGCAGGACCGTCGTTATGGTCTCGAGCGCTACTCGAAGGAGACGCGTCGGCTCTACGGTGTCCTCGATCGCCGGCTCGGCGAGGTCCGAGTTCGCCGGCGGCGAGATCTCGATCGCCGATTTCGCGATCCTCGGCTGGGCCTGGCGGCATGAGCGCCATCAGGTCGATTTGGCCGATTTCCCCAACGTCAAGCGCTGGTACGAGACGATGATGGCCCGCCCGGGTGTGCAGCGCGGTTTCGCCGTGGCCCTCAGCTAAGTCCAAGCGGCCGGTCCAGCGTCCAACCGGCGACATTAGCGGGCGCACGCGGTCGCCAGATGCTACGGACGCGAGGCCGCACCCGCCAAGCGCAGCAAGGAAGCTGCTGCTCGCTCACCTGTCGCTGACGCTCGCCTATGTCGCGACCGGCAAGCTCGCGCTGATCCTCGCCGGCCCCGCCGGGCTATGCTTCGCCGATCTTTCCGCCCGCGGGCATCGCGATTGCGGGGATGCTGATCGGCGGCTCGGCAACCCTGCCTTGGACCTTTCTCGGTTCCTTCCTGTTAAATGTTTGGATCGGCCATTCGGCGGGCCATCGCCTCGACGAGATCGGCGTCGCTGCGGCGATTGTGATTGCCGCAGCCTCGGCGCTGCAAGCCGCGGTCGGCGGCTCGGTCCTGCGGCGCATCGGTCGGCTACCCGACGCGTCTCGACAGCGGTCGCGAACTATCGGGCTTTCTGCTGCTCTCCCCGACCCTTTGCCTGACGAGCGCGACCCTGTCGTTGGGCGGCCTGCTGGCACTGGGACGTCGTAAAGCTGCCCGAATTGGCGACGAACTGGAGTCTCCTGGTGGATCGGAGACACGCTCGGCGTGCTGCTGGCTGCTGCCGCTGATGCTCGTGATGGCCGGAGAGCCTCGTGCGCTGTGGCGCAGTCGCGCCCTTCCGGTTGCATTGCCGATGATTTTGTTCTTCGCACTGTTTATCGCGATCTATCTTCGCGTCAGCAAGTGGGAGCACGAAGACACTCTGCTGGAATTCCGCCTCCTCTCCCAAGAAGTCGTCGACAAGATCGGTACCGGGCTCAAGGAACAGGAGGTGTTCCTCGAACAGTTGGAGCGGTCGCTTCAGTGGGCCGGCGCCGCTGTCGCGGGCCGACTTTCACCGGCTGGTTCAGAGCTTGCTGCAGCGCTTTCCGACGATCCAGGCAGTCAAATGGGCGCCGCAAATCGCATCCTGGCAGCGCGACGGCCTTCGAGGCCGCCCAACAGGCCGACCTGCCGGGGTTTGAGATTCGCGAGATCGATGCGTCCGGGGCAACGGCGGCGCGCCGGAGAGCGGGCGCGTTTCTTGCCGGTGACCTACGTTGAGCCTTTGAAGGGCAATGAGCACATCGTGGGGTTCGATCTCGCCTCGGAGGCCGGCCGCCGAGCCGCAGTGGATGCGACGCTCGATACCAGAGCCGTTACAGCGACACCGCCGATTCGCCTGGTTCAGGAGCAGGGGGAGCAAGTCGGCATTCTGCTCGTCTATGCCGTGCAAGAGGGTCCCAACGGAGTGGGCGTCGTCTCGGTTGCGCTGCGGATGGGCACGTTCATGACCGGAGTGCTTGCTCCCGTAGCTTCGATGATCGGCGTCCGGCTCGTCGATTTGGAGCCGCAAAGAGTCCTTCACAGTGGCTTTTCTCCTGCCGCCGCTGGCGTCCCGTTTAGCGACACGTTCACCTTTGGCGGACGGCGTTATGGTGTGGAGACTGCCCCGACCGAGTCGTACATGGCGCGAGCACCGAAGTTGGCAGAGCTGGGCTGTTCTTGTGATCGGCGTCTTCAGCACCGGCCTGCTTGGGTGCGTTGCTGCTCCTCGGCTCCGGATATACGCGGCGCATCGAGACGGTGGTGGACGAACGCACGCGCGATCTCGGCGGAGCGTCAACCGGCGCCTCGAGGTCGAGATCCGCGAGCGCCAGCAGGCTGAGGCCGCATTGCGTCTAGCCCAGAGAATGGAGGCGATCGGACAGCTTACCGGCGGTATCGCGCACGACTTCAACAATCTGCTCATGGTGATCGGCGGCAATGCCACGATGTTGAACGACGCCGTGCGCGACGACGCCGTACGCCGGCGCCTCACTGCCATACTCTCGCATCATCCGGCTCGTGCCACCGTGCGAAGGCTGCCGCCTTCCGTTGCATGTCAGGTTCCTCCCGTTGCCGGTTGACCCGACCCAACGTCGGTGACCCGCTCCCTTCGCTCCACGGGCATTACACCCGCTTCATCACTACTACGGAGCAGTCCGCCCCTCTCCGGCGCATCGGTACTTTCGGCCTCGCGGTTGGAGCCGCTTGCGCCTTTTCCCTTGGCATCGCCGGTCAGGTTCTCACGTTCCGTACAAGAGCCTGGTTGAGCTTCGCGCCGTCTACATGCCGGATGCCGCTCGGGCCGTATCAGGACATCCCCGAGCTGATCCCGCGGGAAGGGTCACCCCACGGTTTTGACATCACCTAATCCGCTTTCGACACTTCACTGACGGTTCGCTTGCGCTCGCCTCTCTCAACCGTGCCTGCCGGGATCATCGTCCCGGCGTTTCCGCAACGCTCACCACCGTGACTTTTGACCACAGCAGCTTGCGGTGGCTTGGGATCAGCGACCTGATCGCCGAACCCGAAGGGCCCTCCTTCATCTCTCGTACAGTTCCGCCTAACCCAGGCCGCCGAGCGCGGTGAGCGCCTGACCCGGCAGCTGCTGGCCTTTTCGCGCCGCCAGATGCTCCGGCCCGAGCCAATAGACTTGCGGCACCGCGTCCAGGATATATCCGACATGCTGTCGCCGTCGCTTCGAGCCGACATCGAGGTGACCGTGAAGATCCCGGATCAGACGTGGCCGGTGTCGGTCGATCTCGCCGAATTCGATCTGGCGCTGCTCAATATCGCGGTGAATGCGCGTGACGCCATGCCGGAAGGCGGGATGTTTCGGGTCGAGGCGCGCAACGTTACGCTTGATGCCGGTGATCCGGCGGGCGAGGGTTTGGCGGGCGATTTCGTCGCAGTAACACTCTCCGACACCGGCGCGGGGATGGCGCCGGAAGTAGCTGGCTCAGGCTTTCGAGCCCTATTTCACGACAAAGGAGATCGGGCTGGGATCGGGGCTCGGCCTCTCCCAGGTCTACGGCTTCGCCAAGCAGAGCGGTGGCGCCGCGTCGATCGTAGAGCGCAATGGGCAAGGGCACCTCGGATCACGCTTTTTCTGCCTCGCGCGGTGGAAGAGTCCGCTGCGGCGGCGTCTCATGTAACCGCTGCACCCTTGGCGCTGTCCGGGCGCATTCTCGTTGTCGAGGATGAGGCCGACGTTGCCCGGGTGACGATCGAGGTATGTGCGGGACATCGGCTATCAGGCTGTCGAGGCGAAAGACGGCCATGCCGCATTGGCCCTGATCGAGCAGGATCCGACGATCGAGCTGGTGTTGTCCGATGTCGTGATGCCAGGCGGGATGAGCGGTCTTGAGCTCGGCCGGACATTGCGGAAGCAGCGTCCCGGGCTTCCGGTCGTGCTGGCGACGGGCTACACCCAGTGGGGATCGCGCGGTGATGGACGAGGATTTCACGTTGATCGCCAAACCTTACCACCGCGAGGCGCTCGCGGCAGCCATTCGAGCCGCTCTCGAACGCGAGAATGCGCGTCAGCGGATCGCGGCGGCCAAGACCGAGAAGACGATCGGGACCTGAGCGGATGAAGCGGATTTGGTGGAGCCGAGGGGGATCGAACCCTGACCTTCGCATTGCGAACGCGACGCTCTCCCAGCTGAGCTACGGCCCCATCGCGCGTCTCGACCGGCTACGGTCGGAGCGGCGCGGACTATGGTGACCGTGCCGCCCCCTGTCAAGCGCGGCTCCAGGCGGCGCAAGCTTCCCCGCCGAGGCTGCTTCTCGCGGTCTGGGCGACTTGCGGACCCCGCCGGTAACGCTACGGTCGTTCCGCCACTCGCCGCCGATAAATCGGTCAGAGGATGCCCTACGCCTTGCTAAACCTCGATCAGCACGCTGATCATCGATCTACATCTGGCTGCTGATCGCCCAGGCGGTGCTGAGCTGGCTCCTCGCCTTCGGCGTCGTCAACCGCTACAACCGCGTCGTCGCTACGGTCTGGCGACTTTCTCTGGCGCGATGACCGAGCCGGTGCTGCGGCCGATCCGATCCGTTCTCCCGGATCTCGGCGGGATCGACATTTCGCCGGTGATCCTGATCCTGATGCTGTAGTTTCTGCGCGATCTGATGTTCGAATACCTTGCCTGACGGCCCGCTGACACTGACGCGCGACGGCCTGCGCGTGGCGATCCGCCTGTCGCCGCGGGCGAAGTCCGATCGTCTGCTCGGCATCGCGGCGCGCGGCCGATGGCGGGCGCGCGCTGAAGGTTTCGGTCACCGCGCCGGCCGGGACGGGCGCGCCAACGAGGCGCTGCTGCAGCTGCTCGCGCGGGCATGGCACTTGCCGCGCCGCGATCTCTCGATCGTTGCCGGCGCCACAAGCCGCAACAAGACCGGTGCGCGTGGCCGGCGATCCGCGACGAGCTGATCGACTAGGCTCTCCGCCGAGATCGCCGACGCCTGCCGGGCTCGTGAGACGGCGGCTGCGATGACCGATGGAGCTCCTTTCGCTGATCATCGCCGGGATCGCCTTTTGCGGAAGCCACGTTCTGCTGTCGAGCACGCGGCTTGCGCGGATCGTTGCGCGACCAACTGGGCGAGCGCGGCTTTCTCGCCGTGTACTCGGCTGACCGCGTTGGTGACCTTCGCCTGGTTCGTGGTCGGCCTATGCCGCACGCACCGACCATCGTGCTTGTGGCCCAGGCAGCGGTGGACGGCGCTCGTTCCCGGTAGTGGTCATGCCGCTCGCGACGATCCTGCTGGTCGCCGGCTACTCGACCCCCAATCCGACCGCCGTCGGCATGGAGCGATCGGCCGGGGCGGACGATCCGGCCCCGGGCCTGCTGCGCGTGACGCGCCATCCGGTGATGTGGGCGATCGGGCTGTGGGCGATCAGCCATGTGATCGCCAACGGCGATGCTGCGCTCGTTGCTGTTCTTCGGCGCGTTCGCTGGCTTGGCACTCGGCGGCACCGTGCTGATCGACCGCAAGAAGCAGCTCGCCCTCGGCAGCAACTGGTCGCGGCTCGCCGAAGTTACCTCGAACCTGCCGTTTGCCGCGCTCTGCTCGCCGGCCGCACCCGGCTTGCGCTGGCGCGATGTCAGCCTGCTGCGGATCGCCGCCGGCCTTCTGCTCTACGCCGTCCTCTACCTCGCTCACCCGATCATCACCGGGCTTCCGGTGGTGATTCCGTAGCCCTCCCCTCGAACCTCGGCCGCGTAAGCTCGGTCTGATCCGCGACCATCGATAGGAGGACATCGCCATGCTGTTGCCGCTTGCAGGACGCCGTCTCTACTACGATCTCGCCGGCCCCGAGGACGGACCGGTCGTCTGCATCACCCATTCGCTGGCTTCCGACGGCGGCATGCTGGGCCGAGCAGATGCCGCCGCTGCTGCAGGCCGGGTTCCGCGTGCTGCGCCTCGACATGCGCGGGCATGGCGGCAGCGACCCGGTTGCCGGCGACTATACGATGACAGGCGCTCGCCGGCGATGTCGCCGCGGTGCTCGACGCGCTCGCGATCCCGCGCGTGCATTATATCGGCCTGTCGATCGGCGGCATGATCGGCCAGGCCTTCGCGATCGAGCACGGCGCCAAGCTGATCTCGGCGATGTGGTGCGACACCTTGCCGGCGAGCCCCGCCGGGCGCCGCGGCGCTGTGGGCCGAGCGGATGAACACCGTGCGCCGGGCGAACTCGCTCGAGCCGCTCGCCGACGGCACGATGGAGCGCTGGTTCACCGATGCCTTCAAGCCGCGGAAGCCCGGGTCGGTGGAAGCAGATCCGCGACACCGTCGCGGCAACCACGCCGGCCGGATATCTCGGCTGCTCGGCGGCGATCATGAATTTCGACTTCACCGCCCAGCTCCCGGCGCTGCGCGTCCCGGTCCTGGTGGTGTGCGGCGCCGAGGATCCCGGCACGCCCGCCAGCGAGAACCGCCGGCTCGCCGGGCTGGTTCCCGGCGGCCGCTACGAGGAGATCGCCGAACGCCCGGCATTTCCCGAATGTCGAGCACCCCAGCACCTTCAACCGCATCATGATGGGCTGGCTCGAAGCGCAGCAGCGCGCAGCCTTCGCTGACCGCCTGCTGCCCTCGCTGCTTTGCAATGAATCTGCAAGCAGGACATTCCTTCCCAGCCGTGCTCGAACCGCGGCCGTCGTATTGTCATTGCGACGCGCGGGTCTGACCCGCGGGGAAAGCAATCTCGGGCCGCTGGGTCACTCTTGCTCGGGATTCTTGCGCGGAGCCGTCCTCCCGCAATGACGGGGTGGGCGCCGGTCATCGCGAGCGGAGCGATCCTCGCGCCGGCAGAGGCCGGGATCCCGGGGCTGGAGTCGCAAGAGTTTTTCGGCCCCCGCTCGATGCGGCCACTTTGCGGTTGTCCGGATACGGCGGCGGCCCGCTGTGTCTGCAGCAGATCTGCAAAGCGTGGGCTCCTCTTCAGGTTGCAGGACCGGAATGCGGCCGGCAGGGTTTCCGACCGCCCCTTTGCGAACGGCCTTCCGCGCTCCTCCCTGCTGCAGCGGCATCTCCCCCGACCTCATCAACCATTTCCGTGCCCCTTGCGCTGATGGCGCCTCTCGACCAGGCGCCGCGATCCGCCTTTGCGCGTATATGCGCGGCAATTAGGCAATTTTACGGGTGCTCAGTTCGCAATCCGCCACCGGATCGTCACTGCGACCCGCGGGGAAGCAATCTCGGGCCGCCGGAGCCTCAGTTCACGTTCGGGATCGCGCCGTCGCAAGCGAAATCTGCTGGAAGCGCGGCTACGCCAGCGCCAGCCGCCTAGTGTCGCGGTAGCCGGTTTCCGACAGCTCGCCCCAATCCATGATGCCGGCGAGAAAGGCCATGTAGCTGTCGTAAACCTTGCGGGTCAGCGGGTCCTTGGCGGCGACATCGGCGAGCACCTCCTTGCTGAGCTTGCCGAACATCCTTGATCAGCTCGTCGCTGAACCGCAGGATCTTGATGCGCTTGTCGGCGCGCAAGACGCTTGAGCGCACTTGACGTTCTCGGCATTGAACTGGGCCAGCGATCGGGTGACCTCGGCTGCTGCTGCGGCTTCGATCAGCGCGCGCTCGGATGCGCGTCAGTCCGTCCCACAGCGTCTTGTTGATGCCGAGGGTGCGCGTTCGATGCCGGGCTCATGGAAGCCCGGGTAGTAGTAATAATCGGCCGCCTTGTCGAGCCCGAGCCAGATATCCGTCCAGGGTCCGACGCACTCGGCTGGCGTCGATGGCACCGGATTTGAGCGCGCTGACGATCTCGCCGCCGGGGATGGTCACGACCGTGGCGCCCATGCGGCGCAGGACCTCGGCGCCGAGCCCCGGCATCCGATAGCGCAGTCCCTTGAAGTCCTCCGGGCTGTTGACCTCCTTGTTGAACCAGCCGCCCATCTGCACGCCGGTATTCGTGGCCATCAACGGCTTGATGTTGAACTGCGCGTCGACCTCGTCCCACAAGCGCCTGTCCGCCGCCGAAATAGATCCACGAGCACAGCTCGTCGGTCGGTCAAACCATAGGGCACGGCAGAAAAGAAATTCAGCGCCGGCGACTTGCTCCTGAAAATAATTGTCGTCCGAATGATACATGTCGGCGGCGCCGGCGCTGACGGCATCGAACACCTCAAAGGCGCGGACGAGGCTGCCGGCCGGATAGACCGTCACCTTGAGACGCCCGTCCGACATTGCCGTGATCGATTGCGCCAATCGCTCCGCGCTGGTGCTGCGACCCGGGCAAGTCTCTGGGCCAGCCGGTCACCATCTTGAGCTCTTTGATGCCTTGCGCGATCGCCGGCGCCGGCAAGCTGCCCGGCTGCCGCGACCGCGGCCGTCGCGCCCAACAGCACGTCGCGGCGTCGCGTCTGTCATCGCGGTCTCCTTCTATGCCAGCGCCAGCCGCCGGGTGTCGCGGTAGCCGGTTTCCGACAGCTCGCCCCAATCCATGATGCCGGCGAGAAAGGCCATGTAGCTGTCGTAAACCTTGCGGGTCAGCGGGTCCTTGGCGGCGGTATCGGCGAGCACCTCCTTGCTGAGCTTGCCGAACATCCTTGATCAGCTCGTCGTTGAACCGGCAGGATCTTGATCCGCTTGTCGGCGCGCAGCACGCTTGAGCGCCTTGACGTTCTCGGCATTGAACTGCGGCGAGCGACCGGGTGACCTCGGCTGCGCTGCGGCTTCGATCAGCGCGCGCTCGGAAGCCGTCAGCCCGTCCCACAGCGTCTTGTTGATGCCGAGCGTCGCGTTCGTGCCGGGCTCGTGGAAGCCGGGGTAATAGTAATAATCGGCCGCCTTGTCGAGCCCGAGCCAGATGTCCGTCCAGGGTCCGACCCACTCGGCTGGCGTCGATCGCGCCGGATTTGAGCGCGCGTCGATGATCTCGCCGCCGGGAGTGGTCACGACCGTGGCGCCCATGCGGCGCAGGACCTCGGCGCCGAGTCCCGGCATGCGATAGCGCAGGCCCTTGAAGTCCTCCGGGCTGTTGACCTCCTTGTTGAACCAGCCGCCCATCTGCACGCCGGTGTTGATGCGCCATCAGCGGCTTGATGTTGAACTGCGCGTCGACCTCGTCCCACAAGCGCCTGTCCGCCGCCGAAGGCGATCCACGAGCACAGCTCGTCGGCGGTCATGCCATAGGGCACCGCGGCAAAGAAATTCAGCGCCGGCGACTTGCTCCGAAAGTAATTGTCGACCGAATGATACATGTCGGCGGCGCCGGCACGGACGCAGCATCGAACACCTCGAAGGCGCGGACGAGGCTGCCGGCCGGATAGACTGTCACCTTGAGACGCCCATCCGACATTGCGGTAATCGATTGCGCCAATCGCTCGGCGCTGGTGCGCGACCCGGGCAACTCTCTGACTGGCCAGCCGGTCACCATCTTGAACTCTTTGATGCCTTTGCGCGATCGCCGGCGCCGGCAAGCTCGCCGGCTGCTGCGACGGCGGCCGGCGCCCAACAGCAGTTGCGGCGTCGCGTCCTCATTGCGTCTTCTCCTAACCCAGCGCCAGCCGCCGGGTGTCGCGGTAGCCGGTTTCCGACAGCTCGCCCCAATCCATGATGCCGGCGAGGAAGGCCATGTAGCTGTCGTAGACCTTGCGGGTCAGCGGATCCTTGGCGGCGGCATCGGCGAGCGACCTCCTTGCTGAGCTTGCCGAATGTCCTTGATCAGCTCGTCGCTGAAACGGCAGGATCTTGATCCGCTTGTCGGCGCGCAGCAGCTTTGAGCGCACTTGACGTTCTCGGCATTGAACTCGGCGAGCGACCGGGTGACCTCGGCCTGCTGCGGCGGCTTCGATCAGCGCGCGCTCGGAAGCGCGTCAGCCCGTCCCACAGCGTCTTGTTGATGCCGAGCGTCGATGCTGGTGCCGGGCTCGTGGAAGCCGGGGTAGTAGTAATAATCGGCCGCCTTGTCGAGCCCGAGATCCGATGTCGAGCCACGGTCCGACCCACTCGCTGGCATCGATCGCGCCCGATTTGAGCGCGCGTGACGATCTCGCCGCCCGGGGTCGTCACGACGGTGGCGCCCATGCGGCGCAGGACCTCGGCGCCGAGGCCCGGCATGCGATAGCGCAGGCCCTTGAAGTCCTGCGGGCTGTTGACCTCCTTGTTGAACCAGCCGCCCATCTGCACGCCGGTATTCGAGGCCATCAGCGGCTTGATGTTGAACGGCGCGTCGACCTCGTCCCACAATGCCTGCCCGCCGCCGAAGTCGATCCACGAGCACAACTCATCGGCGGTCATGCCGTAGGGCACCGCGCAGAAAGAAATTCAGCGCCGGCGACTTGGCCGTCGAAGTAATAGTCGGCCGAATGATACATGTCGGCGACGCCGGCAGCTGACCGCATCAAAGACCTCGAAAGCGACGGACCAGACTGTCGGCCGGATAGACCGTGACCTTGAGGCGACCGTCCGACATTGCGGCAATCGATTGCGCCAATCGCTCGGCGCTGGTCTGGCATCCCGGCGAATCCTTGCCGGCCAGCTGGTCACCATCTTGAGTTCTTTGATGCCTCTGCGCGATCGCCGGCGCCGGCAAGCTCGCCGGCGTGCGACTGCGGCCGTCGCGCCCGAGCAAGACGTTCGCGGCGTCGGGTCTTCATCGTCGTCTCCTCCTACGCCAGCGCCAGCCGGCGGGTCGTCGCGGTAGCCGGTTTCCGACAACTCGCCCCAATCCATGATGCCGGCGAGGAAGGCCATGTAGCTGTCGTAGACCTTGCGGGTCAGCGGGTCCTTGGCGGCGATATCGGCAAGCACCTCCTTGCTGAGCTTGCCGAACACCTTGATCAGCTCGTCGCTGAACCGCAGGATCTTGATGCGCTTGTCGGCGCGCAGCACCTTGAGCCACTTGACGTTCTCGGCGTTGAACTCGGCGAGCGACCGGGTGACCTCGGCCTGCGGCGGCGGCTTCGATCAGCGCGCGCTCGGAAGCGCGTCAGCCCGTCCCACAGCGTCTTGTTGATGCCGAGGGTCGCGTTCGTGCCGGGCTCGTGGAAGCCCGGGTAGTAGTAATAATCGGCCGACCTTGTCGAGCCCGAGATCCAGTATCCGTCCAGGGTCCGACCCACTCGGCTGGCGTCGATCGCGCCGGATTTGAGCGCGCTCGACGATCTCGCCGCCGGGGATGGTCACGACCGTGGCGCCCATGCGGCGCAGGACCTCGGCGCCGAGTCCCGGCATGCGGTAGCGCAGCCCCTTGAAGTCCTGCCGGGCTGTTGACCTCCTTGTTGAACCAGCCGCCCATCTGCACGCCGGTGTTGCAGGCCATCAACGGCTTGATGTTGAACTGCGCGTCGACCTCGTCCCACAACGCCTGCCCGCCGCCGAAGTCGATCCACGAGCACAGTTCGTCGGCGGTCAGACCGTAGGGCACCGCGGAAAAGAAATTCAGCGCCGGCAACTTGTTCTGAAAATACTAGCAATACGTAACTGAACGAAGTACAA
>ERZ1370068.5028-contig-407_pt1 | contig 51237 bp, 96 predicted proteins | sample MGYA00561227_ERZ1370068 | MGnify/ENA primary metagenome ERZ1370068 (study PRJEB38410, sample SAMEA6850437) | metagenome | study: Metagenomic assessment of the ecological functions of the soil: analysis of the soil microbiota associated with the... | reverse complement strand
TGTGCTTCGTTCAGTTACGTATTGCTAATTCATTGATATAATCCTCCAGCGAGAATCATTGAAACAATGTTGGCGTGAACGACACACTTCGTACATGTCCGGCCTGCTCTTTTCCGGCGTATTTCTTGTTCCAGTGGAGTAAAGAGTGGCGCTCATCCCGTACGAGGTGTCCGTCAAGTCGGCACCGAGGTATCCCATAATAACAATCTTGTCCTTGAGCATTGCGGGAAAAAACATTGTGGTATCAAGACCCTGCTCTACGTCCAGTACCGGATAACGTCCGCATAATTCGAGGCAAGCAAACCAGTCAGTACAATGTTTCCTGTGGTTGATCCACTTCAGAAGAGAATTTGTGTGCGAGCTAACAATCTGGCTACTTTTCCAGAATCGTACTAGGCTTGCCATCTTAACAGAAAAAGCCGGTTCCGGACTCCCATTTACATCGATAACCGGATTCGACCGCCGGCACGACTTGAGGAGAGGTCAGCTTCCTGGTCTTCTGCATCGGTTTCTAGATTGACAAATCCTTCAAAAGTCGTTTGACGAATGTTTGCATCGGTGTGCTCGAGAGAGTCGCCAAATCTGCGAGTCACGCGAGAGAATCAAGTGGTTTGCTCGACTGCCCAAGCTTTTGAGGCCATCACGAGGGTTCGTCGCACCCGCCGCGGCCCCATCGCGAAATACCCCAGATTGGCAAGAGTATCGTATGCTTCAGGGCGGTTGATTGAGTCTCGGATCCGCGCGGTCGCGTGCAAAAATGATATCGAGCCCGATGACTCTTGGCTTGCAGGCACTGATATTCATGATTTTGCTGTGCGATGCCCTGCGCGCGACAAATTCCCAATATTAACGATGACGATATTCGTATCGCAGAGGGGATCGTCTCTCAGACTCCGAAGAACGCACATGTCGGCTACGATTCCCATGTCGCCGGTACCGCAGCCAAAATCGGGTCGAACGCGTTGAACAACTTGAGTTCAGTCAACTTTTTAAGCCCATAAAGTGTGACGAACACGAACAGCGTGGCGAACAGGCAGTCTATCCAGAATTTCTTCATAGGAGGAGCAGGTGGATGGAGGACCCTAGAATTTAGATGTTTGGCTTTTCCTCGGATGTCCTATCCCAAAACCTGATGCCCGCGCTCTTTCCACATTAGAAAGTATGAAGAGAAGGAATCTTCAAAAACGATAGAGCTATGTTGGGGCGAGGCCGCTCACAGCTTGTAGAAAGCACCCTGCCCCGCTTCGACCAGGAACTTTCGTCAAAACTCATCAAGCGCCTGTTGCCACATACGGGCAATTCCGTTGCGTATCCGGATCAGCGGGGTACCCGGGGTAGGAAAAAGCGCGTTCGTCGAGGCACTTGGTCCAGACGCTTACTCAGTCACAAAAACGCGTCGCAGTGCTGGCGGTCGATCCGTCCAGCCTCAAGACTGGCGGCAGCAGCATTCTCGGGGACAAGACGCGGATGGAAGAGGCTGCTCAAAAATCCTTTTTGCCTTTGTAAGACCGACACCCGCCAGCCGGGCACCTGTTGGCGGCGTCGGAGGGACGAACACGCCGATAGCGATACTGCTATGCAGAAGCGGCCGAAGCTACGAAGTCGTTTTGGTCGAAACCGTCGGCGTGGGACAGTCCGAGGTCCAGGTGCGCAAGCAGCTGGTTTTGACTACTTTGTGCTACTCACATGTTGGCGGGGGCCGGAGAATGAGTTGCGAAAGGTGTGAAGAAGGGAATTCTTGGGAATGGACCGACACCTTATCGTGATCAATAAGTGTGATGGAGAGAATGTGAAGGCGGTGATGAAGGAAGCAAAAACAAGAACTGCAACCATGCTCTTCACCTGCTAACGATGGCCTCTTCAGTGAAGGAAGTCAAGGTCATGACAGCATCTTCGATTGAGCGCACAGGCACATACGGGGAGACACTGGGACGCAATCCAAGGCGGAGCTTTCAGCGCGATTCCGGCGCGTACATGAGACGACGACAGGATCAGAACCATGTGTGGATGGAAGAACGGCTGTACGATATCCTCAATCGTATGATCCAGGGATTCATCTGCCGTTGCAGCAAGCTGAAAGACTCAATGGATGAAGGCTGTTCAGGAAACGGATCCGATGTACCCCCCTGATGCGGCACACAAATTATGGGAAGGCTCTTCGCGACGAACGCGCTTCATGATTACAATCGTTTTACGGACATTGAATTTCTGCGTTGATATCCGTCTGGTACCTTTTGCGGCAATAGTTGGTATGGTAATCAAAGGATCTCACTTTCAAAAAAGTCCGGTACAAGCGCACGCATTCAAAGGCCTGTTGAGGTCTCTTGCGAGAGCGTATTAGCACGGATACAAGGGCAAAACTCCTGTCTTGCTGCCAATCACTGAATGGCGCTTTCATTTTTGCCGCCGATCTGATTAAAGAAACTGGACATCGACTGTCGTGTGTCTTTCGTGAAAGTTTCTTCTTACTCAGGCGACGATGAGCAGCGGCCAGGGCTCACGTCTCTGATCGGCCACGAGGAAAGCGTCTTCGGCCAGGGAGATCCTGATCGTCCAGGACATTGTCGATACTGGGACTGACGCTCCAGCGTATCGCTATGGACGAACTCCGCGCCCTGGGAGTGCAAAATCCAGTAGAACACCGTCGCTGGCGTTGCTCCGCAAAGAAAGGCAGCGCGGGAGGAAGAAGGTTGACGTTAAATATGTCGGCTTTTTGAGTTGGAAGAAAGAGTTCGTCCTCGGATATGGCCTGGACTACGACGGGCTGGGGACTGCAGCTACAAGAGGGCCTTATATATAAAGGTAGCCGGGCCGGCGACATCCCAATGGGCTGCCCTCTTTTCGAAGAATAGCCACTATCTTCGCAAACCTCAAGCCATTAAGATGATCAATCTGGTATTGTGTGGATCCACCCGGTGCTGGCAGCGGAACGCACAGAGCGAAAAGCTTATCAAGAGTGCGGCTTTATTCACATTTCAACGGGCGACCTGTTTAGGTGGCACGCCAAAAATGAGACGAGCCTCGGCGAAGATACGAAAGAAATCATGAACAGCAGCGCGCTTGTACCAGATAGAGATCACCATCGCAATGAAGAAGAGAGCGACAAAGCTCCCGACGCGAGGATTTTTTGTTCGATGGTTTCCCCGCACAGTCGCTCAAGAAGCCGAAGCCCTGGACAAATTCTGAAGGGATAACGGCACGGCTATCCACCATGTGATTGCCCTCGATGTTTCGGAACAAAACGCGTGCGCGCATCGCGAAACGCCGCACCGTCGAGAACAGGGCCGACGATGAGGATGAGAAGCTCCAGCAAGGGTGAACGAAGTACTTTGCGAAGACAATCCACGTCCTGCCCTTTTATCAGAAGGCAGGAAGGCTCACGACCGTGCAGGGCGTCGGTTCCATCGATGATATCTTCAATAACATTTGCAAGGCAATTGGATAGATGTCGTCTCCCAACTGCATTGACTATGTCAAATTCTTTTCGAAATCCGGCAAAGAGGCGGTCCGGGTTGCCGGCACATTTTCATAGGGAGAAATTCATAGACAAGGTGGTCCCGACGGTGGCGATGGAGGCCGCGGCGGGATGCTCGTCGCCGGCGGCGGTATCTGCGCGCTGCTTCTGCAGCTGGCGCGTGCTGATGGCCGGACGTTCACGGTCTCGCTGCGGCGCGCCGACGCGACGACCGGCGACCTTCCGCTGCGCTGGTGGGTGATCGGCGCCGGCGTCTGCACCGTGGCGCTGATCGCCGTCACAGCGCGCTCTTCTTCGCGACGCCGGTCGTGGCACTCACGATGCTGGCGATTCGCCTTGTCGGTGCCGCTCGGCCTCGGTGGCGTTGCGCGTGCTCGGCGAAACCAACTGGGGACCGATCAGCACGATGGCCAACTTGATGCAGGCGGTGTTCGGCGGTCGTCGCGCCAGGCGATCTGCGCGCGAGCATGGTGTCGAGCGGCATCACCGGGTGCGGTCGCGGCCGAATCCGAAGGTCTCATGCAGGACTTCAGGGCCGGCGCGATGATCGGCTCGACGCCCGCGCATCCTCACTTATATGCAGCTGCATCGCCGTGCCGGTCGGCGCCCTCGCGCTCGCCGTGATGTATCCGCTGCTGCGCGACACCTACGGCATCGTCGGCGAGCAGGCGCAGCTCTTCAGCCCGACGTCGCAGCGATGGGTCGGGTTCGCGAAGATCGTGACACGCAGAGCTGACCAGGCGGCGGTGCCATCAGCGCCGAGGCTGCCGCTCGCCTGTCGTGGATGAAGAGCCTCCTTCGGCCGTCGCGGCGCGCTCATCGGCGTCGATCCTCACGCTGCTCGAACAGCGCAAAGACGCTGGCGCTCGTTCATGCCGTCGCCGACCGGAATCGGCATCGCGATGCTGATCCCGGTCAGCGCCGTCACCGTGATCTTCCTCGGCGCCGTGCTCGACGGCGGGTGTGGACGCGAGTCTCGCCCGCGACCCAGAAGCGCTACGCGATTGCCGAGCGCCTCCGGGCCTCATCGCCGGCGAGGCGCTCGTGGCCGTCCTCATCCCGCTGCTGGTGACGCTCGGGGATGTCGCTACCCTGAAGAGTAACTGGTCGCGCCACGGTTCTTGGACTGGAGTTGTGCGGGGCGTGGTCGCGCGAGGACGCGCGATCGCTCAGCACGGGCGTGCTGCGACTCGTCACGTCGCTCGAAAAAATTAGAGCCGTAGGATTCCCGTCTACGTCGTGCGAATGAGCGAGAACTTCGGGTCGGCGCCCAGGCTCTCGGCCACCGGCAGCCCCAGCTCCTTCCGGCACGATGTTGGTGCCCTGAACCAGCGCCACCATCTTGTAGAAAGCGTGCCGTCGGCTCATCCCCTCGCGCCCCATGCCGCAGTCGGAGGAGAGCACCAGCCGCTCCAGCCGGGATCACCTTCAGCGCCTGACGGATCAGGTCCGCGACCTCCGTCGGCGACTCGACCTGCAGCGTGTGGTGATCGATCGACGCCGATGCACACCTTCTTTTCTGTGATCGCCTGCCCGACTGCTTCGAGGTCGATCGGCGTTCGAGCTCTTCATCTCGAACGTGATGACATCCGCATCCACCTGATTCAGCAGCTCGAGCGCCGGCTGCATGCACTGCACCGTCGCAAACATCCGCTGCTGCGACGGGTTGCCCCAGCACGTGTGGCACCACACCTCGGTCTTGGCGCGCAGGCCCTTGACGGTGTTGTTGAACACCTTGAGCATGAACTCGGGGTTGATCACCTTGTCCACGTAGCCGCGCGCGGCGAGCAGGTGGATCTGCGGCTCCTCCATCTGAATCACCGGGCAGCCGGCATCCGCCAGGTCGTGCAGCTCCTCGTTGAACGCGTCGCTCAAGCGCCATGATGCGCGTGCGGCAGGTCCTTGTAGTGCTCGTCCTGCACCGCGAACGCGACGAGCTCCGGCGTCACCGTCCCGAACTTGACAGGCTTGGTCGTCAGACGCTGGGCGGTCTTGAACAGCTCTGCATACTGCATCTCGCCGCGGCCCGACAGGGCCGACAAGCGTGGGCATCACACGCGCTTCCAGGTAGTCGTGCAGGATGTGCCCGCGCGGAAACGCAATGCCTCCCGCGCCAGCCTTCGCCAGCTTCGGGTGCCGCGTCTCGAATCCGCTCATGTGGTGGGGTGGATAACTCGTCCAGCTCTGCCCGCCGACGTCCTGATCGAACCGGCAGTCGCCGTCGGTCACGATATCCAACCCGGCCACCTCCTGATCCCGCAGAGTACACCGACAACGCGTCGACATACTGCTCGCGGAAACGCGACGTCGACCATCGCGTCCAGAAACGACCGCGTCCCCAGGTTTTCGGTATACCAGCTCGGTCGCGGCAGCGAGCCCGTGATGGTCGTCGGCAGCAGCTTCCCGGCAGTCGCCTTCAGCATGTGTGTCTCCATCGGGTGATACGAGCAACCAAACGGTCCAGTGTCGGCCGCCGAGCGGTAGACCTTCGCCGACAGCCACCTCTTCGAGGAGAGCGCTCACAGTAACTGAAAGATTGGTTGGTGATGGTAGCGGTGCGGGGTTATGACAAAGTTGGAACGTAGAATTCGAAGGAGTCGCCGCCTGACGCCCCAGTCGCGTTATGACTGGGGGCCTGATGTCGCTGCTCTGACCGCCCAGCGGAGCTTCGCCGCCGCGGCACGTCGATTCGCGAACGTCTCCTCTTTTGCCGAGCGAACGACTTCGCTTCGCCACCTCGGCGTAGACGCCGGCGCGATGCGCCGGCCTGAACGCTTTCTTCACGCGCCGGTCCTCACCGGAGTGGAACGTGATGATCGCCACGCGGCCACCGGGCGCCAGGCTCTGAGGCAGCGGCTCGCAAGAGCGCCTCCAGCGACGGAGAACTCATCGTTGACGGCCACCCGCAGCGCCTGGAACGTGCGACGCACCGACATCTTGACGTCGCGTCTTCGCCAGCCGTGGATAGGTTGTGTTGAGCGTCGTGCGCACCAGGCGCTCCAGGGCGTCGGTGGTCGTCACCGGCTGCTGCTTCAGCAGCCTGCGCGATGAGCGGTGCGTATGGTTCGTCGGCGTTCTCAGCGAGCACCGCCGACAGCGCGTCCTCGTCGAGGCGTGCCAGGAGCTGCCAGGCCGACTCACCTGCGCGACGGGTTCATCCGCATGTCGAGCGGCCCCGCCGCCTTGTAGCTGAACCCTCGATCGGGATTGTCGATCTGCATCGACGAGACGCCGAGGTCGGCGATCGCCACGATTCACGGCTGCGAGCCCTCCGCCGGCGAGCACCTGCGGCAGGCCTGCGAACGTAGCCTGTCGCGCCACGAACATCGTCGCGCCCGAAGCCGTCGGCGCGCAGGCGCGCTTCGGTACGCGGCTAGCTCGAGCGGATCGACGTCGAGCCCGATCAGGCCGCCCGCCGGGGCGCATGCTGCTCGAGGATGCGCCCGAGCGTGGCCGCCACCGCCGAGCGTGCAGTCGACTGCGACGTCGCCGGCTGTGGGCCGCAGGCAGTCGAGCACTTCGGCGACCATGATCGGCCGATGCATGCCCGCCGGCGTCTTGCCGGACGCAAGGATCTTCTCGACATCCGCCGGCGTATCGCTCGGGGTTCAGCTCTTTGTAGCTTTTCGTGGAACGCGCGCGGATTCTTTCCGGCGTAGCGCACCCGTCGGGTGCGGGGCGACGATGGATCGGGGCACGCTCACGACTCTAGCTTGCCGTAGAATGCCTCGCCATTGACAAGACGGGTGCGGCCACCCCGGCACGCGTCGCGAAGGACTTTCTTCACCTGGGACGCGGCGCGAGATGATTCTGGAATTGCGTGCGGGGTTGCTGACAAAGGGTGTTCCGCTCGAGAACGGCGGGAATTTGGACGCATCGCCGCGTGATCCTGCGGTCCAGCCGCAGTCAGGCAGGACTCCTCTCGACGGCAATTGGCGGGAATGCGTAATTTCTGCGGGGTCGTCTGCCGATGGAGACGCCTAGCGACCGCTCAGCTATAGTCTACCGAGCACTCACGGGGCTAGACCACCGCTGGAGGCAGTTTCTCTTTCATCATCGAGTGGGATGAGTGAATACGTTCGCTGCACCTTTGCTTCGAGCGCAGCCCGTCCGGTCGCCGGTGCTGCCGCAATCCGCGCGCGCAGCTTGTTCCGCTTTTTCACCCGATGTTGACGCAGATGTGTGTCGGTGGGGTGATGGCTTGCACTCATGATCATGCTCCCCTCCGAGCAAGCGCATCTCGCCGATGTTCCCGGCAGCTACGTTCACAAAGTGCACACTCAGCCTAACCGATTCTCTCGGATCGGCCGATTGCTTGAGAGCCGGGCCAGCCGGTGACTTCCCGGACAGGAATTCCTCGAAATCGATTTCTGGTAGCGGTGCAGGGAATCGAACCCCGATTTGATGGTTGAGAACCATCCGTCCTAACCGTTAGACGATACCGCCATCGCGAACCGTTTACGCACCGTCACCGTGGCTGAGAACCGAGCGTGTCCTGACCCCGTGACGATACCGGCGCGTCCTGCGGGAACCTGAAAATGTTACCACGGGCGGTATCGATGACTCAGGTGCGCGCGCTTCGCAAGTTTCTCGCCTTCCTCATCCTTCTCGCGGTCGTCGGCGGCGGCGTGCGCGTGGATCTGGGCGGGCCGCCAGCCCGGTCCCACCGTTGCAGTTTCGCCAGCCCGATCAGCTTCGTCGGCCAGACGAGCGCAGCTCGAGCCTGATGGTGCAGGCGCCGCAGGGACAGTTGTCGCGACTCGACGTCGCCGTCGAGCAGGGCGGCAAGTCGTATCCGGTGTTCTCACTCGATCGACCGACGCAGGCCACCACGCGCCAGGATGCGCGCCGATCGCTTCTACGTGATGCGGCCGATCGGCAAGCGCGCGATTCCCGACCTGCAGGCGGGCCCGGCGCGCATCGTCGTGCACGCCGCGCGGCCGGTGCTGCGCGGACTGCGCACGGCGTCGAATCCGAGACGACGCGCGACGTGCAGGTCAGGCTCGAGCCGCCGCAGGTCGTCGGTCCTCTCGACATTCCACTACGTCAATCTCGGCGGCGCCGAGTTCGTCGTCTATCGCGCGACGCCGGCCGACGTCGAGTCGGGCGTGCGCGTCGGCGACCGCACGCTATCCCGGCTTTCCCGGCACCGCGATCGGCATCACGAGCGACCCGGCGCTGCACGTCGCGTTCTTCGCGCTGTCGCTGCGACCAGGACGTGAACACGCCGATCAGCGTCTTCGCACGCGATCCCGCGGGCAACGTCGCCGGTCGCGGCCCTCGACGCATGGCGTTCTCCAAGCCGTTTTCGCGCAGCACGATCCCGATCGACAGCTGGGTCGCGCGCGTCGGTGCCGCCGATCGTCGCGAACACGCCGGAGATGAAGCTGTCGACCGCGCCTGAGGACCTGGTGCAGACCTTCGTCGCGCATCAACAGCGACCTGCGCCGCGAGCAACGCCCAGACCATCGCCGGCGCTGCGCGAAGAAGACCGCGCCGGAGATGATGTGGAAGGAGCCGTTCCAGCTGCTGATCAACGCCGCGGTCGAAGCGAAGTTCGCCGACTTTCGCACGTACGTGCATAGGGCAAGGAAGTCGATCGCCAGGTGCACCTCGGCTTCGATCTCGCCGTCACGCAGCAGGTGCCGATCGCCGCCGCGCAGCGCGGCGTCGTCGTCCACGCCGCGTATCTGGGCATCTACGGCAACTGCGTGATCATCGACCACGGCCTCGGCGTGCAGACGCTCTACGGACATCTGTCGTCGATCGGCGTCAAGGTCGGCGACAAGGTCGACGAAGGGACAGGTGATCGGCACGCAGCGGCATGACCGGGCTCGCGGCCGGCGATCATCTGCACTTCACCGTGCTCGTCAACGGCACGCCGGTCAATCCGGTCGAGTGGTGGGACATGAAGTGGATGCAGGACCGCGTCTTCCGCAAGATCGCGGAAGCCGGCGGCAGCGTGACATAATTAGTCGGTTTGGAGAACTCTCGATGAGCCGACTGGTCGCTGTTCCTCGGTGTCAGCGGTCACGCGTCGTGCGCGGCGTGCAGTGGCTGCTCGTCAGTCAGACTGCGGCGGTGGGCCAACCGGCAGCGCCGGCGCCCGCAGCCACCGCGGCAGCCCCGGCAGCGCCGCGCACACCGATCGATCACGGCGAACAGCGGCGAACGTCGACAGGCAAGGTGACGTTTGCAGGCACGCCGCCCGCGCCGACAGCCGATCAAATTGAGCTCGGACCCGTACTGTCAGAAGGCGAACCCGGGACTGACGACCGAAACCGAAGTGGTCAGGCAAGGACGGCGCGGTCGAGAACGTCTTCATCTACGTGAAGGACGGGCTCGGCAACCAGACGTTCCCGGCGCCCGCCGAGCCGGTCGTCGCTCGATCAGAAGGGCTGTCACTACACGCCCCATGTGCTCGGCATCCAGGTCGGCCAGCCGCTGCAGATCATCAACAGCGACGACACGCTGCACAACATCCACGGCCTGGCCGAAAGCGAACCAGGAATTCAACACGGGCCAGCCGATTCAGGGCATGAAGATGACGCACACCTTCAGCACGCCAGGAAGTGATGGTGCCCTTCAAGTGCGACGTGCACGGCTGGATGAACGCGTGCGTCGGCGTGCTCGACCATCCGTACTACGCCGTGACCGGCCGCGGACGGGACGTTCGCGCTGAAGGGCCTGCCGCCCGGCACCTACACGATCGAGGCGTGGCACGAGAAGCTCGGCACGCAGACGCAGACGATCACGATCGGCGCGAAGGAAACCAAGGACGTCGCGTTCACGTTCAAGCGCGTAGCCAGCGCGATAGCTGCATGCTGCTCACTCTTCGCCGCGCTCGTCGCGGCTTCGCACCGCGCGTCCTGATCTTCGCCGGCGGGCTCGTCACGAGCACCGGCTCCGGCCTGTCGGTCGCCGGACTGGCCGAACACCTACGGCTGGTTCATGTTGGCGTTCCCGCTCGAGCAAGATGGTCGGCGGGATCTTCTACGAGCATCGCCACCGGCTGATCGCGAGCACCGTCGGCTTCCTGATCCTCGTGTCTGGCGGTCTGGCTCGTGGCGCGCGGAGCCGCGGCCGGTGGGTGCGGCGGCTCGGATTATCTGGCGCTCGCCGCCGTGATCACGCAGGGGATGCTCGGCGGCATCACGGTGCTCTGGTACCTGCCGGACGCGATCTCGATCGCGCACGCCAGCCTTGCGCAGATCGTGTTCTGCCTGACGGTGACGATTGCGCTCGGTCGACCTCGCCGGGATGGAAGCGTGGATACGCACGCGAGACCCGCAGGTCCGCACCCCGACGATCAGGACCGCTCGCTCAGCGCATCGCCATCGTCACGACCGCCGTCATCTACGCTGCAGATCCTGATTGGCGCGACGATGAGGCATACCGGCGCCGGGCTGGCGATTCCTGATTTCCGCTGTCGTTCGGCCATCTGATTCCGCCGCACTGGGATTCGAAGATCGCGATTCACTTCGCGCATCGCGTCGGCGCAGCGACTCGTCACCATGCTCGATCCTCGCGACGACCGGCCACGTGTTCTTTCACCACTGCCGCGGCGCGAAGCTGCGGCGTCCGGCGATTCTGCTGCTGGTGCTGCTCGTCTCGCTGCAGATCACGCTCGGCGCGCTCACGGTGCTCAGCCACAAGCAGTTCATCATCAACTCGCTGCACGTCGTCAACGGCGCGCTGGTGCTCGTCACGTCGCTCGTGCTGACGCTGCGCGCGCATCGCGCCCGGTTTGCAGCGCGGGTATCGCCGCCCTGCCGATGCGGGCCTCGCCGACGAGCCTGAGGCGAGTCGGCGTGAATCCGCGAGCGACCGCTACGCGGGAGCCCGCGCATGAAGACCGGCGCACAGCCGGCGATCGTGTCGCTCAGTCGTCGCCGGCCGACGGATGTGAAGCCGGCCATCCGCGCCGGCTGACTTCGTCACGCTGACCAAGCCGCGGCTCAACTTCCTCGTCCTCATCACGACGCTCGCCGGGATGTGCCTGGCGGCGCCCGAGGGCGTGCCTCGCGACGATTCTGTTCCACGGGCTCGTCGGGACGCGCTCTCGTGGCGGGCGGCGCCGCCGCGCTCAACCAGGTCTGGGAGCGCGAAACCGACAGGCTCGATGCGCCGGACGCAGCACTGCGTCCGATTCCGGGCGGACGCCTGCGCATCGTCCGACGGGACGTGGTTCGGGATCCTTGCTCTCGGCCGCCGGGCTGATCGAACTGGCGTGGCAGGTCAACCTGACTGTCCGCCGCGGTGGCGCCGCGGCCACGCTCGTCAGCTACGTGCTCGATCTACACGCCGCTCAAGAAGCGAACGTCGCTGGCCACGCTGATCGGCGCGGTGCCCGGCGCGCTTGCCGCCCGGTCATCGGCTGGGCCGCGCGACCAGGAACGATCTCGATTCCCGGCGATCGTGCTCTTCGGGATCGTGTTCCTCTGGCAGATGCCGCACTTCCTCGCGATCGCGTGGCTCTATCGCGACGACTACGCGCACGCCGGCATTCCGCTGCTGCCGGTGCTCGAGCCCGACGGCCGGCGCACGGGCCAGCAGGCGCTGCTCTACGCCGCCGCGCTGTGGCCGGTGAGTCTTCTTCCGGCGCTTGTCGGCATCGCTGGCGCCCCGTACAGCATCGTCGCCACGGTGCTCGGCTTCGGCCTCATCGCGCTGTCGGCGCGCTTCCTTCGCGCGCGGCTCCACCGCCAGGACGGCGCGTCAGCTGTTCCTGTACTCGATCATCGTATCTGCCTGCTGCTGTGGGGGCCCTGGTGATCGATCGCTTTGGCCCTAAGCGTCGGTCCCTGTGACTGCTGTGATCCAGATCACCGACCTGCCGGCCCTCAACGCCAGCCTGAACGCGATCATCGGCGGTCGTTTCTCATCGTCGGGATATCTGTTCATCCGCCGCGGCCGGATCATGCTCCACAAGCGATGCATGCTCGCGGCCCTCGGGGCGTCGGCGCTGCTTTCTGATTTCGTACGTCATCTATCACGCGAACACCGGGCTCACGACCGTTTCGCAGGCGTCGGAGCCGTGCGTTACGTCTACTTCACGATCCTCGCTTACGCACGTGTGCCGCTGGCGATGACCATCCTGCCACTCGCGCTGATCACGGCGACTCGCGGGCTGCGGCGCCCAGTACGAGCGGCACGTGAAAATCGCACGCTGGACGCTGCCCGTTTGGCTCTACGTCTCGGTCACCGGGCGTGGTGATTTACCTGATGCTTTACCAGTCTCTACTGAAATCTGCCGCCAAACGATCGGCCGGTTGACCGTAAGTTGTTCTGCTAGTAAGATAAATCCCTGTCGATAGTGGGAATTCGTCACACGGATGGAGCTCCGGAGCGATGCGACGCTTATTCACCTCCTGCTATTCGCGGCCGTCGAGCTGCTCGCCGTCGCGGTATCGGCGGCGGCGGCAGACCGGACGCGTGACCGGCACCGTCAAGGACGCCAGATGGCAAGGCCATCAAGGGCGCGGTCGCGCCTCGCGGCACCAAATACGCCGTCAACGCCAGCAGTTACCTCGACGACCGACGACAAGGGACGCTTCAGCGATGATCGGTTCGCACCGGCCAGTGGAAGATCGTGGTGGAAGCGCCGAGCTTCCTGCCGCTCGACGGGCAGGCGACCGTCAGCACCGGTAACAGTCGCGGTGCTTGCCCTCGCCATGCTGCAACGCGACCCTGGTCCCAATGCCGGGCGCGTTCGCCAAGTCGATTGGCGACGACGTGAACGACGGCGGAGGCGCTGCGAAAGGCGGGTCGCTATGACGACGCGCTCTCCGCGTATCAGTCGATCCAGGCGAAGAACGCGCGGCTGACCAGCGTGAATCTGATGCTGGCGACTCTATCGCGAGAAAGGCGGGCAGGAGAAGGATGCCGCCGCGCGGCAGGCGCTCGCTCGGCCGCGCGATCGCCGCCTACGGCGACATGCTGAAGAGCGACGAGACCAACGCCCGTGCGCGCGATCGAGCTTGGCGTCACGCAGATGGCGGCCGGCAACGCCAGACGCCGCCGCGAAGGCGTTCCAGGACGTGATCGCGGCGAACCCGAAGACGGCACGCGGCCGCCGAAGCGCAGCCGCACGCCTTCGAGAGATCAGGAAATAACCGGGGGCAGCCCGAGCACATGGCGAATCGCACGCCTGCGGCGCGAAAGCGGTGGCACGTCACGCGTCATCGTCACGCTCTTCACGCTCGCTGTCGCCGGCGCCGCGTTCACCGGCTGGCGGTTCGCCCGCGAGTCCACCACCGCATCAGGGTCCCATCGTTCTGATCACGGTTGACGGCCTGCGCGCCGATCGCCTGACCGCGTACGGCGCGCCGCAGGCGCGACCCCGACGATCGATGCGCTCGCCGTCCGAGGGCATCGTCTTCGAGCGTGCGTACACGCATTCACCGCAGACGCTTGCCATCGCACGCTGCGCTTCTGTCAGGCCAGCTTCCCTTCGAGAACGGCGTCCGAGACGAGGGGCTACGCGCTGAAGGATCAGGCGCGCACGATCGCGGAACTGCTGCGCAATCGCGGCTTCAGCACAGGCGCCGCCGTCTCGTCGTTCCTGCTCTGCGTCGCGGCCACCGGACATCGCGCAGAGGTTTCTCGTTCTACGACGCGGAGATTCCCGACGAGCCGCTCGAGGAAGGCGCGCTGCCCGAGCGCGACGGGCTCGCGACCTTCGACGCGCGCCGACCGCGTGGCTTCGAAGACGCAAAGCGGCCAGCGCTAATTTCCTCTTCCTCGAGGTCGACGCGCGGATCGGCCGACGCGGTCGTTGGCGGATGGTCGACGAGCTGAAGCGGACGACAGCGCTACAACGATTCGACGATCGTCCTGACCGCCGATCACGGCGACGCGCCGGTTCGGGCGCGACGCTGGACGACGCGTCGCTGCGCGTGCCGCTTCATCGTGAAGCAGCCGGGCGAAGCGGGCGCGGACGCCGCGTTGCTGCAGCCGGTGCAGCACATCGACGTGCTGCCGACGATTGCTGGATCTGGTGCGCGCGCCGATGCCATCGGGCCTTCGCGGCCGCTCGCTGCGCGGCGATTCTCGACAAGACCGAGCGGCTTCGTGCCCGATCAGCCGATCTACGCCGAGCTGCTGGCCCCGCAGTTCCGATTCGACGGCCGTCGCTGTGTTGCGCTCGTCGACCGCGGGCCTATCGGTTCGTGCGCGGCAGCGGTGATCAGCTGCAACGTCTGGTGCCGATGCGCCCGACGCCGATCCAGCCCGCGTCGACGCTGCTGAAAGCCGTCGCTCGATCGCCTGCTGCAGGGGACACGCGATTGACGCGCCGACACCGCCCGGCGCAGGCCGACGAGGATCGGCTCGCGGCGTTCGGACTATCTGCAGGGTCTCCGTCCAGTGGCACCGCGTCGCACCTCGCTCGCACCCGTCGCACCGCTCGCACCCTCGCACCTCGACCTCGCACCCTCGCACCGACGATGAGTGCGGAGGAACAGGCGAGTTGATCGCATCGCACCGGGCTGCGGTCGCGCTGATCGCACAAAACGAGTACTCCGGCGGCGCTCGATCGCCTGCGTGCCATTGTGGCGAAACATCCGGATCTCGCAAGCGTGCAGTATCAGGTCGGTCGTGCTGCTTGCGCGCACTGGCCGGTCTGGACGAAGCCGCGAAGACGTTCGGTGCCATTGCGGCATTGCGACCCGATGATCCGCATGCTGCCGATCGCGCTCGCGTCTGCGATGCTGCGCGCGCGTCGCGTCGAGCGATGCGGCGCAAGCACGCTGATCGCGCCGTAGAACTGGCGGATGCGGGCAGCGATGCGCGACTGAAGGCGGCTGCGCATGAGATCGCCGCCCGGGTCGCGCTCGCGCGCGAAGACGCTGACGCCGCGAACGCGCAGGCGCTCGACGGCGCAGAAGGCCGATCCCGCTGCTGCCGCTGCCGCAGTTCGTCCGCGGACGACTCGCTCTATGACGACGGCCGAGTACGAAGAGGCGCTTGCGCGCGTTCAAGGAGGCGCAGGCTGCGCTGAAGCCGGGAAACGGCGCGCTCGCCGAGCTGCACCTCTATCTGGGAATTCGTTTGCGCGGCTGGACCGGTACGCGGACGCGGAAGCGGAGTTCCAGGAGGAGCTGCGCGAGTTTCCCAGCAACATCGGAACCTACGCGAGCCTGGCGATGCTGTATCGCGCGTCGAACCGCGACCAGGCGGCGGAGCAGATCATCGGCGATCTCGTCGAAGCCGCCCGACGCCCGAGGGATATTCCATGGCCGCCCGGCTTCTGACGATCGTCGGCGAACAAGCGCGCGCCGAGGCGCTCCGATCCGACGCGCGCCGCCGGTTCCGCGGCGATCCATCGCTCGCGCTGCTCGGCCGCGGACGCTAGCCACGAAGGCCACAAGACGGATCGGCCACAAAGAACACAAAGTCGCTAATCCTTCAGACGCTCAGAGCACTGAGCAACGTGAGCGTAGCTTCTAGAGGTCTTGTGACCTTTGCAAAAGATCTTCGTGTGCTTGGTGGCTAAACCGTCTTCGTGCCTTCGTGGCGGCGTTAGCCTCGGCAGGATGAGCGGCAACCAGGATCAGCCCGATCGCGGCCCAGAACAGGTTCCTGACCTTCCGGACGACCGCGAGCGCGACGCCAGCGGCCGGATTGACCGCCAGCAGCGGCGCCAGCGCGCCCGCGGAGAGCTTCATCGACGCCGACGCGGAACGGCACGAACTTGAACGCGACGGTGATGACGCGGTTGAGCGCCTCGAACGCGATCGGCCTGCGGCAGCGTCGGGCTGCGATCGCCGAGCACCCACCGAAGCGTGAGGAAGACTTCGAGCGACCGCGAGCGCGTGAAACGCGAGGTCGAGCGCGAAGACGCGCCACAACCGCCGCGGATGTCCGCCCGAAAAACGCAGCACCTCCTCGCGCACGGCGGCGAGCCGCTCGCGCCAGCGGGGACGCGCGCCGCGCCGTCGGATCCCACGTGCCGCGCATCGCGCGAAGCGCGATGAGCGCCGCCGACGGCCATCGCCGCCAGCGCGGCCACGATCGCCATGAGCCAGCGACGCGGCAGCGGCACGGTCGCGGCCAGCGACGACGAGGCCGACGCCCACCATCGCCATCACCGACGCCGCATAGACGAGATTCTCGACGGCGAGCGACGACACCGCCTCGCGCGTCGCAAGGTGGTGCCGCGTGAGCAGGACCTTGGTGGGTTCACTGGCGAGCAGGCCGAGGTGGGTGACGTTGCCGACGGCGTCGCCGGCCAGAAACGCCGCGAGCGCGCTGGAAGCGGAAACGACGTGTCCGGCGGCGAGGCACCATCGCCAGCATTCCGCGCGAATGAGAAACCGCAGATCCGGCGAAGGCGAGGATGAGCCAGCGAGTCCCCAGCCAACGCGCTGGATGCCGTCGACGATCTCGGCGACGCCGGCTGCGCCGCACCGCGTAGGCGAACAGCGCCACGCCCGCCAGGGCGGCGACGATCGCGACTATGTGCTGGCGGCGCATGGGCTAGACCCAATCCCAGACCCCAAGACCCAAATCCCAACGAACGAATGTCTTGGATGTGGGCTTGGGATTTGGGATGTCGGGATTTTCGCACGCGTCAGCGTGCGTCGCGTCGTCTCGAGCTGCTTGAACGTTTCTGCGATCAGGCGTTCGTTGTCTTCCTTCGACACGTTCCGCTGGAGGAGCTTCGAGGCGATGTCGATCGAGATGTCGATCGGCCTCCTGGCGGATCTGCTGCAGCGCGCGGGTCGTTTCGAGCTCGATCTGCCGCTCGGCGTTGCGCATCAGCCCGGCCGCCTCCGTGCGCGCCTTCTCCTTCATCTCTTCCCGGAACCGGTCGGCGTCGGAGCGGCTGCGCGAGACGATCTCCGCCGCCTCCACTGCGCGCCTGCGCCAGCAGCTTCGCCGACTCGGCGTGGATCCGCTGCGAGCTCCTGCTTGGCCTGCCGCGCGTCGTCGAGCGCCTTGCGGATCGAACTGCTGGCGCTCGTCGAGTGCCGCCAGCAGCGGCCGCCACGCGAACTTCGCCAGCAGCCCACGAGGATGAGAAACGTGAGGATGGTCCAGATGTACAGACCCGGATCGGGCTGGACCAGCGGGTTATTCATCGCGACGTCCTTTCGCTGCCTATTTGAAGACGATGAGCAGCCCGAACACCTCGGCGAGAATCGCGACGCCTTCCAGCAGGAAGAGGGGCAGGTAGGCCGCGCCGGTGATCTGCGCCGCAAGCGCTCGGCTGGCGGGCGACGCCTTCGGCGATCGCCGCCGCGAGTCTTCCGATGCCCAGGCCCGCACCGATTACGGTCAGGCCGAATCCGATGCCGGCCCCCATGTACGCCAGTGCTAAATCCATTCGTCTACTCCTCCGTGTCGGGTGCTCAGTGATGAGCGTGGATGGCCATGCCGATGAACACGGCCGTCAACAGCGTGAAGACGTACGCCTGAACGAGGATCACGATCAGCTCGAGCGCCGGTCAGGCCTACGCCGATCGGCAGCGACAGCACCATGCCGACGCCGACGCCGGCGATCGCGCGGCCGAACACCTCCGTGAAGATGAAAATCAGCGAGAGCAGCGCGAGGATCGCGATGTGGCCGCCCGTCATGTTGGCGGCAAGTCGCATCGTCAGCGCGAACGGCCTGACGAACATGCCGAGGATCTCGATCGGAATCAGCAGGATGTAAGATCGGCCACGGGCAGCCCTTCGGCACCATGTTCTTCCAGTGCTGAACGAAGCCGTGCGCGCGCGTGCCGGCAACGATGATCGCGAAGAACGAGATCGTCGCGCAGCGCCGCGGTCACGTTGTAGTTGCCCGTGGCGGTGACGCCGCCGTGCAGCACACGCGAGAAGAACGAATCGGGCGACGCGTGGATCACGGTCGAATTGAGCAGCTCGAGCACGTCGAACACCGGGAATCACGCCGATGAGATTCGCGGTCAGGATGAAAAGAAACAGCGTGAGGAGCAGCGGGGTCCAGGCCGGCACCCACTTGTGACCGACGTTCGGCTCGACGATGGAGTCGCGCACGAACTCGATCGAAGATCTCGAGCAGGCTCGTGATACGGCCGGGGATCAGCCGATCCTGCTGAGGTAGCGCCGCACGAGCCACGTGACGCCGAAAACAGAATCGCGGCGACGATCCAGAGCATCAGGACGTGCTTGGTCACCGACATGTCGATGCCGAAGACGCTGCGGCAGATGGATCAGCGGATGGTCGAGGCTGGTGTTGGAGACGTGCTCGATGATGACTTCGCCGGCGTTGAAGCCTTTCTGGCGCCTTCGGCGGCCTGTCCGGCCGGCCTCGGGTGGTGGTTGCAACGGCATCGACATCTCAGTTCGCGGTCGTAAACAGGCGCCGCATGAACAGCGCCTCCATCATATGCAGCGCGATGAAGTAACTCGTGAAGCTCGCGATGAACGGCGCCGGGCCGCAACGCGAGTATTCGCAAGCATGACCACGACGTGCACCCGAAAAACACCGCCTTGATCGCCATGCCCGTGCATCAACACGCCCATCAGCCGCTCGGGACTCGACGGTGCGTTCGTCTTCGGTAATGATCCAGCTCACAGCCGCGACCGCCAGCGGACCCACCATTCCGTAGAGCACTTCGGGATTAGCGCGACCGCCTGCTACGCCGGCAACGATGACCCACGACAGGACGCTGGCTGCAACCATCCAGCCGAAGCCGGCCTTCATCGCGGCCGCGAAGGTCTTCACCAGCTCGTAGAACCCGACGACGATTCCGAGCGTCAAGCCGATCACCAACCCCCAGGGCGCCGTGCCCTGCCATCTGGTCAACCGCGTAACCCGATTCCGCCGAGCAGGAGGATGCCGCCGACCAGCGTGTAGCTGGCACCGGCGGCCGCGCCGGCGTTGCTGGCATTCTCCTGCAGGGACTTCGCGGACCGCGAGAATGAGAAACTGCGGTTCTTCTTGGCCATCTCCACGCCCGCGCGCCAGCCGTGGGCTGAACGGCTGACCGACCCATGCCGAGCGCGACGCAGGTCAGGCGCGGTCTTCCGGCGTGTCGACCGCCCACCAGTATAGCCCACCTTGTGAAATGGTTCACGCAGCGTCAGAAGTTCAATCATTTCAATAGTTTCACCACCGCTCGATGGCTTGACGCTGCTCTTTCGCGGGTCCTATACTGCCTCTACAGATCGCCGCGCGTCGTCAGACGATCCATGCGCACAACTTTCCGACTTCAGTCGGGCCTGCTGCTCGTGGCTCTGGCATCGCCTTCGCGTGCGTGCCGCCGCGCACCGTCCCACTGCGCGCGCAGAGTCCGCGCGAGCGGACGATGTTTGTCAGCGCGGTCGACGCAGAAGGGCGAGCCGGTCGACGGCGCTCGGCCCGGCCGACTTCATCATCCGCGAAGATGGCGCCGCCCGCGAGGTGCTGCGCGTGTCGCGCGCGATCGAGCCGATCGACATCGCGATCCTCGTCGACGACAGCGCGGCGCGTCGAAGGCGCTCATGCCCGCGCGTCCGCGAAGGCCTCACGGCGTTCATCGGCGACGATGTCGAAGGGCAACCAGATCGCCATCGTCGGCCTTGCCGATCGGCCGACGATCCTCGTCGACTACACGGCGAACACCGAAACTGCTCGCAGGATGGCATCGGCCTCCTGTGGCCGCGAATCGCAGCGCCGGCACGACGCTGCTCGACGCCATTTACGAAGTCTCGCGCGGGCTGGAGAAGCGCGAGACGCCGCGCGCGGTCATCATTCCGGTGATCACCGACGGCGGCGACTTCGCCAACCGCCAGTACAACAGGTCGATGGACGAAGTCGAAACAGGCCGGCGCCGCCATTCACGCGATCACGATCGGCGATGTTCGGCGCCGACGGATGATGACGAACTGCGCAACCGCGCGCGCATCCTGTCGGAGACGACGCGCGCGAGCGGCGGCCAGCGCGTGAACCTGCTCGACCCGATGTCGCCGTGCAGCAGTCGCTCGAGCGGCTCGGCCGTGAGCTGTCATCCCAATATAAGGTCGTATATGGCCGGCCCGACTCGCTGATCCCGCCGGAGAAGATCGAAGTCAGCGCGCGGCGTCCGGGCGTGACCATGCGAGGCACGCTGGAGCGCGGAACGGGGACTGCGAAGTGAAACGTATATCGCTCTTCTTGCCGTCGTCGTTGATCGCCGCGCTCGTCGTCCACTCCCTCGGCGCAGGGGACCTTCCAGCGCCGGCGATCGACATCGTGTCGCTCAACGTGACCGCCGATGGACCCGTCGAACCACTACGTCACCGACCTCGACGAGAAGAACTTCTCGGTGTTCGAAGATGGCGTCAAGCAGGACCTCGTCGTTCTTCACGCGCGAAGCAGCAGGCGATCGCGCTGTCGCTGCTGCTCGACAGCAGCGCCAGCATGGAAGACAAGCTGCCGACGCTGCAGACGGCGGCGACCAATTTCGTGAAGCGCCTCAAGTCGAACGACCTGGCGCAGGTCATCGACTTCGACAGCCGCGTCGAGATCCGTCAGGCGTTCACCTCGAACCAGAACGAGCTGCAGTCGGCCATCCAGCAGACCGCGGCCGGCGGCTCGACGTCGCTGCTACAACGCGATCTACATCTCGCTCAAGGAGCTGGCGAAGATGAAGGCCGGCGGCGACGAGGACGTCCGGCGCCAGGCGCTCGTGCTGTTCTCCGACGGCGAGGACACGTCGAGCCTGATTTCCTTCGACGAGGTCCTCGAGCTCGCCAAGCGAAGCGAAACGGCCATCTTCACGATCGCGCTGCGCGGCGCCGACACGCAGAGCAAGGGCTTTCACGAGGCGGAGTTCGTCATGCGCCAGCTCGCGCAGGAAACCGGCGGCCGCTCGTTCTTCCCGTCGAAGATCGACGACCTCAACGGCGTGTACGCCGAGATCGCCGACGAGCTCGCCAGCCAGTACAGCTCGGCTACTCGTCGAAGAACGCCAAGCGTGACGGCGCGTACCGCCGCATCGTCGTCAGATCGACCAGGCCCAACGTCACGCCGCGCACCAAGCGGGGCTACTACGCCCCGACATCGCGTTGAACGCGCTCCCGCTGCTCCTGTGCGCGGCCGCCGGGGTCGCGTACGCGATTCACTTCGCGCGGCGGGATCCCATCGGTCGGCCGCACGGCGACGACGCTGCTGCTGTTCGGCGCGCTCGTGCACACCTTCGTCATCGGCATGCAGACGATGGAAGTGCGGCACGTGCCGTTCTGCGAACCCCTCGCGCGCGGTCTCGACGTTCGTCTGGTTGCTCACGCTCTCATGCCTGTACTCGAGCTCACGACCGACGAGCGCGCCGATGGGCGTCTTCATCCTTCCGATCATCGTCGCGCTGCAGGTCATTCCCGTGATCTATCCCGGGACGGAATCTGCGGATCCGGTGCTCGACAGCCCGTGGTTCTGGGTGCACGTGTCGTCGCTGCTCTTCGCCTACGCGAGCTTCGCGCTGGCCGGCGTCCTGGGCGTCACGTACATGCTGCAGTTCAAGGAGATCAAGAAGAAGCACCTCGGCTACTTCTACACGCGCTCCCCTCGCTGCAGATTCTCGACGTGATGAATTCGCGCGCCGTGGCGGTCGGCTGGCTGTTTCCTGACGATCGGCGTCATCGTCGGCGCGGTCTGGACGGCGCAGGCGCGCGCGCTGCGCCCAACGATCCGAACCTGCAGGCGATGTCGCTCAACGATCCGAAGATTTTCATCGCGCTGCTGACGTGGGCGCATCTATTCGTTCGCGATGTTCGCGCGCCGCACGCTGGCGTGGAGCGGCCGCCGCGCGGCACGTTTATCGACGCTCGGGTTCGGCTTCGTCATGCTGAACTTCTTGCTCATCAACTATTTCGTGACGACGAGCCATACTTTCTACTGACGCCTGACACCTGTTGTGCATCTCTTCCTTCTAGGCGTGAGCCACCGCACGGCGCCCGTCGATCTGCGGGAGCGTCTTGATTTCTCCAGCCGCGACCTCGGTGCCGCGGTGGAAGCGGTTGCCGCCCGTCCGTCGATGGCCGAGTCGGTGGTGCTCTCGACCTGCAACCGCTCGGAGATTTACGTGGCGAGCAGCAGATCCCGCCGCTGCGCGCGACGAGCTCGTGCACGTTCCTCGAGTGACTACCACCACGTGCCGGCGCAGGCCTTTCAGCCGCACCTGTTCGCGCTGGAAAACAGCGCCGCGGTCGCGCACCTGTTTCGCGTGGCGGCAGGGCTCGATTCGCTCGTGGTCGGCGAGCCGCAGATTCTCGGCCAGGTGAAGGACGCGTTCCAGTCGGCCGCCGACAAGCGGTGTGTCGGGCCGGTGCTCGGCAACGTCTTCCAGCTGGTCGTTCGGCGTCGGCAAGCGCGTGCGCACCGAGACGGCGCTGGGCGAAGGCGCCGTGTCGGTCAGCTTCGCGGCGGTCGCGCTCGCGCGAAAGATCTTCGGCCGTCTGCAGGGGCGCCGCGTGCTGGTGGTCGGCGCCGGGGAGATCAGCTCGCTCACCGCGCAGCACCTGCGCAGCGCAGGGCGTCGGCGACATCGTCATCACCAGCCGCACGCACGCCCACGCCGAGACACTCGCGGCCGAGGTCGGCGGCATGGCGGTCCCGTGGGAAGGGATGATCCACGGCCCTCGGCTCCGCCGACATCGTGATCACCGGCGACCGGGTCGCCGCGGCCCATCATCACGCGCGCCCAGCTCGAAGCGGTGCAGGGACGCCGCGCCCGCAGCAGCCCGCTGTTCATCATCGACGTCGCCGTGCCGCGCGATGTCGAGTTCCGCCGTCGGCGACATCGAGCAGGTCTTTCTCTACAACATCGACGACCTGCAGACGATCGTGCAGGAGAACCTCTCGCGCCGCGCCGCGGAAGTCGAGCGCGCCGAATCGATCGTCAACGAGGAAGTCACCAAGTTCATGGCGTGGCAGCGGTCGCGCGGCGCCGTGCCGACCGGTCGTCGCGCTGCGGACAGCGATTCGAGGCCGATCCGCCGCTCCGAGCTGCAGCGCCTGGAAGGCAAGCTCGGGCGCGTTGCTCGCCGGACGCGCGCGCGCGCGTCGACGAGGTCACCCGCCTCATTGTCGAGAAGCTGCTCCTCGAGCCGACCGAGCAGCTCAAGGCGCTTCCAGACGAAGAGACGCAGGCCGCCTACACGGAAGCCGTCAACCGTCTCTTCAAGCTGCACGACGGCAGCGAAGCGTCCGCGTCGTCGTCAGATCGGTTCCAAGCGACGCGATCGATGACTGCGTCGAGGTCAGGCGAACGGCCGCGGCAGCCAGCTCGCGCTGTTTCAAGCCAACGCGGTCGCGGCGCTGCTGCGCGCGAAGCCCGGTGTTGAGTGCGAGATCGTCGTGATCAAGCACCTCCGGCGATCAGGCTGGCGGAAGCCACGCTCGACGCAAATCGGCGGCAAGCGGCTCTTCGTCAAGGAAATCGAGGACGCGCTGCTCGCCGGTGAAGTCGATCTTGCGGTCCACAGCAGCAAGGACATGCCGGTCGATCCTGCCCGGAGGACTCGCCATCGGCGCGGCGCTGCTCCGCGCGAGGATCGCGCGGGACGCCGTCGTGTTACCCGCCGACAGCGCCGGGTCCGCAAGCGAGGCGGATGCGCCTGACGAGCGTGACGTTCGATGGAGCTGGCGGCGCGGCTCGGCGAGCAGCCCGCGCATCGGCACGAGCAGCGTTCAGACGGATCGGCGCAGCTGACCCGACTGTTTCCCGGCGCGCCAGTTCCTTCCGATCCGCGGGAATCTTGGTACGCGCCTCCGGAAGCTCGACGAGGGCGGATACGACGCGCTCGTCCTCGCGTCCGCCAGGCCTCGTTCGACTCGAGCCATCGCGCGCGTATCTCCGCCGCGCTGCCGATCCCGACGTGCGTGCCTGCGCCGGGCCAGGGCATCATCGCGATCGAAGCGCGTGCCGCAGACGGCCGTATGATGTCGCTGGTGGCTGCCATCGACGATCAAACCGTCCCGCGCCGCGCTCGACGCCGAGCGGACGGTCGTGACCGCGCCTGGGAGGCGGCTGCCAGATGCCGATCGGCGCGTACGCCGACGTATCGGGAGGCGCACTCGCGCTGGTGGCGATCGTGTTGTCGCTGGACGGCGCGCAGGTGCTTCGCGCAGAATCGCGCGGACCGATGAGCGAAGCCACATGCCGTGGGCAACGCGGTCGCCGACGACCTGCTCGCGCCAGGGCGCCGCTGGGATCCTCGCCGACATGCGAGCGCGCGCACGCAGCCGTTGAAGGTCTGCAGCCGTGAGACATCCGGCGGTCTATCTGATTGGCGCGAGGCCCCGGCGATCCGGGCCTCATCACCGTCCACGGCCTCAACCATCTCCGTGCTGCCGACGTTGTCGTCTACGATCACCTCGTTCCCACGCGGCTCCTCAGATATGCGCGCCAGGGCGCCGAGCTGATCGACGTCGGGCACCGCGTCACCGCAAGCCATGGAGCAGGAAGCCATCAGCTACCTGCTCGTCGAGAGGCACGCGACGGGAAAGCTGGTTGCGCGCCTCAAGTGGGGCGACCCGTTCGTGTTCGATCGCGGGGGCGAGGAAGCCCTGTTCCTCCACGAGCACGGCGTCCCGTTCGAGGTCGTGCCCGGCGTGGTTGCCGGTCTTGCCGTGGCAGCGTATGCCGGTGTGCCGGTCACCTATCCGGGCGGCGGCGACACAATCACGCTGGTCCGCGGGTTCGAGGACGAAAGCCGCACGGTGCCCGACATCGACTGGGCGAGCCTTGCGCGTCTCGAGAGGCACCGTGGTGTGCTACGCCGGTTCACAACAGCTGCCGCGCATCCTCGCAGCTCTGATGGGCAACGGCTGGCCCCCGACAGCACCGCGGTCATCGTGTATAACGGCACCCTTCGAGCCAGGAGACCGTCTCGGGGACGATGCGCGAGCTGCTCGAGGCGTGCGCGAGAATCCGCGACCGCGAGGCGGCCATCCTGGTCGCAGGACGCGTCGCCGGACTGCGTGACCACCTTCGCTGGTGCGACACGCGTCCGCTGTTCGGCAAGCGCGTGCTGGTGACGCGTCCGCGCGAGCAGGCGCCGGAGCTGGTGGATCTTCTGACGGCCCTCGGAGCCGATTCCATCGAGGCCCCGATGATCCGGATGGCGCCCCCGGAGGATCCCGATCCGCTGCTCCGCGCGGCCGCGAAGCCGGAAGTCGTTCGATTGGATCGTCTTCACGAGCGCCAACGCCGTGGAGGCGTTCATGACGGCGCTTCTCGATGGTGAGCGAGACGTGCGGGCGTTGAAAGGTCCGCGTCTCTGCGTCTCCGGCACCGCGACCGCGGACAAACTCACCGCATACGGCATCAAGGTCGATCTGATTCCCAATGAGTTTCGTGCCGACGCCGTCGTCGCCGCCCTGTTAGCGACCGGATCGATGGACGGGGTGCGCGTGCTGCTTCCGCGAGCAGACATCGGCCGGGAAGTGATTGCCGATCAGCTGCGCGAAGCGGAGCGCCGCGGTGACGGAGGTCGTCGCGTACCGCACGATCCTGGAAGACAGCCAGCGGGAGGGGGACCCGGATATCTACGGCATGCTGCTCGAGGGACGCGTCGACGTGGTCACGTTCACGAGCCCGTCGGCGGTGCGCAACTTCGCCAAGATCTATGGCGCTGACCAGGTGGCCGACCTCCTGAAAAACACCGTCGTCGCCACCATTGGCCCCGTTACGGCCGACGCCGCGCGCCAGCTGGCGATTCCTGTCACGATCCAGCCAACGACCTACACCATTCCAGCGCTCGTAGGCGCGATCGCCGCTCATTACGCGCCTGCGAAGAGCACAAAGACAGCATCGAACCACCTTTGTGTCCTTCGTGGCAAGATCGCAGACATGGCAACACAAATATCCACCGCGCGCCTTGCGCTGACGCGGCGTCCGCGGCGCCTGCGGCGCACGGAGGCGATCCGCAGCCTCGTGCGCGAGACGCGGCTGACACCCGACTGCTTCATCCTGCCGCTCTTCGTGTGTGAAGGCCGCGGCGTGCGACGCGAGGTCAGCTCGATGCCCGGGGTCTTCCAGCTGTCAGTCGATGAGGCGGTCAAGGAAGCGGCGGCGGCGAAAGCCGATGGCGTCCCCGGCGTGCTGCTGTTCGGCCTTCCCGACAGCAAGGATGCGACCGGGTCGAAGGCGTCGGATCCCGACGCACCGGTGCAACACGCGCCGTGCGCGCGCTCAAGCGCGAGGTTCCCGATCTGATCGTCATCACCGACGTGTGCCTGTGCGGATACGTCTCATGGGCACTGCGGGATTCTCGACGGCGAGGACATTCTGAACGACGTGACGGTTGCGCACGTCGCCGACGCCGCGCTCTCGCACGCCGTGGCCGGCGCCGACTTCGTCGCCCCCTCCGACATGATGGACGGGCGCGTGGCCGCCATCCGGACGCTCCTCGACGAGCGCGGGCTCGACCGCGTCGGCATCATGTCATGCGCGGCGAAATGCTGTTCCGCATTCTATGGACCGTTCCGCGATGCCGCCGATTCGGCGCCGCAGTTCGGCGATCGCCGCAGCCACCAGATGGACCCGTCCAACGTCGAGGAGGCGCTCCGCGAGGTCGAGACCGACATCGAGGAAGGCGCCGACATCATCATGATCAAGCCGGCGCTGCACTATCTCGACGTGATCTCGCGCGTCAAGATGCAGTTCCGGCAGCCGACGGCGGCATACCACGTGAGCGGCGAGTACGCGATGCTCAAGCTCGCGGTGCGCGCGAGGCTGGATCGAGGAGCGGCGCGCGATGCTCGAGACGCTCACCGCCATCAAGCGCGCCGGCGCGGACATCATCATCACCTACTATGCACGGGATGCCGCCAGGATCCTCGGCGGCTGAACGTTCGGTCGAACTGATCCGAACAACCCTGTGCATTCATGAAAGACGACAACAAGCCGAACATTTTTCCAGCGCGCCTCACAGGTCCTGCCGGGCGGCGTCGACAGTCCTGTTCGCGCGTTCACGTCCGTGGGCGGAACGCCGCTCTTCGTCACACGCGGCTCGGGCGCGACGATCGAGGACGTCGACGGCAATCGCTTCATCGACTACGTGATGTCGTGGGGACCGTTGATCCACGGCCACGCGCCCCGCGGGCTCGTGAAAGCGATCGGCGTCGCCGCGAAGCGCGGCACCAGTTTCGGCGCGCCGAGCCCGCTCGAGCACCGGCTCGGCGAACTGGTGCGAACGCTCATGCCGTCGATGGAGCGCGTGCGGTTCGTCAGCTCGGGAACCGAGGCCGCGATGAGCGCGGTGCGTGTCGCGCGCGCATTCACCGGGCGCGACCGGATCATCAAGTTCGAAGGGTGCTACCACGGGCACGCCGACGCGTTTCTCGTCAAGGCAGGATCCGGCGCCACGACGCTGGGCATTCCGACGAGCCCCGGCGTTCCCGCGGCAGTCACCGACGACACGCTGCTCGCGCGCTACAACGACCTCGCGTCCGGTCGCGGCGCTCTGTCAGGCGCAGGCTGAAACAGATCGCGGCCGTGATCGTCGAGCCGATCGCCGGCAACATGGGACTGGTGCCGCCCGCTGACGGGTTCCTGTCCGGGCTGCGCGATCTCTGTTCGCGCCACGGCATCCTGCTGATTTTCGACGAGGTGATTTCAGGATTCCGCGCGTCGGCCGGCGGCGCGCAGGCGATCTTCGGCATTCAGCCGGATCTCACGTGTCTCGGCAAGATCATCGGCGGCGGCCTTCCCGTCGGCGCGCTACGGCGGCCGGGTCGACATCATGGATATGGTCGCCCCGCGCGGGCGCTGTATGCCCAGGCGGGAACGCTCTCCGGCAATCCGATCGCGATGACGGCCGGTATCTGGGCGCTCGAGCATCTGTCGCCGAAGCTGTACAGGAGCTCGCGCGCCGTGGCTCGATTCTCGCCGCGGGCCTCGCGGACGCCGCGCGCGCCGCGAAGGTCCCGCTCCAGGTGAATGCCTTCGGCTCGCTCCTGACGCCGTTCTTCAGCGTCGCGCCGGTGCGCGACTACGCCTCCGCGCTCAGCTCCAATACATCCGTCTACGCGACGTTCTTCCGCGGCATGCTCACGCGCGGCGTCTACCCGCCCCCGTCGCAGTTCGAGGCATGGTTCCTCTCCGCGGCGCACAGCGATCGGGATGTGAAGAAAACGATCGCGGCCGCGAAGGGCGCGATGAAGGACGTCGCCCGTACGATCTGAGCCACGGAAGAGCACGAAGACAGTTTGAACGCTTCGTGGTTTAATTCGCTTTTGTGCCCTCGACCATCCTCTCTCCGATCACCGCAGAATTCCGCCGTTACAAAGCGCTTGGCGACTCGGCCCTGGCCCAGCTCGAGCGACAGCGAGCTCGCAGTGCCCGGACCGAACGGCGGAAATTCAGCCGCGGTCGCTCGTGTGGCACATCGGCGGCAATCTCGCTTCGCGCTTCACGGATTTCCTCACGAGCGACGGTGAGAAGCCCTGGCGGCAGCGCGACGAGGAGTTCGTGCAGCGTGCCGTGACTCGACACGAGGTGCTCGAGAAATGGAATACCGGCTGGAACGCGCTGTTCAACGCATTGGATGGACTGACCGACGACCATCTCCGGCATACGGTGATGATCCGCGGACAGTCGTTCGAAGTGCACAACGCCCTTCCCCGGGCGCTCGCACACGTTGCGTATCACGTTGGCCAGATCGGTGTACTCGCCAAATCGGTCCGAGGCGATTCGTGGACTTGCCTGAGCATCCCGATCGGCGCCTCCGAGGCGTATAACAAGAACCCGACGCACCAGGATCCGCGCGCGCACGCCGCCGCCATGCGAAACCGAACGTGAAGAGCGCCAGCGACGTGCGGATCGCCCCGGCGACAGAAAGAGACGTTCCAGTCATCCTGGAGCTGATCCACGCACTGGCAGCCTACGAGCGGCTCGCGCACGAAGTCGTCGCGACGCCGGACAGCCTGAGAGACTCGCTGTTCAGCCCGCACGCAGCGGCGGAAGTGGTCATCGCGTACTCGATCAGGAGCCGGTTGGATTTGCCGTCTGGTTTCAGAACTACTCGACGTTTCTAGGCAGGGCCGGACTCTATCTCGAGGATCTCTTCGTCAAGCCGGAGCGGCGCGGTCAAGGCATCGGACGGACGCTCCTCGCGCATGTCGCCAGCGTGGCCGTCGCGAGAGGCGCCGGCCGGATGGAATGGTCTGTCTTGGATTGGAACGAGCCCGCGATCGGTTTCTACCGTGCGATCGGCGCGGTCCCGATGGACGCTTGGACCGTCTATCGACTCACGGGCGATGCGCTCAATCAGCTCGCCGCCTCTCGGCGAAGACCACAAAGACGGTTTGAACTACTAAGGTCACGAAGACCACAAGGAAGATCACAAAGTAACTTAATTTCTTTGTGATCTTTTTCTTCGTGCCTTCGTGTCCTTCGTGGTTCAAACCGTCTTCGTGTTCTTAGTGGCTACCGTCCGGGGGCGGTCGTCTGGATCTGGACCGGCGAGTCGAGCCTGACGCGCAGCACGGATCCCTGCGGCAGTTCGACTTCCTTGCCTTCGGTCGCGGCAATCGTGCCGCCGCCGCCGATCAGAATTCCCGCGAGCGCGCCCTTGAAGCCGCCCAGGATGCCGCCGAGGATCGCGCCGACACCGGCGCCGGTCGCAATGCGTCCCGTCTCCCTTTGATCCCTTCGCCTTCAATCGCCTGCGTCACCGTGCCGCGGACGGGATACGCGCGGCCATTGACCGTGACCTGGTCGAAGCTGACGGTCAACTTCGCGGTGCGGTTGGTGCGTGTCGCCGGCTCCACGGCCGTGACGACGCCGCGCATGACCGAGCCCGCCGGGATCACGGTCCTGCCCGCGACGTTGAGGTCGACCACCGTCGTGCCCTCGAATCGATCCTCGACCTGCGCAGTGCCCGAGTTCAGCACGTTCGTCAGCCGCACGTCGATCTCGGTCCCCACCGGAATTTCAACGTCGCCGGCGCGCGCGAGCGGTCGTGTTCGTCGACGTCGTGGAGCGTGTGGTCGACGAAGACTGTGTGCTGGTCGTCGTCCCGGTGCCGGTTGAGCGGCCGAGCGCAGCGCCCGTTGACGTTGACGCGGTGTTGTTCCGTCTCACCGTGCGCCTGCGACCGCACGTCTTCGATACGGTCGCGCACGGTCGAATACTCGCTGCGCCCCAGCGTCCCGTCCTTCCGGAGCTTCACCTTCAGGTAGATGACTTCCTCGCGCAGGTCGTCGAGCTGGGATTGCAGCTGGGTTGCGCGAGTGGCGTCGCGACCGCGAAGCTGCTGAATGTCCATGGCGGCCTGGTAGACGTTGTCCTGGAGCCGCTGGATGTCAGCCTGGCTGACGGGCGAATAGTTCTGCTGCTGCGCAGCCGCCGGTGCCGCAAGGGCAGCCGTGAACAGCGTCGCAACCGCGACCTGTTGAATGCGATGCATCAAGTGTCTCCTCCTCAATTGCGCCACGGCATCAGGCGTTCTATCCAGCTGATGCGCGTGAGATCGTTATAGATGACCGTCACCATCAGGAGCAGGATGAGCACAAATCCGGCCAGCAGCATCTTCTCTTTGACCTGCGCGCTGAAGTCCCGGCGCGCAATGCCTTCGAGCGCCATGATCAGGATGTGACCTCCATCGAGGATGGGGATCGGCATCAGGTTCAAGAGGCCGAGGTTGAGGCTGATCGACGCCATCAGCGTGAACAGCGCAATCCAACCGGCCTGCGCGGATTCGCCGGAGAGCTGCGCGATGGCGACCGGCCCCATCAGCTGACGTGGGGACGTCGTTCCGATGAACAGCCCGCCGAGCGTCTTGAAAATGAGCCCGCCGAATTCGATGTTGCGCTGAACACTGAGTTTCAGCGCCTCGCATCGGGCTCGGCTTGAAGGACTTGGTCGGCTCCGAGATCAGAATGCCAATCATCCCGCGATCGCCGCGCAGCTGCGGCGTGACGCTGCGATGTGTAGCTCCTGGCCGTTGCGCCGGATGGTGAGATCGGTCGACTTGCCGGCATTGCGCGAAATCGCTTCGGTGAGCTGCGGCCGCTGAACCATCCGTTCGCCGTTCACGGCGACGACGACGTCGCCGGCCTTCAGCCCGGCCTTCTCGGCGACATCTCCCTTGACGAGCGATGCGACGATGGGCGTCGCGTCCGGCACGACGCCGATATCGCCAATTTCGTATTTGCCCTGCGCGTCGGGCCGAAGCGTGGCAGATTCGAGTTCGTCCGTCGCGAAGAAACGTCAGGGACAGTTCGCGATTGGCGCGGGTCCCGATCTCCATGTCGAAGCCGATCCCAGGTGGGGACCTCGTTCCCAGCCACCGCCAGGACGCGATCGCCGCGCTGCAATCCGGCTTTTTCCGCCGGCGAACCGGGCTTCACGGCGCCGACGACGGGCGGCTGATCGTGATAGCGCAGGCACCTCGGCGCCCTGCGCGAGCACGATGGCCATCACGACGACCGCGAGCAGGATGTTCATCACGGGTCCCATGATGAGCACCTGAAAACGCTGCCACTTGGTTTTCGACAGGAACTCGTCCGGCGCTGCCGCTGCGCGGGTCCTCGACGCTCTCGCCGGCCATCTTCACGTAGCCGCCGAGCGGAATCGCGCTGATCGCGTATTCAGTGTCGCCGCGCTTGGTCGACAGCAACTTCGGTCCGAAGCCGAGCGAAAACGTCGAGCACGCGAACGCCGATCCGGCGCGCCGCGAGGAAGTGACCGAGCTCGTGTACGAAAACGAGCACGCCGAGCACGAACAGAAACGCCAGAATTGTGGTCACATCGTTCAATTCTAGCGCGCTGGGCCGCATCCCGGGCGCAGTCACGTGCCCACGCATCCACCCGGCGCACCAGGTCGAGTGTTGTGACTCTTCTCGACATCGTGCGCGTCCATCGTCTTTGTATGACGCGCGGGATGGCCATAAAGCCGAGCTTCCCCTGAAGAAAAGATTCGACGGCGATTTCGTTGGCCGCATTCAACACGGCGGGAAGGGTCCCGCCGGTCCGAAGAGCGCGATACGCCAGGTCGAGGCACGGAAACCGGTCGCGTGCAGGAGCGTGAAATTCGAGCCTCCCCGCCCGCGTCAGATCGAGAGGCGGCAGGGCTGTCTCCCACCGTTCCGGATACGGAACACGCATATTGAATGGGCAGGCGCATGTCGGTCACGCCGAGCTGTGCAATCACCGAACCGTCCGTCAATTCGACCATCGAGTGCACGATCGACTGCGGATGAATGACGACGTCGATCTGATCGGCGGACACGCCGAACAGCCAGTGCGCCTCGATCACCTCGAGCCCCTTGTTCATCAACGTCGCCGAGTCGATCGTGATCTTACGGCCCATCCGCCACGTCGGGTGCTGCAGCGGCGGCGGCCGCGTCGACCGTCTCGAGCGCGTCCGGCGTGAAATCGCGGAACGGGCCGCCCGACGCCGTGAGAATCAGCCGCCGGATCTCGCCGGCGATCGCGTCCGTGCAGGCACTGGTGGATGGCGTTGTGCTCGCTGTCGACCGGAAGGATCGGGACGCCTCGTCGGCGCGCGGCCTCGGTCACGAGTCCGCCCGCCATGACCAGGACTTCCTTGTTGGCCAGGGCGATCGGTCTTCCCGCGTCGATCGCCGCGAGTACGGCCTCGAGGCCCGCCGTTCCCGAGGACGCGCAAATCACGATGTCGCACCGGTGCGTGCGTTGCCACCGCAACCAACCCGTCGGTGCCGCTGCGACGATCGTCACGGCGTGCTCGCCACATGCGCGCTGCAGGCGATCTGCACCGTCAGCGGCTGTGCCATGGCGACGACCCGAGGATGGTAACGCGCCACCTGCTCGGCGAGCAGGCTCGGCGTTGTCACCGGCCGCCAGAGCGGCCACGCGCAGACGATCGGGATGGGCGTCGACGACCGACAGCGCGCTCTGGCCGATGGAACCGGTCGATCCGAGAATCGCGATGTTTTTCACGCCACGCGGCCTGGAGCACCATGAAGTAGAAGACCGGGATGGCGAACAGGAGCGCATCGATGCGATCCAGGACGCCACCGTGACCGGGAATCAGCGCCGGAGCTGTCTTTCATGCCCGCGAGCACGCTTCAGGCGTGATTCGAACAGATCGCCGATGATCCCGAGTAACACGATGATCGCGCCAGAGCAGCACGATGCTCGCCAAACGCTGTCGGGCTCGGCGTGACGACGGCGCTGCTCCGGCGACGGTCCGCTCCTGGTGGACGCGGCCGGCCCGGTGGTCCAGCTCACTGCCCTCGGGCCATTCTCCTGATCCGCTGCGGGTCGCCGTGCGCCGCGCTGCCGACTCCTGCGCCTGCCGACGACGTCGAGGTGCGGTGGGAGGCGGTCGAGGGCCTGGGCCTCACCCTTCGGTATCGTCCGCGCGCACCGATTCGGCGGGCTCGAAGCCTACCGTCCCCACCGGCAGCGAGCGGGGCCGCTATCGCGCGCGGTCGCGAATCGGCGTTCGTCTTCGAGCTGTGGGCCGTGGACGCGCCGGTGGTGGACCCGGTGCCCACGACCGCGCACCCCGGGACACCCTCCGCATCGTGGGCGCAACTTCAGTCCCGTCGGCGCAGCACTCCCCGGTCCAGATCGCCGACGTGCGCGCGAAGATCGTGACGCGCGAGCACGACCGTGCCTGTGGTGGAGGTGCCACCCTGCCTTCCCGAGTGAGCGCTCGCTGCGTGGTTTTGCCTGGCAGCCAGCAGAGCGACGCGCGTTCCCTGAACGTCGCGCCGGGCGCCGCCGCGGAGTCGTTCCCGGTGGGCCGCGCGCTCACCCTCGACGGTGCGGACGTCGGCGCCGGCGCGCGCAGGCGGCTGCCTGCCGGGAGCTACCTGATGGTGCCTTTATGGCGCCGTGGGCTCGGTGAGTGGAGCGCGCGAGAGCGTCGCGCTGCTCACGCTTCCCGATCTCGCAACTGAGCAACGCATCGAGACCGCGTCGCCCTCGGCCCCGGCGAGTCCGGCAGCCGCCGCCGCCCGCCGGCGGCGTCGGCGGGGCTGCTCAAGCCCGATGGGACGCCATGCTGAGGAGCGTGAACGGCGCCTGGCGGTCGGTCCGTCGGTATCGAAGCGAACGGTCCGGCGGCCGCGGCCCGCGCAGGCCCTCCTGCAGGGCGACCGACGCGACTTCAACGTGATCCAGCCGGACGGGCCGCTTCGGCCGGTGAGCGGGGTCGTACGCTGGGTCGGCAATGACTCTGGCGCTCTACGTGAGTGACACGGGAGACACCGGCGGGGCAGCTTTCACGCCTGGGGACTACGCCGCCTTCTTCGCAGCGGCCTTCGAGGATCCGATCGGGCCGAATTATCACCGGCGCGTTCGGCACGCCCACGGACCCCGACCAACCAGCCATCGCGTCCTCTTCACTCCCGCGGTGAACCGCCTCACCGAGCGGCAGGCGACGGACGGCTTCATCGGCGGATTCTTCTACGGACTCGACCTCCTGCCGGACCGAGCGAACCGAACGACGGAGAGGTCCTCTGCGCGCTCGGCCTCGACCCGACGGGCCGCTTCGAGATGCCCCGCTCCCGCGATCTGGCTGACCACGGTCCCGGTCGTGCTCGCGCACGAGCTCGTGCACATGGTGAACTTCCGGCGAGCGCGTGGTCGCACGCGGGGCTCCCGGCAGCGAGACCGTGTGGCCTGCCGAGGCGCTCGCCGAGATGGGGAGTGACCGCGTCGCGGGCGTACGCGGCGCGCGGCGATACGGCGGCGCGCCGCGGCGTTCCGCTCGGGCAACGAAGCGTGCGCGTCTGTTCCTGGCCGAAGCCCGCGGCACGAGCCTGATTTCAATGCGGCGGGCGGCGCGACCCCGGCGGAGCGCGGCGCCTCGTGGCTCTTCCTTCACTCAGCGAGCAGTACGGAGGGGAAGCGTTGCTGCGCGACCTCACTCAGACGACGCGCACCGGCGTTACGCCGAACGTCGTGGGCGCGCCACCGGACGACCCTGACCACGCTCTGTGCTCGATTGGGCGGTGGCGGTGTACGATGGGGAACGAGGCGGGAATCACCGACCCCTGGTCGCGGACCCCGCCCTGATACCCGACGCTCCGGCCGCGAGAGGCGCGCTTGCAGTTCCTGGCAGCCGTACCCGCTGGCGACGGTCGAGCTGACAGTAGGCGGACCACGATCGCGGCGGAGCGTTCTCGACGGAGCGATGGCGCACCACCACTTCGAGGCGCGCGCGCTCCATTCACGGTCTCGGTGAGCGGCGGAGCCCCGGCGTCGCCGCCCAGCCTGGGCGCGTGCTATGGGTGGTCCGTCTGCGATGAATCTTCGCTGCGCAGGCGTCAAAGGGGACCGAGGCGCCGGTGCCGAACCGCGATCAACCAGAGCTCGCATGAACAGCATGCTCCCACCGATTCCGGCTGGCGTGATCGTCCGCGCTGTCGCTACACGGGGAGGGGATCGGTCATTTTTCGGCGGCCCGACATCTCGCCCTGCTCATGGTGAGCCTCTTCACGTACGGCGTAGGCGGAGTGGTTCATCATTGGTCCGGCGCGGCCATTGCGCCTGAACTGTGGCTCACCTGGCACGAGGCCGCGCTCGACCGCGAGTCGTCCCTGCCTGCGAACTGCGGGCGAATGATGCGGCGGCCCACGAGCGCCGAGACGCCTCCGGGGGCTTCCGACACGGCGCACCGGCGTGGGCCGCGTTCCTCGTGGCCACCGTCCTGATCGTCGCGTGGGATCGCGGATTTCAAGACCGCCGCGATCGCGCGGGCAGCGGCATCGCTTCGGCGGAACCGAATGTTCTTCTGCATGGCGTGCCTCCAGGAACGTCGGGCCGCACGCCCAATCCCTGAGCGCCGGGTGCGTGCGCTCGCGACCTGTCGCGGCGGCATCGCCGACGGTGGCCTGGAGGCGGCGGCGGAGCTCGATTCTCCCTTCCGGCGGCCGAGGCGTTGTCCCACCGGGATGGACGACGGCTTCCGGGTCCGCTCCGAGGTCACCGACGACGGGATCCCGTCTACGAGTTCCTGAGGTCCAGCATCGGGCTCTGGGGGCGGCTCCCAGCCCCCTGCCCCTCCCACGGCTGATCGAGAGCCCCACAGCCGTCGTTACCATCCGTACTTTTCCCGATGCGGTAGTTACCCGCCTGGGGCCTACTTAGCTTAGGTAGGCCCCCTGAGGTTTTCAACACCCAGGCCATTGCCGACATCGACCGTTTTACGACTCGACGACCTTCGGTGGCGATGAGCAGCGGCTGCACCGGGCGGTGGCATTGCACCGCACCGGATCCGGAGCGCCCTGGAGTCGTCGATCACCTCGCGTGGGGTCACCTTCGCTGCTGGGCTGCGATGTGCAGCGGCCAGCAGGACGAATGCCAATTCGACACGCACCCGCACGTCGTGCTCGACCTCGCCTCCGACACTCCCGTCGCCGGTTCCCGGCGTGAGCCCTCCGCCTCGCCCGGAACGACGGCGTCCCGGGTAAGCTCGACTCTGATGTCGAACGCGGCACCACCATTCCGCTCCACGAGGCCGGGCGCAGTCTCTGCGCCGTGGCGTCAGCAGCGACGGCGCCCAGGCTGGTTCCTCGGTAGCAGACGGCCTCAAGGCGCGGCGTCTCCACTGACTGCGAGACTTCTGGCCGGCTCATGTTCCTGGCCGAGAATGCGCCGCCGTCCTAGCTTTACCGCGACCTCGTGCGTGGAGGGCGGCAAAGTGGCCGCAGTCCGCGAGCGGTTCTCGGCTGGGCCGCGCTGCGCGACATCGAGGGCCGCGAGACCGACGAAGCTGCCGTCAGCTGGCCACCGGCGGCCGCTTCCTGGTCGCCCGCAGCGTGCAGCGTCGTGGAGGACGATCTCACCCTGGATCCGATCACCCGTCAGCCCAGCTGGACGGCGTAACGCGCGAGCTCGCTCGATTCCGGACGACGGAACTGGAACGCCTCGTGGGACGGCGTGCTGAGCGCGCTGGAGCGCAGGATCTGGCTGACCTGCCCGGACCAGCTTGTCGCCAAGCAGGTCGACGAAGAGGGTCACGTGCACGGCGCCCAGAGCTGCTGCTCATGCTGGGCGAACCGCTTCGCGGCTGCGGGCTCCTGCGTCCCGGAAGCCGCGGAGAGCGCTCGGCTGATCGCCACCTTCCGCCGTCGAGGCGAGTGGGACGACCTCGATCCGCTTTGCACGAGGCGCCACAGCGGCGCGCGTCGGCGGACACCGTGTGATCGAGGTAGCGATCGCCGTGGACGAAGTGGCTGGCGCGGTGCGCGACAAGGGGAATCTGCCCGCCGCCCGCGAGCCTCCACGCGTCTCCAGGTCGCGCGCGAGTCGGGGTGACGACTACCCACAGGCTTGCGTCCACCACCCTGATGACTGTCGAGCAGCGCGCCGGGCGCCTGGCTCAGGCGGTCGCCCACGGCTGGCGGGCGGTCAACCTCCATCGACAGAGGAGAGCCGGTACTACGTGCTCGTCCCGCTGGCTCGTTGCTCCGTGAAGATGGGGGAGCTGGACGCCGCCGAGGACTCGTACGCGGTCGTCGCCGAGCGGGTCAGGCTCCCGGACTGGCGCTTCGCCGCGCTCGAGAACCTCGCGCACATCTCGGCGCTCCGCGGAGACCGCGAGGTTCGAGGCGCGGGCCTGAGGGCGGACGAGGCGGACTGGTGCCAGGGCGCGACGGTGACCGTGCACGCCCAGATCCTGCAGTATCGGGCGATGTCCTGGCAGGCGCTGGGCGAGCCGGATCAGCCCGTGCCTGGTACATCCGCGCGCGACTACGCCCAGAGCACGGGGTCAACCAGGTCTATTTCGAGGCGGATACCGCGATCGAGCAGCTGGGTAACACGAAGGTCGCCCCGAACCCGGTTCACGGGTAACCCCGCTGGACCGTAAGCTCGAGGCGCCTCCGAGTGAACTCAGTCTATCCGAGACCGATCTGGCCGAGATCTGGGCGGGGTGGGGGCGATGCGTCGAGAGCTCGCGCCCGCCTTCGCCTAGAACCAGCCGGTTAGTCGCAGTAGAAGCATTCCCACCCGGATCGACGCAGGTGTTCATGCGGTCATCGAGTTGGCGCAGGCGGTGAGCCAGGGTCGCCAGCGCAGCAGCCAGGAGGAGGCGGGGCCTTCTTCATGGTCGGGTCCTCGGTGTGAAACGGGGTCGGTGAGAAGGGCGCTGCGCCCCGATTGATTCCAATACGCAGCCCCTGCGTGGAATCATTTGTGACACCGGGTATATCTTTTTCGAAGATTCATGCCTTTTTCGCTCTGTACAGCCGCGACGGAGCCCAACCTGGCGCTGGAGCGCTCGCTCTCCCGCCACGCCGTCGCGTAGTCCATCCTGGCCGGGGCTGATGCGGATGGTGCGGAGCGCCTGCAACCATGGCCCTGGTCGACCTGGCGAGTTGGACGGGTGATGAGCGGCTGGAGCCGAGCGTCGTTTCCGTTCCTGGGGCTGGTGTTGATGGCGCGCCGGCACGACGACCCGGTCGCGCTCTTCCGTCTCGGCAGGGCGGGCATCCGCAATCTCATCCTGCCTCCGTCGACGATCTGGAGCGAGACTCGCCGCGCACGATCAACAAGGCCGAGGAGGAGGGGACGGTTTCTGCTGGTGGCTCGACGGCTCGCTCTCTGCCTTCCGCGCCGCGAGCTCACCGTGGTGCGGGCCGCCCTCGACGCGGCACCCGCAGGTCGGCGGACGATTCTGCCGGTCGCGTCGGCTTCAGCCGGGCGCACCTGAGCGTGCGGATGAAGCGGCTCGGGCCTCTCCACAGGGCATCTCCTCACTCCGGGCGCGGCTGCTGCACGCCGGCCGCTGGCTCGAGGAGCCCGACGGACCGGGGAAAGCGTTTCCGCGCCAACTGGAGTAGTTCGAGCGGCGCGGCGTTCCGGCGCGCGCTCAAGGGAGTGGGCCACGGGGCGACGCCCACGAACGTCGCCGAACGCGGCGGTCTGACCTTCGTGCTCGCGCGCCAGAGCTGGTGCGGGCTGCGGCCTGTGAGATCGGTAGCGCGTAGAGGATCGAGGAACTCACTGGTAACGGTCGACGCAACCGTATCGCGCGGCCCGCTCCCGAGGAGACGAAAACAGGATGAGGGAGTTCACGGACGCCGAGGGCGCCGCCTGACCGCCACGGTGCGCGAGCGCACCGGGCCGGACTACAAGGGGCGCTACTACTTGGTTCGAGCCGAAGGCCGGCGGCGAGGGATCGCATCACTGACGTGCTGAACAGCGCCTGACGGCTGAGCGCACGCCTGAGACCATGTCGGGGTCGAGTTGCGGCGCCGGTTCGGTCGGCGCTCGGTCGGACCCTTCCGCGGAGGCGATGCCGGAGGGGGCGTGACCTTCGAGCCGCGCGAGCCCGGGAAAATCTGGCGCTCGACTTCGCACTTTCACCGGGCGAGTTGGGGCAGCTGCCGCGCCGCACGGTGGCAGCGTGGTCGCCGAGCTGACCGAGCGGCGCAATCGGGGCGAGGGCTTCCAGGAGAGGAGCTGGCGGCGCTGCTCGCGCGCGCCCGCAAGGCCGCTGCCTGGCTGATCGGCGCCACTCCCGCGGGGAGATCGCTCTCCTCTAACACGTCCTTCTGGGGTGAATCTCCTCGGCGAGTGCCCGCCCGTGGCCCCGCGGCACCGTGCTGGTGAGCGGCGAGTTTCCGTCAACGTCTTCCTGGTTACGCTCCGCGCCCGTGGCTTCGAGGTCGAGCTGGTCCCGACCGACCCCGCGGGCTGCTCGACGAGGCGGCTCTGCGGCCGCGTCTGACCGCCCTGACGTGCGCGCTCTCGCGCTCGCAGGTCCAGTTCGCCACCGGCCACCGCGCGGACGTCGATCGTCTGGGTCGGCTCTGCCGCGAGCGCGGGATCCTCTTCGCCGTGGACGCGATCCAGGGCCCCGGCGCCGCACCGCTGGACGTCCGGTCGGGGTGCGGGACCTGCTCTCCTGCGGCGGGCAGAAGTGGCTCTGTTCCCTTTGGGGCTCCGGCAATTTCACCTTCATCGACCGGCGGCTCCTGGAGCGCTTCGATCCGCCGATGGTGAGCTGGATGGCGCGACGCATGTGACTTCAGCAGCGTGACCGGCTACCGCTGGGACCCGGTCTCGACGCTCGCTTCGAGCTCGCGACGCTCACACCCGTGACTACCTGGGACTCGCCCACTGATCGAGCTGACTGAGCTGGCACCGCACGCATCCACGAGCATCTGATGACTGCGCACGCCCTCCTGGACTGGGGCGGCGTCCTCGTCCGACGAGGATGGTGACGCCGGCGGAGCCGTCGCGCCGGGCCGGAATCATCGCCTTCAGGCCGCTGATCTCGGGCGCTGCCCTCGGCGCTGGAGCGGGAGGGAGTGGTGTTCGCGGTGCGCGAAGGGGCGGTGCGCTTCTCGCCCCACTTCTACAACATCAACACGGCCGACGAGATGGCGCGCCGCGGTGGCGACGTAGGACCGCGCGGTCTGGAAGGCCCGCGCGACGGTTTCGCTTAACTGCGTGGGCGCTGGATGCGGATCTTCTGGGCCGAGCTGGAGGCGGCGGGGGTTCGCGCCGGGGTTCGCTTCGATGAGCGCGCGACCGACACATCGTAGGTGCGCGATCGAGGAGAAGTTGTCGCCCGACTTCACCAGATGCACCTGATCGTCCTGCTCCGCGGGCGCCTCGCCGGGCTCGGGCGCCGGGATCCGAAGCGATACACCGGGCATCATCCGGCGCGGGAGAGCTTGGGGTTCGCTGCGACCAGCGCGTTGATCGACGCCGTAGCGCTGCGCGATCACGGTCAGGTTCTCGCCCTTCTGCACGGTGTGCGTGCGGGGGCCCGGGTGAGATGGTGGCGGGTCGGCCTTTCCCGCAGCTGCTGAAGCCGGCGTTGCTGCGGGCGGGGCGCTCGACGGGCGCTGCCGCCACCACCGGAGGCGGCGGTGCCACGATCGGCGCGCTGCCGATCGCGGGCGCTGGCAGCGTCGCGACACTGCCCGTGCCGGGCACGATCGGTCGGACGCCATGCGAACCTCAGGCTCGTTGGCGGTGAAGGGCCGCTCAGCTTGCGCCAGGTCGCGATCCGGTCCTCGATGCGCTTCGCCGCCCAGGCCGTGGACGCCGTTGGCGATGATGCTGAAGGCGATCCGCCTCGCCGTTGGCCGACCGGACCACGCCGAGAGCGTGGACACGTGCTCGATCGTCCCGGTCTTCGCGCGCAGGTTGCCGGCGGCCGGCGTCTGGTACATGCGGCGCAGCTCGTGCGGGTTGCCCGCCCGGGCAGCACCCCAGTAGCAGTCGTCCCAGAGCTTCGTGCGAGCTATGTGCTTGAGCAACCACGATGGTCGGTGGAGCGATCCGTCGCGTGACCGAGAGTCCCGAGCCGCCAGCTGCACGAGGCCGGTGGTGTCGGTCTTCACCTCGTCGGCGAGGAAGAAAGCGGCGGACGACCGCCGGCTTCCGCTGAAGGAGCCGTCCCCGGCGACGATCCGCCCGACCGTCTTGAGCGTGATGTCCGCGAACAGGTTGTGGCTCTTCTTGTTCACGATCTTCAGGTAGTCGACGATCGGTCCGGACTGGTGGCGCGCGATGACGCGCGTGGACCGCGGCGCCCGGCATTCACAGCCGGCGCCCAGGAGCGAGTGACGCGAGGACGCGGCGTCGTCCACCGTCTTCACACCGCCGGAGACGGCGATCCGCGCGACTCGAGCACCTTGTGGAAGACGCTGGCCGCGAAGGGGCCGGATCGGGTGTCGGTCATCTGTCGCCAGATCTCCCGGGCGCCCGAGGCCATCGACCCTCGATCGAGATCGGCTCGGTGGGCTCGACCCGGCGGATCGTCACCCGCGGGCTGTCGCCTCCGGTGATCGCGCTGATCACCATCGGCACGTCCGCTTTCATCGGGGATGGTCCGCACTTCGGGCGCGCTTCCCGACGATCCGGCGATGACGCGGAGGGTCACCATGTTCTCGTCGTACGTCAGCCCCGAGCTCGCGGCGGTGAACCAGTCGTTCATGTCGTCCGGGTTCCACCTGTCGCCGCGGAGCGACCGCTGAAGAACGTCCCGTCGCCCACGAGCGCGCCGTCGATCTGGGGAGATCTCGCGGCGGCGAGCGCGTCGGCGAGCTCCGTCGAACGCGACCCTGGTGTCCTCGGAGAGGCCTAATCGGCCGTTGCTAGGTCGGCGGCGAGCTGGTTCAAGGCCAAGCGCGACTTGCTCGTTGCGCTGAACGCGGACAACGCCGTGGTTCCAGTTTGGCAGCCACTGCGCGGTAATTGTGGCAAGCGCGGCGAGAATAAACCCATCAACGCGGTCGCAACCAGGGCTTGATCAACGTGAAGCCTGCCATCGGGGCGCTATCAAACTTTTGCATTCTCATTTGCTGTTGCTCCGCCGCAAGCTGGACCGTACCGATTTTCAGTCGCGGCCCCGCTCGGGGGCCGGAGACGGTCACAACCACGGCATTGCGGCACCCATCGCGCGCCCGACTGGCCGTGGGCCGAACCTTGCTGGTGCCGCGAACGGCGATTACGTCGATGCGCCACGGGTGCTCGGCGACCTCACCCGACAGGAGGTTCCCGGCGCCAGCTGATCACGACGCTGGAAGATGCAGCCATGCGACCGCGCGTGCCGTCTCCAGCCGCGCCAAACGACGCTTCGATTGAACGGGACACCACGTGACACTGCTTGGCGACCAAACCGCCGATCGACGCCAATCCGATGGCAACGATCGCAAGAGGGCGACCAGCGCTTGACCAGCGTAAAGTCCAGCCGCGGTCGGGTTAGATCGGGCTGGAGTGGGAACAATCTCTGACCCCCTCCCGTGAAGCCAATTGACGCGCACTTCATAGCCGACTCCCCAGGCGGCTCAGCGTGATGACGCCACCGCAGGACATGCCGGAGGAAAAAAGTGGACGGTGGACCCTGCCGGATAGTTGGCCACAGCGAGCAGGCAGCAGCGCGTCGAATGTGACGTCGTCTGGCACGCGCACGGTACGACCAGTTGCGCCAGAACGAACCAACCGGGACATCGCGTTGACGTTGGTTGCGACTTGCGTCTGACGGCGCAAGCAGCTTCGCGATCGGCCTTGAGCAAGCCGCCGTTGCTACTGCATGCCACGATCTGCCGGGCTCCTGGACGTGCCACGCGGCAACGCCGGCATCACTATCACGGCAAGAATTGCCAGGATGGCGATGACGACAGACGACCTCGATGAGCGTAAACACCCGCTTGCGTCGCTCGTCATTGCGTCCAGCTGGTGATATCGGCTCGCTGCACCGGTGCCGCCTTCTTGTCCATCCGCGCCATAGGATAGGATGTCGTACGCTCCGTGCTGGCCAGGCGAGCGATAGATGTAGGCCTTCCCCACGGGTCTTTAGGAACCACATTGCCCTTCAAATAAGGGCCGCTCCAATTCGCTGCGCCGCCAGGGCGCTGCATCAGCGCCTCGAGACCTTCCGAGCTTGACGGATATTGTCCAGTATCGAGAGCGATAGAGATCGAGGGCACTCGTCAGGCTTTCGATCTGAATCTTTGCAGCCTTCACTTTCGATCTGGCCGAGAAGTTAAGAACGCGCGGGCCGACCAGGGCCATGATGAGGGCGATGATCGAGATGACCACGAGCATCTCGATCAGTGTAAATCCCTTGCTGGCAAGTCGCCGGACCGACTCTTGTCGGCGTCCGGGTTAACAGATGGTTAACCATGACCCAGGACTCCACGTCTCATCCGACCGATTGGCTGACAGATAACAGCGCGGTCATTACTGATACGATAAGGCCGCCGACCACGGCGCTAATGACGATGATTTGCCAGCGGCCCGGACGAGCCCCACCATCCGGTCGAGGTATCGCTGAAGTTTTGATCTCGTAGAACTCATGCCACGCGTCCGGCGAGAACTGGCAACTGACCGGTTTCCCTCTCCCAGGCGCAGCATCCGCACCGCCATCGCCGGTAAACATGCCGCTCTCCTCGAGCGCCTCTGACAGCTTCGCCGCCCTGCCGAACCCGTTCCACGACCCGGCTCCAAGCTGGCGCCGCGTCGCCCCATGCTGCTCATCATATTGGCGATAATCCGCAGCGATGAGGTGAGAGTCAACGCCAGCGGTGAGGAGAACCCTCGAGATTGCGGCAAAACATGGCGGTTTAGTGCAACGCACAATATGGTGCGGACCCAACGGCAGCAGACCACCCGCACAATAAGGCCTGCGCGAAACTTTGCACGACGTGCCAACAAAGGCCCAATCGCCAGCAGAATTAATGCCGCCAAACCAATCACGTCCTTCTGCGCATTCACGAACTCAGACAGTCCAAGAAAGGCACCGGCGACCGGATCAATTTTGGCGCCGAAATCGTGCAAGACGGACCCGAACTGAGGCAACACAAACATCAAGAAAAGACCAGCACACAGAGTGGCGGCGAACAATAAAAACGCCGGATAGCGCAGCGCTTCGACGACCTTGCGTCGCAACCGCCTTCAGCGCGGCTGCGATCATTGGCCAAAACGTGGAGAATTCTTCTCAAGTGTTCCTGAGATCTCGCCGACCCGTACCAGCGCCCACGTAAATTGGCGGAAAGAGGGTAGGGTGGTGAGCGAGAGCGCATCGGCAAAACTTTCACCTGCGAGAATACTCGATCGGATGGCACCCGGCGGTTCAGACGCAAGCGGCCGATATCTGGATTCGGCTGCGAGCAATTCGAAGCGCACGATCGAGCCGTGCGCCGGCCTTCAGCAATAGGCGCGAGATCGAGTGTAAAGATCGTGATGTCCTCGGCACGGACACGCCGTTCAAAACTGAAGTTGAGGCGCGATAGCTCGCGCTGCGCCTTCCTCGACAATGAGATCAATGGGAACTAGGCGGAGATAATCGATACGGCGAGCGACCTCCGCGGAGGTCGGCGCAGCGATCGAGCCACTGACGACTTCGCCGGTTGCGGTCAGGGCGCGGTAGCGGAAATTCGGCATGACTTCACCCAGCAGTCGTGACGCGGAAGACCTCGGCCGCCGAGGTCACTCCGGTCAGACACTTCGCCGCCTCGTCCTCAAACATCGTCGTCATCCCAGCGTCCCTTGCCGCCCGCGTGATTGCTCCAGAATCGGATCTCGATTGCATGAGCTGGCGCACGTCGTCGGTAATCGTGAGGACCTCGAAGACGCCGGTGCGGCCGCGGCAGCCCGTCCCATTGCAACGCTCGCATCCTTTGGGCTCGTGCACGCAATCACCCACCTTCAAACCAAACATCGGGTAGCGAGGGTCATCGGCGATTTCCTTGGCGGTGAGCTGCCGTTCAATCTTGCAACGTTCGCAGAGGACACGGACCAAGCGTTGCGCAACTCACCGCGCGTAGCGTGGACTGCAACAAGAAATTCTCGACCCGAGATCGAGCAAACGCGGTACCGCGGTGGCCGCCGTTTCGGTGTGCAACGTGGTGAGCACCAAATGGCCCGGTCAGTGCGGCATGAATAGCGATATTGGCAGTCTCGGGATCGCGGACTTCGCCCACCATGATGACGTCAGATCTTGTCGAACGAAGGCGCGCAAAGCGGTCGCGAAGGTCGTCCGATCTCTGGCTTGACCTGTGATTGGTTGACACCATGGATTTCGTATTCGACCGGGTCCTCGATTGTGAGAATCTTCCGGGTTGTGTCATTGAGCGCGGTCAGCATCGTCGCAAGTGTCGTCGTCTTGCCGCTCCCGGTTGGTCCGGTATTGACGACGATGCCATGCGGAAGCGCAAGCAGCCGACGGACTTTGCTTTGGTCAGTGTTTGATAGCCCGAGCTTAGGGATTTCGAGTACGCTCGCGATCTTTCGGCAGCAACCTGATGACGGCGGACTCGCCATCGCGCGTCGGCATGGTTGCAACGCGAATATCAACATCCGATCGGGCGATGTGCAGGTGAGCGGCGCCATCTTGCGGTAGTCGCCGTTCGGCAATGTTCAAACCTGCAAGGATCTTGATGCGTGAGATCGAGCAGCCTGCGGCAAGACGCGTCGGGACGGCGTGGGCGCGACCTGCAGCAAGCCCGTCAACGCGCATCCGCAGCACCAGCCCGGCGCGAAACGCTCGACATGGAATGTCGGTTGCACGCACCTCGATGGCCTTCGCCAGCAGATCATTCACGGCACGCACGACCGGGGCACCGCTCGCGAGATCGCGCAGGCTGTCGATGTCGTCGTCGGATCTGGGTCCGCAGCGACCGTCGGCGCGTTCTGCTCCGGCGAGGGTGTCGTCGCCGAGCCGCTCCGCTCAGCGCAGTCAGCGATATCTTCAAACGAAGCGACGGCAAAAGCGAGCCTGATCCTCGCGACTGCCGTAGGAGTCTACGGCCGCGCGCACGCTCGCTGCTATCGGTCGGGTCGGCGACCGACCAACGTGGGGGCGCCGCCCGTCCTCGAGCTGGCATGGAAAGACGGGCCATCGCGCGCAGGGAAGCGACGCGAGAACTGGCCGGCCAGCGGTGGCGGCTGCGAGCAGTTGCGCGAGGTCGAGTCGCGGCAACTGGTAAAATTGAGCGACCGCATCGGCAAACTCGTCGGCCGGGAGGTCGGTCGGGCTCCCAGGAGGTCGCGCAGGCGCTTGTCGCGCCTGCCAGGCCGGGTTGCGGCAGTAAACCGGGCGAGCAGGTCGCCGGTACGATTGCGTGCCGGCGCGCCAGATGCGCCAATAAACCCGAGAGCCCTGCGGTCAGCCGTCGGTTGCGGTCGCGCGGAGCGACATTCGGCCCGGCCGTGTCCGGATCTAACGCTGAACGCCGACGCAATTTTGCGTTGAGAGGATCCGCAGCCACAAACCCTTCGATGTACCCCCTCAAAGAGCTAAAACATCAGCGTTAACGAACGGTGCGGAAGCGGATCGGGCGTCCACGTCCAGGCGGTCGCAAAACATGCCGTTTCGTGGCTGTAGCGCAGAGAAACGCAAAGAGCGCGGGTTTTGTAAGAGGCGCACCCCGCCTAGGCCTATTTGCCCGCGCGCATGAACCAGGCCGGATTTAGCCGAGTTGTTAACCATGAGCCAGGCGAATGTTCCCCGCAGATTAACCCGCGGCGTTAACCAGTTCGTCAGCGTTCAATTTTTGGGGATAGCGCGTCCATATGCAGGGGCGGGAGCTCTACGTTTCGGCAGATCGACGAATCGCCGGTCGGCATTGGCGCTGCTCGCATTAATTCCGCTGCTGCTCGCCGGCTGCATGACGCCCGGTGGGCAGACCCCGTCGGCGGAGCATCTCCGGCATGCGACGGACCATGCTCCGCGAGGTCGACCTGAGGCCGCCCGCCCCAGCGACTCGCGCAATCCGGCGCGGCGGTCGTGCCCCGCGCTCAGCAACCGCGCGCGACGGCCTACAATGGCGACGGCAGTCTCGGCCATCCTCAGGGAATTGCCGCGCAAGCGCGGGCAGCAGTGACGGCGATCCGATCCCCGACCGGCGCGCTTCCCGACGCGAGCGCAGGAAAAGGCCAGCGATAAAGGCTATGACATCAATTTCGAGAACACGCCGGTGTCCGACGGTGGCCGAAAAGCCATTCTCGGCGACATTCTGGGCATCGGCTACACCGATCGATCCGCGCGTGCAGGGCACGGTGAGTTTGTCATCGGGACGCGCGGTTCCGAGAAAAGATCTGCTGTTTGTGCTTGAGAAACGCGCCTGCGCATGAGCGGTGTTGCGCTTGTGCGTGATGGCCAAGATTATCGCCTTATCCCACGACGGAGGCAGTTGCTGCTGGCTCGGCCGATTGGGCGCGCGATCCTTCGGCCGGATATGGAATTAGCGTGATCCCGTTGCAATTCGTATCGGCGCAGACGCTAATCAAGCTGCTCGATAACTATGCAGCCAAGCCCGGCACGGTTCGAGCGGAGCCATCCGCGCAAACCTCATTATTATTCAGGGAAACAGCGCTGATCGCCGAGCTGCCATCCAAACCGTGCTGAGCTTCGATGCCGATTGGATGCTCGGACAAGCAGTTGGCATCTATCCGGTCAGCAACAGCACGCCCGAACCAGTCATTGCTGAGCTCAATCGCATCATCGACTCGGGGCAGGTGGCGCTCAGCCAAGATCTCGTGCGTTGGAGCCGATCGCCCGACAAAACGCCATTCTCGTCGTTACTCGCAAACCGGAGTTGCTCAAACGGGTAGGCCACTTGGATCACGCGATTGGACAAATCGGGCGGTGCGGGCACCGACGTCAAAGTGTACCGCATGCGCTACGGCGAGGCCCGCCAGGTCGCAGCACTCCTCAACGATATGTTTGTCGGCGGTGGCAGCAGCGGACTGGATCCGCTCAAACCAATCAACTTGAGTCCGGTAGCGGTGCGGTCGCCCTCAAGCAGTGCGCCTGTCGGGCCGGCGCAACTTGCAGCAGACCACCACGCCACTCGACAGGAGCGGCCGACGCGGGCCAATCGCAAACCGGTCATGCGCAAGCAACGCCAGCTTTGATGCCCGCTTCTGGCGGCCAGAAGGTAGCGGGCCCCGTCCACCTGGGCAAGCGGTCTCGGCACGTCATCGTAGCGAACTCGGCGCTGGCGCGAGCGGCGCCAATTTTGCCCGAATGTGAGAATTGCTGCCGATATCGTCAACAATAACTTGCTGATCTACGCCAACCAGGAAAGCTACGGCATCATCAACGGGCTCTGGAGCAGATCGATCGACCACCGCTGCAGGCGGCGATCGATGCCACCAATCGCTGAGGTCACGCTCAACGACAATCTGCAATATGGCGTTCAATTTTTCCTCAAGAGCAGCAATGTTGGTGCCCCGCCGATACTCGGGTTCGATGGTCAACACGGCTCCAGCGCGGCTGCCACCGCGGCCGCGGGTGCGCTTCTCAGCCGGGTTCTGCCGGGATTTAACTTCCTGGTCGGCACGGAAGCGCGAGCCGCAGGTCATCAATGCCCTGCATGCGGTCGACCGAGGTCAAGATTCTTATCCAATCCGTCCCTGGTCGTGGTCGACAATCAATCCGCCACCTTGCAAGTCGGCGACCAAATTCCGGATCACAACGCAATCTGCGCAGTCGGTGATCGCGCCAGCGCGCGCCTGGTCGTGAACAACATCGATTATCGCAACACCGGTATCATTCTGCGAGTTGCGCCACGCATCAATGCCAATGGCAATGTGCGCTTTTGAATATCGAGCAGGAAATCAGTTCTGCAGCCGACAACATAAACGCCACTACGCTTGCCCCGGACCGTGTCGCAGCGGAGGGTGGCAAGCCTCGATAGCCGTCGCCAGCGGACAGACCGTTCTCCTGGCGGGATTGATCAGTGAGACGCAAAAACCGCACCCGCAACGGAATCCCGGGCCCGGATAAAATCCCGGCGTCGGCGAGCTGTTTTCGCGAAACACCAATGGCACGGACCAGTCGCACCGAGTTGATCATCTTCTGCATCCGGCCGCAGATCATTCGAAACGGTGTCGATGGGCCATCGCGTCGCGGCGGGGCTGCGCGACAAGATTATTAGAAGTCGCCAGGGCATGGCGCTCGGCGCCCGACACAGTGGCGCCGAGGCAATGAGACAGCTGCAACAGCCGGGCGTGGTTCTTGAACCGCAAGCGGATGCGACGCGCATTGCGCTCTGCAAAGGTAGCACGCGGGCTGTCGGCTCTCGACGTCATCGACCAACGCGATCCTAACTGCATGCTTGCGGCCGCAGCAAGTTTGGCGTCAGCATCGGCCAGCGCCTGGCCTGTACGCTCGGGTCTTGGCCGCCGGCCTTGGCGATCGGTCATGGCTCGTGGCAACTTCGCTACTGATCGATTGGCGCAACTCCTCTACCCATTCCCCGACTGGCCCAATATTGCCGGAGCACGTCTCGATCTGCCTACGCCGCGGCACGACAGCCCGGACGCGATGCTCGAGGTCGACAGCCATGGCTGCGTTGCCGCGGCATCGAGCCTTGCGCTTCATAGGTTTTTGCGCTTCGCTATGGCTATGCGAAATGGCGCGGGCAGCCAGGGACTTGGCTTGGGGGACGCCGAACTCGCGTTTGTCGCCGGCGTCTGGCTTGACTGGTTAACGATCCCACGCAGCGATCCAACTGGCGGCCTTCGCCGCGCTATCCGCCTATCATGCTGGGCAAGGCAACTTCGTGTCGGGTCAGTTCGATCCCCGGCGACTAACGCGGCTGCTCTCTTTGGTCTGTTCTTTGGCGCCTGCGATCTGATTTGTTGGTTTTTGAGGTGGGTGGTTGGATGGTTTTAAAATCTGAGGCTAGCCGCCATCACGGACGTTACGAGCGGGCGGCGGATGGGCCGCATCGATTGTTCGGAGCTCGCGGGTGAGTGTGAGTGAAAGCGCTGGAAAGAAGGTTCCTTCATGCGCTGCCGGAGCCAGATCTGGAATTGCGATGACGTTACCGCTACGAATGGCCTGTGTGAGCGCTTGCTGCCGCAGAGCAATTGTGGGCTTGACCAATCCGCGCCAGCGTCGGATCACGCAGAAGGCTGCTGTCGGTGCCGCCGAGTGGCGAATAGGCCATTACCGCATCGCATGCCGTTGGCACCAGGGCAGTAGGCCACGCCTGTGCCACGGTTCCTGACGTTGTAAGGGACCTGACTGGTCGCGCAGCGATCGCCGCGTGGAATACGGAACAAGCTCTTCCAGATCACCGACGCTAAAGTTGGACACGCCCCAGGCTTTAATTTTGCCCGTTGTCCGGAGGGTCTCGAAGGCCGCCACAACGTCGGAAAGGTTATGGTCGCTTCTCGCCAATGCAGCAGGTAGAGATCGAGATGGTCGGTGTTCAGACGCGCGATGTTTGCCGCAAGCGCGTGGGCGACGCTCTTCTCCCGTCGCATTCTTGGGCAGGAGCTTGAGACCAAGAATACGCGGTCGCGCTGACCGGCAATGGCCCGGCCAATCACCCCTCGGAGTGGCCTTCGCTGTAGAGCTCCGCTGTGTCGATCAACGTCATCCCAGCAATACGTAACTGAACGAAGTACACC
>ERZ1370068.11113-contig-9757_pt1 | contig 51241 bp, 80 predicted proteins | sample MGYA00561227_ERZ1370068 | MGnify/ENA primary metagenome ERZ1370068 (study PRJEB38410, sample SAMEA6850437) | metagenome | study: Metagenomic assessment of the ecological functions of the soil: analysis of the soil microbiota associated with the... | reverse complement strand
TTACGCATTGCCAACAACGAGGCTCATGGCCTCACGAAGGGGCAGTACTCCCGACGAGCCCACGCGGCCAGCGGTCGGGCTCGACGCCCCACAGGCTCGATCGATCCAGCCGTTCAACCCGCTCGGCGGCGCCATCGGCGCCGAGGCGAGCTTCGTCGCGCGCGCCGTGGACACCGACCGCAAGCACGTTGCCGGAAGTGCTGCGCGCGCGCGGCGGCGCACCGCGGCGCCGCCTTCGTCGAGATCCTCCAGAACTGCAACATCTACAACGACGGTGCCTTCGACGCGGTGCGCTGAGGCCGAGGAGAACCGCATCTACTTGAAGCACGGCGAGCCGGCGCGCTTCGGCGCCGACGGCGAAGCGCGGCGTACGCATCGGCGACGACGGCTCGGCAGCGGATCGTCGCAGTGCCAGACGTGGAGAGGAAGGCGCTGCTCGTTCACGACGAGCACCACGCCCAGCCCAGCCTCGCGTTCGCCCTCAGCCGACTCACGCTCTCGACTCGTTGGCGTGGCGCCAGTCGGCGTCTTCCGCGACGTCGAGCAGCCAGTGTGCGACGACTCTGCTCCAGGGGCAGGATCCGACGAGGCACGTCGGAGCGCGGAGAGGGCGATTTGGCCGCCCTGCTCCACGCCGGCGATACCTGGACTATCTCCTAGCCGAAGAAGCGCGGGCGACCCGTACCACTCCGTCCGGCACGCGTCTCTCCGCTCGGCTACGGCATCCGCGAGCGGCACGTCGACGATGGCATCCCCGTGCAGCGCGGCCATGCGGCCGAAACGCGGCCCTCGTGCACAGATCGGCGGCGCGCAGGCCGCAAGCGCGTTGCCAGCACGCGATCACGGGCGGTGGGCGATCCGCCGCGCTGGACGTGGCCCGAGCACGGTGTAGCGCGTCTCGAAGCCGGTTCGCTCCTCGATCTCGCTTGGCCAGCTCTGGCGCCGACGCCGCCCAGGCGCACGTGCCCGAACTCGTCGGTGGTCAGCTCCTGTGCGACGGCCCGTCTCCTCGCCGGACTGTAACGTCGAGCTTGTAGCCCTCGCTGACACGACGATGATGGAGAAGTCCTTGCCGCGGCTGATGCGCTTCTCGAGCTCGGCGCAGGTCTCCTCGACGGTGAGCGGGTGCTCCGGGGATGAGGATCACGTCCGCGCCGCCGGCGATGCCGCTCATCACGGCGATCCAGCCCGTGTGACGGCCCATCACCTCGACGACCATCACGCGGTTGTGCGACTCGGCCGGTCGTGTGCAGGCGGTCGATCGCCTCGTCGCAGACCGCGCACCGCGGTGTCGAAGCCGAACGGTAGTAGTCAGTGCGCGGAGAGATCGTTGTCGATCGTCTTCGGCACCCCGACGACCGGGAAGCCGGTGCTCCGCACAGAGCGGCTGCGGCGACGCCGAGCGTGTCTTCGCCGCCGACCGCGACGAGCCCGTCGAGGCGCTGGGCCGGCGAAGTTCCGCGGCGACGTCGTCGACGCCGCCTTCGACGCGGTAGGGATTCGTTCGCGACGTTCCGAGCACCGTTCCGCCGCGCGGCGGGATCGCCGGAGACTCGCGCCGCGAGCTCCGAAACCATGCCGTCGACGAGCCCCTGCCAGCCGTCGCACGCACCGCGACCTCGCTCCACGCCGGCGCTGCGCCGGACGACGGCGCGGATCACGGCGTTCAGCCCTGGGCAGCTCTCGCCGCCCGTGAGGATGCCGATACGCGAAGCCAGCCTCGCTAGCGGTAGGCAGGACGTGGCTTGCCGGTGAGCGACCGTTGATGCGCGACGAAGCGAGCGCGACCGACCGCGGCTGCGGGCCGCCCGCGGACGAACGATGTCGAGACGTAGTCGACGAGCATCGAGGCCACTGCGTGCTGCGGGCGATCGAGTCGAGCACGATTGGCTCCGCGGTAAGCCGCTGCTTCGACCACGTGCGTCCGCCGTCCTTCGACATCGTCTGGAAGACGTCGATGCCAGGGCACGCCGGGACGTTGGCGCAGTTGTCGGGGATCGAATGGAAGACGAGCGCCAGCCGACCCGACGCCGCAGGGTTGGCCCTAGCCCCGGGAGGAAATGGTCGACGCCGGAGCCGCCTGCGGTGACCGCCTGCGCCGGCGTCCAGTCGACTCCGTCCACCGAAGTCGTCATGACGATGCGGCTGGCGGCGGCACTGACGCCCGCGCCGGGACAGCCCTCCCCACGCGACGTACATGCGCCCGGCCGCGTCGACCTCAGCGGAAGGCAAGCGCGAACGTTCGCATTGCCGGGATCTCCGCCGTGGAGAGGAATGCGGCACGGACGGGTGCCGAGAACGAGCGCGCCGCCGTCCGTCGACCGGGTTGCCTCGATCTCGCTGCGGGACGTCCGGAACGGGGACCGGCGAACGCCGTGCAGGACGACACACGAGCGTGCCGTTCGGGAGGACGGCGGGCTGCGCGCCGTTGAAGTCGAGCCCCTGCTGGCGGCACCGGGTGAGCTGGCGACCGGTTGGCTCCAGGTCAGGCCGCCGTCAGTCGAGTAGTGGTGCGGATCTCGCCGGAACGGACGTGGAAGTACGCGAGGTAGCAGTGACCGCGAAACGGGCTCGCAGCCTCGTTGTCGCACGTGATCCACTCCCTTGTCGAGGTCGCCGCACAGGCGCGCCTGTGGACCGCGGCCACCGGCGCGTCCCACGACTAGCCCGCCTGCGGAGCGGTTGACGTAGAGGTGGAAGGACGTAGCAACGGGTGAGATGCCGAGCGAAACGGCGATGACCACGCGCCGTGGACGGCGTCGTACGCGACGACCGGGTCGCTCGCCCGGTCCGCCTAAAGGCCCGGGCCGCGGCAGACGAGTCGGTGACACCCGGGGAGCAAGTCCGCGACTTCCACGTCTGCTCCCGCGTCGCGGGACCGTCGCGAAGCCGATCGCCACCGCGCCGCCTTCGAACACCGCGGCCGGCCTGGAACACCGAGACGACGGTCGAGCCGAACGCGAACGTGCTCCGGGCCTGACCTGCGTGTCGCGCTGGCCGATCCGGTCGCTGCGTCCGGTCGACTCGAGACCAGCCGGCACACGACCTCGCGATCGCCCGAGCACGACGTCGTACGGCGTCGGCCGTGACGCGATGATAAAATGCGGCCCGCAACCGCAGCCAGGATTCGGTGTCGCTGCGGAGGACGTCGCTCGATGGCGCGGGAACGCGAAACGTCTGCTCGGCGCCTCCGTCGGATCGCTGCGCGTCCTCGTCCCCGGCCCGCCCCTGGAGTGGCATCGTCCGGTCCCGGCCGAGCCCCAGAAGCCTGAGTCGTTCCAGCGCGGCCGTCGAGGACGTCGTCCATGCGCGAGCAGTTCCCGTCAGCCGGACGGCGTGGCGTCGCCGTGTTGCTGCCGACGATCGCCGCCGACGCCAGGCCGGCGAGCAGCGCGGCCGCGCACACGACCGACGCTGCGGACGGCGCATCCGCCGCACGGTAGCTGAGAACGGACACGTCCAGGTGCCAGACCCAGGCACAGCCACTGAGACCGTCCCTGGGCGTCTCAGAGGACTAGTCCTCGTCCTCCTCGGCTGAGGCTTCGCTGCTCCGCAGTCAGGACCACGATCTTCAGGAGCTCACCCGCAGTCGGCGATGCAGTACAGGCCCCGCTCGTTCTGGCTCAGCCACGCGACGTCCTGGCCCCGGGCCGCAATCGAGCCCGTCACCTGGTCGTCATCACAGCGGTGCCGGGAAGTGGGCGCGTCGTCTCCCGGACCGCCGGGCACGGTCGGCGCCGCCGCCGGCCCACATCGAGTCCGGGCCGCCGCCACCGTAGGCGACGTCGTCGCCAGCTCCACCTGCCGACGCGATCGCCTAATCGGCCTGGCCGTGGCAGCTCGTCCGGCCCGCCGCGGGCCCGGATTGGTCGGTGCCCGCCATGGCGTAGATCTGGTGTCGGCTGCGGGCACCCGACGAGTAGTCGTCGCCGGGCGTGCACCGACGATGAAAGCTCCATGCGCGGTCGCCGCGAGCGCAGGCTCACCGACCGAACTGCGCGCGCCATCTGCTGACCCCCTCTTTGAGACGACCTTGAACGTGCAGGCGCATCAATGACGCGCTCACGTCAGCCGGCGGTGCGCTCTTCGAAAGGGATCGATCAGGTTCGCGTAAAGGTGCTCAACCGGAAGACCTTCCAGTGCGGCAGCGCCGCCGAGCTTCGCGAAGCGCGACGGCGGTCGCGGCCAGCAGGTCGATGCTTCCGCCGACGGCGAACGCTGGGGCGAGCGCAGTCCCGCCTGGACGGCCGCGAAGGCCAGCCGGACACCAGGCCGCCGATCGGGCTGTGCCCCCCATGAAACGCGTAGAAGTAGAGGCCGAGCACGCGGCCCGGTCGCGCGTCGGCGCGGCCGGAGCTGGAGCGACGCGTTGGCGTTCGGCCGACCACATCGGTGAAGCACAGGCCCGCCCGCGAACAGGCAGGCCGCCGCCGCGCATGGCGAGCGTCTGCGCCGGGTGCGAGGCGCAGAAGCTCCGCTACGGCGAGCCCGGCAGCCCGCCGTACCCAGCGAGCAGCATGCCTGAAGCTCGCCCGCGCGATCGTCGCCGACGAGCAGCGCCGCTCGACCGAAGCGCGCCCGCCTGCGCCGAAGCACGCGCTGAGGATCCCTGAAGACCTCGGGCCCGGAGCCGAGCGTCTCCCCTTTGCCAGCACCGGCAGCCAGCACGTTGAAGTTGAAGGCGAACGTGCTCACGGCCGCGACCAGGCACGAGCGACGATGCCCGACCCGCCGTTCGAGCGGCGCGCGTAGCGCGATGGCCTCCCACGTCCCGGCAAAGATCGCCGGGCGCTCGTGCCGTTGCGCTTGAGCGGCAATCGAGCTCGCGGACGTTCATCGCCGCCAGGCGCAGGATGGTACCGCCAGGAAGCTGACGGCAGTTGGCGGCGAAGACCAGAAGCCCGGCCCGAAGAGCGGCGACGATCACGCCGCCGGCCGCGAGAGCCCGCCGACACGCGCTGGCACTGAACAGCGACGAGTTGAGCGCGACCGCATTCGGCAGCTCCGCCGCGGGCTCCACCATCTGGTACGTCAGCGCCTTCGTCGTGCCGGCGCGTCGGGGGCGAGCACGCGTGCCGCGCACGTGCGGCGAGCACGTACTACACCTGCCGGACGGCGGCGCGTCACCGACGCAGCGTCAGTCACGGCGCGAGGCTGCCGCCGCAGCACCATCGCACGGCCGCCTGTGTGGCCATCACCGTGCCGCCGCGGAAGGTCGAGCCGGTCGGCGAACACGCCCCTGCCCGAACCAGGCCCAAAGGAGGCTGAACGGCGAGAAACTGGCACAGGGCGAGCACGCCGACGGCGACCGGCGACCCCGTGAGCTCCAGCACTGAGCTGGGCACGCCATGGCGATGTTCTGCATCCAGGAGCCCGTCACCGAGACTTTGACCTGGCCGACGAAAGAATCAGGCGGTGTGGTTGCGGTGCCTTAGCGGGCAACCGCGAACGTCCGCCACGGTTCGAGACGCATGGAGCGCCGCCGTCACGGCCGCGCCTCGAGCGGCTGTCCGCAGCGGCGCGACGGCTGCCGCGTCGATCGACTCTCAGATCGCCGCTTCGTCGAGCGTCTCCGGAGCCGCGCGGCGAGCTAACGCGCGGTGCGCCGCGAGCCGCACCAGTCTGGAGCACGCGCTCCGCCTCCAGCGCGGTCAGCTCCGATGTCCGACCCGGCTGGCGGTCGCCCGTCGCGCCGGCTGTTCGCCGCACGAGGTCCGCGCTGACGAGCCGCGAGACGTGCCTGACATGGCGGCCTGGTGAGACTCCTCCGGCGCGCGAGCTCTGCGAACTGCCCAGGCACGGCGGCGAGGGCGACGAGTACCGAGACCTGCCTGCCCGTGACTGCCGAGCGGATGCACTTCGGTCGCGAGCTCGCGCGAGCTGGAGGAGAACCGGCCGCAAGCGGTTCGCGACCGCGAGTGGATCCACGGATACGGTCGTCGGAGCGGTCAATTCGTTAACTAGGTTAACAAACCTACCGCAGTCGACGATCCACGTTACGCTCCGCACAAGACGTCGCAGTCAGCGTGAGACGGCAGAAGAGCCTGGCGCTCATCAGCGCGCGCGAGGTGGCGACGAACCTCGCTGGATTCCGATCGTCGTGCTCGACCCGGAGGGGACGATCGTACTCCTAACCGCCCCGCCGAGGCGATGCTTTGGGCCGACGTTCGAGGAGGCGGGCGAGCCTCACCGCGCGCGCACTGGGTGAAGCTCTTCGCACCTGAGCGGCCTGATGGAACGCCACTGCCATGCCGACGGAGCTGCCTGCCGGGGTGGCCCTGGTGGGAGCGAAGCCTGACCACAAGACGATCCACTTCACTTGGTGACGACGGCGTGCGCCGTGAGAGTCGCCGTCACCGCCTTCCCGCCTCATGGGGCGCGAGCGAGGAGCTGTGGCTGGAGCCTTCGGATCTTCTGGTCTGACCGTGACGATCTAGCATCGCACCACCGCTTGAGGAAAGATGGCAGCGAGGAGGGAGAGATGATCCATCGCCCGCGTCGCGGCGAGCACTCATGAGAGCGCGAACGACGCGCAGAAGAGCCTCGTGCTCATCCTCGGCGCGCGAGTTCGCGTCGAACCTCGCGATGCCCATCTACATCGCGGACGCCGACGAGACGCTCGTGTACTTCAACGAGCCTGCGGAACGGATCGCCGGACGGTCGTTCGCCGAGACCGGCGAGATGCCCGTTCGTCACTGGACGAGGCTGCTCGCGCCGCGCGGCGCCGACGGTGCCGAGCTGAGCCGCTGAAGAGATGCCAGGCGGCATCGCCTTCATCGAGCGGCGGCCAGCCCACGCCTCGCATGCGGATCACCGGCCTCGACGGAACCGAGCGCGAGATTGCGACGACCGCGTTCCCGCTGCTGGGCCCGACGAGGAGTTCCACGGCATCATGGTCATCTTCTGGGAGCAGGGATAGCGGGCGCTCTTGCGGATCACAGATCTGGGGCTGCCGAGGTCACTCGCGACACCGGGTCGCGAGACGTTGCGCGTCGGTGGAAACACGACCTGCGTCGAAGTGGCGGCGAACGGGACGAGCGTCATTCTCGACGCGGGCACCGGCATCTCGCGCGCTCGGCGCTCGAGCTGGCCGAGCGTGAGGCCCCAGAACGATCCACATCCTGCCTCACCCATCTCCATCTCGACCACATCGAGGGGCTCGGCTTCTTCGCGCCGTTCTACGACCCGGACTGCGAGGTCTCGTCGTGGGGCCCGCCGTCGTCGGTGCGGACGCTGAAGGAGCGCATCAGCCGGTACCTGTCGTCGCCCCTCTTCCCGATCGAGATCTCGGACCATGCCGGCGAGCGTCACGTTCCGTCGACGTGCCCGCCGACCCGTGGGAGATCGACGGGGCTCCGGTTGCACAGGACACCCGGTGTCGCATCCGGGGACGACGCTCGGCTACCGCGTGGAGGCCGACGGTGCCGCGCTGGCGTTCATTCCCGACCATGAGCCCGCGCTCGGTATCGACCTCGAGTCGCTGACGAGTGACTGGATTTCGGGCTTTCCGGTGGCGGATGGTGCGACCGTCCTTCTTCACGACGCGCAGTACACGAAAGGGGAATACGCCGACCGGATTGGCTGGGGACATTGCTCCGGTGGAGCACGCCGTCTCGTTCGCGTCGATGACCGGCGCCGCAGGCGACTGTTGCTCTTCCACCACGATCCCGTTCACACGGACGACGATCTCGACGCACACTGCGAAGCGCAGCAACGAGCTCTCGGAGGGGGCAACGGTGCCCCCGCCAGAGCTCGCTTCGCGAAGGGATGCAGATCGAGATCTAGCTCGGCTCTAGCCGTTCGACCGCTTCGGCGTTGGCGAGTCGTCGAGCACGAAGTCGGCGGCGTTGTCATTCGTGTCGTGCGCCGTCGGGGATTCTCCCAGCACTCGTGCCCGGGGCGTCTGTCGTAGGTGGTGCGGCGACCGGTGTGCCTTCCACGAGGGCGTTCGTGGCCGTTCCCCAGCCGACCGAGTCGACGAGTTGCCGGCGTAGCGTCGCGAACGCCGACTGCCGCCGCCCGTCGCCGCGATGCCCGGTCGAGAAGCTCTGGTCGGCCGGCGGCCCGTCGACGTAGCCGGAGCCTCCGAAGAGGTAGAAGCTCCCTGCCGCCAGCGATGTGTGCCGTCTGGAATCGTCGCGAGCACGACGTCGCTCGTTCCTGCTGCCGATCGATACACGAGCTTCCAGCCGGACAGATCCGCCGCAGCGGTGCCGGTGTTCACGATCTCGACGAATCTCGTTCGCCGCGGCGCCGGTGACGCCGGTCATCGAACTCGTTCACGCTCAGGTCGGCATCGCCACCGCCGCCGCCTGACGCGCACACGATCATCGCATGCCCTCCGTCGTCGTACTCGATGTCGATCGTTCCCGCGCCGGCGTTGCACGTCAGGCCTTCCAGGTCGTCGAACGAGTCGAGGCCCTGATCCCGAGGTCCGGGAAGCCCTGCGGACCTGGCGGCCCGACGAGTCCCGCTGGACTCGGAAGGTCCCGCTGTGTCCAGCGGGCCCCGTGGCACCAGGCGGCCCTGCCGGCCCCGTGCTGTTCCAGCCGAGCAGCCGCTCATCTTTCGGCAGTCGGACGGCCCGCCGACGACGCGGAGCTGCCCGTTCGGATGTGTCGGCACGCGTAAATCGTTGAGGATTCACTCGCGAGCTGCAGGCCCGCAGTCGCGATGGTCCCCACGGCAAGTCCAGCCGCGAGGCAGAGGCCGACCGCAAGCGCGCGGGCGGACGAGATCGGAATCCGTGTGCATGGAGCATCTTCCTTCCGTCGGTTTCGAGGGCGGCCTCCTTCTGGAATACCCGCCGCAACCGGCCAATGGAGGTAGCGCAGTGTGAATCGAGGCTGAATCGTCGCGATCTCGTGACATCTGCCGGCGTTCGTTGCAAGACCGTGCCAGCTGTGTTCCAGGCCGGGTCGACCTGGCGCCAATTCCTTCATAGGGAGTGGCTACGCTCGTTGTCAATATAGACGACAAGGAGGGAAGATGAGCGCGACAACCGGGCAGCCGAGACGGACGTAAAAGCGGTGGACCGCCGTCGGCTTCATCTGTGGCGGAATCACCGGTCTGACGGTGCTCACGAGCGGGGTCGTTGCCGCCGCCGTCGACTCCGTGCCGTTGACGCGTGCGACGGCTGTCGAACGGGGGCTCCGAGACGTCCTTCACACCCCACCGCCCTCGCTGTGGCGCGTGGCCGAAGCGCGTGAACGTGCGCTTACGACGTCGTGCGTGCCAGTCAAATGGGCTGGGCGAGCCAGTGCGAGCTCTCCGGCATCATCTTCGTCCGTCGGAACGGTGAGTTCGGCTATCGCCGGATACCGCTTGTGGCAAGCGAGGGTTCGGCTCTAAACTCGCCGCGCTCGACGGCGGAGTGGCGGCGGGTGAAGGCTTCTCCTACTACGCGATCGTCGAGGACTTGGCTCGGGAAGCACCATCACCGTCCCCGCTGGCGGTGCTCGCGGCAGCCTCAGCGTGCGTGGGCCGTGCCGGCCAGTACGACCGTCGCTCCTTCCGGGTAACGCATGCGTCTGGACACACGAGGCGGCCCTGACAGCCGCTCCATGACCGCCTCATGGGGAGCGGTACGAACGCACTCGGCTTTGATCACCGGTCGTGGCCAGGTGGCCATCGGGCCGTCGGCCTTTGACGTTGCACCTGACGGATCCATCACGGTTCTCGACCAGGTGAACGCGATCGCCCGGCCGTGCATTCCCAGGGCCGCGCGGCGATATCGAGCTCCATCGGGTTCAAGCCGGAGCGGGAAGGCGATCTCGCCATAGGTGCCGACGGAACGACGTACGTCCTCGACCCTGGGGGCCGAGGCGTGCGACGAGATCCGACATACACGCAGGCAGGCGCTTCCGCCGGCGTCGCGAGGATCGCAGGTAGCGGCGCGCCGACATGCTTCGTGAGGTCCGGGCGGAGCTTTCGGGTCCACGTGTACCCAGGCGGGATCTGTGGCTGCCGGGCCGGAGGGGCCGGGCGTTCGCCTGAGCCGACAGCGCAGGTCTCCCGGCTACTGCGCGGGCCGGCCGGTCCTGCCGCCGGTGGCACGCCGGAGGTCGTCGTTCGGGCGACTCCCGATCGCAGGCGCTCTTCGCCCTGGGGCGCGCGGTGACCGTGCTCATGCACGCGTGGCGCGTGACGAGCGCCGCGAACATCGGCGAGGCCCAGCTCGCCGAGCTCCCGGAGATCTGGCCTTGCTCGTGGTGCTCCGCCTCGTGGACCGACACCGAGGCGGAGTTCGTCGCGCCTCGTCCTCTCACCGGCAGGGCCTTCGCCGGAGTCGTTCGCCGTCGACGCGGCCGAAGTGGGCCGTGGAAGCCGGCAGCGGCTCGGCCGCTTCGGCTCGCCGGCGGCTTCGGCTGTTCCAGTTTTCGCGGGTCGACTCGGCCGGCGCCGAGGTCGTGACCTTCGACCTGCGAGGAAAGCGAAGTGACTTCGTCTCCGAGGAAGTTGACGTGCCCGTTCCCGGCCTGCTGGCGGGTCCTGCCGCGCGTGGCGGTGGCTATCGCCACACTCCGGCGCCCGTGCGTTCCGCCACGAACTTCTAGTGCTCGTGTACCAACGACTTCTTCAATACCAGCCGGCGTGACAACGATCGCAGGCAAGGATCTATGCCGAGATTGGCGCGCACGAGGGCTATCAATGGGGCAGGCGGCTGCTGGAACGACAACGACAGCGACGATGCCCCGGCGATCCCACCGAAAACGTCCTCGACGCGCGGAGAGGGCGGTGACTGCTCAGGCTTCACCGTTTAAGTCGTGGTACGAGCGCGCGGCAGCACGTCGGACCCTGGCTTCAACTACCACTACCGGATGCGCAACATCCACGACCATTCCTTGCAGAGGACTTCAAGAACGGCCTCGGCCTGCAGAACCTGATCGTGTCCAAAACAGCCGTGATCGAAATGGACGCCTTGGCATCCGCGAATCACGTGGGCATGATCTACCAAGCCAACACGGCCTACAACACGGATCGGATCGTGGAGGCGAAGTGCGAAGCGTGTGGCACTGGCATCTGACTCGCACGTATCGCGGCGATCCGGCCTACGGCGGCGTCCGGCGTACCGGATGGGCGCACTGCAGTCGTTAGGAACACTGCTCTTGCTGATCTGCGCTCACGGGCTGCGGCGGAGGTGACTCTTCGCCGCAGCTCGTCGACGGCAGTCAGGCGGCAAAGCTCCCAGGGGAGCTCGACGGACCTAACGATGCCGTGCTGACGCGGACGACGCTGTCTTGGCGGCGAGCAACGTCGACCGAGACGAGTTCGCCGCGTGCTGGGTGCCTGCCTGCCGGCGACACCACGGGCTTCAAGCACATCGCCGTGGTCGTTGAGCGCGTCGGACTTCGCGGTTCGAGCCTCACGTTCCGGACTGGCTCGACGCTTTACGGCTGCGACAAGATCCCCAATCCCTTTACCGCCGAAGATCCCGACCTGCCGTACGGCGGAATCCGGTGCGCCAGCCCGAACGGACGCTTCGACGAAGGAGGGCTGAACGACCCGCGCCTCAGCCTCTGCCCCAACACCAAAACGATGTCACTGCCTTCGTATGGGCCGAGCCGCAGGCGGACGCGAAGTGGATCGTCGTTCCGACGCCGGAAGACGCGAAGCCCACGAGAAAGCTGCCGCCGGGTTGCCCGTGCGCTAGCCACGCTACGGACGGCGGGCAACCCGAGAACTCGAGGGCCTCGTTCGATGTCGAGGAGTACTCGGCCGATGGCCGTAAGCTCCGGCGTACACGCTCGATGCAGCCGTAGCCGGATAGCGACTCCTGCAAAACTGCGGGCTCGTGAACGTGATAGCCGCCGGTCGCGCTTCCGAGATCGCTCCACGACATCGGCGACGGACGAGTTCTACGCCGCTTCAAGCACGGCGGGATTCCGGCGCGCGAAGCGGCCGTTATGGAGCATGCGCGGACGCACGGATTCTCCGTGCCCGAAGTGCCGGAAGTCCGGGACGACGCGCTCGTCCTCGAGTGGATCGATTGTCCGACGATGGGCGGATCTCCACCGACGACCCTGGCACGCAGCCCGCAATGCCGGGCTGCCTCGCTGAACTTCATGCTCGCCTTCACAGGATCCCGCCCGAGGGTGATCGCCTGGTTCACCTGGACCTCCATCCGGGCAACGTCCTCCTGGCGCGTCGTGGTCCCGTCGTGATCGATTGGACGAACGCTAGTGGCGGTGATCCCGCGCTCGACGTGGCACTGACGTGGGTGATCTGTGCCACGAGCGGCGGTCTCGCCGGTCGCGTGTTCACGCAACGCTTCCTTCGACACGTTGACCGGGAAGCCGCGCGGGTAGCGCTTCCGGCGGCCGTTGCGTTTCGGCTCGCCGACGGAAACGTCACAGAAGCCGAGCGAGCGCGAGCACGGCGGCTGTTGCGTTGAATGCTGCCGACCTCCGACCTGGGGCGCGATCGTTTGCCGTCCTGCGACGGCGCGCCCGGCACCGTGCACCGTTGGATACCGTTTTGCCCATGATCACGGCCGTGCACACGTTGATCTACTCCGATGACCCTGAGGCCACGCGAGAGCGTTCCTCCGTGACGTGCTCTGGCTGGCCGTACGTCGAGCACGGCGCTGGCTCTGGCTGGCTCATCTTCAAGACCGACCGAGCGAGATGGGGTTCACCCGACGTCCGAGACGCATGAGGGCCGGAGTACTCGTACCCGCTGCACCACGAGGTAGCGCTGATGTGCGACGACATCGAGGCGACGGTGGCTGCGCTTGAGGCCAAGGGCGCTGAGTTCTCCGGCCATGTCACGGATATGGGCTTAGGCTCGCGACGAGCCTCAAGGTGCCGGCTGCCGGGGAGATCCTGCTCTACCAGCCGCAACACCCCGAGGCGCACAGCCTGTAAGCGACGCGACACTCGAGCGACGCGAACCGACAGGGGCGGGGTAGGCTCGTCAACGAGGAGCAGGCTACGCATGACGGGTCGCGAGGTCTCATGGGCCTGCGGTATCGGTCGGCGCCGCACGACGGCGGCCTCGTCGGCTAGATCGCCTACGGCCATCGAGACGGAGCTTGCTGGCCTGCGGGTCGGCGCGGCGCGGCGTGCAGCGCTGGCAGTGGACGAGAGATAGCTCCTGCCTGAGAAGATGCGCGTGAAGTCCGCGACGGGCCAAGCCGACCGCCTTCGTCTGCTCGTCGACGCCGGCATCGCGCTCAGTTCGGAGTCTCACTCGATGCGCTTCTGCAGCGGATCGTCGAGACGGCGGCCAAGTTGACGGGTGCGCGATACGCGGCCTCGGAGTGATCGACACGTCGGGGCAGGCGCTCGAACGCTTCCTGACCTCGGGGATCGATGCCGAGACGCATGCGGCCATCGGCGACCTGCCGCGCGGCGCGGCATCCTCGGCGTCCTGATCCGGGAAGCCAAGAGCTTGCGCATGCACGACCTGCGGACGATCCACGCTCGGTCGGCTTCCGCGCGTCACCACCCGTTGATGAGGACGTTTCTCGGGGTTCCGATCCTCTTGCGCGGCGTCGCCTACGGGAACGTGTACCTGACGGAGAAGGAGGGCGGCGCGACTCACCGAGGAGGACGAGGAGCTAGCGCAGCTGCTGGCGGCGCAGGCGGCTGTCGCGATCGAGAATGCTCGCCTCCACGAGACGTCGACCCGCTGGCTGCGTCAGCTCGAGTCACTCAACGAGATCGCCGACGCGCTCGTCTCGGAGCTCGAGCTCGAGCCGCTACTCGCTCATCGCGCGGCGACTCGCGGAGCTTCGTCGACGCGCGGCTGGTGCTGATTGCGCTGCCGGACGGCGCCGGGGCTTCCGTGTCGCCGCCGCCGAGGGTGAGGATGGCGTTACGTCCCGAACAACTAAACAAGATGATTATCTCGTAAAGTATCTTTAATTCTCTTTTTAATTTGAATTTCCAATCCCATTGCCCTCACTTCTCTGTTTTTACATTCAATCTCGTTATTAACTTCCAAGGATACCTTGGCAAAGTTACTCCTGCCTGAATTATGTTGAACAATCCTTCTTTCGGTATTATCAGTGCTCCCGACATAAAACTTTCCTAAAGAACTGCTTATAATATATACATGAAATCATTTTTACTTTAATAGCGGACTATCCCGCTGCCAGCGGGATACGCTACCGGGCTGCGCTTACGTCCCGAATGCATTACACTAATGCGGGTTGCAAATCTATGATTTATTTGGCTTGAGAAAAGTTGATGTTAATTGCAGTAAAGAAAGAATATCTCTTCATTTAATTCAATTTATATTTTGAAAAGTAGAGTTGCACCTTGAATTTTGCCAAAGGCAAGAAAACTATGAATACATTAGAAATAAAAGAACCTTTTCAACTAGAGAATGGTAAAGTTTTACCGGGACTAACTATTGCTTATCATAGCTATGGCAAATTAAATGAAGCAAAAGATAACGTGGTGTGGGTTTGCCATGCACTAACTGCAAATAGTGATGTGTTTGATTGGTGGCCGGGTGTTGTTGGTGAAAACTGTGTTGTTAACCCGAAAGATCATTTTATTATCTGGCGTAAATATTATTGGTAGTTGCTATGGCAGTAGTGGGCCACTAACAATAAATCCGGAAAATGATCAACCTTATTATTCTTCTTTTCCCGTTGTTACTATCCGCAGATATGATAAATGCTTTATACTGTGTTCGTAAAAGACTCGGCATTGAAAAATAAAATTACTGATGGGCGGAAGTATGGGTGGCTACCAGGTTTTAGAATGGTGCTTAATGGAACCTGCGGTTATCCAAACACAGTTTTGTTATTACTACATCCAGCGGCGGAAGGTGCATGGGGTATTGCAGTGATACATACAGCACAACGATTAGCACCTCAGTTGATCAAACATGGAAAGACAGGTCACGCAGATGCTGGTAAAAGATGGTATAAAAGCAGCGAGAGGCATCGGAATGCTTACTATCGTAACTCATAAAATCTTTCATCAGAAGCAAACCGATCCTGATTTTTCAAAAACTGATAATTACAAAGCTTCCTCTTATATTCTTCACCTGGGGAAATAAATTATCTGATCGTTTTAATGCGCAGAGTTATTGGTTGCTTACAAAATCAATGGATAGTCACTAATATCGCTCGTGGAAGATTTGATACACCTCGAAAATGCATTGAAAGCAAATTCATCAACCAATGTTAGTGATCGGTATCGATAGTGATATACTTCTGTCTGTTCTGAACAAGACATTTCTTGCAGAACATATTCCAAATTCCACACTTCATGTTATTTCTTCTGATTATGGTGCATGATGGGTTTTTAATGCAGAAGCCGCGAACTATCTCAAGACATTTATTTGATGGATGAGAAACATGGTATTTAAATATTATCCAGTACCGATAATATCTTTCAAAAATATCTTCTAAGTGTTCGAGACTCACAACAGAAATCCTTATCAACCCCGGAGTAATGGCGACAGCCTTTGTCTTTCTTCTTCGGCAAAGTTTTGCATGGGTGGTACTTGCCGGATGGAGAGGCTAAGTTAGCTTCCGTATCCCAAGATTTGCTGTCATTGATAACATCTTTAGACTTATCAAGAAATTTCTTTCCTGCTTCAAGACACCTCTTTTAATTCAAAACAAAAAAGACCACCACCATTCAACATTTGCTTTTTTGCAATTTCAAATTGAGGATGAGAAGAAAGAAAAGGGATATTTGACCGAACTGATCTTTTTATGATCTTTTAGTTGCTCAACGATCCACATTGCATTTGAAGCATGTCGTTCCATTCTTACATCCAATGTTTCCAAACTTTACTCAGTATCCATGCATTGAAATGGAGATAGGGCAGGGCCCAGTATTGGTCGGCAAAAACAAATAGATCTCTTTATCAATTCCTTTACCAACTATCACACCACCCAAAACCCTTCCTTGTCCATCGAGCCATTTTGTAGCGCTGTGCCATACTACAAGATCAGCTCCTGAGAGAAATGGGTAATTGTCCAAAGGAGTTGCAAAACAATTGTCAACATTCAAAATAACATTATGCTTTATGTGCTAGATCAGCCAGGTGCTTTTAATATCAAGGATCTCCAGACCAGGATTAGTCGGACTTTCCACATAGATCATTTTTGTATTTGGCTTGATACTCTTTTTCCATTCATCAATGTTTGCAGATGCATCAACATAACTATATTCAATACCATACTTTGAAAGATATTTAGTGACAATATTATGTGTACTTCCAAATAATGCACGGCAGGAAAGCAAATGATCGCCGCTTTTTAATAAAGCCATAAAAGAACCGAATACAGCACTCATACCTCGATGCAGTTGCATAACCAGCTTCGGCGCCTTCTAATGCCAACCATCTTATCAGTAAACTCCTGCACATTTGGATTACTGAAACGACTATAAATATTATCATCGCTTTCATCAGCAAATGCGGCACGCATTTCTTCCGATGTATCAAAACAAAAACTACTGGTAGGAAAAAGCGGAACGGAATGTTCCATTTCATCTGTTTTATTCACCTGCGTTCTAATGGCTTTTGTATTCGGATGCATATTTTCTTCGATTGCTTTAAAATTTCAAAGTTAAGTAACGAGGCTTAAGCCTGATTCTTTTATTTTTATATAATGACACCTTAGAACGTCGATGAGAAATTACAAAGCAGTTTTAAGTAAACGACAAAATGATATAACGATCGTTTTGGAAGAATGTCTTTGATCCTCACAATATATCGTGCTGTAATGAGAACCTGTGATGCGGTACGGAGTGCAGGAAGTTATATGTGCTGAATACAAAGATTCCCCGTCATAAAAAATGGGGGCCAAAGTTCTTCCAGCGCTGCAAAATGGCTAACCGTTTATCAATTTGAAAATGCTGGAAGAATGTTTTTCTGAACTTAGAAAGAAGTACTCAAAAAATTTTAACTACTCATTTAAGCAGCGATGCCGTAAACTTGTAGCGAAATAGATCTTACCCAACCTGTAGCTCTTGTTTTTGGCAATGAACATAGCGGCGTTTCAGAAGAAATAAGAAATTTGGCCGGACGGAAATTTTATCATCCCACAGGCAGGAATTATAAGATCGCTGAATATAAGCGTAGCTTGTGCCGTAACTTTATACGAAGCTTACTGGGCAAAAAGCCCTGGCCGGACACTATGATAAAGCAAAACTAAACGCGAGAAGTTTTGGAAAGACCTGATGGAGAAATGGGGGATATGAAGAAGAAAGTGATCAATAGCAATGACAACTAAGAAATTATAAAATGATCAATAAGCCATCCTCGAATTTACTTTTTGTATTTGTATTATTCTTTTCCCTGCAAGCAGAATTCTCAATCAATTCCCAAGTGGAAGGTAACTGACCCCGAAGAATATATTGCAAAAAGCGATACTCTCAACAGTTGTGAATTTTGGGCTACCTATTGCGGGCCTTGTTTAAAAAGAGATCCCTTATTTCCAGGAAGTGGTTAAGCAATATGAAAAGGAAGGAGTGAAACTTTATTGGTTAGTCTTGATTTCAAAGAATCATTTCCTGATAAGATCAGCAGTTTCGCTGATAAAAGAAAATTCACTTCGCCTATTGTATGGCTTGATGAAACAAATGCCGATTATTTCTGTCCAAAGGTGGATAGTAAATGGTCGGGAGTAATGCCCGCAACATTATTTATCAATAATAAAAAGGGACATCGCAGCTTTTTCGAAGAAGAAATGTCAAAAGATAAATTTGAAACCGAGATAAAAAAGATACTGAACGATCAATAGCTTTCGGACACTTCCTCAGTATCATTTTCAGCCTGCATCTTATTAAGCTTGTATAAAAACATGCTCCACGCTGCAATAGCCACAAGTGCTAATACAATTCCAATAAAACTACCATAATAGAAACTGCGGGCAAGCAGGGTAACCTGCAATTACGAAAAACAGAAAGAATAAGTGTTCTGTTGATAATAGTTCTGGAGTTCATAAGCGGGGTTTTATCCTGATAGTATCGGGAGGTTAACGAATTGGTGTGGAAGGGAACGGATTTTCTGCTTAGATTCAGTTTACAAATTAATCCATACAAGAATTTAAAAAATCCCCTGACAAGCTCGGGGACACAAAAATTAGTTTTTATAAAAGCCTATTCTTTCTTTTGATCTGGCAGCCCACTGGAGCGGGATTCCTTTACTGACACATCTTTCCAGCTGTCATTTCATCCATAGCCACTTTTAAGGTGTTTGCGGTTCACACTTCGAGGCATCACCTGGATTATCATCAATGGCGCCATGATAAACATGTTTGCCATCTGCATCAAATAAAAAGCACTCAGGAGTGCGGTTGGCCCCGAACTCATCAGCCAGCACATTGTTGGCATCAACAGCATAATACCATTTGTATCCCTGGGCCGCAGCATACTGCTTTCATTTCAGAATAAGAATCTGCATCATCCCGCTGAACCTTCATTAGAGTTAAGAAGAATAACTCCAATTTCTTTTGAAAGGGCATAATTGGCAGCCTCAATAGTTCTCGACTGATTCTTTATAACCCATGGACAAGTATTGCAGCTAAACATAACCAGCAATCCATTTTTCTTCTTCGCATCCTTCAGGGAAATTTCTTTACCAGAAATATCCTTCAGCTTCAATTCAGGTTTTGGAATGCTGGCGCCGATAGGCAATACATCATTGAATGTTGTGAAAGCAAATGATAAAGTGGCAACTGCTATAAAAGCAAAAAGTATTTTTTTCATATTAAAAAGCTTAACGGTATAAAGTTCCGACCTTTTTGAAATTTTGTTAGCCGCCCGACACAGAATTTTTCCTTTGGTCAGCCAGTTTTCGCAGCGAAGATATACTTACGTTTAATTCGAATCCTATCAACAGTACCAAGGAATTAAAGAAGATCAGCAACATAAGAATCAGAATGGTACCAATAGAGCCATACAGCTTGTTATAATTGCCAAAATTGGCGACATAATAGGAAAATCCCAGTGTAAAAGCGATCATCATGAATGTAGCAAGAATAGAGCCGGGATTAATGAGTTTCCACTTCTTATGCACGGCAGGAGCATGCCGGTAAATAAATGAAATAGTGAGAAAAATAAAAGTATGATCACTATCCACCGCACATTAAAAATAATAGTTCTGATGGTTGGATCTTCAATACCCAGCCAGGTAAGAACTGTTCCTCTTGATACTAAAGCGACAATAGAAAGCAATATGATCAAAAATACAATGAGAGTGAGCTTTATAGCTACCCAGCGATCATGCATCAAGTGACGTTGAGTAAACCCGATATAATTCAATTTATTGAAAGAATTCATTATCCTGATCATTGCATTTGAAGAAAAGTATAATGCCAGCAAAAAACCAAAAGAAAGAAGTCCTCCTTGTTCAGTTAGATATAAAATCGTCTATAAAATCAATGATAGGTTGATGGTTTTGTTTAGCGGGAAATATGTCACGTATAAGGTCTTCCAACTGAGGAATGAACTCTTTATCGGCAAATAAGGTACAAGTGTAAAAATAAAAATACAGGCGGGTGGTATAGCTACCAGTAAATTGAATGCAATGGATGCTGCTCTTTCATTAAGACTCTGTTTTCTGTATTTGAATAAAAAAGAACCTGACAACATCAAAAAGTGGAATACCTGCGAAACCGGGAAGGACAATATTCTTACTTTTCGGATAACAAATTTTACCGGAAAAGATGTGATGAATCTCCGCCTTATCTGGCAAGCAGATGCATTTGCTTTTAGTGGTTTGCTTTTCTGATCGAATCCTGCTTGTCCTGCGCCTCTGCGAATTTCTTAGCAAATTTTAAATGATCGGCATAGTTAGATGTGTAAATATGCGTACCTGAAAAATCACTGTTCGCAACGAAATAAAGATAATCTGTTTGAGGTGCATTTAGAACGATATCAATTGTTTCAGGCTGAGGAGTACATATTAGGGCCCGGTGGCAAACCTCTATTTTCATAAGTATTATAAGGTGATTGTACTTTGAGATGTTTATAATAAAGTCTTGTAAGTGCAAAATCTCTTAATGCATATTTTACAGTAGGGCAGGACTCCATTTCCATATTTTTATGCAGCCTGTTTAAGTATACGCTTGCTATTTTTCTTTTCGCTTTTAAGATTGACCTCTTCATCAACTATAGAGGCAAGTGTTGAAACCTGGATTAGATCAAGCTGAATAATACTCGGCTTTCTTTTTTCTCTCATCATTCCAGAATTTCTTCCAATGATCAAATAATTTTTGATAAACTTTTTCGGGATCTGCTGTTCCAAAAGAAAGAGTAAGTATCGGGCATCACTACAGCCATCACTGTATTACTGTCAACACCGAAATTTCTTAATGAATCATTGTTTGTAAGAAATTGAATGGCAGCTAATGAATCGAATTCAAACTGCTGACCAAGTTTGCGGGCAAAGTCTTCTTTCAATCTGAGTTTGCGTGATGACAAGTTTTACAGGTGTTTGTTTTCCGTTTTTAAGAACACGGATCAATTCAAACAAACTCATGCTTTTTTTGATCTCATATTTTCCCGCTTTTACAGAATTAAATTTCATGGCGCCGGCTACCCAATCAAAACCAATGAGCTGAAGAAATGATCTTTTTGAAATAAGATCTTCCTTTACCTGTCCAAATGTTGCACCGGTTTTTATATAAAGGAATTTTTCTTCGGGGGTAGAAACAGAAGGGCCAAAAACTTTCCAGGCTGCGAAGAGAGACACAGGATGAGTGCAAATATCAAAATGAATCGAACGGTCTTTTCATAGTGTTCTAATTAGCTGAACAGAATTATTGGACGTACAACGAGTGCGACGCAACTGATAGCTTCAAATGACATGCACAAAAGCCGACTAACAAAATAAATAAAAAACCCCGTCTTTAAGACAGGGTTCGTGAATATCTTTTATTAAAATTAGTTGGTGGTTTTTTGAGCCGTGGTGGTTGGATTCGTTTGTGGCTGCAGATTCGGATTGGTGCTCAAACCACTGGAATTAGCGGGTGGCGCTGTTTGAACAGGAGTGGTGCTGATCTTGTTGGATGCACCGGTGCTGCTTGAAGAGCCACCGGAAATAAACAAAGTGGAAACAAGGCATAAAACGCCAATAACTCCGGCAAATATCCATGTTCCTTTTTCGAGTACGTCAGTTGTTTGTTTTACTCCCATAAACTGGTTGCTGAAACCGGCAATATTACCGGCAAGACCACCGCCTTTGGGGTTTTGAACGAGTACAATTAAACCAAGAATCACACTGGCAAGTATCACAAGAATTACAAAAAGTGTTGTCATATCAGGTTCTCTTTAATTTTTCAATAAGGAGTGCAAAATAACTGCTTTTAGAGGATTGAGCAAACTTAGTTTCTCATAAATCTTAATCGCTTTTTTCGGGCTGACCCTGCTTTGATCCAGACCTCCGCCATGGCCTCAGTATCCACATTTTCTTCGGCAAGAGAATGGGTAGCCAATTGAACGACTTTTTCCTCAGAACCAGCATCGTTCATTGATGCAATTTGCTGCGGAGGCATTTGCCTGATCGTTTTAAGCCATTCGGTAAAACTTTTTAATTGCTGACTCAAGACGATCCTTTGGCTTTTCTCTTCAAGAACAGTTTTTATACCCTGTGATGCAAAATAATCGACGGTATAATATGGCTCAAAAACAAGTGCCTCATCTTTGGGTCCTGCTTTTTCAATAACGGGAAGTGATGGAGCAGGAGTTGGGGTCGATTTTTCTTCTGGCTTAGAAGCACTAACAAATTCATGTCGTGATCTTTCTAAAACTAATTCATCATTATTCGGCTCTTCATCAACTTCTGTTGCTATGATCTTTTCTTCTAATAACTATTTTTTCTGGATGGTGTTACTATTTAAAAGATGATCTAACCAAAGTGGGTGGTTTACATGAAGTGAGGTTGCTGATTAATTGTTTTCAAAATCAGAATGATCGGTTTGTTTTTGTTTGCAGCTAATAAAAGTTGAGCTGGAAGAAAAATAGGGATACTGCCCTGGCAAGATGCCCGATCTCTTCAATACTGCATTCTTCTAAATTATTTTTCCTGAATAAAGAGAAAGCCAGTTTGTTTATCAATTCATGCATAATAGCCGGGATATAGAATTACCAATTGGAAAAAAGTTGGTTGAATATCTCATCCGCAAGGTTACGGATAATTTCATCATTCAACTGTAGTTCAGCCTGTGGCAAAGTTAATGACGCTGAAAAATCAAAACTGCGGCTCGCAGAAATATTTCTTGGTTCTACACCTGGTGTTTTTCTATTAAGCAATGTAAGGCTAACGGCAACAGTAAGACGGTTAGTAGAAACCTGTTGATCAGATATCCCGGAAGTTGAAACATCATATTGTGAAATATAACCGGAGATATCATAATCTGCATTATCATTATTTACCTGTGTAAGTTTTGTTTGACTTACTATTTTCTGGCGTAGCTTATCTGTTAGTTGTGGACTTAATTGTGGATTATTGTACCGGGCTTTGTTTTCTATAAACTGAACTCTATATAGTTTTAATTTCTGGTGGAATTGAAGCCTGGTTGAATTTATAAACTTTACAGCCTGAAAGTAACGACATAACAAAAAGAACAAGAAGAAAAATTCTTGTAATGCGAAGACTATTCAAGCTTGTACCCTGTATTTTCTGTCTTACTAACATTTTATTCTTCTATGTTATATTCTTTTAATTTTCTGTAAAGAGTTCTTTCACTTATTCCAAGATCCAGCGCTGCATCTTTTCTTTTACCACGATGTTTTTTCAATGCCTTAATGATCAGTTCTTTTTCCTTGTCCATTATATTCAGGCTTTCTTCCACTTCAGTATGCTCGTGAATATCTCCATTCATAATTACAGGTTGCGATGGCTGCACGGTTGGCTGAACATATACCGGCTGCATCACTTCATGTCCTTTTAATTCTTTAAGTTCATTAATAAGGGCCGGGTTTTGTATGGCATTCGGATTTTGCAATACTTCAAAAAACATTTTCTTAAGTTCTGTTACATCTTTCTTCATATCAAAGAAAAGCTTGTAAAGAATTTCTCTTTCGTTTGCAAAACTTTCTGCGCCGCCTCCATTGGCATGTGCCAGAACTGGTAATCGATTTGCTGAATAAGGCTGTAAAAACTTACCCAATTCTTTTGAACTTATTTGTTTATCCTGGGAAAGAACTGAGACCTGGTCTGCAATATTCTTCAATTCCCTCACATTGCCCGGCCATGGATAGTTAATTAACAGGTTTTTTGCTTCCTCATCTAATTGTACCGGGGCCGTTTTATATTTCTCAGCAAAATCAACAGCAAACTTTCTAAATAGTAATGTGATATCTTCTTTGCGATCATGCAATGCAGGAACACGAATTGGAACAGTGCTGAGACGGTAATAAAGATCTTCCCTGAATTTTCCATTCTGCACTTGCTCCAACAAGTCTTTATTGGTAGCTGCAATCACTCTCACATCTGTCTTATGTACTTTAGATGAACCCACACGAATGTATTCACCCGTTTCCAAAACTCTTAATAAACGAGCTTGAGTTCCTAATGGCAACTCGCCGATCTCATCTAAAAAAATTGTACCGCCATTTACCGTTTCAAAATATCCTTTGCGAAAATCAACAGCACCTGTGAAAGAACCTTTTTCATGACCGAATAATTCTGAATCGATCGTGCCTTCCGGTATTGCACCACAGTTAACAGCAATGAATGGATTATGCTTTTCTTGCACTAAGTGCATGAATGATCTGTGAGAAAACTTCTTTACCCACGCCACTTTCTCCCATTATCAGTACGGAAAGATCAGTAAGGGCAACTTGTCCCGCTACCTGCAATGCATAATTAAGAGCCGGAGAATTACCAATGATCCCAAACCTGTTTTTTATACTTTGTATGTCCATACCCTGTCCCCAAAGGGGACTTAGATTTTTAATTAATGATTTGTCCTAATAAAGTCGCTTGTGTACAGTCAGTAACTTTAACTGTTACATAGTCGCCCTTTTTTAGTTCATAGTTTTCTTTAGGAAATACGATCACTTTGTTTTGTGAACTTCTTCCCATCCAGTCTTTGTCACTTCTTTACTTTCGCCTTCAATTAACACAGCAAATGTTTTTCCAATATCCTTTTTATTGCTTGCATGCGACAATTTGCCCTGAACATCCACAATTTCCTGCAATCTCTTTTTCTTGACATCTAAAGGCACATCGTCTTTATACCTTCTTTCTGCAAGTGTTCCGGGTCTTTCGCTGTAAAAGAACATATAGCTCATATCATAACGGCTATATTCCATAATATCTAAAGTGTCTTTATGATCTGCATCTTCTTCTGTACAAAAACCAGAAATGATATCCGAGGAAATTCCGCAATCGGGCATTATTTCCCTGATGCGATCAACTTTTGCTTTATACCATTCTCTTGTATAAGTGCGGTTCATCAATTGCAAAATTCTTGTGCTTCCACTTTGTACCGGCAGAGTGAATGTATTTGCAAATATTTTCATACTTCGCCATAGTATGCAGCACTTCATCTGTAATATCTTTCGGATGTGATGTAGAAAAACCGAACTCGTAATTGTGGTGAAATAAGAGCAACTTTTTCAAGCAGGTTGGCAAAAGTCACTAACTCATCTTTTGCTTCATCAACGAAATAATAGCTATCTACATTTTGACCGAGCAAGGTCACTTCTTTAAATCCTCTTTCAAAAAGATCTTTACATTCATTTATTATTGAAACCGCATCACGACTTCTTTCTCTTCCTCTTGTAAATGGCACCACACAAAAGCTGCACATGTTATTACAACCACGCATTATACTCTACAAATGCAGTTATGCCATTACTATCAAGTCGTACAGGTGAAATATCAGCATAAGTTTCATCACGGCTCAATAACACATTCACTGCTTTCTGTCCGCCTTCTGCTTCTGAGATCAATCCTGGTAAACTGCGATAAGCATCAGGTCCAACAACTAAGTCAACAAGCTTTTCTTCTTCTAATAATTTTGCCTTCAATCTTTCCGCCATACAACCGAGCATACCAATGAGCATACCGGGTCTTGCAGCTTTTAATTTTTTAAACTCAGTTAATCTTTTTCTAACTGTCTGTTCAGCTTTTTCGCGGATGGAGCAAGTGTTTAATAAAACAAGATCTGCATCTTCAAAATTGCGGGTGGCGCCAAAGCCTTCTTTGTTTAAGATCGAGGCCACGATCTCGCTATCAGAAAAATTCATCTGGCAACCATAGCTTTCAATATAAAATAGTTTCTTATACTGGTTAGGGTCGCCATTGAATGGAGCAAACGCTTCATCCCTGTCTTGTTTCGTCCTGCACTTTATCGGATATGTAATCAAGCATTAAAATCTAAAATTGGACTGCAAATTTAGGCAAATAAGACCAGTTGGTGACAGGATGGCATGAGCAAATATCATTCGGCCGTGGCCATTGCCACAAAAAGCAGGTTTTCAAGCTCCCGGTCGTCTAAATTTGCGTTATGAGGAGATCAGGATTTCTGGCAATTTTTCTGTTTTCAGGCTTATTAGCCCTTTCACAGGAGGCAAAATTGAACGCTGCCGGTATAATAGCCGGAAATCTATTGGATTCATCAAATTCAAATGCAATAGCTAACGCTTCGGTTCAACTGCACCAGATTGGTACCGCTACAAAAATTACATCGTATAACGGATAAAAACGGGGAGTTCTCATTTAACGATCTTCCATTTCGGTTATTATAGTCTGAATATTTCTTTTGTTGGTTATGCATCTTTAAAAATTGATAGCATAAATGTTCGTGCAGAAAGATCTGATTTCAATCTTGCAGATATCTGGCTTTCGACAAATTTAATAGACCTGCAGTCAGTAATTGTCTATGCTGAAAAGCCTTTGATACAATCAAAAGATGGGAACATTACTTTTAATGCAAGCGAATCTGCAGTAGCTGCAGGTAGTAATGCCAGTGAATTACTCAATACTGTTCCTCTCATTTCAAAAGATCCCAACGGAAAAATTTTAGTGCGGGGAAAAGAACCAAAAATTTTAATTGACGATAAACCTGTCGAATTAAATCTTCAGCAGTTGCAGGATCTGTTGGAATCATTGCCGGGAAGTTCAATTGAGAAAATAGAAGTAATGACCAACCCGCCGCCACAATATGCGAATGAACAGAGGAGGTGTAATAAATATTGTGACAAGAAAAGGTAAAGTTGGAATGGGAGGCAGGCTCAGTTTTACTGCAGGTACAAGAGGAGAAGGAGGCGTTAATGGAAGCTTTAATTATCGTAAAAACAAATTTTCAATAAATGTAAATGCCGGGACTGCTGCTAATCGATTTGTTGGTTTTGGAAATTCTGAAAGGAAAAATATTTACCCTGATTCAGTTAATTACTTAAAAACACAAAGTGATTTTCTGAACAAAAGCATCAGGCCATACTTTCGGGTGAATATGGATTATGAAATTTCAAAGTACCAGAACCTGCATTTTGAAGCTACTTATAATCAAAATGATTTCAATAACCGGAGTACAACTGAATACACAAACATTAACCGCTTCAATGAAATTTATAAACTAAGTGAAAGAACCATTCGCAGCGAAGGAGATAATTATAATCCGGGTACAAATCTAACTTATACTGTAAAAGGAAAACAGGCCGGTGAGCAATTCAGGATCATTGCTGGCACAAATTTTTCATTGAATGAAAATGAGAGGATATTTTATCAGCAATTTTTCAATCCTGATCATACACCAAACGGAACCGATTCTACTACAGACACAGATCACAGATAGTAAAAACAGCGACTACAATATTCGTGTAAGCTATGATAAGCCACTTGTTGAAAAGAAAAACTTTTCTTTCTGTTGGTGGCGCATATAATCGCAGCAATAGTCATATTAAGGTTGATGCGTCTTATTTGAAAAACCTGAGAAGGTTTTTATGCCGATGGATCTGTTGAGTAATCATTTTAAATTTCACCAGGATGTCAGTAATCTCCGGGCATCACTAAAACAAATATTGGGAGAAAAATTCAGCGTGACTGCTGGCGTTGCCGTTGAACAAACGCAGATCAATTTTGACCTGCTTAAAGCAGGAAGTGAAGTTGGCAATGACTACTGGAATCTTTTACCATTTGCTAACATCAATAAGAATTGGAATGACGATCTTAACATCACACTCTCTTATCGCAGAACTATTCGCCGGCCCGGAATAAATGAACTGAATCCAACCATTGATTTTTCCGATCCTTACAACATTCGCTACGGTAATTTTCGATTGGATCCATCACTGGCTCATAATTTTGATCTTGTGATCGGAAGAACAAAGCCAAAGTATTTTTGTGAATGTTGGTTTGGGATATAATAAAGTAGAGGATATTTTTTCCCAGATAAGAACATTATTAAATGAAGGTAAAACACAAACTACCTGGGAAAATATCAGTCACAGAAATGAATATGAAGTAAGCACATGGGATGGATTTACCTTAAGCAAAAAGTAAAAGTAAACTGGAGTGCAAGCTATACTTACAATCAATACAGTGATTATGATAAAACAGTAAGAAAATATCGTGATGGTGGCTCGTTCACTACCACACTTAATGGAAACTATGCAATAAAAGATATTTGGAATTTCACTGGCAATTTTACAACGAATCGTTTTGCAAATCCTCAAGGGTCAGTAAGCTGGAACTTAAGTACGAACGTAGGGATCCAAAAGAAATTCTTTAATAAGAAGTTTATTGTTACACCTCAATTTCATCGATCCTTTCCGCAACCAGGTCACCAATAGTTATACCTACGGAACTAATTTTGAAGTAAGATCATCCAGCACAACACAAACAAAAATTACCGGGTGACATTGGCGTATAACTTTACAAAGGCGACGAAGAAAAATAAAATTCAGAGCGGAAGACGGGACTCGAACCCGCTACCTACAGCTTGGGAAGCTGTCGCTCTACCAGGTGAGCTACTTCCGCTTTTGTATCCCGATAGCTATCGGGACTAATTTACACATTTACTGTTATCTTTTTGATAGCCAGCTATCTTTTATGGGAACCAGCCAATTGTTTTCTAATTCTGCCTTGGTCTGTACAAGATTATTGAAGTATAAAGTATGAGAGTCAATAAACCGATTATCAAATGCATATTGTAATTGAGAAAGTGGCAACAACTGCACTTTTATCTTTTACAACAAAAGCCAATGTAGTTCTGTCAAACATATTTACACCAAAACGTTGTTCAATATCTTTTATCAGTCTAACCGAGCTATCCGTACTGCAGCCGCTGACACCAGTGGCTTTTTCATCAGCCATTAAAATAATGAACTGTCCAAAAATAAATAACCGGCACCTTTTACAGGTGCACCATGTGACAAGCCATTTAGCAGTAAAATCATTTAAAAGGTCTTCAATAGCCAATGCCTCATTTAATGTAAATAACCGGCTGCTTTGATAGATCCATACACGACTATCCGGAGAAAAATTTTCGTCGAGAAGGTTTTTATATTCAAGATTCATGCTGCAAAAATTAAGCTAAACTCGCTGCAACTAATTCCGGCAATATCCATCACTTTTACTGAGTCTTCTTTTTCTGCATTCTTTACTCCATCCGTCAACATCGTATTACAGAAAGGACAGTGCAGCTGCAATAATATTTGCACCGGTTCCAATTGCTTCATTGCTGCGTTCGCTATTTATTCTTATCGTTCCTTTTCTTCTTCTTTAAACATTTGTGCACCGCCGGCTCCACAGCAAAGCCCGTTTGTTTTACAACGCTTCATTTCTACCAGTTCCGCATCAAATGCTTCCAGCACTTTTCGTGGCGCTTCATAGATATTATTTGCCCTGCCGAGATAACAACTATCGTGATAAGTTATTTTCTTTCCTTTAAATGCGCCACCGTCTTTTAGTTTTATTTTTCCTTCGTCAATTAGCTGTTGTAAAAAAACTGTATGATGAATGACATCATAATTGCCGCCTAATGCAGGATATTCATTTTTTAAAATATTAAAGCAATGCGGGCAAGCAGTTACAATTTTTTTGATACCATAGTTATTCAATGTTTGAATATTCTGGTAGGCCATCATTTGAAACATAAATTCATTACCTGCTCTGCGCACAGGATCGCCATTACACATTTCTTCTTTACCAAGAATTGCATAGTTGATCTTTACTTTATCAAGTATGGTTACAAATGCTTTGGTGATCTTTTGTGCCCGTTGATCAAAACTACCGGCACATCCCACCCAAAATAAAACTTCAGGTTGTTTACCCTCTGCAAAAAGTTCAGCAAGTACAGGAACCTTCATAAATTATTATCACAAAAGTTTAAATGAATCATTAAAGCAAAGATGGTATAAACAGATAGATTGACAATGATACAATATTAATCAAATAAAATTTCTTCTCAGTAAGGCAATGGATCTTAAAAATAATCCTAAAATACCATTGCAAAAAACAGATACTGGCATTCAAGCTATATTTTTGCCAGCTACAAATGAGTGTAAAAAAGTTTTTTTCAAAGATCACTAATTGGGAACTGTGGCCATTCACTGTGCTGTATTTCCCGATCGGGTTTGTTTGGGCATGGTATTGTTTGCGTGCAAGGTCAGTTTGGTTCTTCAGCTCATCAAACCCTACACTTACTTTTGGTGGTTTTGAAGGAGAAAGTAAAAAAGAAATGTATGACCAGTTGCCACCTTCTTCGTTTCCCAGGACGATTTATATTCTTCATGATCTTTCAGCTTTGATGAAGTAAAGAAAAAGATAACTGAAAATGGATTCAGTTATCCATTTATTGTAAAACCAGATGTAGGCATGAAAGGAATTCTTTTCAGAAGAATTGATAATGATGACCAGTTAAGAAAATATCATGAAAGAATTCCTGTAGAATATATTGTGCAGGAGTTGATCGATCTGCCTGTGGAGCTAAGTATTTTTTATTACCGTCATCCCACACAACAAAAGGAACTATCAGCGGATTGATACAAAAAGAATTGCTGGAAGTTTATGGCGATGGCAGATCAACATTATGGGAATTGATCCTGCAACATCCCCGTGCTAAATATCGCCTGGAAGAAATGAAACACCGGCATGAGCATCGATTGGACAGAGTGTTGAAAAAGATCAGCATTTTTATCTTTCTTATGCAGGCAATCACAACCGTGGTGCAAGGTTTATCGATCTGCATCATCTTGCTGATGAAAAATTGCATAAGGTCTTTGATGATATTAGTCATTACACCGATAAATTTTATTATGGCCGCTATGATGTGAAATGTGTGACACTTGATGAACTGAAAGAAGGAAAAATTATTCAATACTTGAGTTCAATGGTTGTGGCGCAGAGCCCAATCATATATATGATGCGGGACTTAGTCTCTGGCAGGCATACCGGGAAATTCTAAAACACTGGAAAGTTTTGTTTGAAATAAGCAAGTACAATCATGAACATGGAACTCCTTACTGGCCATTTAAGAAAGGCCGTGATTTTTTAAAACAAGCAAAGCGTCACTTCAAACAGCTTGAAGAATTTGACTAATGTCAAATCCCCGTTTTTAAAAGTTATAATTTGTTAAACTTAAAATTTTTGAGATTAAAAGCAACGGTTTTTTACGAAAAACGTTCTAACCTAACGTAAAGGATAAATGACCTTATATGATTAAAAAAGTTTTAACCGCGATAGCCCTATTCTGTGTTGTTACCGCATTTGGTCAAATTATACACCTACAGATGCAGGTTCGAAAGTTCGGTTTGTTATAAAGAATTTTGGTATCAATACCGGTGGCACTATTTGAAGGACTTGCCGGTAGCTATCACATTTGATCCTGCAAATCTTGCCGGCGCCAGCTTTAATGTAAGCGTTGATGCAAAATCAGTAGATACCGACATGGAAGGCAAGAGATAATCATTTGAGAAAAGAAGAATACTTCGATGTAGAAAAATATCCAAAGACTCAGCTTTCAGATCTACAAAGATCACGACAACAAATAAAGAAGGTTATCTCTTATATGTTTGGCGTTATTACCATAAAAAATATATCAAAAGAAATTAGCTTTCCTTTTAAGCAAACAAGCAAAGACGGTGTAATTCTTTTCGAAGGAGAATTTAAATTGAACCGCTTGGATTTGGCGTAGGAGGTAAAAGTTTTTCAATGTCTGATGAGCTTAATGTTGAGCTTTCCATTTTTGCAAAGAAAAGTTAAATAGCTTCATTTTTCCGAGTGCTTAGTTTCAAGTCACCCATTTATTTATCTTACCTGTTAGTTTGTACATTCGCATCGTGCGATTAGCAAAAATTTTTTTATCGGCATGCTCATTAGTTTCCTCGGTTCACTACCGTTAGGAACATTGAATATTGCTGCTATGCAAATAAGTATCAGCGATGAGTGTATACAGGCCATTGCTATTTTCAATAGGTTCATTACTTGGCCGAAATGATCTACTGTACGTCTTTCATTGGTAGCAATGGATTGGGTTCGCAAGCGGGAGTTTCTTTTTCAAAATGCTTGAATGGATAACACTGCTGATCGTATTGATCCTTGCAGCCTCCAGTTTTTACGCAGCAATGAGCCCAACGGGTAATGAAAGTGTTGTGCTTAGCAGTACGCTTCCAAAAATTGTGCTCGGCTTTTCCATGAGTGCTGTTAGTCCGGCGCAAATTCCTTTTGGTTTGGCTGGAGTACTGTTCTTCTTACAAAAATTTTATTGCCAGTAAACAAGCATTATAATTTTTATATTGTTGGTATTGGATTTGGAACACTTCTCGGTAATTGCGTTTTTATTTTTGGTGGTCGTATCGTTGCGGGCAAATTGCAAAATAGTCACCAGGTCATGAATTGGGTGATCGGAGGCATTTTTAGTAACTGGCTATTATTCAAATTTGGAAAATGTCAAAGAAAAAAGATACAAAGCATAAAATGGAACATCCGGAAGAAGTAGACACATGGATTGGAAAAAAATATGGAAGACAAGGTGGTGAATAGAATGATAATTGGAATAGTTTTTAAAACTGTAAGGCAGTATTCTAATGAAGAAATTTTTTCAAAAAGTTTTTAACTGGGAACTATGGCCGTTTGATCTCATCTTATGCACCGGTCGGTATCGTTTGGTTGTATTACAGTATAAAAGCAGAGATCACTTTACTTCTTTACACCTTCCAATCCGACGTTGATCTTCGGCGGACTTGAAGCCGGCGGTAAAATGGAAATGTATCAGCCAACTGCCGGATGGTTCTTATCCCAAAACGATCTTGATCACGCCATCTCACACGATCGATAGTATAAAACAGAAATTAATGCAAATGGATTGGATTATCCCCTTTGTAGCAAAACCCGACGAGGTTTGCAGGGTGTTCTGTTCCGTGTGATTGAATCAGAAGGATGAATTGATAAAATATCACAATATCGTTGGCGCCAATTATATTATTTCAAACGTTTATTGATCTCCCAATGAGTTTAGTGTTTTTATATTCGATATCCCGGGGAAACAAGATGGAAAAGTAACAGGATTTATATTAAAAGATTATTTACATGTGACAGGTGATGGCAAAAAAGACACTGGAGCAATTGGCAAATGAGCATCCGAAAGCTATGCATCGTTTAACTGAAATGAAAAAGAAACATGAAGCAAACTGGTTAAGCATTCCAAAAGATGGAGAAACTATTATCTGAGCGTTGCAGGCAATCATAATCGCGGTGCCAGATTTATTAACCTGCATAAAGAGATCGATCAGCGCTTCATGATGTGTTCGATCGCCTCAATAATGGATCAAAAAGTTTTTTTATGGTCGCTATGATCTTAAGTGTACTTCGATCGAAGACCTGAAAGATGGAAAGAATATTATCATCACTGAATATAATGGAGCGGGCGCAGAACCAAATCATATTTATGACTGCGGCATGAGTTATGGCAAAGCATTAAAAGTGATCGCTGCACATTGGCGTGACATGTATCGTATCGGTAAAATAAATAATAAAAATGGGGTGCCTTACTGGAGTTTCAGAAAAGGCTATCGTTTTTTGCAGCAGTTTAAAAAGATTTTAAAGAATTACAAAAAAGAGATCTTGCGTTAAGTTTTTAATAAGTAAAGCATTCCTGTATTGTATGATCGAGTTACTAAAAGTTTTTTTATTGGTTTCCTGATAAGTTTCCTGGGGCAATTGCCACTCGGCAATATGAATCTCACCGCCAACTCAACTAAGTGTACAGGAAAATTTACGTAACGCATGGAAATATGGATTTAGAATTGTTTTGGTTGAAATTATTTATCTGCGACTTGCATTAACGGGAATGGATTGGGTGGTGGAACACAAACAACTATTCAAGATCATGGGTTGGCTTACTGTTATTGTTATTTGTTGCATTAGGAGTTTTAGCTTTTGTAATGGCACCGTAAACAAACCAGTGCAAAGAAAGGATTGTTACTAAACAATAAAATGAATCGCTTTTTATTGGGAGTTGTTGTAAGTGGGATAAACCCGGCGCAAATTCCTTTTGGTTCTTATGGAGCACTCAATTGTTGAATAGTAAAGTATTGTTGCCAACAACATGCACAGTTTAATTTGTTTACAGCAGGAGCGGGGCTTGGCTCTTTAGCAGGACTTGCACTTTATATACATGGCGGCAAGTGGCTCATCACGAAATTAAAAACGAGTAATAGGGGACTGAATATCTTTATGGGAATTGTTTTCATTTTAGCCGGTCTTTTTCAATTATATAATATGTTGTTCAAAAAGAATGCATAACCTTGTAAATAAAATAATAATCTATGGCTACTCAAAGATGCTCTTAATTGCTGAGTTGAAACACGAATCATCCATGACAAAAAAATGCTGGAGAAAGTTCCAATGGATAAAAAAGACTGGAAGCCGCATGAAAGATCAATGACGCTTGGCCACCTGGCAACGCATGTAGCTGATACCCTCAATTGGGCTTCTACTATAATCCATATCGATGATTTCGATTTTATGAAAGATTATAAAATGACTCCCGATGCAAATACGCACAGAAGAGCTGATAGCGACTTTTCAATTAAATCTTGATAAAGCCATTGCCGATCTGAATAATATGTCTGATGAAGATTTTGATAAACCATGGACAGTAAGAAGAGGAGAGCAGGTAATGTTCAGCTTACCCAAGAAAGTGTCAATACGTGGTTGGGCTTTCAATCACTTGTTTCATCATCGTGGCCAGTTATCGGTTTATCTGCGTTTGCTTAATGTACCTGTTCCGGAATGTATGGTCCGAGTGCAGATGAAAAGATGTAATATTAGCATCACAAAAAGAAATTATGGCCACCCAACAACTCAATCGAACCCTTGGATTAAGGCTTGTTATTGTTTTTGTCATTGCCAATGTGATCGGTTCTGGTGTTTACAAAAAAGTGGCGCCGATGGCCGATGCATTACATTCATCCGGTTGGGTATTGATTGCGTGGGTGATCGCCGGTATAGTCAGTTTGTTCGGTGCATTGAGTTATGCTGAGGTTGCCGGCCTGCTTGCAGATACGGGTGGCGATTACGCTTATTATAAAAAAGATCTACAATAGATTTTTTGCTTTCCAGTTTGGTTGGTCAACATTTACAGTGATGCAGACAGCCGCCATCTCATCACTTGGCTTATGTGTTTGCAGAATCATTGAACAGCATTGTTCATTTACCGCCGATGCTTGAATCACTTTCAGGATGTAATATTGGCGAAGTGTTTTATCCTTTCAAAAACTTTAATGTAAAATTTGCAGCCATTGTATTGATCTTACTTCTTACATGGATCAACAGTAAAGGATTAAGAACCGGTGCATGGCTTGGAACTGGTATTTTATTATTAGTATTTGCAGGCTTATTTACCATTATTGCTTTCGGTCTCACAAGTCATGAATCAAATTTGGGAATGGCATTCAAGATGGAGACAACCGATAACAAGCCAATAACTTTCAGCGCTATGTTTACAGCTATGCTTTCCGCATTCTGGGCTTACCAGGGCTGGGCATCTGTTGGTTTGTTGGCGGCGAAGCAAAGAATGCAAATAAAAATATTCCCGCGTGGCATTGCGATCGGTGTGCTGATCATTATTTGTATGTATTTGCTTGTAAATACTGCTTATCTCTCATTGCTTCCAATAGAAAATCTTGAACAAGTCACTGCATCAGAGTAATCAAATTGCGGCTATTGAAGCGGTAAAAATTTTCTGGGGAAGGAATGGTGAAATGTTTATTGCGATCCTGATCCTTATTACAACGCTTGGTTGTAATCATGCAACAATCATTACAAGTTGCCGGGTATATTATGCGATGGCAAAAGAAGGTTTGTTTTTCAAAAAAGCCAGCTGAATTGAATAAGTATGCTGTTCCCGGAAATTCACTTTTGATGCAATGTGTGTGGGCTTGTCTTCTTGTTTTATCAGGAACATTTGATCAGCTTACGGATATGATCATCTTCGTTATGTTTCTTTTCTATGGAGCTACAGCACTTGGTGTTTTTATATTAAGGAAAAAAATGCCTGATGCACCACGTCCATATAAGGTTTGGGGTTATCCTGTTGTGCCTGCTATTGTAATTATTATTGCTGCAGGTTTATTTGTAAATACAATTATTACAAAACCAAGAGAGGCTGGTTTTGGATTGATCTTAATGCTGACCGGTGTGCCGATGTGGTATTGGTTCAATAGGAAAGAAGAAGTCAGGAGTCGAGAGTCAGTAGTCAGAATTAAAAGTAGTCTGCAATTTTTATTTAAAATCTATAACCCGCAGCAAGACCGGGAATAATGCGACCGCCTTCATCCTGGTCTCTTGTATTATGTTCTTTGGTCACTTTTATTTGGTAGCCGTAGCCAATTGATGGGGTTGTGAAAAAATGATCGCCAAAAAAAAATGCTAACCTACTTCGCCAATTGGTGTAAACATCAAACTTCCAAGATTTGTTTTTCCTTCAAAATTTTCAAATGCAAATAATAGTCTTAAACCGATAAATGGCATCGCTGCCACTGATATTGTCTCCAAAGCTATTTCTGAAACCAGCCCACATCCCATAGCCTTTAAAGCCACCATAAGAATCCCTTGCTGAAAAATGGTACGTGATACCAATACTGAAACTGGTTTTGTTATTGAAGCTTTCATAACGAAGCCCGGCAATATTGCTTTTATATCCTTTGCCTATCGGCATCATATACTCAGCACCTAATTCTGATGGATTTTGTGCTGCGGAGGTTAAGGCTAGGGCAGAGATCAAGAGGAATAGAAACAGGTTTTTCATGGTTCTAAAACGTTTCTATTGCTGAATTATTTTCTAACTAATCAACGATAAAAAGCTTACAGCCGTTTTTTGTCGATGTACGGTGTGCCTCACAATCATCACCAACAAAATAAGTCATGCCTGCCGTGAGTTTCATGATGCGGCCATCATCCAATTCTGTGTCCATTTCTCCTTCAGTACAAAGAATGATATGGCCTTTCTTACACCAATGATCTGCTTTATAACCTGTGGAATATTCTACTTTTCTTACACGTATTTCACCCATCATAAAAACCTGCCAATAAGCAAGCCCGGTTTCACCTTTATGTTCTTCCCTGGGAATGGATGACCAGTCTAAGGTTTGAAAAGGAAAGGAGGATAATTGCATAATAAATTTTTAATGTGCACTGATTGTTTCTACTTCCGGGATACCAGATAAATGTAACTCAATATGCTTATGTTTTGCTTTTGTTTTGAACTCATTGATTATCTCCGATACATCGTAATCAATATAAACACTATGTGCCCCTTCAATATGAACCACTGAATAATTAGGAATTTTTCTAACTGGTCCTTGATCCTTTTTTATTGATAAAGCTGACATTGATAGCAAGGTTAAAATAATAATGCGTGATATGTCCTTCTGTTTTTGTTTCCAGCGTATAACCAGCTTTGTATGTATTCTTAAAAATAAAATAACAGGAGTAGGCAATGCCGATACCAACACCAACCAGCAAATCAGTAAATAACATGGCAACAATAGTTACAATAAAGGGGAGGAACTGTTCTCTGCCCAATTTATAAACCGCAGCGATCATGCGTGGCTTTGCAAGATTATAACCAGTGCGGATCAAGAATAACAGCCAGCACACAATAAGGGATCATGTTCAGCATAGAAGCAGCGAAAAACACAAGCACCAGTAACCAGATGCCGTGAAAGATGGCAGAAAGTTTTGTTCTTGCATCGGCTTCTGCATTGGCAGAGCTTCTTACAATAACTGCTGTTATTGGTAACCCTCCCAGAAGACCACTTAAGATATTTCCGGTTCCCTGGGCAACAAGCTCACGGTTTTGAGGAGTAATGCGGTTGTACAGGTCAATTTTATCAATTGCTTCAACGCTTAACAAGGTTTCAAGTGTGGCAACAATGCAAATCACAACTGCATTCTTTATAATATCAGTATTGCTGAAAATAGAACGGTAGTCAGGAAGTTTTATATCGGAAAATAAATTCGAAGGAAGATTGACAAATTGCTGTGGCTTTAATGCCAATGATGGAATAAATTGTTGAAATAAAAATGCCAGCAAAGTTCCGAATACTACAACAAGAAATGAAGTAGGAATAAATGGAACTCTCTTTGCTATTGTTTTCTTCCATGCTATCAATAAAGCAAGCGAAGCAATGGCAATTACAATAGCGCCTTTTGAAGAATGATAATAAATATTCTTTGCATGACTGAATGCATTTTTAATGTAATGATATTAAACAATTCTTTTGTCCAGAAGGAAGCTTCATCATAACCAAGCATCAAAGGAATTTGTTTTGCAATAAGGATAATGCCAATACCCGCCAGCATTCCTTTAATAACTGCTGAAGGAATAAAATGTGTAAAGCCACCGAGCTTGAAAACACCTAGCAATAATTGAATAACGCCGGCAACTGCAACCGAAAGAAAAAATATTTGAAGACTGCCAAGTTCTGTAATGGCGCCTGCGGAAATAGCTGTAAGACCCGCAGCCGGGCCGCTGACACTTAAATGTGATTTGCTGATAAGGCCAACAACAATACCACCAATGATGCCGGATATTAAACCAGAATAGAGTGGGGCACCTGATGCTAAAGAAATACCGAGACAAAGAGGCAAGGCAACAAAGAAGACAGTGATGCTTGCTTTGAAATCATGTTTGAGAAATGACAAAAAATAATACCGTGCTTGCCGTTTAATAAGATCCATTACCTGCGATTATGTTCAAAGAGTTGCAGGGCGCAATGTAATTAATTTATATTTTGTTTTTAATGATTTGGCAACCAGTCTGGATCTACTCGCATTGAAAATTTCAGTATGATGAAAGGTAAATGCCTTTAAAAGTTGATTCCACCCTTAAATCATCTCCCCTTGTAGGGCGCAGTCCTATTTTACTTTCAGGAAATAACCCTCATTTATTGTTATATGTAAATTGCCAGTATAAGTTGTTCTGAAATATGTTTTGTTTCTATCAGTGTCCTTTTGGTTCAATAATAGCCTCCCCAAATGAGGCGTGAAACTTTTTCAAATTCCGAAGTGTCAAGTTGATACTTTGTCACTTTTAAAATCGACTAAACAATTATCAAGCCAGTTGATTTAGCTCCTTTTATAGTTAATTGTGTCCTTTATTTTAATGGTGAATTTGTCCATCTGAAATTCTCAATTGGTGAATCTGATATCGTTCCGTTAGGGGATGTATGTTTTGCAATATAGGTTCCATTCTTCAACCTTGGACGAGTCAAAATTATTATTAAATAAATGAAAAGATAGAAGATATAAGAACGCTATGTATTGCATTTTGATGCAGGTTTGTTTATGAATTGCGCCTAACTCACAGCTTGCCGCAAGTTCTTGTTCCAAATTTAATTAATTATCAACCAAAATCGGAACAAAGGAAAACTGTTTCATTGCTGAATAGAATTGTTATTGTACAAGTGAGTGACACAAGAGAAGCTGAAATAGAAATCCAAAAGCCGGTAACAAAAGAAATAGCAGCTTACTTCAAATACTTATCAAACCAATCCACAAATTGATCTAGTTCGGGTTTCATATCATCAGGATTATGACGTCCGCCTTTCTTAATGATATAATTATTTGTAACGCCTGCTTCCTTAAGTTTTGCAACAAATGTTTGCGATTGTTGTAAAGGCACGGTCATATCTGCATCGCCATGGATGATGAATATCGGCGGATCATCGGATGAAACAGCATAGATGGGAGATATCTCTTTACCAATTTTATTTCTTGCAGTTGTATCGGTAACAGGATCATAGAGTTAATGTTGAATTGTTCCAAACCCTGAAATCAAAAGCTCCATAAACTCTGTAACTGTATTTGCGATCTCCCTACGATTTATCGTAGCAGCGCCGGGGAAACCCCAGTTAAAAAAATCTGTTGGTGGAAACAAAACAGCTACTGCCTGCACTCTTGAAGAAACTCTATCAACAGGGTCGCTTGCGTTTGCATTTATTTTGTCATCAGCAGTTGCAATTATCAATGAAAGATGTCCGCCGGCTGAACCTCCTTCAATTCCTATATGATCAGGATCGATACCCAATTGCTTTGCATTATATCGTATGTATCTTACCGCTCTTTTCAGATCTTCGACCTGGTCAGGAATTGCATACCGTGGTTGTGAGCCCAGCACAACCATAAAAACATTATATCCTTTGTCAAGGTATTGCCTCTTGTAGTAAACGCCTCTTTTCCACCATCGTGAAATTAGAGAACCAACTGCCGGCTTGCACACTGATGATCGCTTTACCATTTGATCTCCCTTTTGGTTTTAACTGTGTCATCAATAATCCCATTCCATCTTTTCTTCCATAAACAAATTCTTCCTGGGGATATGTGTTAGCATCAGCTTGTTTTTGAACAGTAGCAAGTAATTGCTTCCAGCGTTTGTCTGATTGTAATGCTGCCAGTTCTTTAGCACTCTCAATATTTTTATAATCACTTTGTGTCAGCTTATCATTTTGTGAAAGTATATTGAGTACATAAAATGCACTGTCGGGTGAATTGGCTAGTCGATCCATGAAGAAGCGGCTGATATATACCTGTTGAAACCTGCGGCAGCGCCTTGTGATCTTATTCCTTCATTGTAGGCAATCGCAGCACTTTTAAAATCTTTTGCTGCATAAAGAGAATCTGCTTTCTATAAAACTGGTTTGGATTCTGAGCAATTGAAAATTGAGTTGTGAGAAAGCAGAAAAGAATGAGGATTATGTTTTCATGATTGTATTTTTCTGAAAAGAATTTGGGCATTGCCCGCCATAAATTAATTATTGTTGAACCGGTTAAACGATTGCCAATATTTATCAATGTATATGTCATAACTGATCTCAACTTTATTTGAGTGATCATTTTGAATTTTGTGCAAAGACTTTTGAAGGTTTTCTAAATTCTTTACACGCAAAATAAATTTCTCTCACACTATCTGCTGTTTGTCTGCCGATGTTCAGATAACCTTCGAAGTCCTTAAGTTCTTCTACTATTTTTGCTCTCAATTTCATCAAGCAACTTAAGCGTTTCAGTGTCCGGCATTCCATTATTATTCTTCCCATCATATTTTATTTTTACTTTTAAAATCCATGGGTGAGATGCTTTACTATCCCAATTTAGAAGTCCTGTATTAATAGTAGCAATTAAAGCATTCCCGCCCTTTAGTTTAGCTTCGAGTATTGAATAGTTGTCATTCTCAGTGTTTCGTCTCACTCCTCGTACTTTTCTATAAATTCCTTTTGCCTCCAGGTTAAATAGGCTTTTAGTTTTTCGACAGGGATTAATTCTTTCTGAGCTTCCTCTTTAGAAATAATTTTTAAATTATCAATAGTTGTCACAAAGTCCAATTCCCCTAAATAATTGTCAAGAAAGATAAATGTGCCACTGGTTATTATTGTCTTATTTTCTTCGTTAAAATCTTTATGAACAATGGTTATGTCAATTTCATCCGGGTACTTAGCATGTTCGTTTGAATAAAAACCCAGGTTTTCAGTATTGAATTTGTAGCCAGCCATTTCAATGTTGACATCTTTGCTGTCTAATGCTGGTTTCAGGGCTGTAAATTTCCAACCTTCTATTTTGGGCGCTGAATTGACAAGTTCTTCTACAAAAACAATGTTCTTCACTGCACCATCCGCTGTAAGTACTAACTCAACGGTGTCGTCGTTGTACATTCCTGTGAGGTACAAAAATCCGTCTTTAAGTTCATTGAGTTTGAGCGAAAGTTTGGCAAAAATTCCTTTTCAATATTTCTGCGTTGTTTTACTGCATTGAAAAATATTTTTCATTCTTTTCAAACCAATGCCAAAAATCTTCATAAGATTTGATTGGTTCATTTGTTTTGCCGAATAGTTTTTTAAAAGCTCATTTGTGACGAATTGTTTCATTTAGTAAAGGATCTCCAACTTTAGCATCAACCTCAAACTTCCTGCGTCCATTTATCTCTTTCATCTGGTGAAAATTTCCAGGGAGCAAAATTATTTTCAACATTGTTGAACATAGCGTTCCATTCCTGCGGCGCATTGCTTTCCTCCATTACTAATGAACGACGGAGTTCGAGAATGATCTCAAGAGGAGAGATGGAAACAGGACATTCTTCCACACAAGCGTTACAAGTAGTGCAGGCACGAAGTTCTTCAACAGAAATATAATCATGCAACAGTTTTTTACCATCATCCTTATATACTTTATTTACATTTATATTCTTTCCAACATCTTCAAGCCTGTCCCTCGTGTCCATCATGATCTTTCTTGGCGATAAAAAGCTTTGCCGGTTTGTGTAGCAGGACAAGCAGCAGAGCAACGTCCACATTCTGTGCAACTGTATGCATCCATTAAATTTCTCCAGCTAAGATCAAAGACATCCTTAGCACCGAAGTTTGCAGGTGGTGCTGCATCAGTTGGCGCCAGCTCAGGTTGCATTGCATACAAAACTTCCTTTTGAACAGCCGGCATATTTCTCATTTCGCCTTTTGGTTCCAGCCTTGCATAATATGCATTGGGAAAAGCAAGAATGATATGCAGGTGTTTTGAATACGGCAGGTAATTTAAAAATGCAAAAGATGCCGACTATATGTAACCACCATGCACCACGTTCAAGAGCTAAGCAATGTTGAGGCAGAGGTTGAGCTTAAAGATGAGGAGAAGAATCCGCTAATAAGAAAACTTCCGGTATCATGATAATGTCTCATTACCCTGTAACTGCAAAGCTCTGTCGCTTGTATTTAATAGTGAGAATACAGTAACATCAGGACAATTTCTGTAATAAGAATATAATTGGCATCACTTCTTGGCCAACCATCAAGGTCTTTGCTGATAAATCTTTTTAGTTTGATGATATTTCTTCTTGATAAGGAAAATAACACAACCGAGTGTTACAAGTACAGCCAGTACTTCAAATGCATTGATGAGAAATGTATAAAACCCACCAAGAGGTTTGGCAAATAAACGGTGTGTTCCAAGAATTCCATCCAAAACTATCTCCAACACTTCAATATTGATAATGATAAAAACCAGCGTAAACAAAAAAATGCAGGACTCGCTACCAGTGGATTTTTAAACATCTTCTTTTGTCCAAATGCCAATAGCAATACATTTTTCGATCGCTGGCTTTTGTTATCGCTGAAATCTTCATCACGACCGAGCTTTATATTACGACTGATCTCTTTTACTTTTTTGTAAAGAACCAGATGGAGATAATGGAAATAAGAACAAATAAAATCTGCTGAACGATTTGCATGATCAATCAATTACATTTGCTAAATTAAGTGTTTAAAAGTTAAATTGTTCAATATGATAAATTGTTATGGCGACTGAAAAAAATATATTCTTAGCAAAGAAGTTGTAGAGAAGAAACTACGCCGCATGGCGTATGAAATTTTAGAAAATAATATTGATGAAAAAGAGATCATTCTTGCAGGCATACGAGAAAGTGGAAGTGTGGTGGCAAAAGTGATCCAGGGAATGCTTGGCGAAATATCTTCTCTTAAGACAGAACTTAATCACGATCACACTTGATAAAAATGAACCAACCGATGTTTCGTTGAGCAGATCATATTGACTTTAACGGGAAAGTTATAATCTTAATTGATGATGTAAGCAATAGCGGCAAAACATTGTTGTATGCATTGAAACCTTTTATTGAATTTCATCCAAAGAAAATTCAGACATTGGTACTGGTGGAAAGAACACATACCAGCTTTCCCGTACGACCCGATTATGTTGGCTTATCTATTGCCACTACTTTGCAGGAACATATTTTTGTAGAAGTAAAGGGAACAGAAGTAACCGGGGCTTACCTAAAATGAACGACCACGATTTGCATGATTAAAGGGATTAGGAGGAAATATGGGATACTGTTTTCATATTTCAAGATCTCTAATTTTCCTCTATAATCTTTGTTCTTAAAATCCCATTAATCGTGGTTTAGAAATGTATCGCATGTACTTTCAAGTTTTCCATTCGACAATTCAAGACTTGGAGTTGGGAATTTGAAAGCATCGAGGAAACCAAGTAACAATTTTACTCCTTTACTGTTTGTTTTTATTTTACTGAAATTGACATCGGGTGCAAGAAACCATTGCCTGTATCTTTTTATATCGGTTCTGTTGACAGGCAAACCTGTGTCTTCATCGATCCAAATATTTTGAAAGCCGCCAAACATTCCATCGGCCCCATAACCAACAGCTACGTTTAACCACCGGGGTATATTTGATCCCTGGAAAAATGATCTTAGATTGGCGCTAAGCCAATAGGTTTGCCCGTTATAGTCTTTCAACATTCTTTCGACTTTGCTGCTTCCGAACAAGTCATCAGATCTTTCATTAAGCATTGGGTCAGAATAATTTTTATAGTGAAATGAGAATTTAAATTGAATACGTTGTTCCTCCCATCCAAGTTGCTGGCTGATGTATAATCCTGAACCCAGGATATTCGCAGCCATATCACTCCAACTCCATCCCCATTTGGCAGAATGAGCATCAAGCAATTCAATAACGGTGAGATAAACGGTTCCGCTCAAGCCACCGATCCAGGTTGCTTTTTTGTTGGAAAGGCCGGCCCATTTCCACATCTCCGTCGATGCACGACCAGTATTGTAAGCGGCCCAGCCATGTCCAACCTTATCCATCTGCAGCCATTCTTTGCTATCGTCAAACGTATGGAAAGAAGTTTTAGGATAATCTTTGTACCAGGTATTACTGAAGATGATCAGTGAAGCGCCGTATCCTACAACATTGATACCACCGACGATCCATTGTCTTTTTCTTTTGTTCAGGTGTGAGATAATAATAAGGTGAAAGACCAGGAGTGTCAGCCGAAGATGTCTTTACTTGTTTGATACACTATCAATTTTCAATGTATCAGTTTGTGAAAAACTAATAACCGGAAGGAAAATAAAAATGATCAATATGCTGAACAACTGAACAGAACCGTGAACGGAGCGTCGCAAGGGACGATAGGTTTTGCACAGGTGCTGGCTTCATAATTAATATAATAGGTTGAGGAAATTGCTTCGCCTCGCAACAAAAATACGTTTCCTTTGGCTTTTCAGTTTCTATTGGCAAAATTCGATAACTTTCATCCCGATAACTATCGGGACTAAATTTAAACTTTTAAATGTTCAACAATGGAAGCAGTGATTCAAGAGAGATCGACCAATTGGCTAACCGGGAATTTTGACGCAGCAACTAAAGATGCGATAAAGAAAATGCAGGCTGAAAATCCAAAAGAGCTGGCCGGAGTCATTTTATCGCAATCTTGAATTTGGAACCGGTGGCTTGCGTGGGATAATGGGTGTAGGTACGAACCGAATGAATAAATATACGGTAGGAATGGCAACGCAGGGTTTTGCAAATTATTTGAATCAAACTTATCCTGGTGGACCAGTTCGTGTTGCAATTGCTCATGATTGCAGGAACAACAGCCGCTTTTTTGCGGAGACAACTGCCAATGTTTTTGCAGCGAATGGTATAAAAGTTTTTTGTTTGCAGAATTGCGACCAACACCAGAGCTTTCATTTGCTATTCGTCATCTTGGTTGCCAGGGCGGTGTTGTTTGTACCGCATCGCATAATCCAAAAGAGTATAATGGCTATAAAGCATATTGGAATGATGGCGGACAGCTTAGTTCCACCGCATGATAAGAATGTAATTAAAGAAGTAGAGAAGATCGCATCGGTTGATGATGTGAAATGGAGCGGAGGTGAAGCAAACATCACGATCATCGGCAAAGAAATGGATGAGGAGTATATTGAAATGGTGAAAGGCTTAAGTGTCTATCCTGAAGTGATAGAAAAACAGCATGATCTTAAAATTGTTTACACACCTATACACGGTACAGGTATTACAATGGTGCCGCAGGTGCTGAAACGTTTTGGATTTACCAATGTTCATATCGTAGAAGAACAAAGTAATATCAGCGGTGATTTTCCAACGGTCGTTTATCCTAATCCTGAAGAAAGCGAAGCAATGAGTATTGGCATGAAGAAAGCAAAAGAACTGGATGCTGATATTTTATTAGGAACTGATCCGGACAGCGACCGTGTTGGCATTGGTGTAAAAGATCATAATGGAAATTGGGTGCTTGTAACTGGTAATCAAACTGCCGTGCTTGCTTTCAATTATATGATAGAAGCAAGAAAAGCAAAAGGAATTGCCAAGGCAAATGACATGGTGGTGAAAACAATTGTGACAACAGAACTGATCGATGAGATCGCAAAGGGAAATAATATTACCTGCTATAATGTTCTTACCGGTTTTAAATGGATCGCCGAATTGATAAGAGAAAAAGAAGGAAAAGAGAATTATGTAGTTGGCGGAGAAGAAAGCTATGGTTTAATGATCGGTGATAAAGTAAGAGATAAAGATGCCGTCAGCGCTGTTGCATTGTTATGTGAAATGGCCGCTTATGAAAAAATAAGGGCCGCAGTTTATTTGCTAAGCTTATCGATCTTTTTGTTCAATATAGTTTTTATAAAGAACATCTTATTTCAATTACTAAAAAGGAATGGATGGTCAGCAGCAGATCGCTGATATGATGGCTGGGTTCCGGAATAATCCGCCAAAAGACTCTTGCGGGTTCTGATGTTGTTCAATTACTCGACTACGAATTAAAAAAAGGAAAAGATCTGAAGACAGGTCAACGAGTGGGACATCAAACTTCCCAAATCAAATGTGCTGCAGTTCATACTTGGCTGATGGAAGCAAAATCAGCGCAAGACCAAGCGGTACTGAGCCTAAGATCAAATTTTACTTTAGTGTAAATACAAAGTTGAAAAGTGCCGCTGAGTTTGATAAAACGAATGCAGCATTAGATGAAAAGATAAAAGCGATCATCAGCGATATGAAACTTTAAAATTGTTGTTTAGTTTTCGATTAACCAATATGTTAACCGGATAATCGTCTTTCTGATCAGATCCATCATGTAATTTTAACTTACACCATGAACGAAAAAGAAAGAATCATAACAGTATTGATCTGTTGTTGCTGTTTATAACCTTGTTGACCAGTTCCTGATAAGAAAACACAGAGGCATAGATGATACGGTCTGTCATCATTTCTATTGTCATTGCCATTGTACTTTATCTTGCCTTAATATATTTCTTTGGCAAAAAGCATTTGAATTAAGAATGAATATAGACAACCTGTTCAAACCTACTTATTCCATTGCTGCGCTTCGAATGATGATGGGTATTGTTTTTATTCTTCATGCCGGGGTAAGAGTTTACAATAATACACTTCCAGGTTTTGGTGATTTTTACATGACAAAGGTTTTCCGTTTAGTTTTTACCTGGCATGGGCTGTTACTTTATTTGAATTAGTGGGTGGTATACTTATGTTCTTCCGTTTTTTGTAAGGATCTTTTGTATTGGTGAAATAATCATACTTATTACAGGTATCATAACAGTTCACAGCGAAAATGGATGGTGTATTATTGAAAGATTCATTAAATGGAGCTGAGTACAGCCTTGTGCTTATTACAATACTTACCGCTATTTTTATTGCAGAAAGAAAAGCAGCAAGAAATATCAGGCCTCTTTTATAGTATGCAATTAAGCTCTTGCCAACTTCAAACTTCTTGCTTTTAGAGGTAAGCATTAAAAAAATTTTTACTTAACATCAATTCTTTTTCAGATAGCGAGGGATTAAGTGCATTTATCTTTGCCAATTCAAGACCAGGATGAGCCAGGGGCCATCTGTGCCAAACAGTATTTTTTTGCGCCGGCTCTTTTGAATGCCATTTCAAAAAGATCAAAACGTTTTATACCTGAAGAATCCGTATAGACATTCGGAAACCTTACCAGAAATCGATACATGATAACTGAACTTTCCAATCGTCGGCGAAACTTCCTAAATGCGGGATGATAAAATTCACGAAAGGAAATTCTGTTGCAAACAACTCTATGCTGCTGGGTTCTCCATAAACATCATAGAGTACCGGTAAAGAAAATGTGCTGCCACTTCGCAAATCTCCCCTGTTAATTCTTGCATCGGAGCGATGCACTTTAATTCCAACAAAATCCGTAATCATTTACCGCTTTGTCTATCATTCTATAAATTTTCCATTATCTCTTTCTGCATGAACAAAAGCGTATCCAAAAAATCTCCGGGTTTGCATTGACAACGGCGGCTACTTCTCATTTGCCAGTTCATATGTTTGAGCTGAATGCCGCGAATAGGACAGCTTTTGCGAATGCCTGCCTGGTGTGAACGCTGAATGAATTTATTAATATATGCATGTCATCCCATGGACCAATAAATGCGTCCCTTTACCAACATGACAATGACTATTCTATGATCAGCATTTTATCAGGCTTTATTAGTGAAAGAAATATTTTTATAAAATGAATGCTTGTTTGAATACCACGAAACAAGTTGGGTAAATAAAATTTTTTTCATTTGGAGCATGCATATTATCGCTTCCCAATGCAAATCCCATCATCACTACGGACATTTGAATTGTTCAACAAGCAAACTCACGACAGGAATAGTTCCACCCGCAACGAAGAAGAACAGGCACATTTCCGAAAGCCTTTGCATATGCATTTGCAGCAGCTCTTAGATAAGGATGATTTTTTGCCACTTCAACAGGTTTTGTAAACGAGCTATACTTGATCGTATACTTAAATCCTTCAGGAATATTTTGTCTTATAAATTGATTGAAAATTGTTGCAATTTTTTCAGGAAGTTGCCCTTTCACCAATCTCATATTTAATTTGCAACTGCTATTGAAGGAGATCACATTTTTACATCCCTTCACCAATATGACCTGATTGTAATGTGCTCACGACAACGGAGGGTCTTATCGTTGTACGTTCATAATTATTCAATCCCAATTGCCCTAATATTTTTTAGAACCGGCTTCTGATAATAATACTTTATCTGAAGGACCTGTTGAACGCATAAATTTCCCTTTCTTCTTCTTTTCCTCAACAACATCTGAATAGAAACCCGCAATTTTTATTTTTCCATTCTGATCATTGATCCTGGAAACGATATAACTTAAAATATCTGCCGGGTTTTGAATGATACCGCCAAAGTTTCCTGAATGCAGATCTTTTGCATGTCCATGAATAGTAAGCTCTGTTCAATGACCCCCGTAAGGAATAAGTTATTGCAGGCTGATTCACAGAAAGCATTTTCATATCAGATACTACTGCTACATGGCATTCAAGCATCTTTTGTACTTGGGTTCCATAAATGATGGGAGATCGAGGCTGCCGATCTCTTCTTCTCCTTCAAACAAACATTTAATGTTCACTCTGCAAGCACCTTTATTTTTGATCATATATTCGATAGCTTTTACATGAATGAACATTTGACCTTTATCGTCAGAGGCACCTCCTTGCATAGCAATATACTCCCCTGTTAATTTCTGGACTAAATGGGGGAAATCTCCACTTATCAACGGGTTCAACAGGCTGTACATCATAATGACCATAAAATAAGATCTGTCTTATAAGAAGAATGTAACAAGCTATCTCGTGCATAAACGATCGGATGTTTTTTGTGTTGATAGGATCTTGAACTTTAGGTAACCTGATCGATTTTGAAACGATAGCGGAGCCAGGAAGCACAGTCCTTGCAGTGCTTGTTTTTTAGTCGAATCAGAACCAATCGTGGGAAAGCGCAGGAAGGTTTTAAAATCTTCTCAATTAATTTTTGTTTGCTTAAAGTTGTATCGGCAAGTAGTTGATTCATTATATTTCGCCGGGATTGATTTTTGATAATTGAAGTTCACGCAACATCCCCTCCTCAATATTGGATTTTTAAAACTCTTAGGCACTCTTGCGTCCTTATAATATTTCCATTCACTGAGCACGGCTCTTCTGAATTTTTCGAGAATGATTTTTCTTTGTTCATCTGTTTTTGCATTTTCCAAAAACTTTCCGCAACGCCGCATGGATCCTGTGATGCTGCTTCCTGGAAAGCGAACAGCACATACGCTGACCCGGTTTGGGTTTCTTCCCTTTGAAAAGATGGATGTACTGAGGGGAATAATATGGTGAATATGACAAGCCTGGTTTTGTTTTTTCAATTGTTCGCATTTTTTTCACAGGACTCAATTTTTTCTCTTCCTCTTCTTGTTTGTAACTAAAGTGCATCCTTTTGGTAGTAAGTTTGGTTCCATCAAATTTTGCTGGCAATTCAAGCTCGAAAGCTCTTCCAATAATGAAGGATATTTATTGATTGTTTGCAATTTTAAATAATTACTTGCTTAATGAATATGTTTATGGCCTGCGGATACTCTTGAGGCTTTTGTCTCTATTGCTGCAGCCATCGCTGCATCTCTTCTTCCTTTTTCCTCTTCAGCATATTTTGCATAATCCAAAGTTTTTTCAGGTGGTGGAGGAAGTTGATGATGAGGAAGAACTGCGGCATAATCTTAATCAATAAGGCAAGGATCGGACTTTGCGCCTTTCGCAAACCTTTTTTGCCAGCTCTTTAATTTTGTTAATGCTTTGCTGAATTCAAGTTCTTCTTCATGTGACTTAATCCGGAATCTATTTTTTGTAATTCATGTTGTATTAATTCCATTTCTTTGATTTCCTCATATGCGAACAAGACCGCATGAGCAATTATTATAATGCCTGGCAGGTGAGGTGTACACCTCCTGCATAATTTCATCTACTACTGTTGTCTCTGTTCGTTATGTGTGCAAGACCTACAACTGCAACCCGGATTATGAATTGCGGATGGTGCTGTTCTTTGTAATGTTGGTCGCATCATGATACTTGGGCTTTATCTAAAAAAATATGATCCTGGCTTTTTGATTCTAGGATAAAGCTGAATCACCTTAGCCGACGGTCGATTTATACTTTGCAGTTTTGATAAGTCAGCACCGAAAAATTTTTTCTTTCAGCCAAAAGATCATTTTTAAGAATAACATATAAGCTTATGAGTTAGATAAACACTGATGTGTATTCCATGCACACCAGTGTTTACGATTATTTCATGCACGGCGTGATCTTGCCCGTTCTTCCAAAACTCTTCGCTGTATTAGTATTGAAGGCTGTATAGTCCTGAACCGTTATTGCTCAGCAGCATCGAATAAAGATCAATACCAGTTACTGTTCTGTAAGAATAATATATTTTTGTAAGCTGTCACTGAAAGACATTGCCCAGTTGGCAGCGCTTGCAACAGGTATATGCGCATCACTCCAGTTGCCGTAGCGAATACCCACAGGATCTTTCACCATGAATAGCAAGGTCATAGAAATAGGTGATACTGGTGCTCCCCCAACCCATAATAGCTCTTACGGTATCTATTCGATCCATCCAGCGTTCAGGATAAGGAACCATCGGACGACCTCCCAAAATTGTCTTACTTCATCTCTGAAAAAATGTATTGTGCCATCATCATTTCATGTCGTGCAGTCCAGGTAAGATTTCCATACGCATTATGATTTCCTTCTGCCAGGAGTAAATGCACTTTCTTTTGGTCTGTTCAGGATCGGGAATGCGTCGGCTATGCGTGTTGTATCATCTGCTCTTTGTAGAATATAGAAGTTTTGCAGGTTATGAAAAGCTTCGAGAATTTTGAACGGGTGTCTGCACTAATGAATGGAGGCGCTGATTTTCCTGTTAACGACAATCCATGTTCGCGATCGTATTCCTGCAGGCGGCGTGGTAAAGAAAGGCGATGTTGCTCATCCTGGATAAATCCCCAAAGTATATGACTAATGGCCGCAATGGACTTAGATCAAACCGGTTGATCTGTCCAAGGTTACCGGCACTGATATTCTGAAAACGAAAGCTCATAAGGCCTATGGCCTGCATCAGCATTCCCTGCTCCATCCAATAACTCCAGATCAAGCAATACGTAACTGAACGAA